>Ga0116202_10002169_pt1 | contig 11654 bp, 10 predicted proteins | sample LakKivw325mmetaG_FD_94479 | JGI IMG/M metagenome (GOLD analysis project Ga0116202, IMG submission 94479) | Anoxic lake water microbial communities from Lake Kivu, Rwanda to study Microbial Dark Matter (Phase II) - Lake Kivu water 325m metaG | ecosystem: Environmental > Aquatic > Freshwater >... | reverse complement strand
CGAGCGGGCCTGGCGGCGCGCGGAGCCCGCGCAGACCCTGGCCCGCGATCCGCACCTCGCGCGCGTGCGGCTCGATATGGACGCCGAGCTGCCGCAGCACGCCCACGAGGGGTCCGATCCCGGCCGGCGTGTTGGCGATCCGGCTGGCTCCCTGGGCCACCGCGCCCAGCAGCACGTGCTGTTCGGCCGCCGCCAGTTCGCCCGGCACCGTCACCTCGCCGACCAGGTGCCGCACGCGCGCGATGCTCTGCTCCATGCTCCTTCCCGGCAGCCGTCAGGGTCGGCGCGCCTGGTAGCCGAGCCGCGCGAGGCAGCCCAGCGCCCGATCGGCAGCCGACTCGGTGTCGAAGCCCAGACGGATGGTCCCGCCGATGCCCTCGCGCACCTTCATGATCTCGATGTCGCTGATGTTGATCTGCGCGGCGGCGAGAGCCCCGGTGATCTCCGCCAGCACGCCGGGGCGATCCTCGGCGACCACCAGCAGCTCGAACAGGCGATGGATGAACCCCTTGGCGTCCCGCGGGATGGCCTCGCGCACGCGGTTCGCGCAGGCGAAGTCGTCGCCCAGGGCAGGCAGGCGATCGCGCAGGTCCGCCAGCACCGCCAGATAGCGGTCGAGCATGCTGCGCAGCGCATCGCCGTTGGTGGCGCAGATGTCTTCCCAGACCGGCACGAATCTGCTGGTGGCGATGCGCGTCAGGTCGCGGAAGCCGCCGGCGGCCAGCGGCACGAACCACGGCCGCTGCTCCTGGAGCTGGCCCACCAGGCGCACCAGCGAGGTGGCGATCATCTGCGGCAGATGGCTGATGGCCGCCACGACCTCGTCGTGCGTCTGGGCATCCAGCTCCAGGGCGCGCGCGCCCAGGTGCTGCAGAAGGTCCAGGAAACGGCCGCGTGCCGCCTCCGGCAGCTGCGGGGGCGGCACGACGATGTAGAGGGCATTCTGGAACAGATACGGATCGGCGGCGGTCACGGTGGACTTCTCCGAACCGGCCATGGGGTGGCCGCCGATGAACCAGGTGTCGGGGCGGAGAGCGGCCGCGGCCTGCGCACAGATCTGACGCTTGGTGCTGCCCACGTCGCTGACCACGGTGCCGGCGCGCACGGACCGGCCCACCGCGGGCAGCAGCTCGATGATGCGCCGGATGGGCGTGCACAGCACGACCAGGTCGCAGTCGGCCAGCGCGGCCGGCAGCTCGGCGTACGGGCAGCCCGCGTCGATCGCGCCCAGCGCCTGGGCCGCCGCGATGGTCTCGGGCCGGCTCACGCCGACGATGGTCGCCGGGTACCGGCTGCGCTTGAGCGCCAGGCCCAGCGAGCCCCCGATGAGCCCCACGCCGACGATGGCGACGCGGCTGAAGGGGACTACCTGTGCGGGTGCGCTCGCCGTGGACACCGGCTCACTCCTGCTCAGCGGCCCCGCGCGACTGCTGCATCAGGCGCCTCGACTCGCCGATGATCGTGCGGTAGATGCGCTCCAGCCCCGCGGGGCTCAGGGGCCCTTCGTTGTACCCGTGCAGGCGGGCGAGGATGCGCTGCTCGCGCTCGGCGTCCAGCACCTGCTGGCCCTTCTCGAGCTTGATCTGGTTGATCTCCAGGGCATACTTCAGCCGCCGGTTGAGCAGCTCGAGGATGATGTCGTCGATGCTGTCGATGCGCGCCCGGTAGGCGTTCAGCTCGGCGTCCATGGCGGCAGTCCTCAGCGGTGTCCCATGGCGCGCCGCACGGTGTCCATGGTGGCATCCACGATGGGTCGAAGGCGCCTGACGCTCTCCGCGAGGAGCCCGTCGACATAGGCGGGATCGGCGCTGATCTCCCGGTAGCGGCGCTGCAGCGGCGCGAGCGCGGCGATGACCAGCTCGGCCAGCGCCTTCTTGAGCTCCCCGTAGCCCCGGCCGGCGAACTCCGCCTCGATCTGGGCCTGGCTGAGGCCGCTGAGCGACTGGTAGATGGTCAGCAGGTTGAACAGGCCGGGACGCTCGCGGTCGAAGACGACCTCGCGCCCCGAGTCCGTGACCGCGCGCAGCACGGTCTTGCGAATCGTGTCGGGGTCGTCGAGCAGCCGGATCGCGTGGAACTGGCCCGGTGCCGACTTGGACATCTTGCGCGTCGGATCGTCCAGCCCCATGACCCGGGCGCCGACCGTCTGGATCCAGGGCTCCGGTACCGTGAAGACCTGGCCGAAGATCCTGTTGAACCGCATCGCGACGTCGCGCGCCAGCTCCACGTGCTGTTTCTGATCCTCGCCGACGGGGACGCCGTCGGTCTGGTACAGCAGGATGTCGGCGGCCATCAGTACCGGGTAGGTGAACAGCCCCGCGCTCACGCGCTCGCCCTTGCCTGCGGACTTCTCCTTGAACTGGGTCATTCGCTCCAGCCAGCCCATGGGCGTCACGCAGCTGAGCAGCCAGGCCAGCTCCGTGTGCTCGGGGACGTGCGACTGCACGAAGATCGTGCAGTGCCGCGGGTCCAGTCCCGCCGCCAGGTACAGCCCGACGGTCTGCCGGGTGGCAGCGCGCAGCTCGTCCGGGTCGTACTCCACGGTGATGGCGTGCTGGTCCACCACGCAGAAGATGTTCTCGTGCTGCTCCTGGGCGGCGACCCAGTTGCGGATGGCGCCCAGGTAATTGCCGATGTGCAGGCTTCCCGACGGCTGGATGCCCGAGAAGACGCGCAGCTTCCGCGCAGCCGGTGCGCTCACGGTGGTCCCCGTCTCCTTGTCTAGGTTCCCAACAGCTCGCGGACCTTGGCGCCGATGTCGGGCTGGCGCATCAAGGCCTCGCCCACCAGGATGGCATCGACGCCCGCCGCTGCCAGGCGCACCACGTCCTGGCGGCTGCGGATGCCGCTCTCGCTCACCAGCGTGACCTCCCGGGGGACGCGCGGCCGCAGCTCCAGAGTGGTCTCCAGGCGCGTGGCGAACGTCCGCAGATCCCGGTTGTTGACGCCGACGATCCGCGCCCGCACTGCCACCGCCCTGGCCAGCTCCGAGGCGGTATGGACCTCGACCACCGCCGCCAGTCCCAGCTCGGCGGCCAGCCCGGCCAGATCATCCAGTTGACGGTCGTCCAGCAGGGCCGCGATGAGCAGCACGGCGTCCGCGGGCAGCGCTCGGGCTTCGTAGACCTGGTAGGCGTCCACGGTGAAGTCCTTGCGCAGGACGGGCAGCTCGACCGCTTGCCGGGCTTGCTGGAGGTACGCGTCGCACCCGAGAAAATAGGCTTCATCGGTGACCACCGAAAGCGCGGCCGCGCCGTTGCGGGCGTAGGCCCGCGCGATGGCTGCCGGAGCGAAGTCGGCGCGGATCAGGCCAGCGGACGGCGAGGCCTTCTTGATCTCGGCGATGAGCGCGATGCCGGGACCGCGGAGTGCTGCCGCGAAGTCGCGGGGCGGCGGGCTGTCCCGGGCGGCCGCGCGCACCTCGGCCAGCGGCCGGTGTTGGCGCCGGGCGTCGACGAAGGCGCGCTTGTGCGCGGCGATCTGGGCCAGCAGGTGGGCCATGATCCGTTCCGGGCGGCCGGCGCAGCGCTAACCGTTGCTGACGCGCACGAGTGCCTCCAGCGCCCGTCGCGCGCGGCGCGAGTCCAGCGATTCCCTGGCCTGTTCGAGTCCGCCAGCCAGATCGCTGGCCAGACCGGCGACGACCAGCGCGGCGGCCGCGTTCAGCAGCACCACGTCGCGCGCGGGCCCTGGTTCGCCGTCGAGGACCCCGCGCAGGATCGCGGCGTTCTGCGCCGCCGTGCCGCCCTGCAGGGCCGCGCCGGGCACGCAGGCCATGCCGAACTCCTCGGGGGCGATCTCGTACGTCCTGACCTCGCCGGCGCACAGCTCGCTCACCTGGGTGGGACCGGTCAGCGTGATTTCGTCCAGCCCGTCGTGGCCATGGACGACCAGGGCGCGCTGCGATCCCAGCTGCCCCAGCACCCCCGCCAGCCGGGTCGTCAGCTCCAGGGCGTACACTCCCAGCAACTGGCGGTCGGCCTGGGCGGGGTTGGTGAGGGGGCCGAGCACGTTGAACACGGTGCGGGTGCCGATCTGCCGGCGCGGGCCGATGGCGTGCTTCATGGCGCCGTGCATGAGGGGCGCGAACAGGAAGCCGATGCCGGCCTCGTCCAGACAGAGGCTGACCCGCTCCGGCGGGGCGTCGATGCGGACGCCGAGGGCCTCCAGCACGTCGGCGGAACCGCAGGCGCTGGAGACCGCGCGGTTGCCGTGCTTGGCGACGCACGCCCCCGCCCCCGCGGCCACGAAGGCCACCGCGGTCGAGATGTTGAACGTGCGGGCACCGTCGCCGCCGGTGCCGCAGGTATCGATCACGGGCGCGCGCCGCGTGGTGACGCGCACCGCCTTGTCGCGCATGGCCTGGGCACAGCCGGCGACCTCGTCCGCGGTCTCGCCCTTGCACCGCAAGGCGATGAGAAAGGCGCCGATCTGCGCGTCGGTGGCCTGGCCGCTCATCACGACATCCATGACGTCGCGGGCCTGCTGGCGGGTCAGGTCGTGCCGCTCGACCAGTGTCTGGATGGCTTCCTGAATGGACATCGCGTGCCTCCTGCGGGCCGACGGGAAGTCGGGTATGCGGGGTGTGTTCATGCCGGCGCGCAGCGCCGCCCGGCCAGCAGCTCCATCACCCGGGCGATCAGCCGCAGGCCCAGCTCGTCCCCAAGAGTGAGGATGGACTCCGGATGGAATTGCACGGCGGCGATCGGCTGCTGGCGGTGCGCCACCGCCATGATGACGCCGTCGTCGCTGCGCGCCAGCACCTCGAGGCAGTCCGGCAGCGCCTCCGGCAGCGCGTAGAGCGAGTGGTAGCGGCCTGCGACGAACTCCTCGGGGAAGCCCGCGAACAGGCCTGTCGGGGTGCACCGGATGCGCGCGCGCTTGCCGTGCACCGGAGTCGGCAGGACGCCGAGCCGACCGCCGCAGGCCTCGACGATGCCCTGCAGGCCCAGGCACACGCCGAAGACGGGCAGACCGCGCGCCATGCACGTGCGCACGAGCTCCGGAACCCCGGCCTGCTGCGGCGTGCCCGGCCCCGGCGAGACGAAGACCAGGTCGAACGCCGTCTGTGCCAGCATCTCCGCGGCCAGGCTGGCGCGCACCGTGGTCACCTGGGCGCCGGTCTGCCGCACGTAGTCGCCCAGCGTGTGCACGAAGGAGTCGCGGTTGTCGACGAACAGGACCCGCCGGCCGGCGCCGGTCTGGCGGCCGATCCGGGCCGTCTCGGGCGGGGCTGTCTCCCCGAGGACGGCGGCCACGAAGGCCTCCGCCTTGGTGCGCGTCTCCTGCTCTTCGGCGTCGGGATCCGAGTCGTACAGCAGCGTGGCGCCCACGCGGACGCTGGCCGTGCCGTTCTCGAGGTGCACCGTGCGGATCGTGATGCCGGTGTTGATGCAGCCGTTGAACAGCACCATGCCGATGCAGCCGCCGTACCAGCGCCTGGCGGAGTTCTCCAGGTCCTCGACGACCTGCATGGCGGCCGGCTTGGGGGCACCGGTCAGCGTGCAGGCCCACATGTGCGACAGCAGGGCGTCGAACCCGTCGCAGTCGTCGCGCAGCTCGCCGACCACGTGATCGACGGTGTGGATCAGGCGCGAGTAGATCTCGATCATCCGGCGGCCGAGCACGCGCACGGAACCGGCCTTGCACACGCGGGCCTTGTCGTTGCGGTCCACGTCGGTGCACATCGTCAACTCGGCCTCGTCCTTGGCGGAATTCAGCAGCGAGCGGATCTGCTCGGCGTCCTCGATGGGGGTGGCCCCGCGCCGCACGGTGCCGGAGATCGGACAGGTCTCCACCGTGCTGTTCTCGACGCGCACGAACATCTCCGGGGAAGCGCCCACCAGTTGCTCGTCGCCCAGGTTGATGAGGAACTCGTAGGGGCTGGGATTCAGGCGGCGGATGCTGTCGAACAGGGCGGTGGGCGTTCCCGGATAGCCGGCCTGCAGCACCTGGCTGAGCACGACCTCGAAGTAGTCGCCGCGCCGGGTGCCCGCGATCACGCGACGCACCTTCTCGGCGTACTCGCCGGGTGCGTGGTCGCTGACGATTGCGGTCCGGCGTCCCGCCGCGCCGGGGCGCGCCTCGCCGCCGCGCGGCAAGTCCACGGTGGAGTGCCCGCGGAAGGAGAAGTCGTACCGGCAGCGGGTGCTCACTTCCTTGCGATGGTCGACCACGATGAGCTCGTCGGGCAGGAACAGGTGCAGGTCGGGCGATCCGTCGCGGGGATGCCGCAGGACCATGGGCTCGAACTGGAACACCAGGTCGTAGCCCAGGGCTCCGTACAGACCCAGGTGCGGATCGCGGCCGGTGCCGAGCTGGGCCACGATGGCCCGCAGCACGCTGAAGATCGTCGGCTGCTTGCTGCGCTCCTCCTCGGCGAAGCGCGCCGGCATGGGCGCGATGGTGCCGCGGACCTCCCGGCTGCCGCCGGCGAGGGCGAGCAGATGCGGGTGGCCGTCGAGGCCGATGCGGAGGATCTGGACGAGCTGCTCGCCGCGCGCGTTGAGGGCGCGCAGCACGAACTGCCGGCCGCTGGCCACCAGCTCCACGGGGGGATCGACGAAGCCGATGTCCCAGCGGCTGTAGCGACCGGGATACTCGTAGCCGCTGGCGAACACGGCGCCGCGGCGCTCGTCCAGGCGCGCCAGCACCTCCGCGAGCGGGTCGGCGCCGGGGAGCGCCGCCGTCGTGCGGAAGACGTCCACGCCGCCTCTGGTCTTGAAGATCTCCGCGCGCAGTGGCGTTGTCTGCGGAATGGTCATCTGGGCCTCGTCCCGAAGGTTCCGTGCAAAAAAAACGCCGCGGACGCTGGTGCGTCCGCGGCGGATGGCCCACCCGATGGAGCTAACAGGCTACCCGACGGCACGTGGACGCACTCTCCGGATGCTCCTGGCTGGCCAGGAGCGCCACCAGTACCAGTTGCGTGTGGGGGCGAAGAGGCGCCACGTCCGCATGGGAAAACCGTCGTCGTGTCGGTGCAGTGCACCGCGTTGCGCTGTTGGCGGGCGAAAGGTAGCGGCCTGCGGCGCCGCTGTCAAGCGGCGAGCACAGCCGGCGCGTGCGCCTCGCTCAGTGGCGCAGCAACAGCAGCAGGCTGCGACCCAGCACGAGCTGCAGCCCAGTGGCCAGCAGGATGGCGTAGACCAGCCGGTTGAACCACGCGTCCGTGAAGCGGCTGTTGAGGAAGACCCCCAGACGCACGCCCACATAGGTCAGCGGTGCCAGCACCAGCGTGGTGCGCAGGTTGCCCGCCCGCAGCAGGCCCAGGCAGGCATACGGCACCAGCTTGAGCAGGTTGACGACGGCGAAGAATATCGCCGTCGTGCCCACGAAGATCTCGCGCGGCAGCCGCTGCGGCAGGAGAAAGACCGCGACCGGTGGACCGCCGGCGTGGGCCAGCGTCGACGCGAAGCCGGACAGCGCGCCCCAGAACGCCCCCTCGACCGCCCGTGGCCGGTGCCGGGCCAGGATGCCGGTGATCAGGGCGCGGGCTGCCTGGTAGGCGACGAAGGCCACCGCCAGCAGGCCCACGCCGATCTGCAGCAGCCGCTCGTTGTCGCGGAAGAACCCGAAGAACAGCGCGCCCAGGACGACGCCGCCCGCGGCGCCCGGCAGCAGCAGCCACAGGCTGCGGCCGTCGAACCGGGTCCGGTAGTGGGCGACGGCGAGGATGTCGCAGGCGATCAACAGGGGCAGCATCAGAGCGGCAGCATCGGCCACCGGGATGGCGAGCGCCAGCAGGGGAGTCGCCACGACACCGACGCCGCCACCGAAGCCGGCCTTGGCGATGCCGACGAGGATCACGGCGCTGGCGGCGCAGCACCAGAAGACGGCCGGGTACTCGGGCAGCATGCCCTACTCGCCTGTCGGCAACCGCACCGCCATCGGTCTACTCGCCGGCGACCTTGGTGATCTCGATCTGCAGCTCCTGGCGGTTGGCGATGTGGTCGACCCGCCCGTCCTTGACCCAGACCACGCGGTCCGAGACGCTGAGCATCTTGTGGTCGTGGGTCGCGGAGATGACGGTGACGCCGGAGGTCTCGTTCATCGCTCGCAGCAGCTCGATGATCTCCGTGCCCGTGCGCAGGTCGAGATTGGCGGTGGGCTCGTCCGCCAGCACCACGGCCGGGTCGTTGGCCAGGGCGCGCGCCACCGCCACGCGCTGCTGCTGCCCCCCGGAGAGCTCGTAGGGCTTGTGCGAGTGGCGCTCGGCGAGTCCCACCTTCTTCAGCAGCTCCATGCCCTTGTCGCGCGCCTCGTCGCTGGTCAGACCCGCGAAGACCATGGGCAAGGTCACGTTCTCCAGCGCGGTCATCACGGGAATCAGATTGAAGGACTGGAAGATGTAGCCGATCTTGCGGCACCGCAGCCAAGCCAGTTCGTAGGCGTCCAGTTGCGCGACGTCCACCTCGTCGATGTAGACCTTGCCTTCGGACGGCTTGTCGAGACCGCCCACCATGTTGAAGAAGGTGCTCTTGCCGGACCCCGAGGGCCCCATGATGGACAGATACTCGCCCGCGAAGATCTCCACGTTGACGCCCCGCAGGGCGTGCACCTCCACGTTGCCCATGTGATAGAGCTTCTTGACGTTCTGCGTGCGCACCACCGTGCGCCTTTCCTCGGTCATCGTCCCCCCGGCCTCATTGTGGGTATGCGCGCGCAGTGCCGGCGCCCGCCGCGGCAGGCGTTGCTCCTCACGTGTCGGAGCGCATCGCCGCGACGGGCTCCATCTTGGCGGCTCGATAGGCGGGCAGCATGGCGCCCACCAGCGACAGCAGCGTACCGACGACCAGGGCCGCCAGCGCCGACCGCAGGATGCCTGCGGTCGGGAAGTACCGGAAGACGTAGGTGCCGTAGTCCAGCAGGGCCAGGAACAGGGTGAGCAGGAAGCCGATGACGATTCCCACGGCCGTGCCGGCGCTGCCCTGGAAGGTGGACTCGAGGAGGAACAGCCTCACGATGAACGAATCCAGCGCGCCGAGGCACTTCATCGTGCCGATCTCGCGGAAGCGCTCCGTCACGGACATGAGCATCGCGTTGGCGATGCCCACCACGCACACGAGCAAGGACAGCGTGATCAGCCAGGTCTGCTTGGATTTCTCCTCCCGCATGCGCGCCGCGGCCTCGGCGGAGGCGTGGCCGGCGTCGGTCAGGCCGGTGTCGATGCCGTTCTTCTGCAGCAGCAGGTTGATCTCGCTCTTGTTGGCGGCGCGCAGTTCCTCGACGATGGCGTTGCTCGACCACACCGACATGAGAAAGGCGATGGCCAGGATCACGCCGCTCGTCGTGATGAGGGACCGCCCGAAGCGGATCTTGAGGTTGCTGATGCTGATCTCGACCGCCTTGCTGAATGGCAGCGTGATCTCGCGGCCACCAGCGAGCCGATGCGGTTGCGCCACCATGCCAGTCCTCCGCCGTGCCGGCGCGGTTCGCCGTTCGCCTGGAACGCAGCGTGTCTGAGGGTACGCACGGAGTCGCGCCAGATCAATCCCGGCGGCCGCGCGCCCGCAGCCGCTGGCGGGCCAGCTCGGCGGCCTGCGGGAACAGCTCCACCGCCTGCTGGACCACCTTGTCGCCGTTCACGTGCACGCGGTAGCGCTGCTCGTCTCCCCACAGGACCTGGGCGATTCCCGCCTTGATCTCGCCCCGCACGAACTGGCGCTCCGCCGGCGACAGGCGCGGGGGCGCCCCGCCGCCGGCCGTTCCCAGCGAGGCCGCAAAGGCGTCCAGCGTGGCCTCCTCCACCTCGTAGTCGGCCAGGAAGGCGGCGAAGTCGCGCGGCCAGTCGTCCCGCGCGCCCACCAGCCGGCTGCAGAAATCGGCCAGCGCACCACTGGCGTAGATGTCCAGCACGGGTTCGCTGTACTGCTCCTCGGCGAGCAGCACATCGGGAGTGATGCCGCCGCCGCTGTACACGGGCCGTCCGAGCTGGGTGCGGAAGACCTGGGCCCCGGCCCGCAGGCTGTCCACCGCGTTCGGGTCCAGGTCGTCGGTGCCCGCGCGGAAATAGGCCTGCAGGTCGCTGGAGTAGGGCCGCTGGATCAGCCGGCCGAGCGGCGTGTAGTACCGCGCGACGGTGAGCAGCAGCAAACCCCCGTTGGCGCGCAGCGGGAACTGCTCCTGCACGAGCCCCTTGCCGAAGCTGGTCTGACCGGCGATGAGCGCCAGATCGAGGTCCTGCAGGGCGCCGGCGACGATCTCCGAGGCGCTGGCGCTCCCGTGGTCGATGAGCACGACCGTGGGCAGGCCGTGCCAGCGCGGCGGCCGTTCGGCGCGGTATTCGCGCCGCGACGCGGCCGTGCGCCCTTCCGTGTAGACGATCAGCTCGCCGGCGTCGAGGAAGTAGTCGGCCACCTCCACCGCCTGGCTGAGCAGGCCGCCGCCGTTGCCGCGCAGATCCAGCAGGAGCTGGTCGGCGCCCTGGCTGCGCAGCGAGTCCAGCGCGCGGCCCAGCTCGCTCCCGGTGGTCTCCGCGAACCGCGCGATGCGCACATAGCCGGCCTGCGGCCCGAGCATGAACACGTACGGGACGCTGCGCACCTCGATGCGGTCGCGCTGGATCTCGACGGAGAACGGTGCCGGCCGGCCCTGCCGGCTGACAGTGACGCGGACCCGCGACCCTTTGGGGCCGCGCAGCTTCTCCATCACCTGCTCGTTGGTGATGCCGTCCGTGGACACTCCCTCGATCTCGACGATGTGATCGCCGGCGCGGAGCTTGCCGTACGACGGCGAGCCGACGATCGGGGCGATCACCAGCAGCTTGCCGTCGCGCACCTCGAAGTAGATGCCGATGCCCTCGAAGTCGCCGCGGAAGCGCTCCACCATGTTGGCGTACGCCGCGGGGTCCAGGTAGCTGGAGTGCGGGTCGAGCGCGGCCAGCAGGCCCCAGATCATGCCGTGCGCGAGCGTGTCGGGGCCGACGCGCGCGAGGTACTGCCGGCTCACCTGGCGAAACGCCTCGCCGAGCAGCTCCACCTGTTGGCGATCGTCCAGGCGCAGGCCCGGCAGCGCGCTCGGGGCGGCGCCCAGCTCCACCATCTCCCGCGGGCTGAGGTAGAGGTTCTCGCCCTCGGGCAGCGCGGCGACCAGGCCGTCCAGGGCGGCGTCGATCACCGCGAGACTGTCGACCGGTTCCACGTAGTTGCGGTGGACCAGGTCGCGGATCTCGAAGACGAGCCGGAGGGCGGTGCGCGCGTCGAGCACATCGGCAGCCGGCGCGGGGGGCGGCGCGGGCCACACGGCCAGCAGCAGGGATGCGCAGACGACGCGCAGGTGGTGGGGAACACGGTCGCCCATAGAACGCCATTGCCTCCCTGGCCGCCGCGCGCCGGGCGGCGGCCGGTCAACGGTTCGCCGCCAGCTCGATCAGCGGCAGTTGCGCTCCCGAACGGACCTGCGCGGCGCGCGCCGGATCGGCGAAGCTCGCCGCCAGCAGGCGCAGGCGGATCCCCCGCAGGCCCCAGCGGGGACCCAGCTGGTCGAAGGCGCTCGCCGCCGCCGCGCTGGTGAAGACGAGCTGTTCGATGTCGTAGTCGCGCACGAGGGCATGCAGCTCGCCGATCGTGCCGAGCACGGGCCGGCCCGCCAGCCGCGCGCCGCGGCTGGCGGGACTCTCGCCCACGATCCCGGCCAGCTGGAACTGGTGCACGGGG
>Ga0116202_10002164_pt1 | contig 11671 bp, 6 predicted proteins | sample LakKivw325mmetaG_FD_94479 | JGI IMG/M metagenome (GOLD analysis project Ga0116202, IMG submission 94479) | Anoxic lake water microbial communities from Lake Kivu, Rwanda to study Microbial Dark Matter (Phase II) - Lake Kivu water 325m metaG | ecosystem: Environmental > Aquatic > Freshwater >... | reverse complement strand
GGCTCCGTCAGGGCCTCGAAGACGTTCTCGACGTAGTACTTCGCCGGGCAGTTGTGCACATCGTCCTTCAACACAAACATGCTGCGGTGGAAGGACTCCACCCACCCGGTCTGCGGGTCGAAGTGGTCCAGCGACATGCGCTCCTCGATCCAGAAGTGCATGACGATGACGTCAATGTGGGCGTTGTTGCGCCACTGCTGGATGTCGCCGGGCTTGGCGCGGAAGCGGTTGGCGCCTTCGAAGAGCTGCCCGCCCGGCACGTGGGGGGCCTCGGCCATCCAGAAGAAGCCGTCCTTCGGCAGGCGCGGGCGAACGGCGCGGCGGCCGTTGACGAACAGGGAGCGGAACGGACTGCCCGCACCGAAACGGCCCAGTTCCACTAGCTCCGACACGTCCGCCACCCACGCCTTCACACCGTTGACTTCCGTCTCGCTCCAGCCCGTGATCTCGACGCCGCCGTCGAAGACGGGCTGCTCGCCGGGGTAGGCCGCGTAGGTCGTCGGGCCGCTGTCTTCGGGGCCGAACTGCAGGGGCTTGCTCAGGCGGGTGCGCCCGCCGCGGATCCAGACCGTCAGCGGCCCGAGGCACGCGGCGCTGTGGCGCAGCGCGCGCACCTTGCGCTGCGCGGCGCCGACGGTCGCGAGGGGACCGTCGGTCTTGTCGGCGTTCGGCGCGGCCAGCTTGCCCGACCAGCCGTCGTTGCCGTCGGGCGCGACGAAGAGATCATGTGCGGCGAAGTCGGACATGGCGATCCTCCGGCCTGTAGGGCGGGGGCTTGTACCCCGCCCCGCATGGCACTAACGGAACGGATGGGCGGGGTACAAGCCCCCGCCCTACAGTGCTGCTACCCCAACAGGTCCTCGACGAACGCCGGAACGTCCGCATAGGACGCCTCGGCGCCGAGCTCGGCAAAATGCTCAGCGGTGCTGCCGGTGGTGTGTACACCGACGCCGCGGCTGCCGGCGGCGAGGGCGCACTCGATGTCGCTGCGGTGGTCGCCGACCATCACGGCGCGCTCGGGGGCGACGCCCAGTTGCGCCAGCGCGGCCAGCAGATGCGCCGGGTGGGGCTTGACGATCTCCACGTCGTCGCGCGTGAGGCGCACGTCGTGCGGCAGCGGGTGGCGCGCCAGTAGCTGATCCACGCATTCCCGGCAGTTGCGGGTGACGATGCCGATCTTCAGGCCCGCGTCATGGAGGCGCCCGAGGGCCTCGGGGACGCCGGCGTACGGCGCGGCGAGGGCGCAGGTCTCCATCTCGACATCCACGAGGGTCTGCGCCGCCTGGCGGGCGAACTCCGCGCGGCGCGCGTCATCGGCTAGCTTCGCCGCCGCGGCCTCGATCACTTCGAGGACGTAGCGGTTCTCGCCCATGTCCTCTTCCCACAGGCCCCAGTCGCGGATCAGGTCGTAGATGCGGCGGCGCATCTCGCCGAAATCAATGTTCGTCTCGGCGAGCGTGCCGTCGAAGTCGAAGACCACGGCCTGCAGGTGATCGCGGTTGTCCATAGGCTCCGGGTTAGAGAAAGGGCGACACGAATCGTGTCGCCCTGTGATGGCTGCGTGAGCGGGCCCTACGGGAGCTGGCCGAGGGCCTTCTGGATCAGCTCCTGCTGTTGGCGCTGCCTGGCCTGATAGCCGGCCAGGTCGCCCTGCGCGAGGGCCTGCTGGGCCTGGCGGTCCAGCTCTATGGCCTGCTCCAGCAGTTGCTTCACGGTGCCCACGCCGGAGGGCGGGGGGACCGCCGGCGGCGGCGGGGCGCCCTCGCCCGCGACCGGGGTGGCGACCACGGTGGACGCGTCCTGGCCGAACATCCGCTTTAGGGCATGGTTCAGCGTCGGCGCGTTCACGATCCGGTCACCATACATCATGACGACCAGCTTGAGCTGCGGTAGCGGGCTGTTCGGCGCTTCCAGGTAGAACGGCTCGACGTACAGCAGCGCGCTACTGATCGGGATGACGAGCAAGTTGCCGCGGATGATGCGCGACTGCCGCTGCCCCCACAGGGTGATGAGTTTGGAGATCTCAGCATCCTGCGAGATCATGCTCTCGACCTGCATCGGACCGGGCACGAGCAGCGCCTTCGGGAACTGGTAGACGACCAGTTCGCCGTAGTTGGGCGCGTCGCAGCGGCCGGCCATCCAGGCCACCATGTTCTTGTCGGCCCGTCCCGCCAGCGTGAACGGAAGCATCAGCAGGAACTCCTGGTGCGCGTCCGGCTCGGTGGGCAGGCTCATGTTGGCGTAGTACGGCTCGACCTCCCGCTGGCTGTTGGCGTAGACCTCCGGCGGGATCGCCCACATGTCCTCTTTCTGGAAGAACGTCTGCGGGTCTTTCATGTGGTACTTCGAGTAGACCTCGACCTGCACGCGGAAGAGCAACTGCGGGTAGCGGATGTGCGTCTGCAGTTCCGGGTCCATCTGCGCGAAGTCGCGGAAGAGCGTGGGGAAGACCTTGCGCCAGCAGGCGACGACCGGGTCGGGCTTCTGGCCGGGCAGCGGGGGCATGACATAGAACTCGGGCAGCCCCTCGTATGCGTCCGTCACGACCTTGACCGAGTTGCGCACGTAGTTGGCGCCGAACCATGCCGTGCGCGCCGAATACGGGTACATGTTGGTGGCGGTGTAGGCGTCATTGATCCACTTCAGTTCGCCCTTGGAGATGACCAGATACGGGTCCGGGTCGTAGCCCATGACCGGGGCGAGGGCGACGAGGCGCTCGGGCAGCGCCCGATTGAAGAGGATGCGGCTCTCGGCGGTGAGTGAGGGCGTCAGCAGCAGGGGCAGATGCCGGAAGCGCACAAAGAAGCAGAAGCGGCGGAAGAAGCTGGAGAGCTGGACGTCGCCCTTGCCGGCGTAGCGGGTCGTGGCGTTCCCGGCCTGAGCGCCCGTGCTGGACGGGGCGCTGTCGTCGCCCTGCGGGAAGTCGAACTCGAGTTCCTTGGTGTTGACGACGGCGTAGGACACGTCCACCGGGGCCGGGGCCTGGCGGCGGGCGTCCTGCGGGGCGGGTTGCTGCGGCCCGGCCGGCGCCCCCGGCACCCCCGGCGTCTCCGGCCCGGGCTCCGCACTGGGAGCCGCGGACGGCTGCTCGGGCGCGAACTGGTGCTCGTAGGAGGTGATATGCTCGATCAGGCGCGGGTGCCGGCTCGTGTAGTAGTAGAGCTGCGGGCGCTTGATCTCAAGGCCGACCGACGATTCGGGGGGGAAGTCCTTGATCCAGTAGTTGGGCAGACCGTCCCCGACGATCTCGTTGACCGGCGCCATGCACAGGCCGTAGCCGTGGGTGTAGAGCAGGTACTGGCTGACCCACGTGGGGCGCACGATGCCGGAGTGATCCAACTCGCGCGCCGCCAGCATGACCTGGCGCTCCCGCCCGTTCACCGTGTAGCGGTCCACATCCACATCGGCGAAGCGGTAGTAGCTGCGCAGCGCCTGCGTCTGCTGGAAGGTCGTCTCCAGGGGCCGGTGGTCCCACAGGCGGATGTTCTCGAGCGTCTCGCGGTTGGCCGCAAGGAGGTCGGGCGTGAGCGTGTTGCGCACGGTGTGCTGCTGAGGCTTGATGGCGTCCAGGCCGTAGGCCTGGAGCGTGGCGGTGATGTTGTGCTTGATGAACGGCGTCTCCAGGCGCAACTGGTCGGGCCGGACGACGAACTGCTGGACGAGGGCCGGGTACATCCAGCCGCCCAGCAGCGAGACGAGCAGGACCGCCACCAGAGCGCCGATGGGCAGGTTGAAGCTGCGCAGGCGGGTGCTGATGAACATCACGATCCCGGCCACCAGCGCCAGCGCGACGAGGGCGTACAGGATCGGCAGGCGGCCGTGAACGTCGGCGTACGAGGCGCCCGAGAACTCCTGGCCGCGCGTGGAGTACAGCAGGTTGTAGCGCGCCAGCCAGTACGCGGCGGCCTTCACCAGCAGGGCCAGGCCCAGCAGGCTCAGCACCTGCGTGCGCGCCCGGGGGATGGCGTGCAGGGTGTTGCCGACCAGGCGGATGGACTCCTGGTAGATGTGCACCAGCACGGTCACGACGAGCGTGATGGCCACCGCGTAGAAGACGGACTGCACCAGGTAGTTCAGGAACCCGAGGCGGAAGACGTAGAAGCCGACATCCACCCCGAAGAGCGCATCGGTCTCCCCGAAGGCGCCCCCGTGGAACAGCAGGAGCCATTCGCGCCACCGGCCGGAGGCCACGAGGGCCGCCATGACGGCGCCGGTGAGGGTGAAGATGAGCAGGCCGCGGTCGGCGTACTGCTCGATCTGCTCCCGTTCTTCAGCGGGGAGCAGGCGCTTGCCGATGAGGGTCAGGTCGGCCGGCAGCGGGCGCCGGGCGAAGCGCAGGTTGAGGTACAGGAAGGCGAGAAACAGCGCGCCCATGACCACACCCAGGAAGGCGCGGGTCCGCAGGATCAACACGAACACCGAGGCCTGACCCAGGGACTGGTACCACAGGAAGTCGGTGTACATGATGAAGGCTTTTTGGATGAGAATGAGCGCAAAGACCGCGCCCATTCCGTAGACCAGCAGCTTGCTCGAACGAGTCACGCAATTCCTCCAGTTCTGTGCCCCGATAGCTCAGGGCGAACGCGTCGGCTACTCCTCCAGGTCTTCACCTTCCAGCAGGTCGGTGCTGACGGGCAGGTCGTCCAGCAGATGGCGCAGGCGCCCGATCTCCTCCGTCGCCTCCGTACTCGACTGCACCTCATCATACAGCACCTGCGCCTGCTGCAACACGGCTTCGGCCACGAAGATCGGCGCCCCGGTGCGCAGGGCCAGGGCGATGGCGTCGCTGGGGCGGGCGTCCAACTCCAGCGGTCGCCCGTCGGCTTCCAGGTGCAGGACGGCGTAGAAGGTCTTGTCCGACAGGGCCGTCACGGCGACGTGATCCAGCCGTCCGCCCAGCTCCTCGATGACGGTGCGGAGCAAGTCATGGGTCAGCGGGCGCGGGAAGCCCTGCCCCTGCAACTGGGTGGCGATGGCGTTGGCCTCGAACGGGCCGATGTAGATCGGGAGCAGCCGGCGCACCTCGTCATCGGCCAGCAGCACGAAGGGCACCCGCTGCTGCGGATCCACCCCCACGCGATAGACTTGCATCTGTACCATACGGAGCTTCTTCAGCTTTCCACCAGCGGAATCCTGCCCCAAGACCAGGCATTGGGCCGTCCCAATAGCCGTGGCGGCAGACAGGCAGCAGGGCAGGCGGATCTGCCTGCCCTGCTCTCAGGGAGCGTCATAGCCATGGCCAGGTTCGCCGTCGCCGCGGCTATACCTGCGTCAGTGCGTCATAGTCAATGCCGGCGGCGCGCACGGCATCGGCCCAACTGCCGAAGTTCTCGGTGCGGGAGGCGGCTTCCATCAAACCGCGGTAGCCAAGCCGCCGCATGTTCCCATTGTGCACTGATTCGCCCTGTTGATGCAACTGCGAGATGGTCTGGATGATCTTCTCGCGGGTCCAGCGGTGGATCTTGCGGATCTGGTCGTAGTCCAGTCCGGCGGCGCGGATAGCCGCGCCCCAACTGCCGAAGTAGCGCGGGCTGCTGGCGGCCGAGACGAGGGCGCCGTAGTAGCGCTTGGCGTCCTCGTGGCTCAGCGATTCGCCGTCCCGGGCCAACTCGCGGATGCGCTCGCAGATGCGGTCGCGGTTCCAGTACTCGTGTTTGCTGACCTCTTCGTAGTCAACGCCGGCGGCCCGGACGGCCTCGCGCCAACTGCCGAAGAAGCGGTCGCTGATGGCGACGACGACGAGGTACTGGTGGTTGCGTTTGGCGGCGGAATGCGAGAGGTCCTCGCCGGCGGCGTGCAGTTCCTGGATGCGCTGGAGGATGCGTTCCTGCGTCCACTTGCGCTTGCGCCGGCACACGACCTTCGGGTCCAGTCCGGCCTCGATGATCGCGTTGCGCCAGCTGCCGAAATACTCGGGCTTGTAGGAAGTGGTGACCATGCCACTGTACCCGAGTTCGGCCATGCTGCGCGTGCTGAGCGAATGGCCGGCGGCGGCCAACGCCCGGATGTCCTCCATGATCTTCTCCCGGGACCACTTGCGGCGACTCATCTCGAACCTCCATGATGCTGCGGCAGACCAGCGCCCAACACGGCTGGCTGCGGCAAGAGGACGCCTCAACTCGCCAAGACGCGAGCCGTCAACGGCCTGATGAAACGTGACTACCCAACCGGTGAAAACGACACGCGGGGCCCGAGGTGCTCGGCGAAAACATGCGGCGCAGCGGGCCACGTGGGGAACCGTGGAAATGTACCACAGCCGGTCGGAACTGTCAACGATGATTGTGTTTCTCACACACCGATATGGAACTATGCGGGCCGCACCGTCACATTGTACTCACACATGGCCGATATTGACCATCCGTGCGTCATCCTGAGACGGAAGAGGGCACAAGTGTAGAACGCCGGGGGGCAACGTCTGGTTCCGGGGTGGTGCTGTTCCTCAGGCGAACGCCTCCGCGATGGCCCGGAGGTTGGCCGTGGGGGTCGTGAGGGGCACGGCGCACTCGGGCGCGATGATGTCCACTCCCGCTTCGTGCACCCGCCGGGCCTCGGTGCGCACCTGCTCGGGCGTGCCGCGCAGCAGCAGTTCGGGGTTGTTGAGGTTGCCCATCAGCGTGATGCGGCCACCGGCCAGGCGCACCGCCTCCGCCGCCGGGACTTTGGACTCGAAGTGGAAGCAGGCCAGGCCGCTGCGCGAGATCAACTCGATGCGGTCAGCGGTGTCGCCGCAGATGTGCAGGATGAGCGGGACGCGGCTCTCCCGCGCGATGCGGCAGTGCAGCGGCCACAGGAAGTCGCCGTACATCGCGGCCGAGACCAGGTCGCCGGTGGCGTGGTCGGCCAGCGTGACGACATCCGCCCCGGCCTGCCGCTGCGCCTCGGCAAACAGGAGGGGCACGGGCAGGAGCGCCTCCAGGATGCGCCGCACTTCGGCGGGGTCATCCAGGGTCATCATCAGGAACTGTTGCACTCCGAAGAGATGGTAGGCGAGTGTCCACGGCCCGAAGACCTTGCCGATGACCGCCACCTCCTCACCGTACCGCTGCTTCAGCTTGCGCAGAGCCTCCAGGATGACGACCATGGGCTCGCGCGCGAGGAGATCATTCGGGACGACGACATCGGCGGACGTGCACCACGGATGGGAGGTGGCGTCGGGCATCATGTCCCGCCGGCCCCAGTCCACCTCGCAGCCCAGGGCCGCGGCCTCGTGCTGGACCGAGAAGTACGGCATGACCGTGTCATAGCCGAGAATCTCGAAGCTCGTGGCGGCCAACCCGGCCATGACGTCGGGGTCGCGATGCGCGTCGGGGAACTCGCAGCCGCAGGCGTCCATGAGGTCCACCGTGGCGGCGGAGACGCAGTTGCCGACGGCCGGGCGGTCGGTGGGGCGGCGCTGCAGGGCGGCCAGGAAGCGGGCACGGGGGGTCATGCCAGCGAGTTCGCTCCCGGCGGCGGGGCGACCTGCCCGCCAGGCAAGCGCAAGGGCCGCCGGTCATGCCGGCGGCCCCGTTGGCTGGCACGCTGACGACGGCGCGGCTACGGGCTGGCGACCGTGATGGTCGCGGTACTCGACACCGCGGTCTGGGAGCCGCTGACAACGACGGCCCGGACCTGGACGATGGCGCCCGGCGGCAGGGAGTTGGTCCTGAGCTTGAGGCGAGCCGTGAAGTCGCCCTGGCCGGACACGGCGGCGGTTCGGGCGGCCGCCGCGCCGTTGAGGCTGTACTGCAGGTAGACGGTGCCGGCGCCCTGGTTGCCGCTCACGGCCGCGGTGAGCACCAGGTCCTGCCCCACGGAGGCTGTCTGCGGGGCTTCGACCAACCGCACCGCGAGGCCGGCGGCCGGCGCGGTCGCCGTGCTGGAGGTCCCGTCGTCCACGGAGGCGACGCTGGCGCCGGAGATGTTGTTGACCGGGATCGCCGAGGCTTCCGCGGTGAAGTTCGAGATCTGGTTGTAGCGGCGATAGCGGACCTTGTAGTAGTAGCGGGTGCCGTTGGTCAGGCCGCTGTCAATGTAGGTCATCGGGTTGTTGGTCCCCGCGGCCGAGACGCTGAACGTGGGTACGGTCCCGTAGGTGCCGGTGCTGGGGCGGCGGTAGAACTCGTAGGTGCCGCCGTAGCCGCCCTGGGGCGTGACGGAGGACAGCACGGGCGGCGGGGGCGGCGGGCCGATGTCGCCCTCGCTGACCGACCGGTTCCAGGTGAGCAGCAGTTGGCCGCCCGTGTCGCCCGCGACGTCCACGACGGTGAAGTTGGTGGGCGGCTGGAAGACCACGACGTTGTTGTTCTCCGACGCCGCCTGCGCCGGCCCGGCGGCGCTGGACTCCGCCCCGCTGGACGTGGCGGCCTTCAGCGTGTACTCGTAGAGGATCAGGTCCATCGGCACGGTCGTGTCGGACCAGGCGTACGTCGCCGCGCCGGTGGCGGTGACGGCGCCAACCAGCGCCGGGTCCTGGGCTACGTTGGCCATGCGGCGATAGACGTTGTACTTGGTCACGTGGTTGCGCCCGATGCCGTCGTCGCCCGAGCGCGCCCAGGTGAGGTCAATGACCTTGCCGGTGTCGTACGGATGATCCGCGGCCGTCAGGGCGGAGGGCGCGGCCACCGGCCGGTTGTCCCTCGGGACGCCCGAGACGCGGGGCGTCGAGGCGTTCCCGGTCGCCGCCACGGCCGTCACGTAGTACCAGTAGGTCGTGCCCGGCGTCCGGCCGGTGTCACGGTAGGTGTAGACGGTCAGATGGGTCGCGGGGACGGTCCCCGCCAGCGTGGCCGCTCCCGCCTCACTGGTCGCCCGATAGATCTGGTAGGAGGTCACCTCGCTGTCGGTCGCCGTGTCGTCGGCCGAGGCCGTGAAGCTGACATTCAGCGCCGTGCCGTCATCGTCGGGGACGTCCTCGACGGCGAGATTGGTCGGCGGCTGGGCCGGTGTGCTGTCCACCGGCGTGGCCGCCGCCTCCGCCTTCGGCGAGACGTTGCCCGAGGCGTCCAGGGCGGTCACCGCGAAGCCGTGGCTCACGCCGCGTGTCAGCCCGGTGGCCAGGTAGGCGTAGCTGGTCGCGCCCGTGGCCGTGACCGTGGCCAGGTTGGCGTAGGCGCCGCTGCCGATCTTGTGCTGGATCTGGTAGGTCGTGACGTCGTTGGCGCCCGTGCCGTCGTCCGGGGAGCGGCCGATGTTCAGTTGCAGGGAGTTGCCATCGTCAGCGGGGGGATCGGTCAACGTCAGCGTTGGCGCGCCCGGCGCCTTCTCGTCCTTGGGCAGGATCGCGGCCTCCGCCTTCGTGGACTGGTTGTTCCACACGTCCGTGGCCGACACGGCGAAGCCATGCCAGATGGCCGGCGTCAGGTTCGTCGCCGTGTACGCATAGGTCGCCGCTCCGGTCGCGTTGAGGGTGGTCACGACCGAGTAGGCGCTGCTGCCGGTCTTGTGGTAGATCGTGTACAGCTTCACATCGTTGGCGCCGCCCCCGTCATCGGCGGACTTCCCGATGGTGAGCTGCACGGCCGTCCCGTTGTCGTTCGGCACGTCGGTCAGCGTGAGGGTCGGGCGGCTGGGGATCTGCTCGTTCTTGAGGTCGATGGCCGCCTCGGCCTTCGTGGACTCGTTGTTCCAACGGTCCGTGGCGGACACCGCGAAGCCCTGGTAGAGGTTCTGCGTCAGGTTCGTCGCCCACCAGGTGTACGTCGCGGCCCCCGTAGCCACGATGGTACCGAGCGCGGTATAGGGGTTGGCGCCGGTCTTGTGGTAGACCGTGTACAGCTTGACGTCGTTGGCGCCGCCGCCGTCGTCAGCGGACTTGCCAATGATCAACTGGCAAGTGTCCCCGTTGTCATTGGGCGGGTCCACGAGGGTCAGCGTCGGGCGGCTGGGGATCTGCTCGTTCTTGAGGGCGATGGCAGCCTCGGCCTTTGTGGACTCGTTGTTCCAACGGTCCGTCGCCGACACGCCGAAGCCATGCCACACATTCTGGGTCAGGTTCGTCGCCCAGTAGGTGTACGTCGCCGCGCCGGTGGCCACAATGGTACCCAACGGGGTGTACGGGTTGCTGCCGGTCTTGTGGTAGACCGTATAGAGCTTGACGTCGTTGGCCCCGCCGCCGTCATCAGCGGACTTGCCGATGACCAACTGGCACGAGTCGCCATTGTCATTGGGGTTGTCCACCAGCGTGAGCGTCGGGCGGCTGGGGATCTGCTCGTTCTTGAGGGCGATGGCAGCCTCGGCCTTCGAGGACTCGTTGTTCCAGCGGTCGGTCGCCGTCACCGCGAAGCCATGCCACACGTTCTGCGTCAGGTTCGTCGCCCAGTAGGTATAGGTGGCCGCGCCCGTCGCCACGACGGTGCCCAGCACCGCATAGGGATCGCTGCCCACCTTGTGGTAGACCGTGTATATCTTGACATCGTTGGCGCCGCCGCCGTCGTCCGCCGACTTCCCGATGACCAACTGGCAGGAGTCGCCATTGTCATTGGGGTTGTCCACCAGTGTGAGCGTCGGGCGGCTGGGAATCTGCTCGTTCTTGAGAGCAATCGCCCTCTCCGACATGACGGACTCGTTGCCGGTTGCGTCCTTGGCGGTGACGGCAAAGGTGTGCCACACGTTCTGGGTGAGGTTCAGCGCCCAGTAGGTGTACGTCGCCGCCCCGGTCGGGGCGATCGTGGCCATCTGCGTGTACGGCGAGCTGCCCTCTTTGTGGTAGACGGTGTAGATCTTGACGTCGTTAACGCCGGCCCCGTCGTCGGCCGAGCGGCCGATGGTCAACTGACAGGTATCGCCGTTATCATTCGGCGGGTCCGTCAGCGTGAGGGTCGGGCGGCCGGGCGCCTGTTCATCCTGGGGGGCGATGGCGCGCTCCACCATGGCCGACTCGGCGCCCGTGTTGTCCCGGGCCGTCACCGCGAAGGCGTGCCAGACGCCGCGCGTCAGGCCCGTGGCGGTGTACACGTACGTCGCCGCCCCATTGGCCCCGAGGGTCGCCATCACCGTGTAGGCGTCGCTACCCTCCTTATGGTACACCCGGTACTGGATGACGTTGTTGGCCCCGCCACCGTCGTCCGCCGACTTGCCGACGGTCAGCACTACGCCGTCACCGTTGTCACCAGGCCGGTCGGTGAGGGTGAGGGTGGGCCGACCGGGCGCCGCGATAGCGGCCCAGCCTGAAAGGAGCAGCAGGAGACTGATGAGGAGGGCAGACCTGACTGAAGACATGGATCACCTCAGGCACGTAGTGGCAGAGTCCCTCCCGGGCCGAGCCCGGGGCACTGCGTAGCCGGGCCGGCCCAGGCACAGGACCGGCGTTCCTTGCATCTGACTACCAATAATGATGAAAAGTTCCGTCCCGGAGGGCGGATCTTGCCGTCCCGCCGCAGGCGGAAGCCCGGAGCGCTATCTCCCATCGGCCAGCGTGAAACCAGCGGCCTGCGCCATCTCGTCGGTAGGCATGTCCTCCCCGTCGTCGGTTAGCAGCAGGAGGTCCAGGCGCGGGTTGGTGGCGGCCGTGCCCCGACCCTCGCGCGCCACGACCCGGAAGGTCAGCGGGCCCCGCTCGAGCTTGAGGTTGACCGGGCCGCCCGGCGCCTCACTGGTCGAGCCTCCGCCCCGTCCGGTCCAGTGCCAGCGGTCCACGCCGACGCCGCAGTTCCCGATGGCATTTCCGCCTTGCAGCGACAGGGGGCTCGGG
>Ga0116202_10002163_pt1 | contig 11671 bp, 10 predicted proteins | sample LakKivw325mmetaG_FD_94479 | JGI IMG/M metagenome (GOLD analysis project Ga0116202, IMG submission 94479) | Anoxic lake water microbial communities from Lake Kivu, Rwanda to study Microbial Dark Matter (Phase II) - Lake Kivu water 325m metaG | ecosystem: Environmental > Aquatic > Freshwater >... | reverse complement strand
GTATATTTTGAAGCTGCCGTCAGGTTCAAACTGGATGTCGGTGGAGCTAAACGAATAGCGGTTCTGGTCATTGGCTATCAGGAAGCCGTTCTCATTGTAAACAGTGATATTCCAGTATCCCGACCTGGGCGCGGGGCCCTGTATCAGGTAGTCGCAATTGCCCGCCAGCGGCTGTCCGTTGTCATCAGTGTAAGCGGCCAGGTAAATGCTCAAGGACGAACTCACCGCCATCAGCCCGTTTTCAGCGATCCAGGCCTTTACATAGGGGTTCGCCCCGGTGCTGCCGAAGGCCAGGTTGGTAGACCAGGGTCCGTTCTTTATATTGCTCCCACTGGTGACCAGATTAGCAACGGGATTAACGGTGACAAAACCGATGGCAGTGCCGGCAACCAGGGCTATTGCCGCGACTATCAGGACTTTATAGATGGTCTTTATATCAGTCACCTCCCATTTTTATAGATAATGAAGTTTCTTTCAGTATAACAAAATGCGGCTGCTGCCTGAAGCCGGAGGTGGCATTGACAACCGGATGGTTAAGGCATAGTATGCTGACTTAGGGCAATAAGGGATGGTAATTGCCTGACTGAGAAATCGACGAGGGGAATCCCCGATTAATACATCAAACCAGAGGAGAGTCTGATGCGATTAGGTTTTTGCACGATGGGATATCTGGACTACACGACGCTGGAGGAAGCCGTGAGGAGAATCGGCCGGATGGGATACAAAGTCGTTGACTTCTGGGCATACAGCCCTCATCTCGGCCCTGATCTGTATGATAAAAAAGCCCGTCAACAGGTAATGAAGATAGTAAAAGAATCGGGCCTGGAAGCGGTGGCGCTCTCGGTCAACGGAGGCGGACTGGCGCTTCACCTCAACTTCTCTCATTCAGTCGAGGCCATCAGGAAGAAGTCCGTAGAGTATTATATCGACTGCGTCGACATGGCGGCCGATATGGGAATCCCCATAATCAACATGATCTCCGGGCACATGGTACATGGGACACGGCGGGAACAGGCGTGGGAATGGAACCGTGAATGCATGCGTGAGGTCGTCAAGCATGCTGAAGAAAAACGCATCATGATGGCGCTGCATACACTCACGTGGTGTGAATCACGTGTGATGGTTACGCTGGACGATGCGCTTCAAATGATGAGGGAGATCAATTCGCCGAACTGCAAGGTCATGATCGATACGGCCGATCAGAACATTACCGATCCCAATCTTTCCGATGCCGTCCGCAAGGCCGGAAAGGACCTTGTCTATGTTCACTGCAACGATAACGATGGTGTCGGGCAGGGTGACGTCCATCTTCCGCCGGGGCGCGGTTCGGTTAACTGGAAGGTCTTCTTTTCCGCGCTTAAAGAAACAGGATATTCCGGTGATTTAACCGTACAGGTACATACGGGACATCCGGTCGACATCGACGCCTGGGCAATTGAATCAAAAGCCTATCTGGAAACCGTATTGAAGCAGATATAATCATAAAATAGTCTAAAGCTCCGGGGAAGAAGTATGGAACAAAGCAAAAAAACAAAGATAGGTCTTATCGGTGCGGGGAATATCTGTCGGGTGGGCCACGGTCCGGCCATCACGGCGGACGGGAGGGCCTATGTTGCCGCGATCAGTGATCCCGACCCGTACAACAGAGAGCTCTTCGCAAAAAAGTATAAAGTACGCGGCGTGTATGAAGACCACCGCGCAATGCTTGAACGTGAAGACCTGGATGCCGTTGTCATCTCGTCACCCCCCTGGGTTCACGCGCGACATGTTGAAGACAGCGCCGCAAAAGGCCTTCCCATCCTGTGTGAAAAACCGATGGCGACGACGCTTGAAGACTGCCGCGCCATAATCGACGCAGGCAAAAAACATAACGTCTATATCCTGATGGGCCACTGCAAGCGCTTTGAACCGGGACACCAGAGGATCAGGGAATTGCTGATGGAAAATGTCCTGGGAAGGATCTTTCAGGTCAGTATCTTCTGGTACTTTTTCATTCCGAATCTCAGTGAGGGCTGGCTGGGGTCTGTCGCTCAAAAGCTCAAGAAACACGGATTCGATGTTGATAGACAGTTTGGTTTCTGGAGGTACAGTGACGTCAGGGCCGGGGGAGGCGATTTTTTCGATCACGCACCGCACTATATCGACATCATCCGGTTCTATGGAATGGAAATCGAGCAGGTCTCATGCGAGACCAAAAGGTGTTATCCCAATATACGCCCTTTTGAGGATATAGCTGTGGCCACTTTCAGGCTCTCTAATGGCGCGATCTTTCTCTATGACAAGAATGTCGTCCGCACCGGGTGGCCTTATGGTTTTGAGCGTGGATATATATACGGAGAGAAGGGAAAGATCGCTTTCAAAGCCAGCCATGCTTACCAGAAACGTGGAATGAAAGTCGGGATATACCGTCTCCCCAATATACCCCTTAATCTTTATACTTCCGCCCTGTCGCCTTACGGCACGAAGAATACAATGTTTTACCGGCAAATGAAATTCTTTATCGATAAGGTTCGGGATGAGCATACACTGAAAAACGCTGTCAGCGGCGACTGGGGCGCCACGCCGGAAGACTCATATCTCACCATGGCCTGGACCCTTGCATCGTATAAGTCCGCCAGGGACGGGATAAAGATCACGCGAGATAACCTGTTCAAAGAGATAGAGACCTTTCAGACCTGCCAGCCTCATAACTGGTAGTCTCTCCCGTCCGGGCCTGTATGAGTTTGACAGTATTACCCATTATGGGTAAGATAATACCCGAAATGGGTAATTATTTGAGTGAGAATCCGCTTTGCAGCGGTCTTTTCGGCAAGACACGGCAGGCAGTGCTTGCCTTTCTTTACCTGCGATCGGACAGCTCATTTTATACCAAGCAAATACTTGACGCCTTGAGAATCGGCAGGGGGACGGTGCAGCGCGAATTAAAGAACCTGACCGATGCGGGTATCATCCGCCGGGAAGTACAGGGCAGGCAGGTCTATTATCGCGCCAATGCAAAATGTCCCATATTAAATGAGCTCAGAAGCATCATCAGAAAGACCTTCGGCGTGGCTGATGTCCTCGGGCAGTCTCTGGCACCCGTGGCCGGTAAAGTGCGGGTGTCTTTTATCTTCGGCTCGGTTGCCAGAAGCGCCGATGACCGAAGAAGCGACATTGACCTTATGGTGATAGGGGGAATCACTTTTGGAGAGGTGGTATCACTGCTTAAGCCTGCCGAAGAAATGATAGGGCGTGAGATCAACCCGGTTGTATATCCGATCACCGAATTCAAAAGGAAAATCAAGGAAGACCATCACTTTGTCAAAAACGTGCTCGCGGGAGAAAAGATATTTGTGATAGGCGATGAGGATGAGCTTAGAAAACTGGCTGAAAGATAACCAGATCGTAAGACATCGTCCCTCGGCAGCTGAAATTGCCGAGCTTATGCATATCTGCGATCGTGACCTGGAGAAAGCGTCAATTGTCGAGCTCGGTCCGGACTGGCGATTGAGTATTGCTCATAATGCGGCTGTTCAGGCTGCTAAAGCGGCACTGGCGGCAGCAGGCTACCGGGCCCGTAAAGAGGGGCAGCACTACCTTCTTCTGCAATCGCTGGCTTTTACCATCAAAACGGAATCTGAGATAGTTGACCAGTTAGACAAATTCCGTCAAAAACGCAATATGAGTGACTACGAAAGAGCCGGAATGGTTACCGAACAGGAAGCCGAAGAAATGATAGCGCTGGCCAGACAACTTCGAACTGATGTGGCGCAATCGCTCAATGCTCATTATCCTCACCTTGCCACAGAGATTTAAATACCGGCGCATAAATTATAGCTAACAGAAATCAGATACCGGTTGACCAAATAAACCGCACCAAGGGTTGCAATATATTTTATTCGTAGACCTTTTCCTCGGCCGCTTCCTCGCTGCTCAGGTGGATGTCCTCCTCGATATTCCTCTCATCCACCGACTTTAACATCAGCTCCTTGAAGAATTCGTGCGGTAAAATCCGTACCGAATTACTGAAACTGGACTTCGCTATCCGAAATAATTGATTGCCGACTGTGGGTATGATAATATGTAATACTTGGAGGATATCATGGGGAAGGAAAAGATCGCTATCACGCTTGATGAAGATTTCATAGAGGAGTTGGACAGACTTATTAATGAACGTGTGTTTCGGAGCCGCAGCCAGGCAATACAGGAGGCTGTGAAAGAAAAACTGGTTAAGCTGAAACGGATTCGACTGGCAGAGGAAAGCGCAAAGCTTGAGCCGGCTATAGAAAAGGCGTTTTCTGAAGTCGGTTTAGCTGAGGATGTGGCACATTGGCCCGAATACTGAGGGGCGAGATTCGTTGGGCTGACCTCAGTCCCTCTAAAGGACATGAACAGAGCGGCCTTCGTCCCGTAGTAATTCTCAGCCATGATATATTCAACGAACGATCAGGGACAGTAATAGCGATGGCGATTACCAGCCAGTCGCCAAAGGCCGGCTTTCCCTTAACTATTGAATTAAAGACAGGTGGTTTACCAAAACAATCATGGGCAAGGATAAGTCAAATCAGAACGCTTTCCACTGAGCGTATGGGCAAGTTAATAGGCAGATTATCTCCTGAGGAGTTAGTGCGTATTATCGAAGGGCTAAACGAGATAATCGCATAGTTGTCGGGCAAGAAGATCAGTTATACAAATTACCTGATTGATCTGGTGGAAATGAAAGGATTCCAACCCCTTACCTTCCGACTGCCGGTCAAACGCTCTCCCGATTGAGCCACAGCCTGTTTATTCGTAGACCTTTTCCTCGGCCGCTTCCTCGCTGCTGAGGTGGATATCCTCCTCGATATTTCTCTCGTCCGTTGTTTTTGCCAGCAGCTCCTTGTAGAACTCGTGCTGGATGATGAGGTTCTGTATGTCGTTGGTGCCCGTCCATATCTGGAGCAACCTGGCCTCCCTGACCGCTCTTTCAATGGGGAAGACCCTGGTGTAGCCGATGCCGCCCAATATCTGCATCGTCTCGTTGGCGATCTCCCACTGCGACTGGGTTGCGAACTTCTTCAGCTCCGAAACCATGCGCCTTCGGTAGCCCGCCGTGCCGTCCTGGTCGTCGACCGTCCGCGCCACCACGTAAGCCAGCGCGTTGACCGCGTCTATCTTTGTGATGCACTCGGCAATCCTGAAGCTGACGGCCTCATAGTTCCTTATCGTCTGTCCGAAGGCCTTCCTCTTGTTGGCGTAGCGGGCCGCGATCTCCAGCAGTGCGCGTGCGCCGTTGATATAGCCCACCATCCTTTCCGGCACCATCATGTGGTAGAAGACCTCGGAGCCCTTGTTCTCCCTGCCCAGCAGGTTCTCCTCCGGGACCTTGACGTCCCTGAAAATGATCCTGGCCGTACCGGTTCCGCGGCTGCCCATCAGTCCGTACACGTGTTTGACCTCGACGCCCATATCCCTTTCAACGATCAGGACGCTCAACGAGTTGTGTCCCGCGCCCGGATTGGTCACGGCATAGACCAGGAAGAAGTCCGCGCCCTCGCCGCCGACCACGAAGCGTTTCTGGCCGTTGAGTATGTAATGCTTGCCCTCTTTGCGGGCCGTGGTGGTTGCCCCGAAGAAGTCCGATCCGCCCCTGGGCTCGGTCAACGCCTCTCCGGCCCATATCTTGCCTGCCACCAGCGGCTTGAGGTATTTCTGTTTCTGCGCCTCATTGCCATACGAATTTAGCGCATCGGATATGAGGCCGACGATACCGAATACACAGGCCAGCGGAACTCCCAGTTTGCCCACCTCACCTAATACGATAAACTCATCGACATATTTGAGCCCTCTTCCACCGTATTGCTTCGGCGCCCGTATAGCCAGCAGGTTTCTTCTACCCGCCTCCTCGATAAACTCCATGGGGAATTTGATTTTCTCATCATCCATATCAAGGATAAGCTGGCGCGGCACCCATTTGACGAAGTCCAGTACCTCTTTCAGTAGGCCCTTCTGCTCTGCAGTTAAAAACACCTCAAACATGACTCCCTCCTTCTCAACCTCGTGGAAATAAGATCATTATACATCAGGGCAGTTTTCAACAAACTCGTCAGGATGATCAATTGCTACTGAACGGGAGGTAAGGTCAAGATACTTATAAGAGTATAGTTATTCCCAAGATATAAGTTAATTAGATAATTGATAATCTATTATTGGCAAGTCCTCTCATTTAACCATCACAACCTCTTTGGCGGCTCCGATATTACTGTATCGGTCCGGTACACATGTGAAAATTACAATCTGGCATTCCTTTGCCGCCTTAGATAGTATCGCACCCATTAAAAGTAATCGATCTGGATCAGTATAGCCGAGTGCGTCGTCGAGCATTACTGGTGCACCGCCATCCTTGGCAACCATCATCGCGCACGCCAAACGAAAAATAAGTGAAAGTTGCTCCTTTGTTCCTCCGCTCAAAGAATTGAAATCAACAGTGGTACCCTGTAATGTGCGGCTGACTATTTGTAGGCCGTCGCTAACTTCTATCTGTAAGGAATCGTCGTAAATAAGACGACCTAACACCTCAATCCTTTCTTTAAGAGGTGCAACATAAGCATGGCGTGCATTGTCACGCTCCTGTCTTATAGTCACATACAACAGATTTACAGCTGATGCTCGTCTGACCAACGAGGCATTCGCATATTCAGCACGCATAAGCGCGCTCTTTGCAATAGTAAATTTATCGTAGAGTCCGTCCTCACCATTGATTTTCAGTCGTGTATTGACTTCTATTAACTCTGTATTTGCCTTGCCCATACGCTCATGTATTCTACTCAAGGATTCCTTTGCGATTGTATCGAGTTCTTTTTCCCTTTCAGGGTTGAGTGCTTTGAGTGATGCCTCGATAGTATTAGAGGCAGTCTGCACCTCTTCTACTGTACGCTCTGCACTAACCAGCATTGAACTGATTACTTCGTCAGATATCACCGCTCGTTCTCTTTCCAGCATCTCGGTATAATTATCTAAACCATCCTTGCTAATATCTAACTTGGCTTTTGCTTCTATATATTGGCGATTTCTTTGTTCTTGTACCTCTTTTGCTCCATCAAAGGTTGATTTTGCTTTTACCCATTCATTTTCAATTACATGCTTCTGCTTTTCCAATTTTTTTAATTCTGCTTTTATCAAATCCTGGTCATCCAATATTTTGGGTTCTAGCACCCTTGTCGGCAGGTAAGCAGGTACGCTTTGTTGCAATTCCAAGAGCAATCCTGACAATCTTTCGTAGGTGAGGTCTCGAAGGTTCTCTTTTTCAACCTGTTTTAAGTTAACGATCTGTCTGGAAGCCTGTTGCCTTTTTTCAAAAGCTTCAAATGCCTTATCTGCATCAGTTATGCCCCATGATGCACAAACATCGTTTAATTTCGACTTGGCATCTTCGACTTTCTTTAAAAGCGTATCAATACTGGAACCAGCGTTTACCTGTATTTCAAGCATTTCTGGGATAACGAACCTAATGTTATCAGAAACAGGGAATGAAAATTCATCCCCTTTTCTCAGATTAATAACGGTTTCGTCTTTGGTCAGCTTGCATTTATTAAGTCCGCGTAATAATACAATAGACGACTTGGCTTCAAGTTTTGCCGTAGCACTTATAACATTATCTCTAGTTTCTTCAATAGACGCGAGAGCTTCTTCATTAACTTTATTTGTCGTCAGTATTGCTTCGGATTTGGCAGCAGATTCTCTTGCTTTGTCAATGCGTGTTTTACGCTCTGACAATTGCTCAAGATATAACATGTTGCCAAAATACTCATTATCGCGCTGATACAAATCGATCAACTTTTGGATTTCTTTCTTTTTTCCTTCAGTGTCAGAAAAGGCATCCTGTGCCTTTTTCAGCTCCTTATTAGCTTGACTCAGTGAAATTAAGCCCGATTTGCAGGATTCGTCCATTTCATTAGTTGCATTCAACGCAAGTGTCATAGTTCTAATGAGCTTTGCTCGGTCGTTTTTTTCAACGCGTGCTGACTTTTCTGCCTCTTTAGCTAATTGAAGCTTCAATTTTGCATCTGAAAGAGACAATTCTAATTGGGATACTTGTGCGAGTTTGGCAGAGCGTCTCTCCATATCCCTCACAATTTCTTGCTCGGAGTATTTGAGTTGACCTAACTCTCGCTTAAGCCCAACGGCAAGATCAATGTCATGCTCCAATTCTTGCATTGCTTTTTCAATCCTTTGAACATCAGATTGACAATTAGCTAATACTTTACGATGTTCTAGTATCTCCTTTTTATCTGCGCCATTCTCAGTAAAATATTTCAAGTATTCCTGATGAACAGCTTCGAAGAGGCTTTCAGATCGTTGGTCAATAGAATGTCCACCTGCTGCCTGATCCAGCGCTTCAGAAAGCCAAGTCTGACCTTTCAATATTGGCTGATTGATCTCCGCGCCTTGTCTTACGCTCAAAGCCTTCCACAAATCGATATCCAGCGTATCTTGGAGTAATGCTTTCGCACGTTCATGGGCTGGCCTGCTAGTGAGGCTTTCGGCCTTTGGCTTGATGATAGTAAGCTTGGTCTCCGGTTTCTTAAAATAACGCTTAGAGTAAATGAAACGGTAGGGACCACTCTCTGCCTCCAATTCAATCTCTGGCCCCTCATCTCGATGAACTGGCCTTATCGCACAGATGTCCTGGTTTTTACTGGAATCGGGGTATTCAAATAGAAGCCATATGGCCTCCCCCAAGCTGGTTTTCCCGACCTCATTGGGACCTCGTACTACAGTGATACCAGTTTCGGCAAAGTCTACGTCAGCCTCTGAAACACCCCTGTAATTAGCAATTCGCAAATGGATATATCTCATACCGCACCCCCACGCAGTCGGACTAGTAACATAAGTGCTTCGCGGGCAATTCCCTTTTCAGATTCATTCCCTTCCATCTTCTCCCTCAGCTGCGTAATAGTCGATTCGATGAATCCGGAAAAGCCAAGGTCGGAAAAATCGGCATCATCCGGCACAACCAGCAAATCTTTATCATTTATCTGGCAACTTGCGAATACCTCGCTAATAGTATCCAACGATTGCCTTAATGTCGCTTCCTTAGTTAGGGAAATAGAGCCTACCAAGTTCAGTTTAACGACCGTACGTTCTTTCTTATCCAGCTCTTCTAGCATATGTCGCAATGTCTCGATGTCCTCAATACTATTAATATCAACACGATTCTTTTCGACAAAGCGCCACTGGCCAACTTGGGCTGGTGTCACTTTCACCTTATCACAATCCAATTCAACAATTTGGGCATAACCAGCATCTTCTTCGCCAAAATCTGTGACCTCTGGTGTACCTGAATACCAGATACGCTCGCCAGCACCGATCTTGGTGCGTGTATGTCGGTCACCTAATGCTATGAAAGATGATTTTTTCTCATTAATGACATGCTCAAGACTCTCAGCCGAAAGTATCAAAGGATCATCCTTTTTGGGAGTAAACGAATCGATAATACCGTGTGCCATAATTATCCGGGTGACACCAGTCACTGGTTCAAGGGGTGCGATCGCTTTATAAAATGGATTCACGTCCATGCGCTTTGATAGCCACGGAGCACCCACCAGCTCGAGGTTTTCCCCAATTTGAATTGGTGATACATCAGTAATCACCTCAATATGATTTGGTTTTCCTTGGATAAAGCTACTTGAAAGAAATACCGAGGCCTCATTCAGGGGATCGTGGTTGCCGGGTATAATCCACACAGGAACAGGGACTTCCTTGAGAGCCTCAAGTGCACGCGCAATCGTCTTTCGATCCACTTGATTGGATTCAAATACATCTCCGCAGACAGCCATGAACTGGCAATTCGCTTCCTTTGCGATCTTTCCAAGGGTGCGGATTGCATCAAAACGTGACTGATTATAACGTTCTTGAGGTCCCTCCGATAAAAAATAACGAGTCATGCCGAGCTGCCAGTCGCTTGTATGAAGAAAACGAATCATATCTTACTTCCCCTCCCTAGAATCCCATAAGTGCTTACCCCTTAGTAGCGCAAAATAAATCTGTTAAATATAAGCCATTTCCACATAGATTATTATAGTCGTTTATGGCTATTCAGTATCTATCCAGTCAACAAGTCCTTCTATTCCTGCATAGTCAGCTATAGATATTTCGCATCCATTTTGTTGGATGTCTTGTGCACATTGAGCCCAAGCGCTTTCTCCTTTTCCAACTATACCTAGATGATCTTCAAACGTACCTTTTTTCCACAACCACACATTCCTTTCTTTCAGTTTGTTATGAATCATAAGTATATTGTCTTCTAAATCTTTATGTGTAGCTAGTACCGCGAACGCCACACTAGCATTCATGATTTCATTAGATTTGGGGAATCCATCTTCGGCCAGTGTGAATCCACACTTTTGCGATACGCTCGAGCAGTAGGCACAACATGCATTTATATCCGTATCATTTCCATCCAATAATCCTGCTTTCCTAGCATCTCTGAAAGCATAATCTAAATCCACTAAAGCTTTTGTTGGGATACCTATGGCATCAAGAATGCGCATTGCCTTTACTATATTTCCCGATCCATCAATTCGCACAAGGGCTATTCTCCTAGCGCTCAGAGTGTAACCTTTTATACGATGAAAAATAACTGGTAATAGCTTCTCTTCCGTAGCACCTTCAACTATCAACACATGATCTGAAAACAGAATCTTGCTTAAATTACTCAGTTCAAACAGAATTCGCACCTGACTCGGCGCATCCTGGATTGTTTCATTGACTGCATCTGAAAGACGTTTCCGTGCATGGGTGCCCCTCCCAATTGTTTTACATATGATAAGCGTATTCCCTATGTCCGCCTTATCTATCATTTGTGGAGAATGCGTTGCGAAGATGACTTGGTAACCTTTCATTGCTAAGGTCTTCAAAGCAAGACGAACCTGTTCGATGGCCTGAGGATGAAGATACAATTCCGGCTCATCAATTAGAAGGAGTGTCCTAGCTACCAGTGGGGCACTAGTCGCCGCTTTCATCTCCGCAAGGTATCGTACCAACGCCATCTGAATGGAGCGTTGTGCTCCATGCCCGACTTGAGCTATCTCTCTCCCATTATTCTCGCCTTCTTCGAATACTCGAATAGTTCCATCTTTGAAAAGTGTCCTTATTTCAGGAGTAGGTACGTGGAGGCGAATTCTTATTCCCGGGAAAATATCTTTTAGTTTTTCATTTGCACCTTCATCAAACTGATTGAGTTCAGGTGCTCTATCAGTTCCATCTGCCTCAAGCCGTTGCTTAATCCCATCTAGCGTTTTACGCATCTCCGCACCGTATTGCTGCTCGATAGGCTGCATTATTTCCGCTATCAATTTCCCAATAGTAGAGCTTGATTTAGATTTTCCTATATCTTCAATCGCGTCCTCCATCGCGCCAATTTCTATTGGCTCAGGAAATAAGGTCTTAATAGCTGCATCAATGCCTGTCGGATTTTTTACCCAGGCGCCCTCCGAATCTACATCGTTTTCATCTAGATTTCGTATTTCAAGAATGATATTGCTAGCAGTTATGCCTGGTGACATTTGTGTTCGTCTAATACCTAGTGTGAAGTGGACCCCATCAGTAGGACAGGATAGGGGCCTGATTAAGAGAGAGTCCTGCCATTCCTACAGTGTTTGTTGCCAGGGATTTTACCATGTTGGTGCAAGTATTTTCTATGGCACTGGTG
>Ga0116202_10002162_pt1 | contig 11672 bp, 10 predicted proteins | sample LakKivw325mmetaG_FD_94479 | JGI IMG/M metagenome (GOLD analysis project Ga0116202, IMG submission 94479) | Anoxic lake water microbial communities from Lake Kivu, Rwanda to study Microbial Dark Matter (Phase II) - Lake Kivu water 325m metaG | ecosystem: Environmental > Aquatic > Freshwater >... | reverse complement strand
GCTATACGGTCAAGACTATGCTCAGGGTCGACGCCGACGAGCGCGGGGTCAGGATCCTCGAATAGCTGTCAAAGGTCAAGTCGAGATGGCCCATCGATCTGGCTTTGTAGCATCGGAGGGAGGGCTTTGAGCCTGGAGGAGGATCTAAGGAGAGAGACCGAGAAGTGGCTCCTCAGGGCCCGGGAGACGATGGAGGCGGTCTCGGTCCCGGGGGAGGAAGGGAAACGGTTTTCTGCCAACATCGAGGCCTATTTATCCGACAGCCGGTACTTTCTTGAGAAGGGAGACCTGATCAGGGCCTTTGAGGCCGTGATCTGGGCCTGGGCCTGGATCGAGATCGGCCAGGGCCTGGAGATTCTGATCCGCGAGAGGATTCCCTAGTCGCGGCAAAAATCCCGACTTAACGACTCGATCTCCCGGTCAGAAGTTGACCTCGATCGCCCTGCCCTGCAAGATGTCCTCCTCGCTGACCTCTACTTCTTTTGCTTCTCCTCCGGCCTCCTCCTGTAGCGGCCCCAGCAAGTAGGATCCAACCGAATGCGTCCCGTACACTTCTTCGGTGGAGTAGGGAACGGTTAGCTCGTAGCGCCCGTCCACGGGCATTGCCGAGTTGTAATACTGGAAATGTCTTCCCTGATTTGACGTCATCTCCAGTATCACTCCCATGGGCTTATCGTAGGGGGAGGTTCCGGTGATCTTTGCGCCAGGGACGTACTCGAAGACCTTAACCTCTTTGACCGGGAAGGTCAGGCCTTTAGAGGTCTTCGACTCGTAGAGCAGGCGGAAATGGCCCAGGTTTGAGCAATCGCGGAGGTGGAGCCTCGCCAGGACAGTTCTCAGAAACCTCGGTGAGTGTTCAAAGTTGACCGTATCGGAATCTGCAGAGATCTGGACGTAGCTTCCAGGATCTTCGTCGATCCAGCGAGCGATGGCTGGTAGCTTCGTGTAGACCATCTTATCGTCGGTCATTACGTATCGGACGTCTCTTTCCTCTGCTATGGTCAGGGCCTTCTCCTCTTCTTCTGCGAGGAAGAAATCGGCGGCGTCTTTCGCCCCCACCTGGAAGTTGTTGGCCACCACCGGTCGTCTCGATTGATAAAGGATCCAGTTGCCGTAGTCCCACCAGCTCAAAACGCAGTACTCTCCGGGCCGGACCGGTCGCTCGAACCCCTCGATAGGTGGTGTGTTCTCGCCGAGCCAGGCAAGGGTCTCGTTCCAGTCTCCAGCCGTGATCTCCGGCCTGTAATCGGCTATTTGGGGAATGCCGACCAGGGCGGGGATCAGAAGGACCAGCAGGAAAACCCCGATTCCAACATCGACCACCTCAGAATCGACCTTTTGAAAACGGGACGCGGCTCTGATCCGTTCCGCCCCCCAGAAGAAGAGAAATGCGACCAAAACCGATCCGCTGATAGAGAAGAGGTACAAAAACCGGACCTGAAACACCATCAGAGCCGCGGCAAAGACAGCCCAGACGAGAAACAGCAGCTGATCTTTCCTGAACCCTTCCCGCCGAACGCTTTGGGTCATGATGATGAACCCCACGAGGGCGAAGGCTAGTTCCATGGTGCGCAGAGAGACAGGATCGTAAACTCTGAATAATGGCGAGGCCTCTTCCACACCTACCCTTGCCAGGTCGCCTCCAAAGAAGTAGCGAACTCCGGCCCACAGGGTCGAGTGGAGCCCCCGGGTCAAGCTGGAGGCGTAGCTGAGGATCGAGGCGACGTAGGCGAAGACTACGGCTATGGGGATGAAGGCCTGCCAAGGTATTCTTTTTTTGACGAAGAGACACGAAAGGGCATACAGGAACAAGAGGGTGATGACGGCGCCGAGGGAGAACAAAAAGGACGGAAGGAGCCAATGATCGTTCCAAAACGGGAGCATCAGGACGAGAGCGACCCCAAAGGCCGTCATGAGGGGAAAGACGGTCTTCTCAGAGGATCTTCCGTCCTTCAGATCCAGGGCGATCTGGATCACGGCGTAGACTAGGACCGCCCCCATGTAAGCCGGTGCCCCCAGCCACGTATAAGCTGCAGCTGCCATCAAAACACCCGCAGGGACCGCGAACTTTGGCCATCGGTCCCTCTCGGTCAGACCGTAGGCCAGGAGGAGGATCGCCCCCACAGTAAGAAGCAGCTCCAGCGAATCATGGTCGGGCAATCCGAATATTGTTCTTGCGATGTGTTTTGGATCGATCGCCAAAATGAAGGCCGAGAGAAGTGCTACCTTCATCCCGAAGAGCTTCTTTGCCAGGAGGTACAGGAGGAGGATCATCAATGATCCCACTATTGGAGAGATGACGGCGCCCGCAATATCCGCAGCCCGAGGTGATCCTCCGAGGAGAAGGGAGAATGCCGCTACCATCTGATCAAAGAGGGGTGGCCACGTCAGCTCCAGGCCGTGGGGATGGTTGATGTGGGAATCAAACCATAGCGTCTGGGGAAAGTTCTCGACGGTGTAAAGAATTCTTCGCATGTGATAGAAGGAGTCGTAACTGTAAAAGACGATCTCTCCATCGATGAGGGCGTTTCTTGCTGTAACCACCCTCAGTATGAGGCCCAGTAAGACGGCTGCCAAGATCCCATAAAGCTCGTGAGTTCTCTTCCTGTCCATGGCTGATCAGAAGATCATACACTAAATCCTTCCCCATATATTTTCCGATTGGGACCAAACTTGGATTGGGAAGAAGTGGGCAATATAGCGATACTGAAGGGGTCTCTCGTACCCCGGGCCGCAGCCGTCCGCGAGCATCGGAGAGAACTTACAGCAAAAATTATGGAACAATTTCCTCAACTGCTGGAGATATGCAGAAAAGCTTATCTGAAGCGGCTTCAGTCTTCGTTTGTGCCACTTGTCAGCCTGATCATACCCACGAGAGACGAGGAGGGGACGATCGGAGAGTGCGTCCAGAGGTCGATAACGGTCTTCGACCAAATGGGGATCGAGGGCGAGGTGATCGTCGCGGACAGCTCCACCGGCTCGACGCCAGAGATCGCCCGCACTCTCGGCGCGATGGTGATCAGGCCGGAGAGGCTCGGATACGGCAACGCATATCTGGCAGGCTTTGAGGAGGCTCAGGGCAGATTCATAGTCATCATGGACGGAGATCTCACATATGATCCCCTGGAGATGCCAAAGTTCATAGAGCTTCTCGAAAGCGGAAAGGCGGACTTCGTCATCGGGACCAGGCTTAAGGGCAAGATCAAAAAGGGGGCTATGCCGGCCCTTCACAGGTACATTGGTAACCCCCTTCTAACCTGGATGCTCAACCTCCTCTTCGGGGCCGGGATATCGGATTCGCACTGCGGCATGAGGGCCATGACCAGAGACGCCCTGGACAGTCTTAACCTCCGAGCGGGCGGGATGGAGTTCGCCTCCGAGATGGTGATAGAGGCCTCGCGAAAGAAGCTCAGGATAAAAGAGGTTCCCATAACCTACCATCCGCGAAAGGGGGCCTCGAAGCTTCGATCCTTCTCTGACGGCTGGAGGCACGTGAGGTTCATGATGCTTTACCGGCCCGGGCCCTTCCTCCTCATTCCGGGGTCGGTGGCCATCGTCTCAGGCCTCGCCCTGACCCTCTTCGTCCTGATGCAGGGCTCCAGCCAAGATCTGAGGACACATTCTCTGATCCTCGGGAGCATGCTGCTGATAGTTGGGTACCAGACCCTCCTTTCGGGCCTTTACGTCGGAGCCTTCGGCAGATCCTACGGCGCCGAAGGAGGAGGGGGTCTGGCCGGGAGGCTGATGGACTACCACTCCCTCGAGAAGGAGCTGATAGTGGGGATGGCCTTTCTGGCCGGGGGCGTTCTCCTCGGCCTGGACGTGATCTTCGGCTGGGTTGGGGCCGGATACGGAAATCTTCAGGAGGTGCAGAAGTCGGTGCTGGCGATGGTCCTCACCATCATGGGGATACAGACTATATTCTCTGCGATCTTTATAAGCCTGCTACTGCTGAGATCAGAGAACGAGAACGGTCATCGATAGATCAGGGGATCTCTTAATAGCGATTAACGGGGCTCCATCAATATGAAGATCGCCTATCTCCACGACGTGATCTACCCCTTCGTAAAGGGCGGCGCCGAGAAGAGGGTCTGGGAGCTGGCCCGAAGCCTGACGTCCAGGGGCCATGAGGTCCACATCTTCGGGATGAAGCTCTGGGACGGCGATGACGTCGTCGAAAGGGACGGCGTCCTCCTTCACGCCGTCTGCGATCCCCTGAACCTTTACGTCGACGGGAAAAGGTCGATCGGAGCGGCGATCCGCTTCTCATCGAAGCTCCTCCTCTCGTTTCGAGGGGACTATGACGTCATCGACGCTCAGCAGTTCCCCTACCTCCCCTGCTATTCGGCCAAGGTTCATTCGATGCTTCGAGGGACTCCCCTCGTCATAACCTGGCACGAGGTCTGGGGGGGTTACTGGCGGGAGTACCTTGGAAAAAAGGGCCTCTTGGGGATGATGGTGGAGAGGGGCGTCGCGAGGCTCCCCGAGATGATAATCCCCGTATCGGAACGGGTGAGGGACGATCTCCTCGATATGGGGGTGGGGGCCGAGAAGATGGAGGTGGTGCCCAACGGCGTCGATCTGAAGAAGATCGACTCCGTCGAGGCCGAAAAGGCGGCCTACGACGTCATCTACGTCGGGAGGCTCTCGGCCCACAAGAGGGTCGACCTCCTCGTCGAGGCGGTGAGCCTGGCGAGAGAGGAGATCCCCGAGATCAGGTGCGGGATCGTGGGGGACGGCCCAGAGCTTGCGAGGCTGATCCGCCTCACTCGCGATCTGGACGTCGGAGAGAACGTCGACTTCCTGGGATTTCTGGATACGGAGGAGGAGGTGGTGGCGAAGATGAAGTCCTCCAAGATCTTCGTCCTCCCCTCCACGAGAGAGGGCTTTGGGATCTCCCTCTTGGAGGCGAACGCCTGCGGCCTTCCCGCCGTCGTCGTCGACGCCGAAAGGAGCGCGGCGGCAGCCCTGATAGAGGAGGGCAAAAACGGACTCTTATGCGACCTCTCGCCCCGATCCATCGCCTCGAAGATGGAGGATCTCTTAAAGGATAATTTATATAAAAAAATGTCGGCCCCCTCGAAGGAGTATGCGAAGGGGCATGATTGGGGCGAGATCGCGAGGAAGGCGGAAGCGGCTTACGAAAGGCTTTAAAAAGGTGTCGCGAAAAATGGCTCGATCAGAGGCTCCTGAAGATTTGAGATGATGAGATGAAGATACTCCAGACTCCGGCTCGATTTTATCCCTCCACCGGCGGGGTGGAAAATTACGCGCGATGCCTGGGCCGAGAGCTCGTCGGGTTCGGCCACGATGTGACCGTCCTCTGCGCCAACGAGCCGAAGTCGGAGGAGGAGGAGTTCATCGACGGGATCAGAGTGAGGCGGCTCCCCTACGTCGCGAAGATCGCAAATACCAACATCACCCTCCGGCTCCCCCTGGAGATGATGAGGGAGGATTTCGACCTCGTCCACGCCCACCTCCCCACCCCCTGGTCCGCCGACTGGAGCGGCTTCGTCTCGGCCCTCAGGGGGAGGCCGCTGGTACTGACGTACTACAACGAGATCGTCGGCGAGGGCGCGGCGGGGTGGCTCGCCGCCCTCTACAACCGGACGAGCTTGAAGATCTTGTTGAGACGGGCCTCCAGGATCATCGTCATAGGGCCGGAGTACGCGAACTTCTCTCCTCACCTGAAGGGGTTCGCGGAGAAGATCGAGGCGATACCCGTCGGGGTGGATCTTGAGAGGTTTGTGCCCGAGGGGACGGCCACCGACGGGAGAACTCTCTTCTTTCTGAGCGTCCTGGACAGGCATCACAGGTACAAGGGGCTGGAGGATCTGCTCTTTGCCCTGGCGGCTGTCAAGAGGGACGTTCCAGAAGTGAAGCTCCTCGTCGGCGGCGGCGGAGAGCTTCTCGACCATTATCGGAGGCTCTCATCCAGGCTTCACATCGAAGACGACGTCGAGTTTCTCGGCTTCTTGCCCGAGGAGATTTTGGCGAAGTATTATAATCGATCAGATATTTTCATCCTCCCTTCAAACTCCCGGGCCCAGGAGGGCTTTGGCATGGTCCTCCTGGAGGCGATGGCCTGCGGAAAACCTGTTATCTGCACCGAGGTCGCCGGCGTCGCCGGGGACGTGATGGCGAGGGGCGCGGGGCTCGTCGTCGAGCCCTCCGACCAGAATGAGCTCGCGAGAGCGATATCTCACCTCCTCAAAAACGGGTCCGTTGCCCGGAAGATGGGCGAGGCTGGAAGGAGGCTTGTGGAGGAGAGGTACGGCTGGAGAGAGGTGGCGAGAAGGGTTGAAGAGGTGTACGGGGAGCTGGTCTATTCTGAAGTCGGAGATAAAAAGTGAGCCTCGTTCCGGGGGCGTCCCATGAAGCTGGAGGATAAGAGGCTGGCCGTATTCGTCGATTATATCGGCGCCATCGGTGGAGGGGAGAGGGTTGCTTTAACTATGGCCCGGGCCCTCGGCGGCGACGTCGTCACCACGGACGTGAACCTCGACTCCGTCGAGAGGCTAGGCTTCGAAGACGTCCCCATCGTGACCCTGAGAAGGACCGTTGGTTTTCCGCCCCTGAAGCAGATCTCGGCCTCGGCGATCTTCGGAAGGTGCGACCTCTCGAAGGATTATGACTTTTTCATCTTCACCGGCAACTGGAGCCTTTTTGCAGCGAAGAGGCACAGGCCCAACCTCTGGTACTGCTACTCGCCCGTCAGGGCCTTTTACGACCTGGAAGATGCCGTCATCTCCCGCCAGCCCAACCCGGCCCTCAAAGGGCTCGCCGCAGTCTGGATAAAACTTCATCGGAGGCTCGATCAGAGGTCTGTAGAGTCGGTGGATAGGATCGTCGCCATCAGCTCGAACGTCCAGAGGAGGATCGAGGAGGCTTACGGCCGCCCTTCCTCCCTGGTGTATCCGCCCGTCGATTTCGAGAAGTACCGGTTCGAGGAGTCCGGCGACTTCTGGCTCTCGGTGAACAGGATATACCCGGAGAAGAGGATCGAGCTGCAGTTTCAGGCCTTCAGGAACCTTCCCCAAGAGAGGCTGGTGGTGGTGGGGGGATATTCGAGGGGAGACCTCGCCTCTCAGTACTCTAGAAGGCTCGTCGAGACGATCCCCGATAACGCTGAGATGAAAGGAGAGGTTTCTGAGGAAGAGCTGATAGATCTATATGCCCGCTGCAAAGGTTTAATATGCACCGCCATGGATGAGGACTTCGGCCTCGCTCCCCTCGAGGCTATGGCAAGTGGAAAGCCCGTAATAGCCGTCAAAGAGGGGGGGTTTCTCGAATCGGTCGTCAATGGGGTCACCGGCAGGCTCGTCGAGGCAGAGGCGGATCGGATCGTCGAGGCAGTTCGCGAGATATCGGAGGAGGGGGGCCTCTCCTTCAGGGACGCCTGCAGGGAGAGGGCCAGATATTTCGGGGAGGAGAGGTTCTTAAGGCAGATCAGGAAGGAGATGATTGAGGTCATCGATGGAGCTTGAGAATATTTGGGAGGAGATGAATTGAGCGTTCTTGTGACTGGAGGGGCCGGGTTCATCGGCTCAAACCTCGTCGGCGAGCTTCTGGCTTCTGGAGAGGATGTGATCGTTCTGGACAATTTCACCACCGGAAGCCGCGAAAACCTGGCGGGTCTCCCCAGCAATTTGAGGGTCATCGAGGGGAGCTGCCTCGACCTGCCAGGCCTAGACGTGAGCCCCGAGGCGATATACCATCTCGGCATCCCCTCCTCATCGCCGATGTATAAGAAGGACCCGATGCTGGTGGGGGAGGCGATAAACGGGGCGATCGCCGTCTTCGAGCTGGCGAAAAAGACCGGCTCCAGGGTGGTTTACGCCTCCACCTCCTCCCTCTACAGCGGCCAAATGCCGCCTCACCGGGAGGATATGGAGGTCTTCGTCACCGACTACTACACCGAGGCTCGGTTCTCCATGGAGAGGCTCGCGGAATTGTACAGAAAGCTCTTCGGCGTCGAGGCCGTCGGGATGAGGTTCTTCTCTGTCTACGGCCCTCATGAGCAGGCGAAGAAAGAGTATGCGAACATCGTCACCCAGTTCCTCTGGGAGATGATGGCAGGAAGGGCTCCCGTCATCTACGGGGACGGATCCCAGACCCGCGACTTCGTCTACGTCAAAGACGTCGTCTCCGCTCTCAAACTCGCCATGGGTTCGGATTACAGCGGGGCGCTGAACGTCGGCACAGGGAAGAGCTACAGCTTCAACGAGGTGGCTGAGATCCTCGCCAGCGAGATGGGGCTTGATATCAGGGCCGAGCACGCGGATAACCCCATCAAAAACTACGTCCAGGACACCTCGGCCGATACCAAAAAGGCCGAGGAGGTCCTCGGCTTCAGGGCCAAGCGCGCCCTAAAAGAGGGGATAAGGGAGATCATCGAATACTATGGTGCAGCCTCCGATTAGAAGAGAGACAAGAGGGGTTCTCACAGTCGAGGCATCGGCTCAAAAGAGGCAGATCGAGGTCCAGAATTGATAACGCCAATTCACCTTCGAGAGCTCTATCGGTATCGAGACCTGATATTGAGGCTCGCCTGGAGCGACTTCAAGCTCCGGTACAAGAACTCGATCCTCGGGTTCTTCTGGTCGCTTCTGGAGCCGCTTTTGATGCTCCTCGTCCTCTACGTCGTCTTCAGCCATCTGATGAAGATCCAGGTGGAGCACTACCAGCTCTTCCTCCTCCTGGGGATCATCCTCTGGAACTTCCTCGACCGGGGGACATCGATGGGGATATTCGGGATCGTGGGCAAGCCCGGCCTCGTCCAGAAGGTCTACTTCCCGAGGGACGTTCTGATCATATCGGCCTGCACCACGGCGCTGATGATGACCCTCCTGGAGTTCGTCGTCTTCGTCGCCTTCATGGCGATCTTCGGGGTGGCGCCGACGGCGGCGGTCCTCTACTTCCCGCCGATCTTCGTCCTCCTCTTCGTCCTCGTCTACGGCCTCTCCCTCGCCTTATCGGCCTTGAACGTCTACTTCCGGGACGTCCAGTTCATCTGGAGGGTGATCCTCCAGGCGGGGTTCTTCGCGACGCCGATACTTTACCCGATAACTATATTTCCCGCCAATCTTCAGAGAGTGGTGATGGCAAACCCCATGGCGCGGATCATCACCGACTCCCGAGACTCTGTCCTCTACGGCGTCCCTCCCGCCGCCGGAGACCTCGCCTACGTGGCCGCGGCGTCCCTCCTAGTACTCCTGGCCGGCTACCTGGTGTTCGACCATTATGAGCCGAGGTTTGCGGAGGAGATCTAGATATGGAACGAGATCGAAAGGTGGCGGTCTGATGAACGCCGTGGTGGAGGTGGAGGGCCTCTCAAAGACCTTCAGGATACCCCACGAGAAGAGGGCGACGGTCTTTGATACCCTGGCGGGGGCTCTCCGGAAGAACGAGTACGAGGTCTTCAACGTCCTGGAGGACGTATCCTTCTCGGTGAATGAAGGCGAGTGCGTCGGGGTGATCGGCGAGAACGGCTCCGGCAAAAGCACCCTCCTGAAGGTGATCGCCAACATCCTCCGCCCCACCAAAGGCAAGGTCACAGTCCGGGGGAGGATGACACCCTTCCTCGAGCTGGGCGTCGGGTTTCAGCCGGACCTCACCGTCCGGGAGAACGTCGCGATGTACGCCACCATCATGGGCCTCTCCAACGGGATGATCCGCGATCGAATCGAAGACGTCATCAGCTTCGCGGGGCTGAAGAAGTTCGAGGACGCGAAGCTGAAGAACCTCTCCTCGGGGATGCAGGTCCGCCTCGCCTTCTCGACGGCGATCCAGACCGATCCCGACATCCTCCTCGTCGACGAGGTTTTGGCCGTCGGCGACATGGAGTTTCAGCAGAAGTGCTTCGAGGTCTTCAAGAGGTACAGGAAGGAGGGCGTCACCATCCTCTTCGTCTCTCACGACCTGGGGGCCATTCGGCGGTTCTGCGATAAGACTCTTCTCCTCTCCTCCGGCAGGCAGGTCGCCTTCGGGGATACCGGAGAGATCATCGACCGGTACGTCTACGGCGGCGAGGGGCGGGAGAGGGCGGAAAAAGAGGGCGACTCAGAGAGCTCAGAAGGCGGAGGTGAGGTGGAAACCTCCCCGCCAGAAGCTCAGAGGGACTCGCCAGAAAATGAAGATGAGATCAGGCCGAGAAGGTGGGGCGACGGGAGGGTGGTCATAACCGATGTCGAGCTCCTGGACAAGTTCGGAGCCCGAGGGAGCAGGTTCAACTCCTTCGACCCCATGACGGTGAGGATCCACTACGAGGCGAAGGAGAGGATAAATGACCCAATCTTCGGGATCGCCATCTACGACGAGGAGGAGCGCCACCTCTACGGGACGAATACGGAGCTGAAGGACCACCCCATCGAGAGCGTCGAGGGGTCGGGGCATGTCGACCTTCTGGTATCGAGGATTCCGATGCTGTCGGGGAAGTTCCTCCTGACGGTGGCCGTCCAGAATCGAGACTGTGAACCCTACGACTGGATCGACAGGCAGTACTCGTTTGAGGTCGTACCCTCGGGCAGGGATGCGGGGATCGTGGAGGTCCCGTGCAGGTGGGCGAAATGAAGGGAGATGGCGGAGTGATGATAGGCCTTGGATAGGAAGAGAGCATTCGAGCGGAACGAGAACGCCGACGTTGGCGAGATCCACACCGACCATCTGGATCTGGACGAGGCGGCGGAGCAGGTCTCGTTCTCTCCCCAGGTGAGAAGAGACCTCGATTACCTCAGCTCAGGCTGGGATGTGGAGAATAAGGGTTATATTATAAGTTCCCACAGGCCCTTTGCTGGAAGGTTCCTAATAACAGGGAGGCAAATCTTCCATGACGAGGTCCGAAGATACGTAGACCCCGCGATAAGTAAGCAGAAGGATTTCAACGGCAGCACCGTCAGGGTCCTCAATGAGATGGTTAAAAAGCTCGCCGAGATTTCTTTGAGGATAGACGGCCTCGAAGAGATGATTCGGACGATGAAGGCCGACGCTGGGATAAGCGGCAAATTGAGGATTTCCCGCATATTTACTCTACCTTTTGAGCCTTTTGGCATCGACGACACCGAACGATGTATCGAGATCCCTTGGGCAATATCCTGTTATAATGGCGAAAAGACGGTCCTCGACATCGGGTATGCCAATGCCGAAGAGAGGTATTTGCGCGAATTGCTATCTTTGAATGTCCCCAGCCTATATGGAATAGATGTTATTGGAAAGGATATTAGCGGGATAATTCCCATAAAGGGAGACATCAAAAAGACGAGCTTTCCCGACGAATTTTTTGATCTCATCTTTTGTATCTCTACTATTGAGCATGTTGGAAGAGACAATTCTGTATACGGATATAGTGATATTGACGAGGAGGGGGACTTTAATGCAATTAAAGAGATGTGCCGTATTACAAAAAAAGGTGGGATAATTATAATCACGGCGCCTTACGGGAAATTTCAGGACTATGGGTGGTTCATCCATTATGACAAAAAAAGATGGAGAGATTTGATCAGTACCGCTAAGTGCAAAATATTAAAGGAAGATTTTTTTATTTATAACGGAGGATGGCGTAGCTCCAAGGCGGACGATCTTACTAATATATTATATAAAACAAATGACGCTCCTGCTGCAGCAGGTCTTGTTTGTATAATGCTTGAAAAGTAGGTGACAAGTATTTTATATGC
>Ga0116202_10002161_pt1 | contig 11674 bp, 8 predicted proteins | sample LakKivw325mmetaG_FD_94479 | JGI IMG/M metagenome (GOLD analysis project Ga0116202, IMG submission 94479) | Anoxic lake water microbial communities from Lake Kivu, Rwanda to study Microbial Dark Matter (Phase II) - Lake Kivu water 325m metaG | ecosystem: Environmental > Aquatic > Freshwater >... | reverse complement strand
GTAGAGCCCGTACAGCATCGCCCCTCGGCTTGGGCCATCCCCGCGAGCACTTCGCCCGCTTGGCGGTCCACGCATTCGGTGGCGTTGGGCGTTTCGGTGGAGGCCATGGCCACCGTATACACAACGCAATTGGTTGATAAAGCGCGACTTAGATGAGGGCCGAAGGGCCCGATACCCCCACCGATACCCCCACAAAGAAGAGCCCGGAAGCCTCACCCAAACACCTTCTGCACAGCCTCGAACAGGCTGGCCTCGCGGGTGGCCGCGTAGCGGAGCGTCATGGACACGTCCGCGTGTCCGGCCAGCAGGCGCACTCGGTCGATGGGTACGCCGGCCTCGACCAGGCGCGTGATGTAGCTGTCCCGCAGACTGTGGATCGGGCGCAACCACTGCTGCCGGTCCGCAGGGATCTGGGCTCGGTTGTAGGCCCTGCGCAGGACCTGCCGAATGTCGGCCTTGGTGCCGAACACCAGCGGCTCGATGCCCACCACCGGGTCGGCTGCCCGCTCGCGACGCAGACGCTCCAGGATAGCCGCCACCGTACCGCTCAACGGTATGGTCCGGTCTCTGCCCGCCTTGGTCCCGCGCACCGTCAACGCGCGGGCGCCCAGGTCCACGTCAGCCCAACGTAGAGACGCCAGCTCCGACAGCCGCAGCCCAGTCTCCAGGTAGACACGCAACACGTCCGCATGCCGCGGCTCCAGCACCGCCAGCAGCCGCTCGATCTCCTCGGGCAGATAGGGCCGCGGTGCCTTCTTGTCTTCCCGCAGACACCGCACCGCCGCCGCCGGACTCGCCGGCAGGTAGGCCCATTCGTGCGCCTTGGCAAGGCTTGCCTTCATCACGCACAAGTACCGGTTACTGCTGGCCGCAGACAGGCCGCCGGCCCGGCGCCGCGCCAAGTAGCCCTCGATCTTCGCCGACGTGAGCCGCGACAGAGGCAAATCGCCAAACTCCCGCCGCAGGGCGTTGACGGTGGCCGCGTTCCGCACGCGGGTTCGCGGCCCCCACCGGCTGCCCTTCTCCAGGAACTCGTCCAGCAGCTGCCCGAAGGTGCGTTCACCTGGGTGGGTCCGACCCAGGCACCACTGCCAGGGCTCGCCCCGCTCCAGGCTGTGATTGAGCTTGGCGGCCAGTTCCTCGGCGCGGATCTTGGTCGTCACCTTCAAGCTCACCGCTTGCCGGCCCTCGGGGTCAGTGAATCGCGCCCACCACCAGCGCCCGCGCTTGTACAGCCGAACTCGGCCGACGCCCCCGCCTGCAGGTTTCCGGGCCATGCGACACCCCCCCTTTCGTCAGTTTTGGCAGTGCCCACCTCTAGGTACCGGTACAATATTCAGACTCTTTGGTCCGATGATCAGCCTACCTTTTGGCGGTTTTGTCAGTGCCCTACCCTACGTATCCGCAGGGCTTGGGTGGTCCAGGCAGACGGTTGCCAGTTGCCGTTTTGTACCGATTTTGTACCGAATGTACCGTTTCCCGCGTGACTTGGCAAGTCGTGCAGTGATCACTGGGCACTCTGTAACTCCTTGCTGGCTAAACATATAACATCGTAAGCCCTTGGTGGGTCTGTACTTAGTGTTTTCCCTTCATAACAGATTTGTAATCAGGGGGTTCCGGGTTCGAGTCCCGGAGGCGGCTCCACTCTCAGACTGAGTAACAGCACCCCTGAGTCCTTGCTGCCTTGCGTTCCGGCGGGTTTTCACAGAACACGTCGCCAAACCAGAGCTTCCCTTCTGCTCTCTTCGGCACATCCCTCAGCCCTAACTAGCCGTGGCTGAGACTCATCCGGCCACCTTCGCGGGAGTGCCGGCGCCCCCCTGTGCTGCGAGCACCCGGGGGGCCTGCGCCCCGCGGAGGCGGTCGAGGGCACGTCCTGTGGGGAGTATGCGCCGCGAACCCGCGGAGGTGCCATGAGCGCATCCTACTCACTGCCGCTGGGCATGGACTGGGCCACCGACTGGGGTTGACCCGGTTTGGCGGACACCTTCCCGTCTGGGGAGAAGGAGGACACCATGCCGAGACCACGCCCCCCATACAGCGCCGAGTTTCGCCAGCAGATGGTGAAGCTGGTGGCCGCGGGACGGACACCGGAGCAGTCGAGTCGGGAGTTCGAGCCCTCGGCCCCCACGATCCGCCAGTGGGCGGTGCGGGCGGCCCGGCCTGCCGGCCAGCAGAGCGATGGTCTGACCACGGCGCAGCAGGAAGAGGTTCGCCGTCTACGCCGCGAGGTGAACCAGCTGTGCCTCGAGCGGGAAATCCTTTCAAAAGCAGCGGCCTGGTTCGCTGGGGAGACCGACGCGCTCGAGAGCGGCGGTTCGCGGTCGTGAAGACGAACCAGGAGCGGTATCCCATCGCCACGATGTGCCGGCTGCTGGGTGTCTCCTCCAGCGGGTACCAGGGCACGGCGCCGCCGGCCGCCCTCGGCGCGGCGGCAGCGGGACGCGGCGCTTACGGTGCGGATCCGACAGCTCCACCAGGACTCGGGGGGCACCTAGGGAAGCCCGCGGCTCCACCGCGAGCTGGCCGACAAGCACGAGCACAGCGGCCGCAAGCGGGTGGCGCGGCGGATGCGCGCCGCCAGTGGGCCAGGACGGCGCGCCGCGAGCCACAGGCGCGGCCCGCCTCTGAGCTGGTGCAGCGCGACTTCACCGCGGCCGGCCCGTACCAGCGCTGGGTGGCCGACATCACCGGCATCCCGACCGAGGACGGCTTGCTGCATCTGGCGACGGTGCTGGATGTATGGAGCCGCCGCCTCGTTGGCTGGGTTACGGCGACCACCGGCGCGGCGAGCTGGTGTTGCAGGCCCCGGGGGCGGGCCATGGCGCAAGGACAGGCGGACGGCGTCATTCACCATTCCGATCAGGGCTGCCCATACCCGTCCCACGCCTTTACCCAACGTTGTACGGAGGTGGGCGTGACCCGCTCCATGGGTTCGGTCGGCGGCGCCTGCGACAACGCCAGGGCCGAGTCCTTCTTCGTGGCCCTGAAGTGCGAGCCGGTCCACCGTTGCCGGTTTCCTGCCATCGCGGCGGCTCAGCAGGCCGTGTGCGAATACATCGAGGGCTGGTGCAGTGCTTGACGACGCCACTCTGCACTGGGCTACCGAGTGCCGATCAGCTACGAGAGAACGCACCGTGCCGCGGCGTGAGAACCGAGATCACTGACCATCCACCAGACCGGGGCAAGCCCAGTGCCGGTACCAGCGTCAGGAGGAACCTCCATGCCCGAATCGAAGGCCGTGCCCGATGACTTCGTGCGGTTCCTGGTTCCCGGCCAGGAGAACCGGATGCAATCATTGCGCGATCTGTACTGGCTCCACTACGCTCCCGCAGGTCCCCTGATACCGCTCTGGGATGAGTGGATGCCGAAGGCGACGCTGTGGCCGGCGTGCACACCCGGCGGCGACCTGGGCACCATGCGGCGTCGCTGGGCGGAAGCCCTGGCAGGGCGCATCATCACAGCCGAAGGGTACGTGCATACTCAGCAGCATGACGGTCCGGCTCACGCGGAAGGATGGCCCTTCCCTCGCTGGATGGAAGCCGCTGGCGTCGGCTGGCACTTTCGCGGGACGGGCATCCCGGGTTACGACGCGCCGCTCTCCACTCCGGAGACGTGGGTCCTCACAGGCGCCGTGGGTGGCGAGATCAACGATCGAGGCTGGGTCATTTCCTTGACCAGTGAAGGGGCGACTGCTCAGACTCCGAAGTTCGAGATGCCGGCACGGAATGGCCCTTGGCTCAGGCTCAACTGGTGGGCCGAAGGGCTTGACGGGGCGGACTGCTACGTGGAGTGGACTACCGCGGACAAGCCCGAATATGGCCCCGATCGTCGGTTCTACTTCGCGCCCGCCGGTCCCGCAGGGCAATCGGTTGCCTACATGCCGATGGGCGGCGGTGGCGGTCGGACAGACACCTCCCGCGCGGAGACGCGCACCATGATCCCGGTCTACCGCGTGCCAGGGTGGACGGGGACCATCACCGGTCTGCGCATCCACTTTGGCAATGCAGGCCCGGCCCGTGTTGTGCTGAAGTCGTTCCACACCGCCTGCGACACGCGCCACTCCGTCAACAACCCCAACTTCGTGCGCGGCGTGTGCTGGTACTTCGCGTGGACGCGCGACCTGACATTCCTCCGCGAGCAGATGGGCCGCGTGCGCAGCGCCATGCGCTACACCATGCACGAGTTCGATACGCTTCGCCGCAGGTGCATCTACACGACATGGCCCGGACACGAGGGGCGCAGCGGAGTCCGCCGGACGCCCGACGGAGGCAAGTTGATCGTGCCCGGCGAGGGTATCGGCAGCAACTACTGGGACCTGCTGCCCTTCGGCGGCGAGGATGCACTGGCGACGATCTACTACTACGACGCCGTGCTGAAACTGGCCGCTCTGGAGGAGCAGATCGCAACCCATCCCGAGTGGGGCGTTGCCACCGGCGCCGATGCCTTCAGCCCTGATGCCTTGAGAGTGCAGGCCAAGGCCGTGCGAGCCTACGGGACGAAGCGCTTCTGGAACTCGCGCACGGGGCGGTTCGGCACCGTGGATCTCGATGGCGCTCTCCACGACTACGGCTGGACGTTCCTCAACAACGAGGCTGTGTATCACGGCTTCGCCACACCGAAGCAGGCGCGCAGCATCCGTGACTGGATCAGCGGCAAGCGGACCGTTGTGGGGGACACGTCCTCGGGCGCCGACATATATCACTGGCGCTTCGGCCCTCGCTCGTCCACCAGGCGCAACCTTGACTACTACGTGTGGGTCTACTCGTCTCCGGAGAGCATCCCCTGGGGCTATCAGGTGCAGGATGGGGGGGCCGTGCTTGGCTGGTCGTACCACGACCTCATGTGCCGCCTGCAGGTCGATGGCCCCGACGACGCGTGGAACCGGCTGAAGGAGATCATCGCCTGGTTTGACGCAACGCAGGCCGAGGGTGGCTATAGGGCCTACTATGGCCGCGACCGCGCTCGGGGCACGCTTCAGGGAGGGAATGTCGCGGGCGGACTCGGCGTCGATCTCGAGTTCTTCGAGAGCATCCTGGTCCCGCAGGTCATGCTCTACGGCTTCATGGGTCTCGAACCGACGGCGCAGGGCATGCGCCTCCGGCCTCGTCTACCCGAAGAGTGGCCGGAACTGAGGATCACCCGGATACACCTCCATGAGCGGGTGCTCGACCTGACTGCCAGGGCGGACGGGACCATCGTACTCCGGGCCGATGGCTCTTGCGATCCTCCGGTGGTGGTCGAACTGCCGGAGGGTGTCTGGCGTTCCGAGACGCCCTCGGTGACGGTGGAGGGATCGCGCGCCACCCTGCGGTTTCTTGACGGTCCGGTAGTCCTCACGCCGGTGCGCTGATGCGCCCCACTGCAGCATGTGACCCGTGGGCGGCAGCGCCGTACCGGGCATACAGGCAGAGATGCCGCCCGAGATGCATCTGCGCGCTCGTGCGCCCCTCGCTCGACCGGGCGCTGGCGCGCCAGCGATTGACCCACTCCTGCTGCTCTGGTACCTTGCGGACACCCCGCCCGGGCCTGCGCCAGCCAGGTCTCGTGTCGCGCACAGGCCGGCTTCGCAGTGACGCCATACAGGCCCGGGCAGCGCAACCGTGCAGTAGGCGGGGGACCTGCGTGCGGCCGGCCGCCGTGTGGGACCCCTGCCCGAACAGGGAGGATCGCCCATGTCCTAGTGCAAGAGGGTGGTGGCAACAGCAGCACTGGCAGGCTGTCTGCTGGCACCCGCGCCGTCTCAGGCCTACGACCTGCCAGCCGTGAACCTGGGCTTCACGAGTTTCCTCGACGGAGGGCCACCGGCCGGGCCGGGGTTGTACTTCGCCGAATACGTCCAGTACTATGGCTCGAGCCAGCTCAACGACCAGGACGGCGACAAGATCGCCCTGCCCGATCCCAAGGTGACGGCCTGGGTCAGCCTCACGCAGTTGCTGTACCAGTCGAACCAGCCGGTGCTGCTGGGGGGCAAATGGGGTCTGGACCTGATCGTGCCGGTGGTGGGCCTCAAGGCCGACTACGGAGCGCCCGGGCCCTTTCCGGCCGACAATGGCGCAGGGCTGGGCGACCTGCTCGTTGGCCCGTACCTCCAGTGGGATCCGCTCATGGGGCCCAACGGCCCCCGTCTCATGCACCGCATCGAGCTGCAGGTGCTGCTGCCGACCGGCAAGTACGACAAGGACAAGGAGCTGAACCCGGGAAGCGGCACGCTCTCGCTCAATCCCTACTGGGCCGCGACCTATTTCGTGACGCCCAGATGCACCAGCTCCCTGCGGCTCCACTACCTCTGGAACGCGGCGAACGACGAACCCAACCGAGGATTCGGCGCCGTCGACGATGCCCAGGCCGGCGCGGCGATCCACGCCAACCTGGCCGCGGAGTACGAGGTGATGCCGCACAGGCTGCGGCTCGGGATGAACAGCTACTACCTCAAGCAGATCACCGACACCAAGGCAGGGGGCAACGACGTGGCTGACCGCCGGGAACAGGTGCTGGGCATCGGCCCCGGAGCCGTGTACCACCTGTCCCAGGAACAGCACATCTTCGCCAACCTCTTCACCGAAGTGCTGGCACAGAATCGCACTCAGGGCACGCGCCTGACACTCCGGTACGTGCAGCACCTGTAGGACGGAGGACGGGGAGCGGCGCGCTGTCGCGGCGAACAGCGCGCCGCCGCCAGCCAGCCGGGCGGGCCGCCGAAAAAGGCCGACAGGGGCGCTCTCACGGCCCGCTCATGTGCTGCTCCACCACCTTTCCTGTGCGCTTGTCCAGGCGGATGAACCCGTTCATGCCCAGGGAGCCCCAGTTGGTGCTGATGTCCCAGTAGTAGTCGCTGTCCTCGACGTGCAGTCGGTCGGCGGCCCATCCCTGCTCGGCGCACACCTCCCCGGCCCTGGCCAGGGCCTCCTCCGCGGTCATGAGCCGCGAGGCGATCTCGATCTGGAAGCGGTTCGATGTGACGGTCAGCGGCGCCACCTGCTCCAGCCGCCGCCGATTGCGCGCCACGATGGGCTCGAGATTCCGCCAGAAGTCATTCTCGCTCCGGGAATTCCAGTATTCCTCGGTGTATGCTCCGTACCACTCCCACTCGCCCCGCGCGGCAGTGGAATAGCGCATGGACAGGGTGTAGGTTCCCGGCCTGGACAGGTCGCAGTGGATGTCGAGCGGGAAGCCGTTCTCGTAGAGCGCGCGGCTCTCCCCAGGCGCCAGCACGAAGAACGCATCCTCCGGCAGGGGGTCCACGGTCTTGCACGCGGGGCGGAACAGCTCGGCAGGACGGCCATCCGCTCCCTCGCTCGCAAGCACGCAATGTGGGTAACGCCAGCCGCGCTCCGACCCGCCCTGCGGCAGCACCAGGGTCAGCGGCGCCTCGGAATGGTTGGCCAGCACCAGATCGAGCCTGACGCTCTGGCCTACCTGGTACAGGCGCCGCGTGCTGCCAAGACTGAGGTCGACCCGCTGGCCGGGCTCGCCCGGTGCTGCCTCGCGCTCGTACGCAGCAGTCGGGCGGAACTCGATCTCGCGCCACGAGAAGTCGTACAGGAGGCTCCTGTCCTCGTAGGCGGCGGCCAGCCGCTGCACGTACTGGCTGACCAGGGGCCGCGGGCCGCTGACCTCCCATGCGGCTGCGTCCCCCAACGCATCGAAGCTGGCACGGACGAGGATGTCGCGCAGGAGCCAGCTTCTGCCCCCGAACTCGCCGACCGGCTGGCCGAGCTCGAACGCCGCCTCCAGAGCCGTGGGGCTGACGAACTTGCCTGTCAGACCAGCCCCCATGTTCCCCTCGCCCCCGGCATAGTACAGCCTGTCCGACACGACTGCTGGCGCCGCACGCTGCTCGGGGCGAGCCGCGCTGCTGCTGGACATCGACGCGGGCCAGTCACCAGCGGCAGCGGGCGCGCCGCCAACAGCCGCCTCGAGCCCGGGCGCCGCCACCGTGCTGTCGGCAGAGCCAGCTGCGAACGAGACCAGCACGCTCGTCGTCTCGTCCTCAGCGCGGCGTGCAACGCGCTTGACGATGCCCGTGCCTTCGCTGAACCAGAGGCGTTCGAGGCCGTCCAGCGCGGCGTACTGCAGCACGAAAGCACCCGGAAAGGCGCCGGCGGGAACCGACACCTCCTCTCGGCCCTCCACCGACCAGTAGTAGTGGACAGGGTTCGGCGCCTCGCCCTGGCCCTGGGCGAACAGCTCGGCCTGCTGTCGGTCCGCCTCCTCGCGGGCCCGTTCGGCCCACACCAGGCCGATCTGCAGCGGAAAGAAGAACTCGGGAGTGCGCTGGTCGAGGTTCTCGCAGATCTCGGGGGCGAGCGCGTTGGCCGCACGATCGTAGGCCGTGGCCGGCAGCGAGTACACGTATCCCTCGGGCCGGCGCGGGACGAAGTAGCAGGTGCGAGGCTCCGCGCAGACCTCGAGCCCGGCCGGAACGGCGCCCGCCGGTGGCGCGCCCTCGGTCTCCAGCTCGGCGAGCAGACCCGCCGCCATCGAGTGCAGGGCCGTCACCCTGACGCGTGACGTCCAGCGGACCGTCCCCGGCTGTTCGGGAGCGACCGCCCGCCTGTGCTCGTGCCGGTACACCCACACCGTGCCAGGCTGCAGCGGGAGAACGGCCGAGACCTGCTCCAGTCCTCGCTCCTCGCTGCTGAACCGGCTGCCTGGCGAAGCCCCGGCCGAGAGGATCGACGCGGCGACCGCCAGCAGCGCGAGCGAGCGCGAGTCGAGCATTGGCATGCTCGCTCCTCTCCTCTGCACCCGCAGGCACCAGAGAGCCAACGCCGCGACGCGCCGCCGTCGGCAGCGAGCCCCGCCTGCGGCGCCAGGGGCCCTACGCGGCACCGCCGGGCTGTCCCAGCAGATCGCGCAGGATCCCCGACAGCGCGCCTGCATCCTCGGCATCGCGCAGGCGCCGGCGGCTCGCCGGCGAGGCCATGGCGCTGGCGATGGCCGACAGAACCTGGATGTGCACATCCTCGGCGCCGCCCGGAATCGCCAGGAGAAACACGTGCTCGACCGCGTCGCCGTCCGGCGCGTCCCAGTGGATCCCGCCGACCGAGCGGCCGTAGGCGATCAGCGGGCTGGCCAGCCCGGCGAGGCGCGCGTGCGGCGTGGCGACCCCCTGTCCGATGGCGGTGCTGAACTCCTGCTCGCGCGCCGCCGCCTGCCTGACCAGCGCCTCGACCGCCACTGCGCCGCCGTGCTGCGCCAGCCTGTTCGCCAGCTCGTGGATGGCGTCCGTCGGCGTGGTGGCTGCCAGCCGCGGCACGACCGCGTCCGCGACCAGGAAGCGCCCGGGTGCCATGCCTCGGCGCCGGGCGAGCGCGGCCGTCATCCACGGCCCCATGGCCATCGACGAGAACACCGCACTGAAGACGATGGCGACGAAGACCGAGTTGTTGATCAGCCCGGCCTCCAGCGCCAGCAGCGCCACCACGATCTCCATCATCCCGCCCGGAGTGTGCGCGATGGCGATGAGCGTGCGGTTCATGTGCGGCACGTCCGTCAGGGCCGCGCCGATCCAGGCCCCGAGATAGCGGCTGCCGATCCCCACGCCGCACATCAGCGCGACCAGGGGCAGGTCGAAGTCCGCCGCGAAGTCGATCTTGAGGCCGATGCTCGCGAAGAACAACGGCACGAATAGCGAGTGGACCATCTGCGAGACCACGCAGCGGGTCTGCTCCGCCAGCGTCTTCGCCTCACCGGCCACCACGCCGGCCACGAAGAAACCGAAGAGGGCATGGATACCGAGCTTCTGGGTGAGCGCTCCGAACAGCAACCCGAGCAGAACGGTGGCCGTCAGCGAGGTCCCCGGTTCGGGCAGCCCCATGCGGTGCAGGGCGGCGAAGCCGGCACTCGACAGCCGCCGCCCCAGCGAGAGCGCCAGCGCCGCGAAGCCCACCGTCACCGCGAAGACCAGCGCGACGGGCCCCCACGAGGCGCTCGCCGTGCTGAACACGCCGAGGATGACCGTGAACACCACCCATCCCACGATGTCGTTCACCGTCAGCGCCGACATCACCAGCAGTCCGAGGTCCGCCTTGAGCAGCTTGACGTCGCGCAGGATGCGCGCCGCCACCGGCATGGCGCTGATCGTCATCACGGTGGCCATGAACAGCGCGAACACGATCCGGCGTTGGGGGTCCACCATGTAGCGCGCGGGAAGGAGCACCGCTGCCGCGAACGCGATGGCCATGGGGATGAGGATGTCCGCGATCGCGATGATCAGGGCGCTGCCTCGCTGGCGCCAGGCGATCGAGAAGTCGATCTCGAGGCCCGTGTCCAGCAGCAGCAACAGGACGCCGAGCCACGCCACGGTCTCCAGCATGGCCTGCTGGACGGGGTCGGCAGGGAAGAGCGCGGCGCGGACCTGCGGAAAGAACCTGCCCAGCACCGTCGGGCCAAGCACCACCCCCACCAGCAGCTCGCCGGTCAGCGCCGGCTGGCGCCATCGGCCCAGCAGCTCTCCCAGGCCGCGCGCGCACGCGAGCAGGACGAACACCTGCACCAGAAAGAGCAGGATGTGCGATTCGTCGAGGTAGTGCATGACCGTGTCACTGCGCCACGCCGCCAGCGCGACCCTGAGGGCCGCTCACTGCCGAGCAGCAGCGCGCCGGCTGTGCGCCGGCAGCCCGCCCGACCGAGGCCGGGGCCGCACGCCGGGCCGCAGCGGCCCGGACTGCGTCCAGACTGCGAGCAGGGTGCACCAGGGAGAGCGAGACGGCCCCGCAGACCGGCCTGCCGTGCGGCGAGGCGCTGGCGGGCCTGGGCCGTCCCGGCTGGCCAACGCCGCTCGGCCGCGGGGCGCGGGCCCGCAGCGGGCAGCCCGCCGCCGCCCGCGCCCCGATCCCGCCCCTCAGCTTTCTGCCACTGCGCGGGCGATGTCGGCGGCATCGTTCAGATAGATGCCCGGCACGACCATCGCCACGAGCGCGCCGACCAGCAGCGCCAGGCCGGCTGACGTTGCCGAGACGAAGACCAGCAGCAGCACAGGCAGCAGGGCCACGCACACCAGCGCCACCGGCGTCAGAGTCGCCGACAGCTCGGAGGCGCGGCTCTCCACGCCCTTGCTTGCCGCCACGGCGTTCAGGGCCGCGGTGAGGCCGCGGAAGACGCGGAACACCCAGTAGAGATTGAACCCCGGGACCAGCAGCAAGCCAACGGCGAGCCCTGCCGACCGGACAGTGGGCTGCCCGCCGGCCCTGTCCAGCTGGTCGCTGGCGAACGTCCACAGGCGATGCAGCACCACCAGGTGGTAGCCCTGCACGATGACCGTGAGCACCGCGATCACGACCACGCTGAACCCGAGTACGGCGCCGTCGACCGCCCAGCCGGCGCGCGCATAGTCGATCGTCAGCGTGACCAGCATCAGCAAGCCGACCGAGACGAACAGCGAGACCAGTGGCAGGCGCACGTCGCACATGGGAAGCGCAGTCTCGCTGCGCGACCGAGATTCGCTCATCATCTGTTCCGCTCCCGATTCACGCCGAACCAGCGCCCGGTGCCCCTGTCCGGCGCCGCAAGAGCACGCGAGCCAGCCCGCGCGATCGGCTGTCCCGCAGCCTCGGCTTCCTCTTGGATGACCCGGGCAACGCCGAACGCGGCGGGCGCCGCCGGACACGAACCCCGGCCGCCCCGGGACCGCATGTCGGCGCGCGCCTGCCGAAGGTAGGGCGCTGCC
>Ga0116202_10002155_pt1 | contig 11683 bp, 11 predicted proteins | sample LakKivw325mmetaG_FD_94479 | JGI IMG/M metagenome (GOLD analysis project Ga0116202, IMG submission 94479) | Anoxic lake water microbial communities from Lake Kivu, Rwanda to study Microbial Dark Matter (Phase II) - Lake Kivu water 325m metaG | ecosystem: Environmental > Aquatic > Freshwater >... | reverse complement strand
CGACAAACACCAGAGCGACCGGATGAAGTTGGTCTTCTCGAAGCTCTCGGCCGGGTTTGGAGAGCACCTGTTCAATAGAATTGCTCGAAGCATAATCGGCGCTGACATTGCAGTTTTCGATACATCGGATCTCAATGCCAATGTCATGATAGAACTCGGTGTGGCACTGACGTGGGGGAAACCTGGGGACGCTTCCCGGTTTACGAGTTTCGGATTCCGGTATAGGGCACAAGAAAGACTCCAGAAACTGCGAGAACGCAGCACACTCCGGTCGGAATGACAGGCGGTCGGCGGAGGCGCTAGTCCGGGCGCGGGTTGGGCGGAATCGAGGATTTGAGTTCGTCGAAGCCCGGGGCCGTCGAGGCGACTAGCTCTTCTTGTCTCGGACCACGAACTGCCTGCGGGCGGCAAGCTCCTCGCGGATGCGCGCCGCCTCACGGGCGCACTCGCGCAGGTAGTCGGCGCCGGACAGACCGCGCCGCTTCCGGTCGGCCTCGGCCTCACGCCGCTGGTCATGCAGCCAGTCCAGAAAGTCGGCTTCCTCAGTCTTGGCCTTCATAATGCAATGTCTCCTCCGGCGTCCGGATGCTGATTAGCCGATAGCCTTCTCGCAGATTGACTGCACTCAACCTGCGCTCAGCCCATTCGTTTGCGAGATGCTGGAGGTTCATCGAGACAATCACGTCCACACCGGCAATCGCCGCGTAGGCGGCATGACGAGCGTCATCGGCGAAGTCACCCGGCAGCACGCCGTCCCGAATGTAGGCCTGCGCGAGTCGCTCGACTTCCTCGACATCCAACGTCAGTTCCTCCACCCCATCCAGCAGCTCGAGTACTTGCGAGCGCAGCGGCTCAGTTGAACGCGCGAGTTCTCTCGCTGTAACAGGCGACGTGACGGCACGGAACAGCCCGGCCTCAATCTGTCTGAACAACGCCAGCGCCGCTTCTCGTCGTGCGGCATTGTGCGGCCTCCGGTCAAAGCAGAAACCAAAGACCGAAGTCTCGATGTACAGCAGGGGATTCGGTCTCATTGGCCGCAAGTCCGCCAACAGGCAGGACCAACTATCACGAATCGAGTATAGGCTGAACTTGGTGACCGTCAATGGCGCGGGCGGGGACGCTAGGCTGGCCGCGGGTTGGGCGGAATCGTAGACTTGAGTTCGTCGAAGCGGGCGAGAGAGAAGTCCGCGATTCGGCGGCCGAGGTCAAGGTCGCGGCCAAGCGCGGCTAGCGCCGCAATGGCCTGCTCCCGCATCCGGCCGCGCTCTTCTGAGCCGGGCCGGGTCCGAAGCGCTATCACCAGGCAGTCAACTACCACTCCCCGGTAATTCACATACTCGCCCTTGACCAGCTCGGCCCGCTCAAGCATCGGCATCACTTCCTCGAACACCTTGTCTATGACCCTGTACCTGGCCATATTGAACTCATTCACCCGCGTCCTGAATTCCTCCTCGAACATCCGGTCAGTGGTCGTCAGGCGGTCCGCAGGTTTGAGCGAAAGCAGCTTGCCGGCGACATTCGCATCCGGCAGCAGGTCGAGTTCACCGCTCGCCTCAAGCTCCCGAAACAGCCTTGTGGTTACCTCCTCGATGCGGACGATGGCTTGCTCGGTCGTGACTCTGGCTTTGACCATCTTCTCGTGCGCCTCTTCAAGCAGCTTCTTCCGCTTTCCGGGCTTTGCCTTGCGCGTCCGCCTGAGTATGCCCCAGACCGTTCGGCCGTGGCTCGCGAGGTGGGCTCGGACAAGCGAAGCCGGCCTCATGTCAGCCTGGCCCAGCGTCTCGTGCAGCTTGTCCTCAAGCCGCTGACGCAGGAGCCATGCCGCGGCCAGCTTCCGGCACTTCTCCAGCCGCTTGTCCGGCGGCTCAGGCGGCACGCCCTTGAACCGGGCCGGTACCGAGGTCTTGATGTCGTATGCGTCAACCCGCCTTTCCACCTCTGTCGGCAATGTCTCGACGAATCGCACTACCGCGGCGCGGCCCTCGGTTTCGACCTCGGTCGGCTGCGAGGTGTATTCGTCGAGGATGTCGCTGATATCGGAGAACCCTGCCCCGCAGGCCCGCAGGTAGTCGGCGATGAGCCGCAGGCTCGGGCTTGCGCGCCGGCCGGTCTCAAGCCAGCAGACCTGGGTCCCGAGTTTGTCCTTGCGCCCCATCCTGCGTACAAGCTCTGCCTGGGTCAGGCCGGCCCGCTTGCGCAGCTCCCTGAGCCGCAACCGCAGCTTCTCGGACAGGGATAACGACGACTTCGGGCTTGGCCTGCTCACCCCTAGATTTTACCGCTCGATAAAACCCGCCGCAAGCCGTTTTCTCGTCCTAACTCTTGAATCTTCAATCTCTAATCCACAATCGTCCTTCATCCCCTCCCCCGTTCGGCAGGCGGTTTGCCCGGCTGTCGGTCAGGGGCATCGGCAGGTGCTCTGCCGAGTGCCCTGGCACGCCGCCTTGCCGGCGCTTTGGCAGATGCTTGGCCAAGTGGTTTGCCGGAGTCCTTGGCAGGAGCTTGGCCAAACGCTCCGGCAGGTGCTTCTCCAGGACCTCTGACAAGCGCTTCGGCAAGTGCTCTGGCAAGGGCCTTGCCACGCTCCTTGCCGGATACCTTGGCAGGGGCTTTGCCAAGTGCTTTGCCGAGGAGCTTGGCAGGTGCCTCAGCAGACACCCTGCCGGGCTCTCAGTCCTGACGCGCGGGAGGGTGCGGCTTACTCCTCGACCGGCCGGTGACGAGGAATCTGCGACTTGAGCAGCGGGCTCTTGTACAGCCCGACGCCGACCGTGAAGCCCTTGCACCGGATGAGCACGAACCCGTCATCAACAGCCGCTTCGATTTCAAACTCACCGCCGTTGATGAGCGACGCGGCCTGGGCTTCGGTCACGTCAATGACGTTCTTCGTCGCGTGCCTGCCCAGAACCTGCATCGCCCAGGTCGTGGGCTTGAGCGAGTGCGGGAAGACGCGGCACAGCCTGATGCCCCGGCGCATCGGCCGGCAGGCGTCGAACTTCATCACTTCTGGCGTACCGATGAACACCACGTCCGGCGCACCGAGGACCTCAAGCCCTTCTGCCGCGGATTCGGGAATCCCGAACCGGGTGAACACTTCACGCTGCTGGCGCTGCATCCGTTTTCCTTATCCTGGCGAGAAAGAACGCTTCTGAATCGTTGTCCTGCGGCATGATTCTACGGCAAAGCTCGACCGGCGCGGCGAACTGCTTACCCTGCCACGAAGTCAGCGCCGGCCGCATGGCAAATCCGGCGAGCTCGACCGGCAGGACCTCTGCTCCGGGTTCGCGCTCGATTAGGTGGTTCACGACCGCTTCGTTCTCCTCGGGCGCGATTGTGCAGGTCGAATAGACCATCACGCCGCCGGGCCGAAGACTCCGAAAGCCCGCGACTATCATGCCTTTCTGAACCCGGCCGAACCGCTCGCTGGTTGCGGCCGAACAGCGGGTCAGCACTTCCAGCGACTTGCGGGCCGTGCCTTCACAGGTGCATGGCGCATCCACCAGCACCCGGTCGCAGGTTCCGGCGACCCGGCGCGACAGGTCAATTCCGTCCATCCGGCACACGCAGACGTTCAGGCATCCGGCCCGGTCCACGTTGCCGATGAGCCCCTTGGCCCGGCTGCTTGACACGTCGTTGGCAATGACGATACCGGTATTGGCCATCATCGCCGACATCTGGGTGGTCTTGGAACCCGGCGCTGCCGCTATGTCGAGCACCCGCTCGCCCGGCTCAGGCCCGAGCACCAGCGGCGGTATCATCGAAGACGCATCCTGCAGATACACCAGGCCCAGGAAATGCTCCAGCCGCTTGCCCAGCCCATAGATGTCAGGGATTTCGAAACCGAGGTCGAACCACGGCAGCGGTTTGGGACTCAGGTCAGCAGTCCATTCCAGCACCTGCTCTCTCGTAGCTTTCAGCGTGTTCACCCGCAGGCACTTCCGGGCCGGTCGGGCCAGCGCGGCCACGAACTCATTGAAGTCAGGAATGAACTCCTCGTACCGCTCGAACACCCGGCGCACCACCTTCTCGACCCGCTCAAAACCGTCGCTCATCTACGATCTACGATCTCCGATTTTCGATATATCCTGACCATCTTGTTCGTCCTCTTGGTGTCTGGGAACTGCTGACGCAGCGGGTGGTGAACACCGAAGTCATGGGTCAGGTGTCCGAGCCCTCCGTCTCCTTCTTCATCAGTGTCCATCTGTGTTCATCTGTGGTTCATCTTTCCGGCCGTAGAATCGCTCCAGCCGGCGGAACGCATCGAGCTTCTCTTTGTTTCCAAGTTTCGACTCCCTGATGCCCTGCTCCAGTATCCCGGTGGCGCGGTCATAGTCCTGCCGGTTCACCGGGTACGGATACCCGTCCTTGCCCCCGAGCGCGAAGGAGTAGGTCGCCGGGTCGCGGAAGCTGGGCGCAGCGCCGTGCGTCACCTCGGCTATCAGCGCCAAAGCCCGCACGGTCTTCGGCCCGACGCCGGGCACGAGCAAGAGGCTTGAGAAGTCCTGCGGCACCAGCTCATAGGTTCGAAGCAGAGTCTTGTACAGGTAAGGCCCGGAGATGTCAGCCCGAAGCACCGGGTGGCGTGGAGGCAGCGCCAGCCGTTTGACCCGCTCCAGTTCGCGGCAGACTGTTTCCGGCCGCTCGGCCGAGAGTCTGGTCACGGCCTGGCGCGAATCAGCGGCCTCGCGGGCGACCATGTTCAGCGGCTCGACCTTTCCGTCGCTCGCGATACCTGAGTGTGGCTCGCAGACGAAATCCTCAAGCGCCAGGGACAGCCAGTGATACCTCCGTGCCCAGCCGGAGTCGGTGTTCATCCCCTGCTGCACCACCGCCCACTTGTTATCACGAGTGCCGAAGAACACATGGTGGTAGACCTGGAACCCATCCTGAAGCCCGGCTGAATCAACCTTGGCCACCAGCCGGCTCGCCCGCGCCAGCGAATCGGCGTCGGTCCCGAATCTCTCGCTGAACCCGGCTATCTCCGCCGGTGTCTTGCGCGACGCGCCGCCCTTGCCCCCGCAGATGTACAGCCCGAGCTCAGGCTCCAGACCCTTGATGCCTTCTTTCAGAGCGCCGCAGACCGTGGTCGTCACCCCGGACGAATGCCAGTCGAAACCGAGCACGCAGCCCAGGCTCTGGAACCAGACCGGGTCGGACACCCGGCGCAGCACCTCGTCCGGCCCGTACTCGCGCACGACTATCTCGACGATTGCCCGGCCCAGCTTGGTCATCCGGTCGAACAGCCAGCGCGGGGCCGAGCCCCAGTGCAGGGGCAGGTCAGCGTAACCGGAACGCACGAGCAATTCTACGGCCGGCGTCCCTGTCCGCAAGCCCCGGTTGACTGCCTGCCGCGCCGCGATATATTTGTCCGTTGTCAGAACCATTGACCGCCCGGCACAAGCCATCCCAAGCATCCGCAACTGAGGCTGAACGCGGTCGCGCGGCCGATGCGCGCTGCGAACTGCTGCCGGTCATCATTGCCGGGACCGGCTTCGAGGTCCCTGAGAAAGTCCTCACCAACGCCGACCTCGAGAAGATGGTAGAGACATCAGACCAGTGGATTACCGAGCGGACCGGCATGAAAGAACGGCGCATCGCGGCCGAAGGCCAGGCCGCGTCCGACCTCGCGCTCGCCGCCAGCCGCAAAGCAATGGCCGAAGCCGGGGTGACCCCGGACCAGATTGACCTGATTATCGTCGGCACGGTCACCGGCGACATGCTCTTTCCCTCGACCGCGTGCGTGCTCCAGGCCAAGCTCGGCGCGTCCAACTCTGCGGCACTGGACGTTTCCGCCGGCTGCTCCGGGTTCATCTATGCCCTTTCGGTTGCCCGGCGATTCATCGGCGCAGGCACCTATGACACCGCGCTGGTGCTCGGCGTCGAAGTGCTCAGCCGCATCACGGACTGGACCGACCGGGCCACCTGCGTGCTGCTCGGCGACGGCTGCGGCGCCGCGGTGGTCAGGCGCGGAACCGAGGCTGGCCGGGGAATCATCGCCGACTACCTCGGAGCGGACGGCACGCGCGGACCGGACCTGTACATGGCGGCCGGCGGCTCAGCCATCCCCGCGAGCGAAGAATCGGTCCGCAAACGGCTCCACTATCTGAGGATGAACGGCAACGCGATTTTCAAGGTCGCGGTCCGAAGTATGACACGAGTCGTGCACCAGCTCTGCAAGAAGGCAGGCATCGAGGTAGCCGACCTCGACTTGCTCATCCCGCACCAGGCCAACCTGCGCATCATCGAGGCGATGGGCAAGGCCCTGCGGATTCCGGACGAGAACGTGTTCGTCAACATCCAGAAGTACGCCAACACTTCGTCGGCCACGGTGATAATCGCGCTCGACGAGGCCCGGCGGGCCGGCCGCATCAGGCCGGGCGACTACGTCGCACTCGTCGCCTTCGGCGCCGGGCTGACCTGGGGCGGCATCCTCATCCGCTGGTAGTTCCGCCTCCTTGACATTTCCTCAAGTCTCGTTATTATTAAGTGTTGGCTGTCAAGGGACCTTCCATCCAACACAATCATACGCAAGGTCCTAACACGCTTGAGCTCGACAATCGGCCCGTGCGTCCAGGGTGAACTGTCCGCCCCGCAGCGCCTTTTCCGAATCAAGCACAACACCTCTCGGAGGTAACAGAATGGCACAGCGCATCTTTGTAGGGAACCTTCCCTTCAGCGCTACCGAAGCCCAGCTCACCGAGCTGTTCGGCAAACACGGCGAAGTGTCCTCCGCCGAAATCGTGAAGGACAAGTTCACCCAGCGTTCGCGTGGATTCGGGTTCGTCGAGATGACGTCAGGCGACGCCGCCACCGCGGCCATCGCCGCGCTCAACGGATACGAACTCGACGGCCGGGCACTGACCGTCAACGTCGCGCGCGAGCGCGCCGAGCGTCAGCCCGGGGCCGGCGGCGGCCGCTCGTTCGGCAACCGCGACCGCGGCCCGCGCCGCGACTTCGGCAGCCGCAACCGCTGGTAGACGAAAGCTCGAACTCAAGCGGCGCCTTCGGGCGCCGCTTCGCTGCCCGAAGCCCGATACATAGCCCGACCGAGTCCGAGTTCTCGTTTGACCGACCTCGACCGGCGTTGCAGGCTGATGGATGCGGTCATTCTGAGCGACGGCGTCATCGCCGGAGTCGAAGAATCTCGCCTGAGAGACCTTTCGACATGCACTGCGTCCGATGCAGCACGCTCCGCTCGCTCAGGGTGACAGACAGCTTGTGCATCGGTTCTTGGGGTCGCTTCAGGTCGTTCCGGCTGCTTGACTGGCTGTAGCCCGGTTCTATAATCTGCCGTGTCAGTATCACGGTCGGCGCGCCAGCCGGCCGCTCGCATTCCTGCACTCCGGTCAACAAGTGTATCTAAGTCGCGCAAACCCGGATACATGAATCGCCGTCTAAGACTCAGAATGCCCGCGCAAATCGGTGTCGCGCTCCTTGTTGCCGTCCTGCTTGAACCTCTGGCTGCACAGCAGGCTTCACCCGAGGAACTCTGGCTCAAGATAACCTCCACCGGCGCCAAACGCCGGCTCAGCCTGGTCATCGCGCCATTCACCGGCCCGGCCGCGCCTGCCGCGCTTGACTCGCTCCGGCAGGTCTTCGCCGCTGACCTTCGCTTCTCACTCTACTTCACGTTCCAGACTCCTGAGTCCGGCCTGGCCTACAACTTCTCGGCCGACCCGAAGAAGACCGACCTTGCCGGCTGGGCCTCGACCGGCGCCGAGGTGCTCATCTGCGGAGACTACGCGGCCAAAGGGGCGGGTGCGAGCATCGAGCTCCGGCTCTATGACCTGGCAACCGAGCGCAAGATTGCCGCAAAAGCGTACTCATGGAAGCCGGACTGGCGCTGGCTCGCGCACGAGATGGCCGACGACGTGGTCAAGCTCCTGACCGGCGAGGACGGCATCAGCCGCACGAGAATCGTCTTCACCCGCGTCCTCAGCTCGGACACCAAGGAATTGGCCGTGGTTGACCACGACGGCGCGAACCTGCGCCAGGTCACGAACACCGGCGGGGTCAAGCTGTTCCCTGACTGGTCAGGTGACGGGCGCCGGATTGCGTACTCAAGCTACGGCAAGCGCTCGCTCAACATCTACACGTGCGACCCGTCGGGCGCTGACCGGCGCACGGTCTGCGAGAACGCCGGGCTCAACACCACGCCGGCCTGGTCACCGGACTCAAAGACCATCGCCGCATCGCTCAGTTTCGAAGGCCAGTCGGAAATCTACGTAATGAACCCCGACGGCTCCAGGCTCAGGCGACTGACCAACCAGCGCGGTATTGACATCTCGCCCTCGTGGTCCCCGACCGGCAGGCAGCTCGCCTTTGTCTCCGACCGCACCGGCGCTCCTCAGGTATACGTGATGAACGCGGACGGCACCGACTCAAGAAGGGTCACGTTCGAGGGCAGCTACAACACTTCGCCGGCCTGGTCTCCGCGCGGCGACATGATTGCCTTTGTCCAGCGCCAGCCCGACGGCTCGAACCAGGTCTGCGTCACGAACATCTCCGGCGACAGCTACATGCGCCTGACCTCCCACGGCAACAACGAGGACCCGTGCTGGTCTCCGGACGGCATGCACCTCGCCTTCAGTTCGAACCGGGCCGGCGGGTACGAGATTTACACCATGGACTGGAACGGCGGGAGCCAGACCCGGCTCACCCGCACCGCGGGTTCCACTTCGCCGACCTGGTCTCCCCGACTCCGGTAACGCTGATTCGGGCTCGGATTCCGCCCACTCCAAAGCGGTTCCCGGACGCCAGGACGCCGACGATGTCCGATGTCTGATGCGTGATGTGAGATGTCGGAAGTGCGGACGCGGAACAAACACAAAGAGCACGAAGAACACAAAGGGTTCGGACGATGTCCGACGTTAGATGAATGATGTGAGATGTCAGAAGCAAGGACAAAGGACAAGGGACAAAGGACTAAGCAATGGGAAAGCACAAAGGACAAGGCCCGACTCCGACTTTCCGTTTTCCCCTTGTCACTTGCTTTGTCCTTAGTCCTTACTACTTTGTCCTTGCCGTTGCACCGGGCTATGAGCCGTCAGCGTTACTGCTTGAGCCTGCGCTATCTCACCAGCAGCACGAAACACCGAAGGTACTCTGTCTCCGGCATCGCGAGCAGCGCCGGGTGGTCCGGGCCCTGGGTCAGGCGGTCGAGGATGACGAAATCCCTGCCCGCGTCGGCTGCGGCCCGTGCCAGCACCTGGGCCAGGTCCTGCCACGACAGGTGATGCGAACATGAGCACGTCACCAGGATGCCGTTACCGGACAGAAGCCGCATCGCCAGGGCATTGAGCTTCGCGAACCCTCTCAGCCCGCGCATGCGCTCGCGAGCCGACTTGGCGAAAGACGGCGGGTCAAGGCAGATGAGGTCGAACCCCGGCTTCGCGCCGGAGAGAAACTCGAACGCATCCGCGGTGATGACCTCGCACCGTTCGGCCACGCCGTTGAGTGCCGCGTTGGCCCGCGCCAGTTCGCAAGCCGGCGCTGACGAGTCAACGGCCAGGACGTGCCCGGCTCCGCCCAGCGCGGCGTTGACCGCGAACCCGCCCGAGTAGCTGAACACGTCAAGCACCTTGCGGCCCTTGGCCAGCTCGCGGACCTTCTGCCTGGTCAGCCGCTGGTCAAAGTAGAAGCCGGTCTTCTGCCCCGACTTGACGTCCACCGTGAACTTCGCTCCGGCTTCGGCGATTTCGACTCTCGGCTTCGGAGTGCCGGCCAGCACTCCGGTCTTCCGCGCAAGGCCTTCAATGTCCCGCAGCCGGAAGTCATTCTTCTCATACACGCTTTCGGCCCCGAAATCCTGCTCAAGCACGCGCGCGATCACGCCGAGCCGCTGGTCCATCCCGGCGGAGTAGGCCTGGACCGCGAACTGCCTCTCGTATTTGTCTATCACCAGCCCGGGCAGCCGGTCGCTCTCGCCATAGCACAGGCGGAAGTCCGACTCATGCGGCAGCAGCGACGTTCGATACTCATATGCCGCCTTGAGCCGCGACGCGATTAGTTCCCGTCCCAACTCCTCGTCCTCGTCCGAATACAGCCGGACGCTGATGAGCGAGTTGGCGTTGTACAGGCCGGACCCGATGAACCTCCCCCGGTCGAACACCTTCACCGAATCGCCGGTCTTCGGCTCTCCCTCGCCGCGCCTGACCTCGTTTGAGAACACCCAGCCGTGCTTTACCCGCTCCGGCTTCCGGCTGACGTGTATCGTCTTGTCAGGCATGGGTTTCGGCCGGCCGCGAGTCCAGCACCAAAGGCGTCCCGGACTCGTCAATCGTGTACAGGAGTTCGACCCGGCCGCCTGCCGGCACGAACGCAGGACTTGCGGCGTGCAGCACGAGGTCCGGCCTTGTATCGGAGACCAGCCTTCGGTCCGAGAACTTGACCAGCACCGGCTCTGACTGGAATACCGGGGAAGGGTTGCCGTCGCCGAACGGCGCGAGCAGCCGCAGCTCGGTTGTGAACTCAGGGAGCGGCAGCCGCGCGTCAACCAGCACAAGGTTCGGGTCCGGCAACCGGCCGGCTATCTGTTCGTGCGCATACTGCTCGACCGCGCGCGTGAACTCATCGGCCCGCTCGTCCGCGAGCGTGAACCCGGCAGCCAGCTTATGCCCGCCGTAGTCAATGAAGTACCGGCTGTGGGCCCGAAGGATTGCCAGGAGGTCAACGTCGGCCACGCTCCGGCCTTCGCCGACCCAGGCATCACCGCGCCAGCCCATGACGATTGCCGGCAGGCCGTAGAAGTCCTTGAGCCGGCCGGCGCAGAATCCGAGCGCGCGCAAAGACAGGTCCCGGTTCCGCACGAGCACAATGCCGTCGCCAGCCTGGACCGAATCGAGCGCAACCTGCCACGAACGCTCGGCATCCTTGCGCCATTCCTGACTGCGCTGCCCCAGCTCGGCCAGCCATGCCTCGCCCCTGGCGACGTCCGTGCCCAGGAGGTTCTCAACCGCTTCGCTGCCTGAGCCTGCGGCAAACAGGTGTATCAGCTCGCCCACCATCCTGCCGACGGTCAGCGGCCCGCCGGTCCGCAAGCGCCGCATCACCGCGGCCAGGCCGGCGAGGTGCGAACGCTCCAGGAGCCCCAGCCCGGATGCCACCAGAGTCCGGTTCTCGCCGGTCAAGGGCACCCGGTCCGCGACCGTGCCCAGGACCGCAAGCCCGACCGTATCCGGCTCAGCAGAAATGAACTCAGGACATGACAGGCCGAGCATCTGCCGTACAAGGCCCATGCCGAGTTTCAGAGCCACGCCGCAACCCGCCAGGCCGCGAAAAGGATACTTCGAGTCCGGCCGCTTCGGGTCAACGTTCGCGACCGCATCCGGCAGCTTGTCCAGCACCTCATGGTGGTCGGTCACGACCACGTCAATGCCCGCCTGCTTCAGCAAGCTGACCTGCTCCACGTTGGTGATGCCGCAGTCAACGGTCACAATCAGCCGGGCTTCTGTCCCGCATTCCTCAATCGCCCGCTTTGCGTCCAGTCCGTGCCGCTCACGTCCTTTGGGAGGAATGTAGAACTTCACTCGGCCGCGCAGCGCCTCCAGCACCTGCTTGAGCACCGCGGTCGCGGCGATGCCGTCGAGGTCGTTGTGTCCGTAGATGGGGAGTCTGGCCTGGTGCCTGATTTCCTGGGTGGTTCTCTTGTCCGCGGGCTCGAAGTTAGGCAGCAGTCATGGGT
>Ga0116202_10002151_pt1 | contig 11690 bp, 11 predicted proteins | sample LakKivw325mmetaG_FD_94479 | JGI IMG/M metagenome (GOLD analysis project Ga0116202, IMG submission 94479) | Anoxic lake water microbial communities from Lake Kivu, Rwanda to study Microbial Dark Matter (Phase II) - Lake Kivu water 325m metaG | ecosystem: Environmental > Aquatic > Freshwater >... | reverse complement strand
GGTACAGCGCTTGACGAAACTCGGTTAATCTGTTAAAGTTCTCTTTGGTAGAAACATGGTTGTTCATACTCTAAGTTTCTACCAAAGGGCGGTTTGCTCAAAAGGCAGGCCGCCCTACAATTTGTCTAAACTCGAGTTCCTTACTATCGTATTTTACCATGCCCAAGCCTTATTTGCATAAACCACTTAGCGCCCGGTGCATGGCCTGGTGCTGGCTACACTGTCGGAGAGGGAACCCACGTTTGCCTCCGTGGCCGATACTGAATCGCCTTCGCCAGACGATGCGTCTTGATCTCCGCCGCACCCTCCAGGTCGGCGATGGTGCGCGCCAGTTTGAGGATGCGGTGGAAGGCGCGGGCGCTCATGCCCAGTTGCGACATGACGGCGCACAGCAGGCTCTTGCCAGAGTCGTCCGGCAGTCTCACGTTGCTCACGAGAACCCCAGTCCTCGCTCCTTTAAGCTGACGTACCGCTGCCGGCCGATCACCAAATGGTCGAGCACCTCGATATCCAGCAGCTTGCCGGCCTGCACAATTTGCTCAGTGATGCGGACGTCGTCAGGCGAAGGCGTGGGGTCACCCGAGGGGTGGTTGTGCGCGACAATCAGTGCCGTGCAGTTGAGCCGGATCGCCTCACGGAACAGCTCCGCGACGCGGATGACCGAGGTGTTCACGTTCCCGACGTATACTGTCGGGGAGGCCAGGACGTGATGCCTGGTGTCCAGCAGCAGCGTGCGCAGGTGCTCCTGCTCCAGAAGACCCATCTCGGGCATCAGCAGGTTGGCGGCATCGGCCGGCGAGGTGACCTGTGGCCGCTCGTCAGGCGAGGCGATGAGCAGGCGCTTCCCCAGTTCAAATGCCGCCTGCATCTGGGCTGTCTTGGCCATGCCTACACCATGCTCGCGGGCCAACTCGCCGAAGCTGGCCCGCGCCAGGCCAGCCAGTCCACGGTAAGTGGAGAGCAGACGCTGGGCCATATCGAGCACATTCTCTCCGCCTACGCCAGTGCGCAGGATAATCGCCAATAGTTCGGCGTTGGAGAGAGCGGCCGCGCCATAGTGTTCCAACCGCTCCCGTGGGCGCTCAGAAGCAGGCAGTTCGTGAATGGTGGGGCGGTAGGGGATGCGCTTTTCCTCGTTCATGCTGTTCTCCTTCAGTATTTCGCTTCAGCGATTGATCGGCTCACAGTGACGACTTCCATCGCTTTTGCATCAACAACAGCCGAAATCGTTACTACAAACCCTCAGCAGTGAATGACCCTGCCAGTGCAGCCATTATATCATCCGAGGTTTGGTTTGACAAACCTACTCCTTATGTGTATCATCCAAAAGTAGAATAGCAGGTGTTGAAAAGTCTGAAACAGCAACACACTCGGAACTGGAGGCACTTCTATCAAGGACCAATCACTCCTGAGCTACTACGGCTATCGTTCCTTTGGCGCAGTGATCCCCTGGGTCTCTCCACGCGTAGGCTATGCCATCTTTAGCCGAATTGGGGACCTGGCTTACGCGAGATCTGTGGCTTCCAGGGAGAACGTCTACGACAACCTGTGTCACGTGTTGGGAGCCCAGGCCGAGCCAGCGCGCATCGAACAAGTAGCACGTCAGATATTCCGCAACCAGGCACGCAACTATTATGACCTCTTCCGTGTAGCCTCGCTCAACGCTGAGCAGATTGACCGTTTGGTGACCCTGCACGGCCTGGAGCACGTAGACCAGGCGCTGTCGACAGGTAAGGGCTTGATCATGGTGACGGCACATTTCGGCAACCTGGACATTGTGATACAGGCATTCGCCTTACGTCGGTACCCTGTCACTGCGGTGGCAGAGCACCTGCGCCCCGAGAAACTGTATCATTATGTCGTATCGTTGCGGGCCAGCAAAGGCGTCAAGCTCATACCTATAGACAGTTTCCTCCGTCCGTTGTTCAGAGCACTGCGCAACAACGAAATCGTGGGCCTGGCTGCGGACAGGAACCTGACCGAAACCGGGACCTTGATCGAGTTCTTCGGCGCTCCAGCCTTGCTTCCCAATGGGCATGTACAACTGGCGCTGCGCACGGGAGCCAAGCTGATGCTGGCCTTCGGCGTCCGTCGGCCCGACAATACTTTCGAAGCTTTTGTCGAGCCGCCCCTGGCACTTGAGAACACGGGTGACTTACAACGGGACGTCCACCTGGGCATGACCAGGCTGGTCGCAGTTCTGGAGAAGTATATCGGCCAGCATCCTGAGCAGTGGGTGATGTTTCAGCCGGTCTGGAAACTGCCTGAGCAGTTGACGAAGCCAGTTGCCCCATCTGGCGAGATAACTACGCGATGAAAATTGCTCTTGTTACTCCTTATGAGTATCCATACCCTGGCGGTGTCACTGAACACGTCTCTCATCTGGACCATTGGTTTCGCGAATGGGGACACGAGGTCAAGATCATTGCACCATGTTCTGAGGATGCGGGGAGCGTAGAGGACAATGTCATCAGGATCAGCAAGTCTATTACTTCCGTGCCTTTCAGCGGCTCCGTTTCCCGTATTACCCTTTCGCCGCGCATATACCGACCTGTAAAGCGCATCCTGAAACAGGAACAATTTGACGTCATCCACCTGCACGAACCACTAATGCCTACCGTGCCGCTTTTCGTACTGCGCCATTCCAAGACAGTGAATGTCGGCACGTTTCATGCCTATCGGGAGAAGCGGCATCTGGCTCTCGAAACGATACACCCCATGCTGCAACCCCTGGTTGACAAGCTGGATGCAAAGATATGCGTCTCCGAAGCAGCGCGGGAGTTGATAAGTCGCTACTTCCCCGGCCATTACATGATTATCCCCAATGGCATTGACGTGCAGCACTTTGGGGGGCCGCACGTGCAGCCCATAGAAAAGTACAACGATGGCCGTCCCAACATCCTTTTTGTGGGCCGCCTGGAAAAGCGCAAGGGCTTTCGCTACTTGATGCGTGCCTATCCCTACATTGTAGAGGCCATTCCTGACGCGCGTCTGATCGTCGCCGGTGCTTACGATAAGGAAGACAAGGAACCCTTTGTGCGCTACGCGCGCATGCACCATCTGAGCAGTGTCAAGTTCGTGGGACGCGTTTCGCCCGCCGAACTGCCTCGCTATTACAGGACGTGCGACGTGTTTTGTGCGCCTTCGACAGGCTTTGAGAGCTTCGGCATCGTGCTGCTGGAGGCTATGGCTGCTGGGAAGCCCATCGTAGCGACAAACATCTCTGGGTATCGCAATATCCTGGACGATGGACAGGAGGGACTCTTGGTAGAGCCAGAGAACGAGCAGGCCTTGGCCAACGCCATCATAGGATTGTTGCGGAACCCCTCTCTGCGTCGGGAGATGGGCGAGCGTGGTCGGCGCAAGGCAGCCCGCTACGACTGGCCAATTATCGCGCGCCAAATACTGGAGTTGTATCAACAACTGGTACAAAAGAAAGCAGAGGCCAGGCTTTATGCTAAGTGATTGGGTCCGGAACTGGACGTACGGAGTCAGAGCGTCCGCTGCCCGCATGCTTGGACGTCTGGGCGTCTCGCCGAATGCCTTGACCGTATTCGGCTATCTCCTCAACCTGCCTGTTATGTGCGTACTGGCAACTGGTCACATGCAACTCGGAGGCATCCTGGTGGCAGTAGCCGGCCTGTTCGATAGCCTGGACGGTGCACTGGCACGTGAAATGGGTCAGGGCAGTGTCTTCGGCGCTTTTCTCGATTCCGTCGCCGACCGCTTCTCCGAGGGAACAGTGTTTTTGGGGCTTTTTTTATGGTATCTGCGCAACGGAGGCCAGCTAGAACTCGTCTTGATTTATGCCGCAATCTTCGGCTCGTTGATGGTTAGCTACGCACGGGCTCGTGCACAAGGGGTGGGAGTTGAATGCAAGGAGGGGCTGTTCACCCGCTTTGAGCGAGTCATCCTGTTGGCGATTGGTCTGATGGTCCAGCAAGTACGGCTGGCGCTCTGGGCGATGGCTATCTTGACCAATGTGACGGCGATACAACGCATTTATCACGTCTGGCGGGTCACAGGAAGAGAAAAACAGCCGAAGTCATAACCTTTGAGGCGCTAAAGTGCTCACTACGAACCTGAGATTAAGCAAGGGTAAGGGATAATGGCCACGTTGACCTTCCTGGGCTCCTCGGCAGCGGTGCCGGCGACATGGCACGATAACACCTATCTGGCGCTCGAAGGCGAGCAGTCCACCTTGCTCATTGACTGCGCTAGCAGTCCGTTGCTCAAGCTGCAGTTGGCGGGGATTGAGCCTTGTCGCCTGGGTTATGTTATTTTTACGCACAGGCATCCCGATCACATGTATGGTTTCCCGATATTGATGCTGGGCTTGTGGTTGCTAAACTGCAGAACGCCTTTGCAGGTTATCGCCGAAGCAGAGGGGCTGCGGACCGCTCAGGCCTTGCTGGCTCTTTTCCGACCTGAGGAATGGCCTGGCTTCTGCCCGCCATCCTACCACGAAGTAGTGCTGACTAGGAATAGCGTGGTCCTTGATGTGCCGGATTTGCTCATCACAGCTTCCCCGGTTGAGCACGTCATTCCCAGTATGGGGTTGAAGATCGTGAACAAGTCCTCGGGACGCGCTGTCGTCTATTCGGGCGACACTGCCCCTTGCGAACGACTGGCGCGCTTTGCACGCGGCGCGGATGTGCTTATTCATGAAGCAACCGGCAAAGCTGCCGGCCATTCATCGGCTGCTGAGGCTGGCTGGGTGGCACGGCGCGCAGGGGTAGGCAAGCTATATTTGATCCACTACGCTGCATCAAACGTGGACTTGAACGCATTGCTCACCGATGCTCAACAGGAATTTCCTGGCCAGGTGGAACTGGCACGTGATTTGGGGACTTGTGAGTTCTGAGACGTAAAGAGCGAATGTGACCGTCATGCCCCACGTTTGACCATTCACCCTTCACGCACCACGCAACGCATAACATCGTTAGAGAGGTATTCATGCGCATCCCATTGGAGACATTGGATTTCCTGACTAACCTACTTGGCCCTGACCGTGTCTCGACACGGCAGGCCGACCTGGATGCCCACTCCCTGGATGAATCCTTCCACACTCCACATCCACCAGAGGTAGTAGTCTGGCCACAGAACACACAGGAAATCAGTGCCATCCTCAAATATGCCAATGAAAAGCGCATCCCAGTCACACCCTGGAGTGGTGGAACGAGTCTGGAAGGCAACCCCATCCCGGTGCAGGGGGGCATCCTGCTGGCGTTGTACAACATGAATCAGATCCTCGAGGTGCGCGAAGCCGACTTGCAGGTGGTAGTTCAGCCGGGCATCGTTTACGACGAACTGAACAAGAAACTGGCCCACTATGGGCTCTTTTTCCCACCCGCACCTGGTTCAAGCGATGTGGCAACCATCGGTGGCATGGTAGCGAACAACTCCAGTGGCATGCACGCTGTTAAATATGGAGCCACCAAGGACTATGTGCTGCAACTGGAAGTGGTGCTTCCCAGCGGTGAGATTGTGCGCATGGGGCGTCCGGTGATCAAATCATCCAGCGGCTATGATCTGTGCCGCCTGATTGTTGGCTCTGAAGGGACTCTGGGTGTCGTCACCGAGATCACGCTGCGGTTGCGCATCCGCCCGGAGGCAATGGCGGCCGTAGCCGTGTTCCCGTCAATGCAATCCGCAGCCGAGGCCATCTATGCCATCAACCGTTATGGCCCTACACCTGCAGCATTAGAGTTGATGGACCCAACCATCGTGCGCATTGTCAATCAGTGGACTGGTTCAACGCTGGCGGAAGCACCTACACTGGTGATGGAGTTCCATGGCCTGCCGGCAGGCATTGAGCAAGAGGTTGAACTGATTGAGGAGACATGCCGCGACGCAGGCTGCACCTCTTTTGAGAAAGGGCTGACACCCCCTGAACGTGAGCGACTGTGGCACGCCCGCAAGCAGGCTCACGAGGCCGTTAAGCAGCTCAATGTTGATTGCAGGGCAGAGATCGGCGATATAGTGGTCCCTATCTCGCGTTATACCGAGGCAGTAGCTCAGGCTTATGCCCTGGCCCAGGAGTTGGGCGTGCGCATTGCCACCTTCGGCCACGCTGGCGACGGCAACCTGCACGTGGAAATGCTCTCCGATAAGCTCGACCCTCGGGCGCAAGAGCTGGCCCACACCTTCAACCGACGCCTGGTCAACTGGGCGCTCAGCGTGGGCGGGACATGCACTGGTGAACACGGCGTGGGCATTGGCAAGCGCGAGTTCATGCCGACCGAGCATGGAGCTAGCCTGGAGGTCATGCGCAAGATCAAACAGATGCTCGATCCAAATGGGATCATGAACCCAGGCAAGATGTTTCCGGAAACGTGAGGAGTGAAACGTGCAGCGTGTCGCGGGCGACGTAAAAATAGAGGCTGGCAACCGGTAACCGCTAGCTGAGAACTGGAAGCAGGCAACTAATTGGGGGTGAATGCAATGCTAAGTAGGACGGATGACTGTTTTGTGATCAATCTTGCTTTCGGTCAAGGGACGATTCCGCTCCATGCCGATCCAAAATTAGCGGACTGGCATGTCATTCGCCCCCAGTTTGAAAGCGCCCTGCCAGATGCAGAAGCAGTCTTCCATGCTTCTTGCCATAGCCCCATAGGGTGCCCGCCTCTTTGGGATGTGGTTCAAGCAAGTGACCGAGTGGTCATTGTTACCTCTGACGGCACCCGACCTGTTCCGAACCATAAGCTGATCCCTTGGCTTTTAGAAGAGTTGCCTGTCTCATCGGACAAGGTAACTGTTTTGCTGGGGAATGGCAGCCACAGAAGCAATTCGCCGGTCGAGATTACGGCCATGTTTGGGGAGGATGTTGCCAAGAGAGTAGAGATTGTCAATCACGACGCCTTCGACCCCAAGCAGAACACATTGGTAGCGAAGACTGCCAGGGGAACGAGCATATACCTGGACCAACGCTATGTCGAGGCAGATAAACGCATTTTGGTGGGCTTCATCGAACCGCACATGTTTGCCGGATTTTCGGGGGGCGCAAAGGCGATGTTTCCAGGAATCGCGGGCATCGAAACCATCTTGCACCTTCACCGGGCAGAGTTGATCGCTGATCCGCTCAGCACCTGGGGCACATTGGAAGACAACCCGATACGGCAGGAAATAGCAGCAAAGGCCAGGTATTGCCCGCCCGATTTCATGGTCAATGTCACCCTAAACACGAACAAGGAGATTACCGGCTTTTTCATTGGCCATTATGAAGAGGCGCACAAGCAGGGTTGTGCGCGGGTAAAAGAGGTGTCCATGGTGGCAGTGCCCCATACCTTCCCTATTGTGGTGACCTCCAACAGTGGTTATCCGCTCGATCAGAACCTCTATCAAACGGTGAAAGGCATTTCGGCCGCCTGTCGAATTGTCGAGCCTGGAGGGACTATCTTCGTCGCCAGCGAATGTTGCGATGGGATTCCCGCACATGGGAATTTTGCCGAACTGATGCGCATTGGCTTCTCTGCCGAGGACATCCTGCGCTGGATCTTTGCTCTGGACCATACTATCCTTGACCAATGGGAAGCACAGGTTTTAGCCGAGATTCTGAAGAAGGCAGAGGCTGCTCTCTATTCCAAGATGGACCGGGAGAGCGTCGAAGCATGCAAATTGCAGGCGGTCAATGATTTTCAATCGGGCTTGCAGGAAAAGATTCAGGCTCTCAGAAGAGGAGCAAAAGTAGCGGTCTTGCCCGATGGCCCACTGACCATTCCGTATGTGCTGTCAGTGGGTGAGGGGCACAAAGACGTCAGACGTAACCCGTGAAGCAGACTCCGAACAAGTCCGTCGCGGAGCACTCAACGCAACACGGAACACGCACCGGTTGAGCGGGGCAATCGTGCTACGCGGCGAACTTTTGCCAGCATTGCGATTTTGTGCGCGAGAACGACACTTCGAAATCAAATCCGGCCCTGACGCCTCCCCAGCACATACCAGCCTATAATGCACATCAAGCCCAGTATTACCATTCCGTTGCGCAGCATATTGAGCTGCCCCCAGGTGGTTAAGGGCTTTTCCACTCTGACCACTTTCGTCCGATACCAAACGCCAGGTTCTGCACAGATGGCCGGGATTGCACTGGTAGAGACGTCCTGGCGGGATGTCTCCACTTTCCATGCGAAGAGCAGATCAAGAGATATGGGTTGTGAACCCGCCATACGAGGCGTGACCTTCCATGACCATGAGAGTGAGCCTGCCGTGTCTTCCAATGCCTGCTCTGCTGGCGATTGGCTCACTACACCGAAGGCAGGTGCGGTCAAGTAGGCCGTAACGCGCAGCATGTATGGCAATGGGCTTTGGGGCAGCAGTGCCTGTGTCGCAGCGGGCCGAAACGCTACTGCAATCAGATACGGATTGCCAATGTTCATCCGCTCCTGCCAGCGTACTTCAATCACACGCGGTGAGAGCGGCTGTCCTGGCGTAGCTGTTGCTTCAACCGTTGGCGTAGCCGTTGCAGTTTCCACGACATGTGTGGGGGTAGGGAGAGCAGGTTCGTACTTGATGATCAGCCTGGGCCGCGAATTGACCGCAGGATGGTCACTGGAAAAGAAAATATACTGTGCCGGCCAACGGTTTTCAAAGCTCTTGAGCAGCAGACCGTAATTGCCGGCCGGGTCACGCAACCAGTTTTGCACCAACTCTGTGACATCAAACTCCAGCCAGACGGTGGCCTTCGTTGTGGTCAGTTCACGCCAGGGTTTCGCTTGGCGATCCTGGGGCCCGTCAGCGCCAGACTGTTGCCAGGGCTGGTTCCAGGTGACAGCACAGGCATCCCATTCGCGGCGGGGCAGATAGATACCGACCACGCTATCCGCACGTCCTTGAATCATGAAGAGACCCAGTTTTGCTTCCTGGACAACCGATGCACTGCTGAGTCCAACCGCCTTGGCCGGCAATTTGGTGAGATCATATCGCATCAAGAGCACAGCTTTGTTGGTGGTGGCCAGCGACAATTCAGGGTTCTGACAGAAATTGTTGTCTGGCAGATAGTACTGTATGTAAGTATCAACGCACCCGTTGTAGCCATCAACACCCTGCTGCAAGACGGCGACGGAGGGGATGCGCGTCCGCACCAGAGTAGGTGACGCTGTGGGAGTGAGTGGTGGTGTAACAGTGGGGGTGGCAGAAGGTGTTGATGTAGGCGATGGCAGGGCCAGGATTTCTGGATCCACTGGAAAGGTCTCCACCACAGAATCAACGCGCAAAAAGGGAGGCACGACGGTCAAGAAAAGAGCCATGGCCAGGGCAATAAGACCAACAGTGAGTGCTAGAAGTCGCATGATCTGGTCTCCTGAAAGTTTGATACCATAATTATATACTATTTTTGACCATTCTGCAACTATAACCAGGAGGCCGACGCTCGGGGACCAATCTCCTGGCCTGAACTCCTTTTGACAGCCTCCCCCTTCTGCGCAATAATATGCGCCAATGCGCAGATGGTTATCATTGTGTCGTGCAAAATCCATCGCCTTTGAAGCCTTGCTCGGACTGGCACTGATGGCCTTGTCTGCCGCCTGTGCGAGACAGCCTACGGCTGGGCACCTGTACGCGGTCGGTGAGACAGCGGAGGTGGATGGATGGCGCGTCACAGTGCACAGCTTCTCCGCACTGGCAACAGACCAATGGCATGTACCGGCAGAAGGCCAGCTTTTCTGCGCCGTGGAATTGACGCTGGAGAACAACAGTGGCCAAATCCGCTTTGTGATGCCCGAGAAGCAGATGATGCTGTTCGATGGCAGTGGCCGTGCCTACGCGCCAGACCGCAACGCTGCGGTGGTGGCGGCGCGTTCGCGGCAGTGGATCGTCCCCGAGGGTGAATTGAGCATCGGAGGGAAGGCATATGGGGCAGCAGCCTACCAGGTTCCAAGCGGGTCCCAAGGAATGCGCTGGGTTTTCCGCAGCAGCCTCTGGCCATGGGCACGACGCGTCACCTTTGTACTGGGGGACATACCGGGTTTCTGGGAGAAACCCGGTATGTAGCATCGGGGACGCCGAGCATGGGCCCAACTCCGCATCGCTTTCCTCTGGCAGAAGCACTGCTGAATCTGCTTTTCCCTCCCAAATGTGTAGCCTGTGGCGTGCGTGGGAGCTGGCTCTGCCCCGACTGTATGGATCAGATCGAGTTCTTCGAACCGCCCTGGCAATGGATGCTGGACGAGATTTCCCCACTGCAGGACGTGCGCTGTGCCGCTCGCCTGGGCGGCCCACTGCGCGAAGCGATCCACAGCTTCAAGTACGAGGGCTTGCGCGCGCTAGCGCGCACATTGGGCGAGGTGCTGTACGATTGCTGGGATGTAGAGCCCTGGCCGGTGGACGTCATCGTACCAGTGCCGCTGCATCCCAGCCGCCTGCGCGAGCGTGGCTACAACCAGTCGGCACTGTTGGCCCGCGAGCTTGCCCGCCACACCGGTCTGCCCGTCGCCGAGCGCGTATTGCTGCGCATCAGCCCCACCCGTCCGCAGGTCGGCTTGAACGTCGCCGAGCGAGCAGAGAACGTGCGCGACGCCTTCCGCTGCCGCGACGAAAGCCTTCGCGGCCAGCAGGTACTGCTAGTAGATGACGTGCTGACCACTGGCGCGACGCTGCGCGCCTGCGCCCAGGCGCTGCTACAGGGGAAGGCCCGCGCTGTCTGGGGGCTGACGCTGGCACACGATTGAGGGGATTCACCGCAGAGACACGGAGGACACAGAGCTTCTCTATGGATTCACAACCCGGGTTGTAGAGCTACTGATTCCGCTACTTCGCCCCCAACGCTTTCAGCTGCTCCCCCGCCTGCCGCAGCACAAGTGGATCATGGCTGAGCTCCAGAACCTTGTGAAAATCGACAATGGCCTTCTCTTCTTCCCCTCTCTGCTTGTAAGCAACCGCGCGGTCGAAATAGATCTCAGGCAGGTCGGACTTAAGAAGGATGGCTTGGTCATAGTCGGCAATAGCGCGGTCATAGTCTCCTTCAGCAACGTAGGCAGCACCGCGGTTGTAATAAGCGTTGGCCAGGTCAGCCTTGACAGGAATAGCTCGGTGGTACTCGGCAACGGCGCGGTCGTAGTCGCCTTTGTCTTTGTAGGCATCACCGCGGTTGATATAGGTTGTGGCCTCGTCGAGTTTAAGCTTGATGAACTGGTTGTAGTCAGCAATAGCGCGGGCATAGTCGCCTTTGACGGCGTAGGCATGCGCACGGTCGTTGTACGCTACGGCGCAACCTGGCTCAAGTCGAATGGTCTGGCTGTAGTCGGCGATAGCGCGGTTGTAGTCGCCTTTGGCGGCATAGGCGTTCCCACGGTTGTTGTAGGCCATAACGTAGTCTGGCTTGAATTGGATAGCCTGGCTGTAGTCGGTAATAGCTTGGTTGCTGTCGCCTTTATGAGTGTAAGCGAGTCCGCGGTACAAGTATAGTGTGCTTTGATCGAGTGCCGGCATGCGCTCAGCAGTGTGGCTCAGTGCGTTATTGAAGCAGGCGATAGCTCGATCCCAATCTTCTGCCATGTAGTGAGCCATTCCAATGCTGAAAAGACTGAGGTAGGCTACCTCTGCGGCGAGATGATTTTGCAGGGTGAAGCTTTCCAGGTCAGCCTTGTCTACGGTCCGCACCAAACCCTTTGCCTCCGGCCCCAGTTCGGGCATGTATTTCGGCGGGCGCAGCAACTCAAAGTGCACACTGAGCGGCACAACTTGCTCTGTCAGCC
>Ga0116202_10002149_pt1 | contig 11695 bp, 12 predicted proteins | sample LakKivw325mmetaG_FD_94479 | JGI IMG/M metagenome (GOLD analysis project Ga0116202, IMG submission 94479) | Anoxic lake water microbial communities from Lake Kivu, Rwanda to study Microbial Dark Matter (Phase II) - Lake Kivu water 325m metaG | ecosystem: Environmental > Aquatic > Freshwater >... | reverse complement strand
GCGTTTGCGTGAACGCCGGTATCAGGGTACCGACCACCCCACATGGTGTCGCAGTCCAAACTTCCTCCGCCCTGCCCGTTCTCGAAGAGAACTATCTCACCATCGAAACCGTCTGGATGCTCCAAAATTCTCTGGATGAGCCCCCTTATCACATCTGAATTTGTGCACCCTCGATACTTCCACTGGGCATTCACCTTGATCAGAACGACATCCGACTTATCGATTAAACCGTTTTTGCCGCCAATCTCCGTTTCTTCATCCGTTCTATGAAGCTTCACGCCGTGCTTTCCCATCAAATTCAGAAGGGCATCTAACCCCTCATGATGATTTCCTAAGCCTGAAGGAATCGGACAATCGGTAACCCTGTAAATATCAGACTTGTCTCTTCCCATTCTATTCGCTCTTCTCATCTCATCCTCGTTGGAATTAGATGCGCTCGACCGATTGCGTCACGTGCGATTAGCTTAACGCTAGCTCCACAGCCACATCGAGCTTACTATACCACTTCTTTATCTCATTAGCGCCATACTTCTCGTTGAATCTGTCTATTACATCCCTTACAGGTTTCTCTTCTGTAAGGAACTTAGCTTTGACTCTAACGGTTCTTCCTCCTACGATTATTTCTAGGTTTGGATTTACCCGTGCATTCTTGTACCAATTCGTGTCCGACCCATAGACCGGTAGTAGGTAGATTTTCTCCCCTTCTTGGGCAAACCAGACTGTTGCTTTAAAAGTCCTATTGGTCTTTCTTCCCTTGAAGGCTATTTCGAGTTCGCGACTCTTCAATATAGCTTCTGAAAAGTCTGATCGGTTCATGGCATTACCCCACTTGGCTTAATAGTGGTTTCTAATAACTTTTTTTTGCGTGCTCGCGCAATCGATCGATTCAGAAAGTCTCATGCCTTGGACGCTGACGAACAGTAGGGACACCGTTTTTAGGGTTCCGCAAGAACTCTGGTCATTAACTTCACCAGTGTTCGTAAGCTTTCAGAGACCTTCGGATCCTTTAGGGCGGGGCGCCATCCCTGCTCAGAAAGAACATCCGAAATCACCTGAGCCGAAGCAACGTCAATATTGTGATGCTTTGCCACAGCAAAAAGTGCTGACGTCTCCATGTTCACAGCTAAGGCTCCTCGACCGCGAAACCGTTGAAGTTTCCCCCGCGTCTCACGAAAGACCCCGTCAGTTGTCCAGACCGGACCAATTTGATGCTTGATCTCGTTCCTGTTCAAGCTCTGGATCAGAAGGTCTCTCAAGTTAGGAGATGAACTCATCCCTATTTCTGGCTCAAAGTAATGGTTCGAAGTCCCCTCGTCTCTGAAAGCGTCTGTAACAACCACAATCTCTCCTGGTCCCAGCCAAGGTTGGAGGCTACCAGCTACCCCCGCCTCGTAGACCTTCTCTGCACCACAGGCTATGAGCATTTCAAGAACGCTTGCCGCGGCTGGTGCTCCAACCATTATCCTCGACACACCGATCTCTTCACCATCGACTACACCCACACAAACAGGGTTGGCATCACCGAAGAACCAATCCAGAATCCTCCCTCTTAGGAGCCGTCTCGCATATCTAAAGGACGTATCTTGGTACAGTATGATCATTCGATCTGGAACCCGGAAATACTTCTCATCAAGACCCCGGCATCGTGCCTCGTAGTGAAGTAGGTCCATTGGAGTAAAAATGAGGGGATCCTCGCTCAAACTGTTGCAGCCTCTTTCTCAAATACGGAACTATGCGAGTTCTTTAAGATTATGAGCAAAACCACCGCACCATCGGATTGACAGAATATGCTGGTTTTTCAAGATCTGCACCCATTCGTGCCTATCAAACTTTGAAAATCTCAAGAGGAATTTCTGACTCGCAAGGCACGCCTGTCTGACAAAGGCCGCAACCGTAGCCTTCGAAGCCGTAGTGCGTTCTGACATATCGTCTTGTCACTTCAAGGTATTTATTGCACTTCGCCTTGTCATGCCCCACCTTGGAGAGCGCTCCAACAGGACAACGATCTACGCATTTTCCACAGATACCTTTGGCGTAGAATAGACAGTAGGCGTGGTGGTCGTTGTACGGTCGCTTTGAAGGATCAGGTTAAAAAGAACACGATAATTCAACCAATCACGATTTCCGAGCGCCTATTCTGTGGTTCACCTAATATCAAGAAATTCGGGGTCAGACATAACAAAGCTGGTGATATTCAACGCTTCTTATGTGCTGACTGTGGCAAAACTTTCAGCGTGAACATAGGGTTTGAAAGGATGAAGCATAACCCTCAAGCCATAACCTCAACCATACAACTATGCTTTAGCGGAGAATCGTTAAGGAACACTCAGAAGTCTCTTAGATTGCTAGGAGTAGATGTTTCACACAAGACGGTTTACGCGTGGATTAAAAAATACGTCAGCTTATTGCAAAAACACCTTGACCAGATTAAGCCAAGAGTTTCGGATACTTGGAGAGCCGATGAGCTATATGTCAAGATCAAAGGCAACATGAAGTACCTATTTGCTCTGATGGACGATGAGACAAGGTTCTGGATAGCTCAGGAAGTAGCTCATTCAAAACACAGCTACGATGCAAGACGACTGTTCCAAAAGGCTAGGGAAGCCATAGGAGAGAAACCGAAGACACTAATAACCGATGGACTTCCAGCGTATCACGATGCTTACAAAAAAGAGAATTGGACTCTCAAAAAGGAAACGAGGACAGAACACGTCAATACGATAAGGCTCAAAGGAGATACGAACAACAACAAAATGGAGCGATTCAACGGAGAAATAAGGGACAGAGAAAAAGTCATGCGTGGACTAAAGAAAGACGATACGCCGATACTCAAAGGCTACCAGATATTCCATAACTACATAAGACCACATAAGGGACTAGATGGCAAAACGCCAGTAGAAGCTGACACTGGCTGATTTAAATGAAAAAATCAAAAAAAGATGGGGGTGCCTAGGTTTTCTTGGATAAAACATATTGCCGAAGCGGTTCAAGTAAACCGAAATCGCCTAGAAACTCTTTTCCTCGCTCGGTGATATGATACAATGGAAATACTTCGCCCTTTTCATCTTTAGATGGAGTCTTTTCCACAAAACCAACTTTGATTAATTCTTTTAAATGATGCGCCAAGTTGCTTTCTGGAGGCAATCCAAGAATCTCTCCGATTTCATTGAATCTTAAAGAACCTTTACCTCGAAGCACATCACTACCATAGAGGATAAAAATTGACGCAAGGCGGATGGGGTGCCCTATCACTTTGAACGACTTTGCCCACTTTTCCAGTTTCTTTTCGATAGTCTCCGCTGTGCCAGTATCAGCCATTTTTTCCTTTTTCCTCCAACTTATTTCTTTGTAGTAGTTTCTAATATCTTTTTCTATTTAAACTTTTGTACAAAAATTATAACTGTGCCATAATTTCAACGAATTTTCCAAACATCTTAAGAGTTCCTTACATAGTAGACTAACATTCGTAATATTTCGTAACAATTTACGAAATATTACACTAATTTACGGAAGAAAGGTTTTTGAACGACTCAAATAGCTTGGATAAGGCATTAGATCTTTTACGTGGCGTAATCCCAGAAGGCTACCTTCGTCTAACTAGAGTATTACTAAATTCTGCTATTTTGACAATGGATTTGATCGCCAACAAGAAAATTTCTAGAAAGGAAAATAGGGTTGGCGTTTTTGGTCCATATTCTGCCTACGGTAAAAAGATCATAGAACAAGTTTCCGAAAAAATGTCTAAACTAGGCTATGGCGTAATAACTGGAGAATTTTTTTTACTGCCCAATAAGCCCAAGGAAAAGAGAAAGATTGAAGAGATAATGCCCTCGGCTGTACACACAATTAAGAAAATTGTTCCTAGTTATTTATTTTATCAAAATTTTCCAAGATTAGTAAATAAAGCGATTTTTTATCACAATACAGAGCGAACACAAGCTGACGAACTACGAGGATGTTTTCAACATAAAATTCCTTCACTATTGTTCATCACATATTCAAAAATTCGTGAACGTAAAAACAATTGTCCATTCTTATTTATTTCTAAAACACATTCTGAGTGTTTTGTTCCAGAAAAAGATCTTTGTCCTTACGAAAGATTTCCTGTATCTTGTCCATTTTATGATTTCATAAACATACCTTGGGCTACTAAGGAACTTCTAATGACTGAAGAAAATGCTATGATCGTAACAAAGAATTTAGATGATTTAATGCCTACTTTAGAAAAATTCATAAAACTTTCCACCACCCGATGACTTTATGTGCCGACGGTTAATAGGCAGACTTAAGTCCAAAGAGAGCCCTATGACCACCAGCGTTTTCTATTCCATCCTGCCTTCCGCACCAGAAACTCGATGCCACTGCCTTCGTATTTCCTATTCAACTCACTTGCCTCTTTCATGGCTTGCTTCTTAGTGCGGAAACGGAGACTCGTAACCATGAGGGGACTTCTTTCCTTCCTTCTAGCAATAATCCATCTGGACTGAGGTCTAAGCCTAAAGCTCATAAAGGCTCACAAAAGAAAAATAAGCTTAGAATGCAAGCCATCAACCGAAAAGTAACATCTTTACGAACAAACCTAGCCAACCGAAGAGGTAACAGTTCCCGAAAGTGCACCACATATAAGCCTACGGCAGTATTGCCCTTGCGAAGAGGAAAGCCAAGAGAAGCCGCGTGCCCGATAAGACTTATCACAATCGCGCGCGGGGTCATCTAATTTCTTAATATGTCTCTAATTTCTCTCAGCTGTGATTTGCTTATCTCTCTTAGCGTGAGGCTCAGCGTCTTTAGCACTTCTAACCCCTTCTCTTCCAGCCTTTTCCTCAGATCGTCTCCGTAGCTTTCTTTTCCTAATCCGGACGAGACGAAGGCCACGGCCCTTTTTCCCGCAATGTTCGTTGCCTCCTCTATGAAAGTGTTCACTGGAGGGGTTATATGACCGTACCAGTTGGGTGTCCCCACACAGATTAGATCATATGGACTCATGTCTACTGTAGACATTATCTTTGGTTTCTTATCCATAAGGGTGTCGAGGATGATCCTTGGATTGAGGTGGAGCAGAAGGTTGCTGTACTCCCTTGCCATTAGGATCTTCAGCATACTAACTTCACAAGTTGTTTCCAAAGCTCCCTTTATGGCGTTGGAGATCGCTTCGGTATTTCCTGTTTTTGAATAATACGCTATTAAAATTCTCAATACGAACATAACCCATTTAGCTTTCGAATTTACTATTCTCCATATTCTTCCTATTCAATTGCAACGCCATGGGCTTTCGGCGCAGGCTATTTAGATTAGGAATAGAATATAACATAATTCTGAAAAAGGTTTTTATCTGTCGAAACACGCTAAAATAAAAAAATCAAATTAACTGAAGCGCGCGATTCTAATCCAATGAAGGTTAGGTGCTTCGTAATGAACCTGTTTGAACTACGCTCGTGGATGGTTGTCACTTTAGCGATGATGATCGGATTCTCAACGCTCTTCTTTGCGGTAGTATTGACATTCATCGGCTCGTTCGACCTGTTTTCACTGGTTATCCTGATCGGCGGGTTCAACATCCTCCAGTGGCTCTTGGCACCGTACCTCATAAACGCCATGTACCGTGTGAAGGAGGTTTCAAGGTCAGCTATGCCGAGGCTCTATGATATCGTTGAGAGGCTGAGCGCGAAGAGCGGAATAGCGATGCCAAAGGTTATGGTCGCTGACATACCGATCCCGAACGCCTTCGCCTACGGGTCGCCCGTTGCCGGAACCAGAATCGCGGTGACGAAGGGCTTACTAGATACCCTTGATGAAGACCACGTTGAAGCCGTCATCGGCCACGAGCTTGGCCATATCAAGCACCATGATGTCCAGGTCATGATGTTCGCCTCGGTTCTCCCCGCCATTTTCTACTACATAGGTTTCTCGCTAATGTACTCGGCGGGGTCCAGTAACAGAGAAAGGGCTTCTGGAACGGCCACTATAGGACTGGCAAGCATGGTGCTCTACGGGGCCCTCACGCTGCTCTCTCTCAGACTGAGCAGGTTGCGAGAGTTCTACGCTGACAGGCATAGCGTAGACGTCGTTGAGGGTGGGAGGCGTAAACTCTCTGAAGCTTTGTCGAAGATCGTCACATCCACCAGTAGGATCAGTCGTTTCAGAAGAACAAGCAGCTACAGCAGCCTCAGAGGACTCTTCATCACCGATCCGGAGAAAGCAGCCGAAGACGCGGCTCAGCTCGCTGGAAACGATCAGAGGCTTGTGCAAGAGATTCTAGCCAAGAGGGTTACCGCGTTTGACAGCTTTGTAGAACTATTCTCCACCCATCCGAACATCGTTAAGCGTCTGAGAGCGCTGCAAGAGTACTGAAACAAGCAGGGACATTTCTACAAGCTGGAAGGAATCGGGGCCGAATCTGAGATGTTCACGCGAGAAACCTCAGACGCAGCTTCTAAACGTTAAATTGTTGCAAGGCAATCTAGACACGGGAAGTCCGTCGAATGCGGCAAAACGCTGTTGCGAGGTCCAGTAACGTTGTACTGTCTTAAATGCGGTACTCAGCTTCCAGACGACGCCGCCTTCTGCTTTAAGTGCGGAACCAGCGTCGCTCCTGCGCAGCCGAAGCAGGCCGCAACCTCGACGACCCCGATCCTAGCTCCTATGGGGGCGACGTCACTGAAGTGCCCTACTTGCGGCGCACCCATATTGCCCAAATTCGGCGAGATGGTTATAACCTGCGAGTACTGCGGCGCCGGAATAGCGCTGGGAAATGAAGGCTGGAAGGGTGTACAGAAACAGACCATGCTCCCGCTTAGGCTTGCGGGAAAGGATCAGGTGGTCGCTGAGGTCCATGGCCTCATGGACAGGGGGTTGCTGCACAGACACCTTCAGGAGGGTTCAACGCTCGAGGAGATGAACCTGAGCTTTGTTCCATACTGGATCGTCTCCGTCTCGGCGAGGACATCCGTCGTAGCCAGTGATGTGGCGGTTCGGGTTGGGGAGATCGCCACCACCGCCGCTCTTATCGGGTTGATGGGGTCCGCGATGGGCGACAGACGGCGCGGAGGAGGTCTTGCAGGGCCTCTAGTTACGGGGGCGGTGCTGGGCACCATGATGGGTCCCGGTCAAGCCGGCGCGAGGAAGAGCTACGAGATGGACAACAACTACAACTTCCCGGTAGTAGCGCTCAAAGCCCTTTTCGAGCACCAGCCCAGAAACTACCAGTTCAACCTCGAAGAAAGAGAACTCTTCGATGTCTCGAAGGTCCCGAAGGGTGTGAAGATCCTGAACGGTGATGTCGGAGAAGAGGCAGCTGATTATCAGGCGAAGACGCTCGTCACTCAATTGCAGTCCGATAAGGCGCATGCACAGTACCACATGATCCAGCAGCTAAACACGGATGTGGATGTCGCGGAGGCGGAGCTACTTTACGCGCCGATATGGTTTGTCCGTTACGACCACAAGGGAAATAAGATAGTCTTGGTCATCGACGGCAACTCGGGCGGCGTGATCAACAGCATCGGTCTCTGAAGATCGTAAGAAAAATCTGTTCCGTCCCCTATCGGGTCCCCTCCCCATATCTTCTTTAATTAACAGCAAGAATAATGATGTCTATTCAAAAGTGCTTGTCATCCCTCTCACCTATTCTTCCCCATGAAGATGTGATATTCCGTGAGCAGACCGATTTGGATCGTCAGAGACTACGTGAAATGCAGTGGTTGCAGGCGGTGCGAGATAGCGTGCGCTACTTCATCGCCGTCCGCGATGAAGTAGTTATCCTCCCGCCTATCGCAGGAGGCTGATGGAGGACGCGCCTACGCAAGGTTTCTAGAGCTATATAATAATAGCTCAGCTCGCTAGGCAAGAAAATGAGTGGACTCTGCGACATCTTATGCAGCAGAATCAGGAAATCTTCCCCACTCATCGGTAGCTATTCCAAGGATGAGCTGTGTCTGACGAATCGTTTTGCTAACCTGATAGTTGAGAGGTCCCGCGCCTTCGCTTCTTTGCCACCGTTTCCGTTGTCTTCTTTGATTCTGGCTTTAGGCCCTCCTCTTGACGAATCTTTTTCAGGGTTTCGATGTTTTCTGGATGTGAGCTTTCCCTCCTTCTGTCAACCGGAATCCTATGCCTCAAGGCGTCGCGAAGAGTCAATCCCGCTTCTTTAAGCTCTTTGAGACTGAAACCCCTCCCCTTCCTTACACGCGTTATCTTCTCGGGACAATATACTATTGCATCGATTTCGCTCATTGCCTTCTCACTGCCCCTCTGTAGATGCTTCTCATCCTTTTCTAATTTTCCTGCACGCTTCGACCTATCTAGCTCTGTGGATCATCTCTTCTGGTTTGAAGCAACCCTTCTCGCATATTATGAGTGTAACAAACTCTGGTGGGGTTATGTCGAAGGCTGGATTCAGAGCTTCGACGCTTGGTGCGGCTATTCTTCTTCCGAATATCTTGAGAACCTCATCTTGACTCCTCTGTTCAATCACCACATCCTCAACATCTGTTTCCAGATCGAAGGTCGATGTTGGAGCTGCAGAATAGAACGGGATGCCGTGTGTCTTAGCGAGAACGGCTATAGTGTATGTTCCAACCTTGTTTACTACATACCCTGTCTTCAGTATTCTATCGGCCCCTACTATAACCTTGTCAACAAGGCCCTCTCGCATCGCATAGCCAACCATATTATCGCAGATGAGTTTGACAGGCATTCCATCTTGTTCAAGCTCGAATGTTGTGAGGCGGGCGCCTTGAAACAGGGGCCTAGTCTCGGTGGCTATGACGCTTATCTTCTTCCCCTCTTCTACAGCGGCCCTGATAACCCCCAGAGCGGTGCCGTACCCCGCTGTGGCCAAGGAACCTGCGTTGCAATGGGTAAGCACCATGTCCCCATCCTTCAGAAGTCGAGCACCGTTCCTACCGATAGCTTTGTTTGTCTTCACATCCTCCTCAGCCATCTTCGCCGCCTCTTCAAAGACAGACTCAGCAATCTCGTGTACATCCCCTTTTGCTTTCCGAGCCGCCTCCAAAACCCTGTCGATTGCCCAAAAGAGGTTCACGGCTGTCGGCCTAGTAGCCTTGAGGAGTCTAGCTGAGTCATCAAGTTCGTCAAGAAGCTTCGTCCTCGACCTTGCCTTCGAATGGTAGGCTGTTAGTGCTAACCCAAACCCAGCCGCAATACCGATCAGTGGAGCACCGCGAATCTTCATGTCCCTAATAACCCTCGCTACTTCCTTGCATCTTCTCAATCTGAGAGACACAAACTTACTTGGAAGCTTAGACTGATCTATCACCACGAGAGATCCTTCATCCCAGTAAATTGACCTCACTCTATTCTCCTCCGCGCGCAGATCGTTGAACGAGTGCGTAGCCGGTTTCTCGATGTCATACAAACTCCGTTATGGTAATTTATAGTCAATAGACTTAAAAGGGCCAGATTCTTATTATCTTCGCTTTAATGCCCTCGTCGTTTGCGCGAGACTCTTCAGGTCTCTGTTCTAGTTTTTGGACGAAACGTACTAAAAAGTAGAATAATATACACCGTAAGTTACTACTTTTCAAACGGGTTTCGAACTTGATAAAAACCAAGAGCAAAACCGTGAAACGCGGAATCACCACACTACTTCTAGTCATTCTATTGACAACTATGTACTACGGCTATACTCTACAGCCCAGTGTTCAGCCGACCTTCTCGCAACTCAAAACCTTCTCAAGCTACAAGGAACTCGAGAGCTTTCTGAAGACAAACATGGAACTAGCAAGGCAGTACGTGGGTGTGTACGGATACGTTCTTTACGACAGCAACGTCAAAGTTCTGACTCCCGATGTTGAAGCCATGACCGAGCACTCGGCGACCAACGTTCAGATTGCCGGCGTAGACGAGTCAGACATCGTCAAAACCGATGGAACCTACTTATACGTGGTCTCAGGCCCCACCGTATACATATTGGAGGCGTACCCACCTGACCAAGCCAGCATACTCTCAAAGATCGATCTGAACGAGACGTACGGCGCAGAAATCTACATACGTGGAAACAGGCTTGTGGTTGTAGGAAACAAGTTCCAGTACCGTCTCTTCGCCAATACTGGCTTCTTCTACCCGTATCTGGATGAAGCGTTCGTCAAAGTCTACGATGTCTCGGACCATGCGAAGCCTGCCTTGGCCAGAACCGTCGTCCTCAACGGAACCCTTGACGGCTCAAGGATGATCGGCGACTACGTCTATGCCGTGGTCAGTCAACCAGCCACGCTTCCGGGCGGTAACGAGACCGATTTCGAGGTATTTCTTCCAAAAATCTACGTAGACAGCGCTGTCGAAGAGGTGCAGCCGACCGAGATCCGCTACGTCAATGTATCAGACACCTTCTACTACTTCACAACCGTCCTCTCACTCAACGTCGTCACCGACGCAGAGGCGCCGACCTACGAATCGTTCCTAGCAGGGTCAGCCGCATGCATGTACGTCTCGTCGAGCAACATGTATCTTGCGATCCCAAACGCAACGGCTTGGATCATGCCTGAAAAAGCGGGCGAAGTACAGGAAGAAACGCTGATCTACAGGGTCAAGTTCGATCGGCAGAGCATAGTCTGCGAGGCGGAAGGCGCCGTCTCAGGCCACGTGCTCAACCAGTTCAGCATGGACGAGTACAACGGATTCTTCCGGATAGCGACGACGACATGGACCAGCAACACCTCTCACAACAGCCTATTCATACTGGACGCGAACTTGAAGATCGTTGGAAAACTTGAAGATCTGGCGCCGGGCGAACGCATATACTCGGCTAGATTCATGGGCAGCCGATGCTACCTCGTAACCTTCAAACAGGTTGACCCCTTCTTCGTGATAGATGTCGGTAATCCGACCCAACCCAACGTCTTAGGCTACTTGAAGATACCCGGCTTCTCTGGCTACCTCCACCCCTACGACGAGAACCACATCATAGGCCTGGGCAAACAGGACAGCAACTTGAAGCTCTCCCTCTTCGACGTAACAAACGTGAACGCACCGATGGAAACCGCCCAATACATCGTGGAGGGCAACTGGTCGGACTCCGCCGCCTTATGGGATCACAAGGCCTTCCTATTCGACGGGTCGAAGCAATTGCTGGCGCTCCCCGTTTCAATATGGTGGACCCACGTTGAAAACGACACATACTATGTCGAAAACTGCTGGCAAGGCGCCTACGTCTTCGATGTATCCTTGGAGCAAAGCTTCACGCTCAGAGGCCGCATCACTCACGCAAACACAACGGACCCATACGACTTCGGCTTCGAAGTGAAGAGGATACTCTACATAGACCGCGTGCTCTACACTGTTTCAGACAAGACAATTCAGATGCACGATCTAGATACGCTAGAATTCGTAAACGAACTCAAACTTTCATAACCCCTCTTTCTTATTCTCATTGATCTAAGCCAGAAGAAAGGTTCAATTGCGCCGAACCGTCGCACTCATGTTGCCATAGCGGCGACTTTCACCTGTTTAACTCCTTTTTTCGCCATGAGGGCTTGTGTAAGACGCTTGATTTCTTTGACGCTTCCTTCTATAGCGATTATCTCTAGGCACTTGTTCTCTTCCAAGTGAATGTGGAGGGTTGAAGAAATCACGTTTTTGAAACCGTGCTGGACGCCGACGACCTCTTCTAGAAGACCGGGTTTGTCCAAGTAGTAGAGCACAAGGATCGCACCAGTTACTCGTCCCACCTCTTCTC
>Ga0116202_10002147_pt1 | contig 11699 bp, 7 predicted proteins | sample LakKivw325mmetaG_FD_94479 | JGI IMG/M metagenome (GOLD analysis project Ga0116202, IMG submission 94479) | Anoxic lake water microbial communities from Lake Kivu, Rwanda to study Microbial Dark Matter (Phase II) - Lake Kivu water 325m metaG | ecosystem: Environmental > Aquatic > Freshwater >... | reverse complement strand
GGCCCAAACCGTTGACAGCGACTGACAGGCTGAAAGGAATGACGCTTCCCAGACACACTTCCAGAAGCAGCAGCGCCAGCAGCAGGTCCGGTTTCCTTTTCGCGTTCCTGGTCGGGCTCGGAGTCGGACCTTCGGGATTCAGGGGCCCGGGTGCCATGTGGCAAGGATACCTCCTGCGGTGACGGAGTCAACGGACGGTCGATTTGCGGCTTCGCCTTCGAGGTGCAACCACGGATAGACACGGGCCAACGAGAACCAGACGAACTCAGAAGTCAGAAACGAGAACGAAGAAGACAGACACGGCGGAGCCGTGAATCTGCAGTTTGCAGGCGGCAGGTTGCAGTCAATGACCAAGCGAGAGGAGAGTGCTCCAGTGCTCAAGCGCTCCAGTGCCCCAGTGCGGGGACGGGATTCCTCCTCGACGAACTCGTCGGAATGACATCGGTCTTGGCGTTCTTGGCGCCCTTGGCGGTTCTCTTTGTCCGCGGTCCGGGAATCTACGTCATCTGCGGTTCCTCCTCTCCGGTTTCGACGAGTGAGCACTGTCTGCGCAATCTGCGGACAGGCTCAGCTTGCCCGTACTGGAATCCTCGAATCCTTGACCCCTTGAATCCTTCCTTGGGTTCCTTGATTTCAGCCCCTTTTTGGCTACAGTGTAACCCAATGAGTCCTGAAGAGCAGCCGGTTCCACAACCTGAGAACCCCCGGCCGCCGCAGCGCCAGCGGCCGCGGCCGCAGAACCGCCCACCGCGCGGCCGTATCCCGCCGCCGAAGAACCCTGAGACGGTCAGCTTCCTTTGCGACGTTATGCTGGGCAAGCTGGCACGCGAATTGCGCCTGCTCGGTTACGACGCCGAGTACGACCGGAACCTGGGCGGGATGCCGGCCTATCGCGTCGCACGGCGGAGCGGCCGGATACTGCTCACCCGTACGAACAAGCTGCGCGGGCTCCCCGGCACCATCTACGTTCCGAGTCAGCTTGCGCCGGAGCAGGTAACGCAGGTCAAGGCCGAAGTCGACGCGGGTCTGAAGCCGGCCGTCCCGGTTGCGGATGAAGCCCCGGCGACGGCGGCGCCAGTTGACAAGCCGGTCCCACCGCGGCCACAACCGCAGCGCGCACCCGGGTCCAGCCGCCCGTCCTCGCCGCCGGCCGAGAGAATTGCCCCGTTCGGCCGGTGCCTCTCGTGCAACGTGCCGCTGGAGCAGCTTACCCGCGAGCAGGCGCGGCCGTCGGTCCCGTTCTTCATCTACCAGATTCACCACGATTTTCGGGGTTGCCCGAAGTGCCGCAAGGTATTCTGGCCGGGCAACCATGTTGAGCAGATGGCGCAGCGGGCCGGGCCGCCGCCGCGACCACGCCGGATATTCCGCGGCAGGCCCCGCAGACCGCAGAACACGGAAGACACAAAGTAGCGGCCCCGGCCGGAACCCGGATTCGGGCTCGCAATTCACGGAGGTTACCGAATGGCAGTTGTACTTGACGGCAAGAGCCTGAAAATCGAGGACATCGTCCGCGTCGCGCGCCGGCGCGAGAAGGTCGAGTTGTCCGAGGCGGCAAAGAAGCGGATTAACTTCTGCCGCGGGTTCATCGAGGAGAAGGTGAAGGCGCGGGCGGTGATGTACGGCATCACGACCGGAATCGGCGAGCTGTCCGAGACCATCCTTACGCCGGAGCAGACCGAGCAGTTCCAGCGCTACATCGTCTATTCGCACTCGGCCGGGTGCGGCGTGCCGCTGCCCGAAGAGACGGTGCGGGCGGCCATCTGTTCGCGTATCAACGTCCTTTCCAACGGCCATTCCGGCATCCGGCTGAAGGTCGTCGAGTGCATGGTCGACATGCTCAACAAGGGCGTGACCCCAGTCGTTTACGACAAGGGCTCGGTCGGCGCGTGCGGCGACCTTTCGCCGATGAGCCAGATGGCGCTCGTGCTCCTCGGTGAGGGCGAGGCGTTCTACCAGGGCAGGCGGATGAGCGGGGCCGAGGCGATGAAGGCCGCGGGCGTGGCGCCGATACAGTTCGAGGCGCGTGACGGCCTCGCCTGCATCAACGGTTCCAACATGACCGCGGGCTGGGGCGCGCTCCACCTGCAGGACGCCGACCACTACTACAAAGTATCCGAAGTCGCTGCCGCACTCACGCTTGAGGTCGTGAACGCCAACATGGCGGCATTCGACGAGCGGATTCACAAGGTGCGCGGGTACCCGGGCGCGGTCACCTGCGCCGAAAACATCCGGCGCCTCACCGCCGACTCGGAGATGCTCAAGCAGCCGGGCAAAAAGGTGCAGGACGCCTACTCGCTTCGTTCCACGCCGCAGGTCGTCGGCGGCGCCAAGGACGCGCTCAAGTGGGCGCGCTACATGTTCGAGACCGAGCTGAACGGCGTCGGCGACAACCCGCTCTTCTTCCCCGAGGAGAAAGCCTACCTGACCGGCGCGAACTTCCAGGGCACGCCGCTCGGCCTGTCGCTGGATTTGACCGGCGAGTGCGTGACGATGATAGCGGTCCTCTCCGAGCGCCGCACCAACCGGCTGCTCAACCGGAACCTCTCCTGCGGCCTGCCCGCGTTCCTCACCAAAGGCGCCGGCATGTTCTCCGGTCTGATGCTCACCCAGTACACGCAGGGCATGCTCGTCTGCGAAGACCGCATCCTGTCCGCGCCCGCGTCAATCGGCTCGATACCGGCCGCGGCCGACCAGGAGGACTTCGTCTCGATGGCGTTCACGAGCGCCTTGAAGACGTGGCAGATACTCGACAACGCCTGGTACGTCATCGCCATCGAACTGATGGCGGGCGCGCAGGCGGTCGAGTTCCGCAAGCCCTTGAAGGCGGGCAAGGGCACGCAGGTGGCCTACGACTTCGTGCGCAAGCACGTGAAGATGATGGTCGAAGACCGGCCGGTGCAGGAAGACATCAACAAACTGACCGCAGCCGTGAAGTCGGGCGAACTGCTCGACGCGGTCGAGCACGCGGTCGGGAAGCTGAACTAGGAAGGGGCGAGGGGTTAGGGGCTAGGGACCAGGGTTCGGACGAGGAACTGAAGACCGGCCCGTAACGGTAGCGCCCGCGCGATGCTCATCAAGAGGCTGAAGGACGCAAAGGAAGTCGCCGCCGGGGACAGGACCCGGCTGCGCGAGCTACTGCACCCGGCGCGCGATGCGGCTGGCGTCCGCTACTCGCTCGCGGTGGCGTGGCTCGCACCGGGCAAGCGGTCCCAGGCGCACCGGCTCAAGACCTCCGAAGTCTACTATCTCGTTCGCGGCAGCGGCGTGATGCACATCGGCGACGAGTCGGCGCGGGTTGAGGCCGGCGACGCGGTCTACATCCAGCCCAGGGCGGTGCAGTGGCTTGAGAACATCGGCACCGACGAGGTCGAGTTCATCTGTATCGTTGACCCGGCCTGGCGCCCGGAGGACGAAGAAGTCCTGTAGGCCACTGCGCCCACCCCCAATCAGGCTGAACCCACCGGCTCATGCCTCAACCGGCGCCGAAATAAGCGGAGAGGGGCGGGCAGAACCCGCCCCTCTCACACCGAAGGCCTATTCGACTATCAGCTTGCGTGTCACGCCGGCGCCGCCGCTCTCGAGTTTGAGCAGATAGACGCCGTGGGCCAATCCATTTGCCCGGAATGCCACGTAATGGCTGCCCGCGCTCGCGCGCCCGGAGACCAGAGTTACGACCCGTGCGCCGGTCACGTCATAGAGGCACACGAGCACGCTCGCCGCGCCGGGCAACGAGTAGGACACGACCGTCCGTTCGCGGAGCGGGTTGGGCGTGACCGCAAGGGCATAGCCGGGTTGCGGCCCCGCGTCGAGGGTGAGTTCCTCGCTCGCTCCCATCAGGTCCCAGCCGCCGGGGCTGTGCATCCAGCACTCAACCGTGCTGTTACCCTTCAGTGCATACAGCAGGTCATCGGATGCGCCCAGCGCGCCGCCCTCGCCGACGGTGATTGTGCCGCCGATTGAAGTCAGCTCGGTCCACTGGCCGGGCGTGCCCGGCGCGTAGCCCCAGAACTCGCGCGTGGAGTTGCCCTTGAGCGCGTAGACAAAGCCGTTGAGCCAGGCGAGCCCGGTGCCGTCTTTGGCTTCGTGGCTGCCCGAGCTGCCGACCAGCGGCAGGCTGGCTTTGGCCGACCAGGCGCCGGACGCGACATCATAGGCGTAGAACTGGTTGGTGCCGCTGCTGCCTTTGAGGGCGAACACGGTTCCGCGCGTGCCGATGGTCGGCGCGTAGGTGACGCAGGAGCCGCGGCCACAGCCGCCGCTGCCCGGAATCTGGGCCAGGTTGGTCCAGCCGGACGAGGGGCTGTAGCGGTAGAACTCCTTGCCGCCCGAACCCTTGAGCAGGTAGACGCACCCGCTCCCGTCGGCCGCAAGGCCGCCAACCGCGCCCGCCCCGTACTGGACGTTCGAGCCCGGCACCGGGGTCCGCGCGGTCCAGTCGGCGCTCGGGTTGTATTCCCAGAACTGGTTCGAGCCGCCGCCCTTGGTGGCGAACAGGCTGTTGCCGAGCCGGGCAAGCGTAGCGCCGTCGTCAACCTTCTTGCCCGGCGAACCGGACGGGATAGCCGGTGCGCTCTGCCACCACCGGTCACAAATCCGATACTTCAGGAAGTCGTAGCTCTTGTTGCCCTTGAGCGCGTAGACATAGCCGCGGCCGTTTTCCTCGGTCCAGGCGAGGCAGCCGCCGGTCTTGACCTTCAAGGTCCCCGGCAAATCGCTCTGCCGGGTCCAGCCGGGGTTGGGCTGCTGGTACTTGATGGTGGCGCTGACCGGGCCGGCGCTGCCGGTCACGAAGACGTCGGCGAGCATGTAGCCGTTGTCGTGCAAGAGAACAGCCTGCGGTTCGTCGAGGGCGACAGGCGTGCCGTAACGCGCCACCCAGCGCTCGATGCCGACCTCGCTGTACTTGACGGTCACGTAGTCGTAGAGCCCGCCAGCGTCCTCGCTTACGCCGGTGACGTACGCGCAGCCCAGATTGTCGAGCGCAATAGCGCGGGCCCGGTCCGCGCCGGCCGGTGCGCCGTCGTAGACGGCCGACCATTGCTGCATTCCCTCCGGGTCATACTTCACGGTCGCGAAGTCCTCAAGCGATGCCGCCCCGGAATAGCCGGTCACACAGGCGCACCCGGTCGGGTCAACCGCAATCGCGGTCGCCCGATCGTCGCCCCCGCTGTTGAAGACGGCGGCGCCGGGCAGGAACCAGCACGGCATCCCGACTCCGGCGTCGTACTTGAGCGTAACGTAGTCAAAGTCGGCCCCGTTCCAGCTATAGCCGGTGACGTACGCATTGCCACCGGGGTCAAGGGCGAGCGCCGCGGCCCGGTCCTCGCCGCCCCGGTCGTACCGCGCCGGTTCGGGCCAGAGCGGAAAGCCGCTACCGCCTTCATACTTGATGGTCAGATAGTCGAACCCGGAGCCGAGCCAGCTATACCCGGTGACAATCGGATTGCCGTCAAGGCCGATGGCAACGGCGACGGGCCGGTCCTCGCCGCCGCCGTTGTACGCGGCCGGCTGGGGCCAGGCTTCGCCGCCCGGAGCATTGTACTTGATAGTCAGGTAGTCGAAATCAACGCCGTTCCAACTGCACCCGGCCACGATTGGGTTGCCGGTGATGTCAACGACGAGCGCCACGGGCCGGTCCTCGCCGCCGCCGTTGTAGACGGCGGGCTGGGGCCAGGCTTCGCCGCCGGCCACGTTGTACCTCACGGTTGCGTAATCGTAGTCGGCGCCGTTCCAGGTGTACCCGGTGACGAAGACGTCGCCCGAGCTACCCAGCGCCAGGGCGGTCGCGCAGTCATTGCCCCCGGCCGCGCCCGCGAACACCGCCGGCGCGGGCCAGACCGGGAAGCCGTTCGACCCCCGGTATTTCATGGTTGCGAAGTCGTAATCGTGGCCGTTCCAGGTCTGCCCGGTGACATAGACGTCGCCCATGTTGTCGACCACCATTGCGGTCGGCTGGCCGATGTCGGCGTCCGACTCGGCCCAGACCTGGGCGACGGTATTCGAGTACACCAGAGCTGGAAGCAGACAGACGGCGAGCAGCACGCAGATTGCCTCACTACGTCTCATCATAACCTCCCAATGACACCCGTTTCGCCCGGCCGCCCTCCCTTTTGTGGTGCCGGGTGGTTGTCGGCGTGAGTCTGCCGGCCGCGTCGCCGAGGGATACCGGGGTTGCCACGCGTTGTGGTGTGAGGTCACGAGGCCTCCCTTGCCGGAGTCGCCACGGTCGCTTGGCTCCGCGACCTGCCCGCCGCCGTCAAAGACGGGGCCGGGCAGAGCAGACTCTTCGCCGCTGAACATCCTGAAAGCATCGAGTGCCGAATGCCCGTCAGGCTGACGGTTCCTTACCTGCATGGATATTAACCCGCAATCGGTTTCTGTCAAGAGTACAATCCCGGTCCGTGGAACCACGTCACCGACGCTGGCCGGGTATTGCCTGACCGCGTCGGGAACGTTGATTCCGGATTGCGGTACGCTGACGTGTGACCTTCGAAGCCTGTCGCCAACATGCCGGCCGTACCTGCACTTCTCATTCCACGGCTCCTGCCAATACGCGGGCCACGGGATTCCGACGCAAGTCAATCATCTCCATGCGGTTATAGACCTCCCCAATCCGACACTGAACGTCGCTGCCCTCGGTTCACCGGGTGCTGGTGTGTCCGCACGATGACAGCATGCAACCGTTCAGAGACGCGGCACCTCGCTCAGCGTATCCGTTCCTGCTCACGAACCGCTCGACTTCGTCCAAACGCGGATTCCGGTCCCGGCATCTTGCGTTCTGACCCCCAACTAGTCCGAGTGCTGGGTAGAACCGGGGACATTCCCCTGATTCATCTGAGTCATACGCTCGCCTGTGAGATGCCGCAGACAGGGACACTTTCGCTATCAGGCCTACAGCCGGCGATACACAGGTGGTCGACTTGTGACCACGCTCGAGCGGCGACCAGAAGTCGGGCTACTGCAACCTCGTCTGGAACCGGCAGGAGCAGCAGGGGGATTTTGGGGACACTCTGCTGAATTCAGTACGAAGCATGTCAATAGCACAATCCCGAGCTATTCCGAAGGGCAGATGGCTTGCTTGGTGTCTTACTCTCAGTAGTGTCAATAGCTCGGGACGACATCGGCTGAACTTTCCGGTCTGACTTCTCCTTACAATTCATCCGGCCCGCGCTGATGTCCAACGACCCCGCCGTTTGCCGCGGCGGTCGCCGCCGCCTCGATGCGGCGACGATGGGCTTGGGGCGCAGTCCTGGTCCCTGGGCAGAATTGGGTCATGTTCCGCGCTGGTCACGTCCTTGCGCGGCTGCCCGCGTCTCAGCGGGCAGCATGATGCACCGCGCGCCAGCGCTGGCCCACGCGTCACTGGCCGCTGAGCCTCGCGGCGGGACCGAGCACCTGCAGTAGCGCCGTGGAATTCAGTATGGGTTCGACTCCCGGTTCCACCTTCGGTTTGAGCCCAAGACTGAATCCAAGGCTGACTCTGAGATTCACGCGCGAGGTCACGGCAAGATTCCATCCAAGATTGACTTCAGAATTGACTCCAACTTTGAACCTGAGAGTGTATCTCGATGTGAATCCAGAGGTTAGGGTCAGAATCAGCCCAAGATTCAATGCAGGATTCGCCTTCAGACCGGTCTCCAGATTCAGTTAGGGGACCGTCCCGGGGACGAATCCGGGATTGAATCCCAGGGTGGATCTCAGGGTGAAATCCCGGTCGCTTCTGTGGCTGCTCGTCTGCATCCTCGGTGGTAAACTGCGGACTGCTGTCGTCTGCGGGTGCGTGTGGTCGTCACGCAGTAACACAGCGGGAGGTCCACCACGACAGGCCCAACCAAGGGACTTGGGGCGTCTTGCTCAGAGGTCCGGTTTCGTGCTCGGTCTCGCCCCGCGCCAGCGGGAAACCAGGGGGAACCCCGGGGAAACTCGCGACACTTCCTGTTTTGCGGGACATGCAGGGGCGCATTCCGTGTCGCAGTGCAGCGAAGCATGAGGCGGCCTCCAACGGCGTGTGGCAGCCGAGGCATTTCAGGGTCGGTTGCTGACTGCCGACTCGATCCTTGGAGGAGAGCAGGGCGTAGAGGAGCAGAGAGCTGAAGCGCAGAACAGAAGTCGGGCCGTCGGAAGCTCGCTCCGGCTTGTCGATGTGCGGTGGTCAGGCTCGGTCGGAACCACAATTCTCCCATCGAACTCCGCGTTGCCACCCCGGGCGGAAGTCTGGCCACAGGATACAACTCCATCAGGCCCGCCCACATCATGACTTCATGATCGCCGCCTGCCGCTGAGCCGACTGCGGGGCCTCCACGTGAGCCTGAACAAGAGCCTGTACCTGAGCCTGAATGTGAGCGCGGGCCTGAGCTTCCTTCTGCGCCTTTGCCGCAACCTGAACCTCAACCTTGACCTTCGCCTGTACCGGGGTCTGATTCAGCAGAAGATGTCGGGGCGACACTGCGTGTCGTCTGCGGCCTCTGCGGTTGGTCGGGCAGTTGACATTCGCCGCTGCGAGTCCTAGAATCCCGTCATGGCTGGTTTGCAGGTGCGCCGCCGCGAGGCCGGGGCGCCGAAGCGAAGGAAGCAGGTTCGGAAGCGAGAAACGACGAGCCTGCTGGGCCTGCTCGCAGCGGACCAACGCGAGTACGGCCCGACCGAGGCGCGCAACTGGCGAAGTTCTCAGCATTGGAGCGCAGCCGAGTCGCGCCTGATAGAGTGCTATGCACGCGCGGTTCTTGCCGGGCGGTACGCCAATGCGGTGCTGGCGGTGGGAGACTGCCGGGCTGCTCTCAGCCGACTGGCTGCCGCCGGCACAAGCCGCGGACTTCTCCCGCCCACTCGGACCCGGCAGGCAGTACACGCGATGCTGGTCAAGGCCGCCCTCAGGCAGGGCCGGACCCCGTCGCGAGTGCGCTGGACTCGGGAAGAAACGGCGCTGCTCGACCGGTTCGCCGCGGCCGTGGCGCAGAACCGCTTCCGGACGGCGCGCGGGGCCGGGCCGGCCTGCCGCGAGGCTATCAGTCGGCTGCACCGCCGCTTCCCGGGACGCTATGCCGGCTTTCCCGAGCGTTCGCTTTCAACGATTCAGCACGGCATCTGGCCGCGAGTAGCCAGGTTGAAGTATCGGTGGTTCAACTCGCAGTGGTTTGCTTCTGAGATAGCGATTGTCGACCGCTACGCCCGGGCCGTCATCGCGCACCGATTCCCAAGCGTAAGGGCTGCAAGCAAGGCCTGCTCCCGCGCGTGCATCAGGTTGATCGCGCGGGTCGCGCAGCGGCGCGGTCGCCGGCGGCCCGGCGTGGTTCGCACGGTGTCGGCGGTATCCGACCGGGTACTCACTCGCGCCAAGGAGATTGCGCCATATCAGCTTCCCAACCGGCGATGGACGGCGACGGAGCGCCGGATTGCGGCGCGCTGGGCGCGGCGGTATGACCAGCACATGCGCGGCAAGCTGACCATGAACCTGCTCACCATCGCCGCGCTGCTGCAGGCCGAGCTTGGCCGCAGAGGTTACTATCGCAACGTCCAGGCATGCGTAACCGAAATAGTCACGCAGCGGCGCAGGGACGTTCTTGGCCTGACGCGGTGAGGGGCAGGATCGGGACGCCGGCATCGCTGGCACGTGAAACCAACGCTGGTCGGGTTCAAGCTTAACGTCCTGCAGGACATGTGCCGTTGGACGCTGTGTGGTGTCTGGCGCAGACACCGGCAGGAGCGGTTCGGGTTTCTTTACGGCCGGGTACGGCGGAACGGGCACATCGTCGTGGAGCAAGCCGCCCTCTACCGGGGTGGGAGGCGGTCGCGTTGCAGTTCCGACGTCAACCTGACGAAGATGGTGGTGCGGAGATACCTGCTCGGCCGGATGCTCGGCCGCCGCCCGCTCGGCACGTTCCATTCGCACATATCGAGCGGCGGTGAGACGGCGCACGGTGCTTCGCCCGAGGACCGGCGCGCGTTGCAACTGGACCGGCTCGCGCTCATCGCCGTGGTAGTGGCGGTGCGGCCGGCCTACCGCGAGCCTGACGCGAAGTCGAAGCGGGCGCTAGTCGGCTACGAGAAGCGCCTCGGCTGCTCGTTCAACATCCGCGCGTACCTGACCGCCGGGCCGAGGATAAGGCTGCTGAAGGTGAAGGCGGCCGACGCGCCGCGTAGCGCGGCCTACTGACCGCGGGTAACGAGGAAACGGACCGGGGCGCTTCCGGGCTCCGGCACGGAGAAGTAGACGCCGGGCTTCTGCCCGGGGCTGGCTCCAAGAGGCACCTCCGCGCTGCCGCAGTATGCCGCCGCGACCTCGCGGCCGGTGATGTCGTAGACCCTGGTCGGAGCGCGTCGAGAACCGGAGAGAGGAACCTGACCAGCGGTCGCGGCACTCCCGTCCGGACGTGCCTCGCCGAGTTCTCTCCGGGAGGCGGCAGCTTCGTTCCACCTGATGTATCGCCAGAATGCGACGTACGCTTTCTCCACCATCCGCGCGGCCAGCCGGGTCAGGTCCTCAGTCTCGCGCGGTGACGGCCCGAACCGGCCCTGGGTCGCACGCTGGTCGGCGACTAGTTCGAAAACCGCTGCCTCGGTCGAAGCAAAGCTGTCGTACATCTCGGCGAGGCGAAACGTGTTCAGCCCGCCGGGGCAGCTTGGCGGAGCATGAAGGCAACCGTTTATTGCCAGCGCTTCGTCGCAGAGGATTGAGTGTTCGGGACCGTTCAGCAGCACCGGCATGGACTCGGCCGCTGCCCAGACCGGAACCGGTATGCTCGCTTCAGTCGGGCCGAGCATCACCCACATCATTGCGGTGGAGGCCGGTTCGCCGGGCCGCGCGCCCACGACGACCGCTGCCGCGCGGGTCAGGGTGCGGCAGATGGTCGTCTCCGAAGGCACGAATCCAAACGGCAGTCCGGCCAGGCTCTCCCTGTACGGCAGGGGATACGGGTCGAACCCAACTTGACCCAGGTCCCTCGCCAGCACCTGCACCGCGAACCGGGCGTTGATACTGTCGTGGCGCAGCGCGTGCATCACGAGCTGGCGCGCGCGGCGCTGCCGGTTGAAACCAACCCGGTAGTCAGGGCCGCCGGACATGGAGTAGTTGGCCCGCAGCAACAGGCCGAGCCGGTCGTCGGCGCAATCGAACCGGACGTAGCGGCGGCTGCGTGCCTCGAATACGCTCGCCATGCCGGTGGAGTCGAGTACGCCGTAGTTCGCATCGGTCACTCGACCGACGCGGTTGAGTGAGTCCATCAGTTTGGCGAACTCCGCCACGGTTGCGCACCGGCCAAGGGCGGCGAACATCACGCGGCCGTCGTCCGGGTCGCGGTCGCAGGCCGTACCGAGGTTGAATGACGTTGAGTTCATGATGCCGAACCCGGCTTCGTTGATGCCGGCCCAGGCGTTGAGCGTGTCCCCGGCGTTGATGAGGGCGACGAAGCGATGGGCCGGGCCCTGGAACACACCGAGTTCCTGATTCACGGTGTCGGAGTCGCGATTCTTCCAGAGGAGCGGATGGCCGTCGTTTGTCGCCGACGGCCCGAATGCCCCGATGGTGCAGGCAGAAACACCCGACGCGAACAGGCAGAGGCTGATAACAAGGCGGAGGAGCGGACGTGGAAGTCGTCTGGCCGAGGCGGATACGGTGTCCGTTCCCGCTAGGCCGTTCCCGCCGGACCGGGGGCTCGGCCGCTCGAAGTGCGTCGTCATCAGAACCATACTACATACAG
>Ga0116202_10002146_pt1 | contig 11702 bp, 9 predicted proteins | sample LakKivw325mmetaG_FD_94479 | JGI IMG/M metagenome (GOLD analysis project Ga0116202, IMG submission 94479) | Anoxic lake water microbial communities from Lake Kivu, Rwanda to study Microbial Dark Matter (Phase II) - Lake Kivu water 325m metaG | ecosystem: Environmental > Aquatic > Freshwater >... | reverse complement strand
TCATCAATTGATATTCCGTAAGCCTGCAGGCGATCCTTGTCAACCGCCACTGAAAGTTCGCGTTCGGCTCCGCCGCGCACGTAGACCCCTGCCACACCGCCTATCTTGGCGAACTTGTCCGCTATTATGTCGTCAGCAAGGATGCGCATTTCCTTGGCGCTCAAAGGGCCAGTCAAGCCAATTGTCATAATCGGCATCGATCCGAAGTCAACCTTCAGAATGCTCGGCTCTTCAATATCCCGCGGCAGGCTGCGCTTAACTGCCGAGACCTTGTCACGAACGTCCGCCGCTGCCGCGTCAACATCCGTGCCCAGCTCGAACTCGAGCGCAACGATCGACACACCGTCCTGAGACGTGCTCGTGACGTTCTTCAGCCGACCAATAGAGCTGACGGCCTTCTCGATTGGCTCGGACACGAGAGTCTCGATCTCGTTAGGCCCCGCGCCGGGATAGATCGTGCTGATCGTGACGTACGGTAGGGTTATGTTCGGCATCATCTCGGCCGGCATCCTCGACCTCGATTGATATCCGACGACAATCAGGGCCAGCACGAACATTATGAGGAAAATCGGCCGGCGTATCGATATACTGGTTAACCACATAGGTATGTCTCTCCGCTAATCACACCAACGACTACACATACGAGTTCCGCGTCACCTTGAACTTGATTCAGGGCCCGCCGTGGGTGCCGGATATCCTGAACTTGATTCAGGACCGGCATGACGTGTAGCTTTCGCATCTGCGCGCTAATCATTTGCCAAGGTATACTTTGGTGCCTTCATTCAGGCCCTGTCTGCCCTCAGTGACAACCACGTCGCCGAGCTTCAGATCGGTCGGTTGGGCAATCTGCACGTAGTTGAGATTCTCCCGAACCACCCTGACTTCGTGCCGTTTCGCCACGCGCTTCTTCTGGTCAACAGTGAACACCAGTTTGGTTCCCTTTCGATCATCGATCGCGTCTTTTGGCACCAGCAGCACGTCCCTCGCGAATCCAACTGTCACCCAGCCGCGCGCAAACATCGCCGGGCGAACAAGGCCGCTACCGTCCCTGATTCTGACTCGAACCGGGAAGTTCCGGCTCTTGGTGGAGCCGGCGGGGTATACTGCGCCTATCGTGCCTTCGAACACTTCCCCGGCAAGCGCATCAACCGTGACGCTGACGGACTGGCCCGGCCTGACCTTCCCAAAATCAGTCTCGGACAGACTGCCCTCGAAGTACAGCGACCCGAGATCGACCACCTCTCCCAGGTTCTGGCCCGGCATCACGACCATACCAGGATCGGCGCTGCGGAACGCCAGCTTGCCAGAGATCGGCGAGGTCACGCGCGTGTACGACAGTTGTTGACGCGCCAGGTCAAGGGCTGCTTTGGCCCGCTCCACACCCGCTTCCGCGGCCTTTATGTCTTCTCTGCGGCTGAGGTTCTGCGCGGAGTTGGCCCTGGCCTCCCGGAGGCCTTCCTCTGCCATACGCAGACCGGACTGCGCAGACCTGATATCTTCGGCCCGACCGCCCTCGTCTATCAACGACAGCCTCTGCTGGGCGGCAGAGTAGCCTGACTTTGCGGACGTATAGCGAGTCTGCACGGAATCGAACATGGACTGACTGATCGCACCCTCTTTCAACAGCTTCTGGTAGCGCTTATACTCCGCTTCAGCCTCATCCATCTGCGCCTTGGCGCTACTCAGGTCTGCCTCCGCCATCACGCGTTCCTGTGTTCTTCTGGGCTGTTTGGCTACGGCGAGTTGGGCCCGGGCGGATTCCACAGCGGCCTCGGCGCGCCCAACTGCGGCGTCGGTGCCGATCTTGGTGACCTGCGCTCCGGTCTTCGCCTGGGACAGCATAGTATAGGCTGACCGAAGCCCAGCTTCCGCGCTCCGCACATTCGACAGAGCATCTTCCTGGTCGAGGGTAACATACACCGCGCCCTTTGAGACAACGTCACCTTCGCGTGCCAGTACTTGAGCGATCCGGCCTGAGGTCTTGGGAGAAAGCACGACTCGATTGAGCGCGCCAATACTGCCCGTGAGCTCGATGGACTCCTCCATATCGCCGGTAACAATCCGACTGGTTCGAACCGGCATTCCATCTTTGGCCTGTATCTGCTGGGTGTTCGGCGGCGGCGGCTTGGGAGCATTCTTCTTCGCCGCCAGACGCAGCCCGCCGAAGATCACCAGTACACACACAATACCTATCAGCGCTTTTCTCATAGATTCCCCCTATTGGGTGAACGCCTCTTGTGCGGAACATCGGGGCCTGCTCCACGCGCACAACAAACGTTGACCTGAATTGACATCACAAAGCCCACGGCACTGGACCGGGGCTGTCTTCCGGAATGTCTCCGCTGTTCTATCATTCGTCGCATTCCTTCGGAATGATACGAAAGATATGGACTACTTAAACAACTGCAGCCTGGCGATCTCGGGCTGGGTGGCGGTCGCCTTCTCCAGACCTGCCACGGCAGTAGCATAATCATACTTGGCGTTCACGAGACCTATGCGTGCTCGGGTATAAGCCGCCTCCGCGTCTGTCACCTCGACCAGCGCTGATATTCCCGCGTCATAACGCACCTTGGCGAGCCGCAGTGCCTCCTCGGCCAGCGAGACGCTCTTTGATGCGACGTCCAGGCGCTCTGTCGCATCCTGCAGGCTAAGCAAAGAGACTTTTACGTCCAGCCCAATACCGAGCCTGGCTTGCTCCAACCCGTCTTTTGCCTTTGACTCGTCAGCTCTGGCTTCCATCACCCTGGCGCGAGTTTGCCCACCGTCCCACACGGGAACGCTGAGCACCAATGCCGCATTCCAGGACTTGTTGTCCGAACTGAATCCTGATGCCCGGAAGTTGTAGTTGTAGCCCGCGGACGCCGCAAGACTGGGCCAACTGCCTGTCTTGGCAAGCTTCACGCCTGTCTCGCCCATTTCGATCGACTTCCAGGCCATCTTAATCTCTGGTCTGCCGCTGAAGGCCTGTTCAGTGCGCTTTGCCAGGTCGGTCTCAATCTGCGAGACAGTCACTTCCAGCGCGTCCGCCTCAGTAGGTTCGTCCACAGGCAGGCCAATAGTGTTGTTCAGTGCGGCCCTTGCAATCCGCACCCCATTGCTCGCTGAAATGAGCTGTTGCCTCAGACTTGCCGACTCGGTCTCTGCTCGGCTAACGTCGAACTTCGGCAGAACTCCAGCGTCGAACTTCAGCCGTGTATTGGCAAGGTTAGCTTCCGCGCTGTCCAGTGCAGCCTTAGCGACCTCCTCGCCGCCCTGAGCTCTGAGCAGGTCAAAATAGGCTTTCTTTACATCATAGATCAGTTGTTCGCTTGTGAGGAGCAGGCTCAGGTAGCTCATCTCGAACTGCAGCTTTGAAAGTCCGTGCAGGTAGCCCAGTTGTCTTGACACATCGATAGGCAGCACCAGCGCCGCACTCCCTGTGGTGTTGTGGTCCGGCGATATCTGTGCCGTTCCCATTCCGGGCACGGTGATGCTGACCACGGGCCCCTGGCGCACGTGCACAATATCCGCGCTCAACTTGGGGCGAAAGTTGGACGCCGCATTTTCCACTCCACCCCTTGACTTCTCGATCTCGTCAAGAGCTATCTTGATGCGTGGGCTCTCTTCAAATGCGATCTCGAGGGCCCTGTCCAGTGTCAACATATTGACTGCAGGCTCCGCAAACGCAACGGACATCCCAACGGCTGCACAAACCAGACAGTAGATATAGCCCAGCTTCAAAACGCTAACTCCCAGTCTCATTGTGATCCCTATCCTCATTCGTCCGACGCAGGGTCCTGCGCCTGATTCATTTTGCTTTCGATCTGGTCCATCTCTTCAGCAAGAAAGTCGAGAAACTCTCTGAGACTCTTGATCTTGCAGATGATCAGGCCGTCCGTACCTGGATGCCTGATGACAGCCATCTTGTCCCCTGGGCTGATATCTATCTTCTTTCTTGCCTCAGAAGGTATGACTATCTGTCCTCGGTCGCCCACTGTGGCAACACCGCAGAAGTTCTCTGCTAGCGAAACATCCTTGTTCAATCGTACATCACCCCTTTGCGAATCGTACGCATTATCACACAGTTCACACTTAGTATACTCCGCCTGCCCGCCGCCGTCAACACCCCTGTCGGATGGTAGGATGTCGATGTAGGGGAGCACCTCCGCGTGCTGAAGCGTCATGCTACGGGAGGACGCAGAGGTCCTCCCCTACGGAGCAAGTGCGTACGCAACCTGGCTTGGTGGAGTTCACGATGGGGCGGGAACTGTAATCCCGTCCCACCAGGCGCATGTGTCTTCCATACTTCCCATTCTTCTCATAACTCCCACCAATTCACCCGACTTACTTGGCTCTGAGATTGATCCCTATGATCTTGATCTCGCCCGGGGCCAGGACAAGCTCGGGAGGATCGGCAGGGTCGGCCTTGCCCATTGTCTCGCCCTGTTCAAGGCTGGACCAGTCATCAATCTCCACTGTACCTTCGCCTCCCAGTTCCAAAGATGCCTCTGACAGGGGCAACGTTGTGGCCTGAGCTGAATCGCCGGGGTTTACCAGAATCAGCAGTCCGGCTTCGTCCCTGAAGTAAGCCCACCCGTCGATATTCACGCCGTCCGGAAAACCCAGAACGTGGCGATACGAGCCAAAGTAGTCCGCGAACCTGGCCTTGAACGCGATCTCCCGCGGGTCGGGCTCCCTCGCGCTCTCGGCCGATTCGACAACTTCATCCAGAACGGCGGAAAATGGCCTGTCCCAGGCAAGCTCGTATATTCGCCTGCGGGTGTTTACATCGGGTATCAGCGGAATGCGCAGGTACTCGATGGGCGCCACCATATCAGGGGTGTGGTTTTCGGGGAAACCGCCGTCCCGCGCCTCGCTCAACAGAGGTCTCTTCTCCAGCACTTCGGCATCCTGCCAGTACCGGGCAACCGCATCCCTGTAGCGGTTGAACCCGACTTCTGCCAGACCAACGTATCCTCCGATCAGCGCGGGGCCAACCGACACTCCGTCGGCGATGAAGTCATGCATCTTCTGACTGAGTACCAAACCAACAGGGCGGTCAAACCATTCCTCACCCTGCTCCGATTCCACAAACACGAAGAGACCCTCGTTATATCCCCAGTAGCTCAACACCGACTTCGAGTGATCGCCAAAGACCATACGCCTGCTCGAATCGAACACATCGACTTCGGGTATTATAGGTGAATCATCGTATGAACCTTCCTCCGGACGGCGAAACCGCTGCGCCGGAGTAACTCCTTCAACCAGTTCCTTGAGCTTCATCATCTCGAGATCCACTCGTTCAAGTATCCATCCGTGCGGTGCGCCGGGCTCGACAATCAACCCCTTGCGTATTGCTGACGCGCCCGCGGATGCTTCATACAACAGAGAAACCTGCAGCGGTTCGTCATCCAACCTGGCGGCCATCTGCAGTTGCAGTATACGGTTACCGTCTGTCCACTCAGGAGTAGTCCAGCTTTCCAGGGTGAAATCCATTGAGTCGAGCACAATCGACCCGTTCGGGCCGGTCAGGTGCAGCCTGAACTCGCTCAGAATCTCCTCGAGATACTCCTCACAATGAGCAGCGTTGACCAGGCTGGTCGTGCCGATGCGCCCGGCGATGCAGTGCATGCGACGTATCATCCATCCGTTGCCAATCTCAAACACCTGCCCACCGGGCACGTCCTGAACATAGCCCAGCGCAATATCCGATGTTGCGGGAATTCTCTTCTTCAGAGTATCAACTCCTATTCTCGATATCGATTTGTGATGGGCAGCCTGCGGTCTCTGCCGAACGCTCTGGCTGTGATCTTCACACCCGGAGCAGCCTGCCTGCGCTTATATTCGTTGATATCAACCATTCGCACCACCCGCCGCACTGTCGCCTCGTCATAGCCGAGTGCAGTAATCTGCGCGATGCTTCTGTCCTCTTCGACGTAGGCTGCCAAAATCCCGTCCAGCAGATCATACGGCGGAAGAGTGTCCTGGTCCGTCTGGTTGGGGCGAAGCTCCGCGGTCGGCGGCCGAGTGATGATGGTCTCAGGTATAACGTGCGAGATCCCGTTGCGGTATTCGGCCAGTTGATACACCTTCGTCTTTGGTACATCCTTAATAACCGCAAAACCACCGGCCATGTCCCCGTAGAGCGTGGAATATCCGCAGGCCATTTCGCTCTTGTTGCCTGTCGTCAGCACAAGGCTGCCGAACTTGTTGGAAACCGCCATCAGCAGATTTCCCCGGATTCGAGCCTGCAGGTTTTCCTCCGTGACGTCAGGCTGGGTCTCCGAAAACAGACCAGCAAGTGTCGACTTGAACTCCCCAAACACATCATCAATGGCGATCCGGTCACAGCGAACGCCCAGGTTCAGCGCCAGCGCCTCTGCGTCAGACTGCGTTTCGTTTGACGAGAACTCTGACGGCATTACAAGCACTCTCACCCGCTCAGGTCCTAGAGCATCTGCGGCGATACAGGCGACTATCGCAGAATCGATGCCTCCGCTCAGTCCAAGAACAACGCTCTTGAATCCGTTCTTTTCCACATAGTCGCGCGTGCCGGTCACGAGAGCCGCATATATCTCTTCGAGCTCTGACGGAGGACTGCACGATTGGGTGGATTCGCCTGCCGCCTTTGGAGTAGGAAGCGTATCCAGAACGATCTCAGCAGGACGCGGCCCGTCGAACAACCTGTTAGCTTTGCGGCGGCGCGGATCGATCAGACGCTGGTGTTCTATGAGCGACAGATCAACGTCCACCACAGCGAACTGCAGCTCGAAGGATTTCATCCGCAGCAAAGTCTCCCCGTTGGCTCCGATCAACATTGAATGCCCGTCGAAAACCAGCTCATCCTGGCCGCCGACCGCGTTCAGATAGATGATTGCGCAGGTGTTGTCCGCTGCGCGTGTAGCCAGCATCCGCTCTCTGGCAATCCACTTGCCGGCGCAAAACGGCGACGAGTTGATGTCCACAATCAGATGCGCCCCACCCGCGATAGCTTGAGAGGAGTGCGGGCCGTCGGCATACCACAGGTCCTCGCATATCTCAACGCCGAATCTGATACCGCTGCGTGAATAGACCTGCGTCCCCAGGCCTGCCTGAAAATAGCGGTCTTCGTCAAACACCCCGTAGTTCGGTAGAAACATCTTGTGCGTAATACCGGCCACTGAACCGTTGTGGAGCACAGCGGCGGAATTGTATATGTCTTTGTTGGCGTCCACAAATCCCACAATAGCAGTTATGCCCGCAGTCGCCGCCGCTATCTCCTGGACCGCCAGCACGTTGTCATTTACGAAGCTACTCTTGAGGAGCAGGTCTTCAGGAGGATAGCCCGTGACTGCCAACTCTGGGAAGACCACCAGCTCCGCTCCGCAATCCCGTGCCCGGGCTATCCACGAGATGATCGAGCGCGTATTGCCCTCGATATCTCCAACGGTTGAGTTGATCTGCGCCAGTGCGACCCTGATCCTGCATATCCGACTGTTCGATTCCATTGCGAATCACTCCAATTCAGGCTTTCACCCTCCCAAGCCAGTATCACCTTCAGAAAACTAGTACCGTGTCCGATAATTCATTGTGCAACAAAATCTGATCGTTTATCAACCGAGAGGATGGTAGATTAAGGTGCCACAACTGAAAGCCAAGGTCTTCAGCAAGTCGAAGAAGCCGACACGTCGCGTAGAGCACTCGCACGCAGTCGGCTCGGACACCCACGCCCTTCTGGCGAAGATGGTCGACTATGAAGAGACTGCCCTGCAGAACGGTATCGACCTTTCTACGAGCCGCTTCCAGATGCTCACTGCCAGCGAGCGAGAGTACATACGCGCCGAACTTGTCGCCGACTACATCCGGCTCAGCGCAGGCAACACGGGTCGAACTCCGAGCTACTACGACGCTGCTCTGGTCGAGTTTTGCTCCAAGATATGTGAGATGGAGCTGAGCTCACAGGAACTGCTCGGCACGTACCTCGCGGCGTTGAACGTCATAGTCGAAGACAAACTCACCGAACAGATACCCGAGCTCCACAAACTGGCTGGCAAGTGCATGATCGACGTTCTGGAAACGTGCTGCCAGATACTGGTTGGCAAGACGAAAACAGCCGCCTGATCAACTCCCTGCCGACTCTCGCCACATACTAGAGCGCAGGCCGGAGCACCACTACTGTTGCGCGCTCCGGGAGGCTGTCTGCGGCAACTTCGTATGAGTGACCATCCGCCCGAATCAGGTTTGCCTTGCCTTTCGTGAAAGATTCCACTCCTTCGATTCCAAAAAGGCACTTGTCGCTGCTGTAGTGCATCGGCACTACTATTCTCGCGCCCGTTCGCTGCGCAATCTTGTCGGCCTGCCTGCTGTCTATTGTGAAGAAACCGCCCACCGGCAACAGGGCCACGTCCAGCGGCCCAATCTGCACATACTGATCATCGCTGGGAACGTGCCCGATGTCCCCGAAATGCGCACACCTCAGCCCGTCGATCTCCAGCACAAAGACCAGATTCTTGCCACGCTGCGCCCCTTGCGAACCATCATGGAAGGTTTCGACGCCTACCATACGTACGTCCTTCGCGGAATGCACTCCGGGCGAATCAAACACCGCCGGATTGCCCGAAACCATCTCAACGGCGCCGTGATCCTTGTGATGATGGCTGACAGTGACAATGTCCGCCGACTGGTTGAGCGGCGCAAACTTCATAGTCCCAGCGTATGCGCTGGCATCGAACGGGTCACTTACAATCCGCGTGCCGGCATCCGTTTCAATCAAGAAAGATGAGTGCCCAAGATACGTAATCTTCATCCCAAGCCTCCGCATTCGATATTGGCAACCGCATAACAAGATATACCCTCTCCGCGGCCAATATATCCCATTCCTTCCGTGGTTGTTGCCTTTATACTCACCGCGTCCGGAGGTATGCCTAGTGCGTGAGAGATGTTGCCCGCCATCTCATCGACATACCTGGCTATCTTCGGCCTCTCGCACGCCAGCACCGTATCGACACACACAATTCGCCAGCCGCGGGCTCTGAGCAGGTCGCCTACCTGGGACAGCAGATTGAGGCTGGATGCGTCCTTGTACGCAGCGTCGCTGTCGGGGAAGTGCTTGCCGATGTCTCCAAGGGCCGCCGCACCCAGCAGGGCATCGGACAGAGCGTGAAGCATTACGTCCGCGTCGGAATGACCCAACAGGCCCTTTTCGTACTCAATCTCAACTCCGCCCAGGACCAGCCGGCGTCCTTCTACCAGCCTGTGCGCATCGAATCCTATGCCCGTCCGAGTGCTGCCGACGCCGAGTCTTCGCTGCGCTGCCTCGAGGTCTGCCGGAGTGGTGATTTTCACGTTCTCGTATGAGCCGTCCACGATAGACACCTTCTCACCCAATCTCTCTACTAGCGCTGCGTCATCGGTCGCGTAGACTCCCTCCGTATGCGCTCGGCCGTGTGCGAGGCGGATCAGTTCGGTTCTGAATGTCTGAGGAGTCTGAACTGCGAAGAGTGCTCCACGGTCGATGGTCTTCCCAACGCACCCGTCCGGTCTGGCTCGTTTGATAGTATCGATAACGGGAACGGCTGCGATGCAGGCGCCCATCTCAAGCGCGCGTTCGATTGACCGCACAATGATATCCGAGGTCACAAACGGTCTAGCGGCATCGTGTATGGCAACCACACTGCTGCGAACGTGCTCTAGCCCTGAACGCACGGAGTCCTGACGCTCACCGCCCCCCGCTACTACTGCGGATACTTTGGCAAAACCAAAGCGGTCGACTAGTTCGCCGGCCGCTTCAATCTCCCTTTCACCCACGACCAATACAACATCGCGGACTGCTTTGCACGTCTCGAATACCGCGAGGGTGTGAGCCAGAATGGGCTTTCCCGCCACGGATACGAAGGCCTTGTTGGCTTCCTTACCGAGTCTTCGTCCTCGGCCGGCTGCCGGTACTAGAGCGGTAGCCTCTATCACCTGAATCCGAATCCTGTTCTGTGTTGTCTCTGAGTTTCGTGAAGATCATCTTGCCCTGCACTGTCTGCAGGACGCTGGTCACCGCAACGTCAAGGGTCTCTCCGATCAATCGGCGAGCGCCCTCAACAACAATCATCGTTCCATCATCAAGATAGCCGATCCCCTGATCTTTTTCCTTGCCCTCCTTGATGATCGTTACATTCATTTCCTCGCCCGGCAGAACCACAGGCTTGAGAGCGTTGGCAAGCTCATTTATGTTGAGCACGTCCACGCCCTGCAGAACAGCAACCCTGTTCAGATTGTAGTCGTTGGTGATGATAAGCCCGCCGATCTCTTTCGCCACCAGAACAAGCCGTGCGTCAACTTCCATAGTCATGTTGTCCGACTTGAAGTCGGGCACTTCCAGTTCCATCTCCTTCTGCATGAGGTTGAGCACTTCCAGCCCTCGCCTGCCTCGAGCCCGCTTCAGCGAGTCGCCCGAATCGGCTATCTGCTGAAGCTCCTCCAGCACAAACTTGGGAACATAGATCGGACCTTCGACGAAGCCCGCCTTGCAGATATCAAGTATCCGACCATCGATGATCACGTTCGTATCCATCAGCTTGGGCCTGACGAAGGCTTTCTTTATCTTGGAGATATCACCCGCACCCGGCTGAGGAACGTAGAACTGGATCTGCTCCTTGAGACTGTTCATAGCCGCCACACACACGTAGCACATTACGAAAGCGATGGGAACTATCACATAGATTGGAGTGGGAAGGATGCCTTTGATGAGTGCAGTCAACAACAGCCCCATAATCAGGCCCAGCACGAAAAGCATCTTCTCCTGGCCAGTCATCTGACCGTAACGCTCTTTGGAGCGCTGAATCTGGTAGAAAGTGAATCTCTCTATGACGAAGCCCAGAAGCGCCCCAACCATAACGAAGACCGCAAAGAGAAGGCTCTTCTCACCAGCGGTCAAGGTCGGTTTGGCGCTCTCGGGAAGACCCATCTTGCCCCCGAGCATCAGGTAGCCCTCAGCGGAGTACCAGTTCGCGAAGGCCACTCCCGCCGACGCACCAATCACTACTACCAACATCGTCAACAACGGTCTTAATCTTCTGCCGCTTGTACCCAAATTGTTCCAACCTTCCCGTTCTCGACAAAGCCCCGGCCGGGAATGACTGTATGAATGCGCTGCTCCCTACCGGTCGACCTCACCCAGAACAACATCGAGACTGCCAACAATCGCGACCACGTCCGCGAGTTTGTGACCTCTTGCCATCTGGTCCAGCGCCCCCAGGTTGATAAATGATGGGGCACGCCACCGCAGACGATACGGTTTCTCTGAACCGTCGCTTATTAGATAGACACCCAAATCCCCTCTTGCAGATTCTATATGACTGTATACTTCACCTTCCGGCAGCTTGAACCTTGGCGGAGTCTTCGGTTTCAGTTCTCCCTCCGGAAGCAGATCGAGCGCTTGCTCAACCATATTCAGGCTCTGCCTGATCTCGTGCATTCTTACCATGAACCGAGCGCGCGTATCGCCTTCCGGAAACGTGACTACGTTCCAGTCCAGTCTATCGTATACAGAGTATGGGTCGGCTTTCCTGACGTCGTAGCCAACCCCTGAGCCCCGCAGAGAAGGACCACTCATGGAATAGTTTACCACATCCTGCGCGTTTATTGTACCAATTCCTCGAGTCCGCACGATAAATATCTGATTGTTAGTCAGGACGTCATCGTATTCGTTCAACCGTTCCCGCTGTTTCTTAACGTAAGCCCTGGCCTTGGCG
>Ga0116202_10002145_pt1 | contig 11703 bp, 15 predicted proteins | sample LakKivw325mmetaG_FD_94479 | JGI IMG/M metagenome (GOLD analysis project Ga0116202, IMG submission 94479) | Anoxic lake water microbial communities from Lake Kivu, Rwanda to study Microbial Dark Matter (Phase II) - Lake Kivu water 325m metaG | ecosystem: Environmental > Aquatic > Freshwater >... | reverse complement strand
CTCACGTCGGCGACTCCATCGCTGCTCAGCGAACACAGACAGGTCTGTTGCAGTCGTTCTTCAACCTCGCACAGCTGAGTCTCCGCTGATGTCCCTTCCATTATTTATGCAAAGGTCAATAGATTGTAGATTGCCGGAGCGGACAAGGATGGCTGACTGCTTGCGGCCAACGGCCCTGAGGTAGGATGCTGGCGAGGGTGTCCGGGGCGGTAAGCCGTGAGCCGACAGCGCCTGCCGTGCTTGACTCTGGTTACTTATAGGTTACCATGGTGCTGAGTCTTGAGGAGCTGTACCGCGGGTCGCGTGCATCGGTCTGCGCGCTGGTCGTGGACGGTGACAGTGAGGTCAAGCGCGGGTTGGCCGACCTGGACCGGAGCGCTTACGTGAAGCTCCACGGAGTGGTACGGCAACTCGGCGAAGCCGGGTTCATCGCTAACGAAGAGAAGCTGAAACGGCTCGACGTGGGCATCTATGAGCTCAAGCTGCGCACCCCGGCCTTGTGGGTGTTCTGCTTCCGGCAAGGCGACCGGTGGGTATGCACCCACGTTGACCACAAGCCCGGGAAACGACATCTGCGTTACCATGTCGCCAGAGTGAAGGCTCTGCGCGAGCGTCTGATTATGGAAGGTATAAATGAGGATTGAGTCTGCCGACTGGTATCGAGAACGAGCCCGTGAGATTGAGGGCACGCCCGAGTTTCTGCTTGAGACACTGAAGCTTGAGTTCGCCGAGGAACTCAGCCGTCTGCTTGAGGAGCAGGGACTGAGCCGCCAGCAGCTTGCTGACCGGCTGGGGACCTCGCGGGCCTACGTCACGCGCACACTGAGAACCGACTACAATCTGACCGCCGAGACGACGGTCAAGGTGGCCCGAGTACTGGATTCGCGCGTTGAGCTGGCGCTGGTTCCCGGGAATGCCCCGAAAGTCGCACGCGGTGTCCCCGTGCGCGTCCGCCACCGAGACGTACGCAGGGAATTCGTGGCTGCGGACCGCCTTCCACGTTCGGCGAGGAATGAGTTCGTCGCGTCCGACAAGCCGCCGCGCGGCCAGCGGAACAAGTGACCCCGCGTCAGGACAGAGCATATGGTAAGCGGGGGAAAACGGTCACCCGACTTGCCGACGGCGGCATCCTCGTTCGTCGTTCCTTCAGATATCGTTGGCCTCGGCGGCCCCTGTCAGACAGCGCATCGTTGCCTCGGACGTCGTTGGTGGGCCTCAGCGGCCCCTGTATGACAGCGCTTTCTGGGTCGCAGGCACGATAGCGGCACCGTCTGCGGTTCGGTCGACTGCTTCTATTCGCCGGGCCTTGGTTTGACCGGCCGGGCCCGGTTAGCTATACTACCCGCATGAGAGCCCGAACGACGGGGCCGTCTCAAAGAGGATAACGAGATGCCGACAATCTCGATGTTCTACGGCATAATCATCCGCATGTACCACGCTCCTGGAGAGCACAATCCGCCGCACTTCCATGCCTACTACAATGAGTTCCGAGCGACATTCTCCATTGAGACGCTGGAATTGACGAGTGGCGAGTTGCCGCGGCGTCAAATGCGGTTGGTGCAGGCGTGGGCCGAACTGCACTGGGATGAGCTGAGGGCCAACTGGCAGATGGTGACGAGCGGAGAGGAACCATGCCGCATTCAGCCACTGCAGTAGACGCGCGGGCCGCAACGTATCCGGCGGTCCAAAGCGTTGAAGCCGGTGACGACCACAAACTGGTGCTGCGCTTCGCCAATGGCGACCGCCGGGTGTTTGACGTGACTCCGTTACTGTCGTTCGGGCGATTCTCGTCGCTCGCAAGCGCAGAGGTATTCCAGAAGGTGCGCGTCGCCTACGATTCGGTGGAATGGAAGAACGGACTGGACCTTGACCCAGAGTACCTGTACGAGCATAGTCAGCCCTACCAGGGCTGACTCGTTTGACTCCAGAACGTCCTCTTCTATGGTGACCGTGCGCTGAGGGCTTGGGACGCAATCCCAATTCCTCCACGGGGGGAATTCGGAGGGAATTCGGGGGCATAGTAAATGATTATTGACACGGCCAGGAATCATGGACAGTCACCCGATTTGATGACGGCGGGGATGATGGCCGACGGCTGACGGCTCACGGCCTCGGCTGGACGGGGTGAGTCGATTGCGGGATTCGCGGAGACGTCGATTACGCCGACAGCCGTTGTCAGCTTCGCAAATGTCGGCTATTATCTGCCGGTTGACGCCGGTAGAAGTGTACAGGGTGTGAACGAAACGCGACGGTTCCGGCTGAAGGGACAGACGGTCCTAAAACAGAAAGGAGCAGGCGATGGATGAGCGAGTGAACCGGATAACTGCCGAGATTGCGGCAGTGGTGGAACGGAATCTGCGCCAGGAGCTGCTTAGAGAGCGCGAGGCGATGCTCAGGAAAGAGCTGGAGACGGTGAGGTACGAATTGGGCCGGCTGCGTGCTGCCGGCAGGATTCGCCCGCCTGCGCCCAGGCCCGTGACCGGCGGCTCTCGGCCGACGCAGAGACCGGTTGAGAGCAGACCGATGCGGAGCGACAGCGCACGGGCCTTGATAATCCAGACTCTCAGGCGCGCCGGCCGTCCCATGACGATAAAGGAGCTGACCAAGGCGATCAGTGGGAGGGGTTGGAGGAGCGACCGCAAGGACCCCTCCAAGTCCGTAGACGTAGCGCTGCGCCATAACCCGCAGGACTTTCGACTGACTGCGCCGAGCACATTTGCACTGAACCGATAGGCATGTCGCGACTCGGGCAAATCAGGCGCAGCCAGGTCACCCCTGCTTGATGACGGCGGCAAGACGGGGAGAGCCAACGGCTGACGGCCTACAGCTTACGGCATCGGCAGGACGGGGTAAGCCGATTGCAGATTGGCGGAGAGGCGAGGCGGATAAGGTGGTAAGCGTGGTGAAGCGGAACCTGACGACTGAGAGTCGACGGCTCGTGCACGAGCCTTGGACGTCGGCGGAACTTGGAATCTTGAGGCGCTTTGCGCGGGCTGTAATCGCGGGCCGGTACTCCACCGCAGCTGCGGCCGTTCCGCGCTGTCAGGCTGCGCTCGCGGGAAGGCACACGAAGCACTCAATCACAGCAAGACTACACAGGTGCCTCCACGAGTTGGGTCAGCCCGTGTTGAATCTGCGCTGGTCACCCGAGGAGAAGGCGGTCGTGGACCGTTTCGCCCGGGCGGTCGTTCGTGGCGAGTATCCAAACGTCGGAGAGGCGCTGCCCAATTGCCAGCGCGAGCGTCGCCGGGTCGCGCCGACCATCGAGAGGACGGATGTGGCTGTGGCCTGGGAGCTGCTCTGCCGAGCCTACGGGCATGGCTTGGCCCGAAGGAAGCACTTGTGGACCGATGACGAACTCCGGTTGCTCAAGCGCCACGCGAGAGCCCTGGCGGACGGGAAGTACGCTGACATTACGACCGCAGCGCGCCACTACAAGGCTGCGCTTGAGCGAGCCGGGCTCGCGGTCCGCCAGAAAGATGGCAGCATCTGCGCTCGCATCTCGGCTCTCGCGCGTGCGATGGGGTATGTATCCTCCAAGGTCATTCCCTGCCCCGAGCCGAAGGAACGGCGCATCATCGCCGGTTTCAGCCGGGCTCTCGCTCGAGGTAAGTACTTCGCCGGCCGGCGCGCGGTTCTGGATTGCCTTCACGCGCTGGGCCCCGCGGGGCTGAAGTGGACGCAGCGTGAGGACGCGCTGGCGACCCTCATCAACACCGGAGCACGGCGACTCGGCTGGAAGGCGTATGGACGATGGAACGAAAAGGACAAGGCAACCGTAAGACGGCACGCGAGAGCTCTTGCGGCCGGGCGCTACCCGACGATGATTGCTGCTTCTCGCGCTTGTCTGAAGTCGCTCGAGGATTCCGGCCATAAGAACCTTCAGGAGATGAACGTGAGGTGGAGGCTGAGCCGGTGCTTTGCAGCCACGTACGGGAGGCGCTGGCAACATACCTGGAAGCCGGAGGAGCTGCGAATCCTGGACCGGTTCGCGCGGGCCTGCATCCTCGGAAGGTACGAAAGCGCCTCCGCCGCAGCGGGAGACTGCGCGCTTGCGCTCAAACGCGCCGGCTTGTCCGAACACCTGCGCGGCGGGAGTGTGAAGTGGAAACTCATTCGTCGAGCGCATCGAATCCGTAGCACGACCTGATGGCGAGGTCAGTCGCCATGTTCGGTGACGGCGGCAAGGCGGTGGCTTACAGCCTACGGCTAACGGCAGGGAAACAGGATGCGTGATGTAGGAAAGTACGATGTGTTTCAGTTGGCTGACCAGTTTGTGCTGGACGTGTGCCGCGTTTCCGCCGAGTTCTTGAAAGCGGCGATGGTCGCGCAACCATGGCCAGAGCAGGACGCGTAGTTCTCGACTCCGCGCGAGCGCCTTATGCCTGCTTCTCTCGCTTCGGTCGCGTGATGCCGTGCTTGCGCAGCAGCCGGTAGATGTGCATGCGGCTGTAGCCTGTCAGCTTCGCGGCCCGGGTCGCGTTCCAGTCCGCCCTCTCCATGTAGTCAATCAACAGCCGCTTCTCGACGTCGGCGCTGACTTCGGCCTCGATGGACGCGCGAACGTGGCGCAACTGGCCCGTCGGCTCCGGTCCAGGCGCTGGGATGCCGCTCTTAACTCCTCGGGCAGGTCCTGGAGCCGAACAGTGTTTCCTTCGGCTACCACCACGGCGCGCTTGATGACGTGCTCGAGCTGACGGATGTTGCCCGGCCACTCATGGGCGACAAGATGCCGGATGACCTCCGGGTCCGCGCCGGCAATCTCCCGGCCGAACTCGGCAGCGAACTTCCGGATGAAGTAGGACGTCATCTCGCGGATGTCGTCGGCCCGGCCGCGCAAAGGCGGCAGGACCAGCTCGACGGCATTGAGCCGGTAGTAGAGGTCCTTGCGGAATGCGCCGGTCTTTATCCGCTGGTGCAGGTCCTGGTTGGTGGCGGCCACCACCCGGACGTCCACCTTGACCGGGACATGGCCGCCTACCCGCTCGACCAAGCTGTCCTGCAGCACCCGCAGCAGCTTCGCCTGCAGGGCCGGACTCATGTCGCCGATTTCGTCGAGGAAGAGCGTCCCGCCGTCTGCGGCCTCGAACTTGCCCCTGCGCTCGGCTACGCCAGTGGCGACGCCCTTGTGGATGCCGAAGAGCTCGGCCTCCAGCAGGGTCTCGGGCACAGCCGCACAGTTGACGACGACAAAAGGCATCGCGCTGCGCCGGCCGGAGTTGTGAAGCGCCCGAGCCACCAGCTCCTTGCCGGTGCCGCTCTCGCCCCGGATGAGGACCGGCACGTTGGTGTCGGCCACTTTCCTGACCACGCCGAGGTTCGCAAGCATCTGGGGATTGCAGCTTATCATGCCCTCGTAGACGAGACCGGGCAGGGCCCGTTCGCGGCTGGCGGAGATGACAAGCTCGGCCAGTTCCCGACCGCGCTCCCGCACGTCGGCAATCGTCCGCTCGGCGCGCTTGCGCTCGACCGAATACCGGATGCGGCGGACGAGGGTGTCGCCGTCAACCGAGCCCTTCACCAGAAAGTCCTGCGCGCCCGCGGCCACCGCGTGAATGCCGGTTTCCCAATCGGACGTGCCGGTCAGGACGACGACCGGAATCCAGGGAACGGCGGCGTGGAGCGCGTAGAATGTCTCCAGCCCGCTGCTGTCCGGCAGTCCGAGGTCAAGCAGCACGGCGTCGTACTTGCCCGCCGCGAGCAGCGTCAGTCCTTCGGAAAGCCGGCTCGCGCGGGACAGCTCGAACCGGGCAGACTCGGTCGAATTGAGCATCTCCCGGACGAGGTCGGCATCGCCCGGATTGTCTTCGACGAGCAGCAGCCGGACCGGCGGTTCAGGCACGAAGCTCTCCGCCGCTCGTGGGCAGCCGTACGACCGACAGCCAGAATGCGTCGATTGAACGAACCACCTCGACGAACTGCTCGAGGTCCACTGGCTTGGTGATGTAGCAATTGGCCTGCAGGCGATACGACCGGACGATGTCCGTTTCCGACTTCGAGCTGGTCAAGATGACGACCGGGATGTGCGCTAGGTTCGGGTCGCTCTTGACCTCACTCAGCACCTCGCGGCCGTCCTTCTTCGGCAGGTTTAGGTCAAGGAGGATGAGGTCCGGCAGCGGCTTGCCAGCATACCCGCCCTCCTGGTGCAGAAAAGCCATCGCCGCCTCTCCGTCCTTGACCCAGTGGATACGGTTCCTGACCTTGGACTGCTCGAGAAAGTCGAGCAGCAGCTCGCCGTCGCCCGTGTTGTCCTCGACCATCAATATCTCGATGGGTTTCGCATCATGTTGCTGGTTCATCCTTCTCCTCTCCTGCGGGTGGCCAGGGCGGGTGGCACGAGTCCGGTGGCAGCTTGGGTAGCGAGAACAGGAACACCGACCCGCCGCCCTCACCTGGCTCGACTCGAATCGTGCCGCCGTGCCGTTCCACGATCTTCTTGCACACTGCCAGGCCGATGCCCGTGCCCGGGTACTCCTCCTCGGTGTGCAGCCGCTTGAATAATCCGAATATCCGCTCGGCGTGTTTGGGGTCGATGCCGATACCGTTGTCGGAAACGCGGATGGTGACGAATGGGACGGATGCGACGGATGGGTCGGATGGGCTGGCGGTTATCGTTATCCGCGGCTTGTCGGCGCCCCGGAACTTGATGGCGTTATCGAGCAGGTTCTGAAACAACTGAACGAGCTGGCTCTGGTCGCCGCAGACCACCGGCAGCCGTTCAACCGTGACCACCGCGCCGGACTGCTTAATGGCAACAGCCAGGTTTCCCCGGGCCTGCGCGACCACGCGGGTTAGGCTCACCGGTGCCACTGGCGCGGTCCGGGTCCCAACGCGGGAGAACGCCAGCAGGTCATTCACCAGTTGGTGCATCCGTTTGGCCCCGCCCGACGCATAGGCGATGTACTTGTCGGCCTTCTCGTCGAGCCGCCCCTTGTAGCGCTGCCCCAGAAGCTCCACGTAGCTCGCGACCATCCGCAGCGGCTGCTGCAGGTCGTGCGACGCTACGTAGGCGAACTGCTCCAGCTCGGCGTTGGAACGTCTGAGCTCGGCCGTCCTCGCCGCAACTTCTGCCTCCAGGGTATCGTGCGCCTTCTTTAACGCCTGCTCGGCCCGCTTGCGCTCGGTGATGTCGATGCCCACTTCCATAATAAGCGGCGAGCCGTCCGCGTCGGTGAAAGGAAAGTCGCTGATGTCGTAGTTGCGGCCGTCCGGCCCGAGCCATTCCCAGTGGTGCGGGCTGTTGGTCTTCAGCACCCTGTAGGTTTCGCAGTTCTCGCAAGGTTCCCGGCGTTGGAAAAGGTACTCGTAGCAGCGCCTTCCCAGCGACTTGCCGAACCGCTCCTCGAAGAACCGGTTGGCGAACGGAACCGTGTAGTCCCGGGCAAGAAGCACGACGTAGGCGGGGAGCATGTTCAGCACGTCGTGCAGCCGCTGACGTTCGGCCGCGACCGCCGCCTCGGCCCGCTTCCGTTCGGTGACGTCCCTGGCCGCGGCGAACACGCCCCTGATACCGCCGCGGGTGTCCCGGTACAGGCTCGCGTTGTAGAGCACGTCGGTAAGACGCCCGTCCCGGTGGCGAATAGTCAACGGGTAATCGGTCACGAATCCCTCGGCAAAAACCTGCCGGTAGCCTTCGCGGGCCTTTGCCGGCTCGGTGAAATACTCCGAGAAGTCGGTGCCGATGAGCTCCACGCGGGTCGCGCCGGTGGCCTTGATGGTCGCCTCGTTCACATCGGTAATCCTGCCTTCCGCGTTGATGGTGACCAGCGGGTCGAGGGACGATTCAATCAGGCTCCGTGCGTATTGGGATGCGACTCCCAGTCGCGCCTCGGCGAGCTTCCTTTCCTCGATTTCGGCAGTGAGCTCTGCCGTGCGCTCCCTGACCCTGACTTCGAGGGTCTCCTTCGCTTTGCGCAGTTCCTCCTCGGCCTGCTTGCGCTCGGTGATGTCGCGCGCCACGTGGACCGACCCGACGAGGTTGCCCTGGTCGTCGCACATCGGCGTCGTGCTGACCAGGAAGTCGCCGCCCAGTCTCGGCTCATGAAGCTCGGCCGTGTGCTCCCTGCGATCCTCACAGCTAAGTGCATGGGGACATAGCCCGTGCGGCGCGGACGTGCCGTGAACGACTTCATAGCAGTGCAGTCCCACCGCCTTTTCCGGCGCTACTCCCAGCCGGTCGGCCATCGCTTTGTTCACCCGCACTATCCGGTGCTCCCGGTCGAGGATGGCGATCATGTCCGGGACGGTCGCAAAGGTCCGCTCCCATTGGTCGCGTGAGCGCCTGAGTTCGGCCTCGGCCTGCTTGCGTTCGGTGATGTCGCGGTTCGAGCCGCGGGTGCCGAGGAACTTGCCGTCGGAACCGAAGACCGGCTGGCACACGTGCCCTATCCACCGGATGCTGCCGTCGCGATGGACAGTGCGGAAATCGAGCGCCCCCGGCTTGCCGAGTTCGATGTCGCGCCTGTGCTCCTCCAACATCCGCCGGTCATCCGGATGCGCTGTCTTGATGCGCAACTCCGGGTCGGCGAGGAAGTCCGCCGGCCTGTACCCGGTAATCCGTTCACAGGACGGCGAGACGTAGACGTACCTGCCGTCCGGGTCGAGCCAGAATTCGAAGTCGTGGGTGTTGTCGGCGACGATGCGGAACTTGCTTTCGGATTCGCGCAGCGCCTGCTCGGCCCGTTTGCGCTCGGTGATGTCGTGCACCATGCCGAGCGACTTGACAATCCGGCCCGAGGCGTCGCGGACGTGAGCGCATTTCTCGTAGACGAAGCGGACCTCACCGGTGGATTTCCTCACCACCCGGTGTTCGATTTCGTAACCGTCCCGGCCTTCGGCCACTGAGCCGGCGTAGGCCGCGTCGACGGCGGCGCGGTCGTCCGGATGTACGTGGTCGAGAAACGCCTCGTAGGTAGCCGCGAACTCCTGCGGCGCGAGCCCGAAGATTCGATAGACTTCGTCCGACCACGTGAGCCTATTCTCCGCCAGGTCGAGGGTCCAACTGCCGAGGTGAGCCAACTCCTGAGCGTTCTTCTCCCGGACCTCGCTCTCCTGAAGCTGCCTGAGCACCGGATTGGTAATCCGGTAGAACAGCAGCGACCCGAGCAGAACCAGGGCCAGCGCAACCGCAACGCTGATGAGACCGGCCCGGACAAACGGCGCCCGCACTTCGGCCAGGTCGACCTTGGCTACAACGCCCATGCCGAACGCGCCGACCGGCGCGTAAGCAGCCAGCACCCTGGCTCCGCGATAGTCGGGACCGATGACCGTGCCCGTGTGACCGGATAGGGCCCGCCGCATCGGTTCGCCTCTGGCTCCGCTGAATGGAATCACCTCGGTGCGCCCGGGACCGCCATGCCGCTGCCTCAAGAGAAAGACGATGCTGTCGCCTTCGCGGCGGGCCAGGGCTATCTCACCGGTATGGCCGAAGCCTCCGAACTGGGAGACGGCGTCGCGAAGCTGTGCGAGCGTGGCGGCGAACGCGTCGCCGCTGCCGGCCGGCGCGGCTTCGAACCGCGCGAGTTGCTCCTCGTGGCGAGATATGCCTTCTATCGTCCGCGACTCGAGGTCGGCGACCTCCACGAGCATGGCGGTCTGCTGGCGCAACGCGGCCCGATAGAGCAGACCGATGACCACGGCCGCGACCAGGAGCACGGCTACCGAGAAGATGGTTATAAGCAGAGGTACGCGACGCATTAGCAGCTTCAGTACGCCTCGGTCGGATGTCCAGCCGCCAACCTGCCGGTAGGGTGAGTATACAGACTGGAAGGCCCGGCCGCGGCCGCCGGGAATCCCGCGATTGCGCCTTTGTCTGCGCCCATGAGTGTCTTCATCAGCACCTGCGACTCAGCACCAATCAGGCTGCAAAAGTGTACAGCCGGACTGAGTTTCGAGTCAAGTCCGTGAGTGTAACATCTGATGCAACAATCATGCCCGGGTATCTGCTTCAGACGGTTAGGGCTAAGTGTAACAAGCAAGGAGAAGGCAGGCTCTTCCGTAACATGAGCCGTTACAATCAGGCGTGCCTTCTGAGAGATATGCGGTCGCCATTGCCCGTGCAACAGAGGCGCGCGACACCGGCGGCGTCGCCCGGCACCCGCGTGCGCGGCTCCGGCACGCCGGTTGCACACCGTGGGTCAGATGGAGAGGAGACAAGTGGGAGACTCAGCCGGGTACGCAAGCAGTTCAGCGCTGGTGGTCGAAGATTGCCAGCAAGGTGGAACGCGGTCTATGTCCGCGAGTGACCCGGCGTTACGAGGAGGCTGCCGGAGTGGCGCCGCGCCCGTCATTCCGGCAGCGCTCCGAGCCCCTGAGGGCAGGAAAGCCGGTTCTGGAAGGAGCTAAAGCTATGTCGAGATTTGCAGGAAACACATTGTGGCAGACCGCTCTGGCTGGCCGTCGTCCGTCAACGGCCAATGCGGCCACACGCAGCACCGAACGGCTGGGGGCCTGGAAGAGCCGCAGTCGCTACGTGCGAGGGATGCAAGACGCCGCTGGAGCGGGCAGGCCGTTTGGCTGGAATTCAGAACGACACGACTGGTTGGTGCCGCTGGAGCTGCCATGAGTCTAAGCGCAGAGTTGAAGCCGATGGTAGGAGAGCGCGGGACCCGGCCGAGGACCATTGCCTACCAACCGGAGTCTCGGGTCCTCATTGTCGAGTTCCCGCGCGAAGGCGCCTACCTCTTTCACAACGTGCCGGTGAGCGCCTACGAGAGACTGAAGCACGCGCCTTGTGTGCGCGCCGCCTTTATCGGAGGCAGGCGCCACCGCTTCTCGTTCGTTACGACGTGCTGAACACCCTTCGCTCTCGGACCGCTTCGCTATGCAAGCACCGAACCGGTTCTGGTCGAGCAGGGCCAAGATGATACTCTGCGCTGAGCGCTTCGACCGGGAGCTTTCCGCCCGACCGGTGATCGAGCCTAAGGCGAGACGCCGTCCGCGCGGACGAGCTCAGATGACATTGTTCGGAGACGTGCGCGGCCGGCGTCCCTTCGGCCGCGACTCAAATGCAATCATGATGGAGGAGAATGCACCATGGCAAAAGAACTGATGACGTGGGACCCGATAGCAGAGGTCGACACTTTGCGTTCGGCAATGGACCGGCTGTTCGACCAGATGGTCACGCGGCCCAGTTGGTATCCGCGCGCCTGGTCCGAGAGCTCGTGGGTTCCGGCGCTGGACGTCGAGGAGACCGACGCAAGCATCGTCGTGAGGACCGAGCTGCCGGGGATGAAAAAGGAAGACATCAAGGTCTCCGGCTCGCGCGACTCCCTCTGCATCAGCGGCGAGCGACGCTTCGACGGCGAGGAGAGGAAGAAGACCTACAGACGGGTCGAACGGGCATACGGCAAGTTCCAGCGCTGCCTGACACTGCCCGGCGACGTCGAGTGGGACAAGACGAAGGCGGTCTATCGTGACGGGGTGCTCGAACTAACCCTGCCCAAGGCCGCCTCATCACAGGTTCGTCAGATACCGGTCCAGACCTGGGAGCCTGTCGGAGAACCCGAATATCTAGAACGGAATGACGCTTTGCGCGTCTAGTCGATATGGGCGCGCAACGTTTCCGAGAATACAATCCTAGTCAGGACTTCCTGCTGCCACCCTCGCCACGGGAGTGGCTGCCTTCGGACCACCTGGCCAACCTCATCAAAGACGTAGTTGATAAGCTGGATTTGTCCGAGATCATCAACGACTATGATAACT
>Ga0116202_10002143_pt1 | contig 11705 bp, 14 predicted proteins | sample LakKivw325mmetaG_FD_94479 | JGI IMG/M metagenome (GOLD analysis project Ga0116202, IMG submission 94479) | Anoxic lake water microbial communities from Lake Kivu, Rwanda to study Microbial Dark Matter (Phase II) - Lake Kivu water 325m metaG | ecosystem: Environmental > Aquatic > Freshwater >... | reverse complement strand
TATCCCAACCCCGCACCCGATGGTTTCTACAGCGGCAGCACAACCGCTGAGCCGCTGGTCGGCATCCGCGATGGTTACTACGCGTGGACCTGGGGTGACGCCCTGTTCGTCGTTCTCGATCCTTACTGGTACTCGACCCGGAAGCCAGGCACCGTGGCCGACAACTGGGACCTGACTCTGGGTGAAGCTCAGTACCAGTGGTTCAAGCGCACGCTGGAGACCAGCACTGCCAAGTTCAAGTTCGTCTTTGCACATAACCTGGTCGGCGGCCTAGATCAGAACATGCGTGGTGGCATGGAGGCGGCTGACAAGTACGAGTGGGGCGGTCGCAATACCGAAGGCAGTTGGGGCTTTTCCGATCGTCGTCCAGGGTGGGAGGCGCCCATCCACCAGTTGATGGTCGACAACCACGTCACCATCTTCTTTCACGGGCACGACCACCTCTTTGCCAAACAAGAGCTGGATGGCATCGTGTATCAGGAGTGCCCACAACCGAGCTATGCGGCCTACGACAGAATCGACAGCGCTGTGGAGTACGGCTATACCCATGGAGAAGTGCTAGGCTGTTGCGGCTACCTGCGTGTCAGGGTTTCGCCGTCGGTGGTGACTGTTGAGTATGTGCGATCCTACCTCCCGAAGGATGAGAATGCGCAACGCAAGAGCGGCGACGTTTCCTACACATACACGATCAACGCACCGTAGTCGGCGCGCCGACCCTGATGGAGAATCGCTGCAGTGAAGACCATTCTGGTCGTAGATGACAAGGCCAGCGTGCGCACGCTGGTGCGCGACTACCTGTCCGAGGAAGGATTCCGGGTAGTCACGGCGGAGAACGGCCGTGTGGCTCTCCACGTCGCTCGTCACGAGAAACCGGACCTCATCCTGCTGGACATCATGATGCCCGAGATGGGCGGCTACGACTTTCTGCGCGCCTACCGCCAGGAACGGAACACGCCCGTGATACTCCTCACCGCCCGGCTGGAGGAGTCGGACAAGGTGCTGGGTCTGGAGTTGGGTGCTGATGACTATGTGACGAAGCCGTTTGGCATGCGCGAGTTGGTGGCCCGCATCCGAGCGGTGCTGCGGCGCGCCACAGGGGGAGCGGTTCAAGCTGCAGTGCTGCGAGCTGGCGACCTTGCGCTGGACCTGGAGGCGCACACGCTTCACATCAGCGAACGGCCCATCCGGCTCACACCATCCGAGTTCCAGTTGCTAGCCACGCTGATGGCCGCGCCCGGCCGCGCATTCTCCCGCCTGGATTTGCTGGAACGTTTGCAGGGTGTCGCCATCGAGGGGGGCGAACAAACGGTGAACATCCACATCCACAACCTGCGCGCCAAGATCGAACCAGACCCCAGCCATCCACAACTCATCGAGTCGGTGTTCGGAGTAGGCTATCGATTTCGGGCGGACTTGTGAAAGGCATGCCGTGGATCTGAGGGGCTGTCACGATCGCGATGAAGGTTGACTTGACGCGCTCGCTCACCTTCAAACTGATCGTGGCGTTTCTGCTGACCAGCGTGTTGGGGGTTGGCTTGGCGGCTGTGGTTGCCAGGCTGGTCACCACGCGCGAATTCGGCCGCTTCGTGATGGGGCAATTGCGGAACGAATTCGTGACGAATGCTACATCATACTACCAGGCACACGGTTCCTGGGTGGGAGCGGGAGAGTATTTCCGCCAACTGAACCCGCCCCGAGAGCCGGACGAGCCGCCGCGGCCCCCTCAGTTCGTGCTGGCGGATCAGAACGGCATTGTTGTCACCCCGGTGCAGCCCTATCGCGCCGGCGATCACATCCCGGAGAGTGAGCTGGCTCGCGGGGTACCCGTCCAATTCAGCGGGCGCAGGGTCGGCACCGTGATCGATGCCGCCCGAGCGCCCGCGCTTAGTCCCCGCGAGCTTGAGTACCTGGCGAGCACAAACAGAGCCCTGTCCCTGGCTGCTGTGGGCGCGGCAGTGATCGCGCTGCTGTTCGGAGCCGTGCTGGCCAGCAATCTGACCCGACCACTGCGCGATCTGATCAGGGCAATCCAGGCCATGGCGAGCGGAGATCTGAGGCAGCAGGTGCCCGTGCGCTCGGCCGATGAACTGGGCACGTTGACCCAAGCATTCAACAAACTCAGCGCAGACCTGGCCCGCGCGAACGAGTCACGCCGACAGATGACCGCCGACGTCGCACATGATCTCCGTACCCCGTTGACGGTCATGTCTGGCTATCTCGAAGCACTACGCGACGGGGTGCTTCCGCCCAGCCCTGAGCGTTTTGAGACCATGTATCAGGAGTCACAGCACCTCCAGCGCTTGGTGGAAGACCTGCGCATCCTCTCCCTGGCCGATGCCGGGGAGCTGACTCTGAACCGCGAACGGGTGTCACCGAGGTCCTTACTGGAGCAAGCGGCGGCAGCCCACCAGCACTTGGCCAATCAGCGGCACGTTGATCTGCGTGTGGATGCCGCTCCCGCGTCGCCCCTTCTCCTGGTAGACCCAGACCGCATGGCGCAAGTTCTGGGCAACCTGATCAGCAATGCGCTGCGCTACACTCCCGCCGGGGGGCAGATCTCTGTGGCCGCCACACAGGTGGGCCAGCAGGCGCTGCTGACCGTGCGAGACACCGGCACGGGTATTCCACCTGATGCGCTGCCGCACGTGTTCGATCGCTTCTATCGCGGCAGCGAGTCTCGCTCAGGTGAGGGAGGCGAGTCAGGGCTGGGACTGGCCATTGCCAGGTCCATCGTACAGTTGCACGGAGGCACGATCTCGGTCGAAAGTATCCTGGGGCAAGAAACAGTCTTCACAATCGCCGTGCCAATGACGCGAGCGCAGGCAGGTAGCGATTCCAGCTAGCTCGCAGGAGGGGGAAATGCCGCTGGAGTTGTGGCCGATTCTGTTGGCGATTGGCCTGGCCATTGGGATTGGATTCCTGTTTCAGGCGATGTTCGCCAGGTCGCGGGTGCTGCTGAGGCGCTGGGCTGCGGACAATGGCTTTGAACTGCTGGAGTACAACTACCGCATGATTCGCAAAGGGCCCTTCTGGTGGTCCCAGCGCGGCCAAGTGGTGTACCGTGTGCGCATTCGCGATCGGCAGGGGCGCGAACGCGCGGGCTGGGTGCGCTGCGGGTCAATCTTGCTGGGTGTGTTTGGCGATCAGGTCGAAGGCCGGCTGGATGACTGAGGGATGCGGATGGCTGGCCGACTCTTTCGGGCCTTGCACACAGGGCGGTCAGCGGTCCGTCTGCCCCACGCGCAGCGCGACCAAGATGTAGAGCACGAAGGCCTCGCTAGTCAGGATCACAGCGTTGCGCGCCACATCGGCGGCAGGGACCGCGCCCGCGGTTGACAGGCCGACCAGCCGCGTCATGGCCACCGAGGGTGTATAGGGAGCGACGGCCCGCAACCAGGCGGGCAGGCCTGCGTGGACCAGGCCAACGGCTAGCCCTGGCCCCAACAAGGCCATAACGGCCACGAGCACCCAGAGGTTGAGCGTGGAAGGATTGTCGCACACGGCGCCCAGCAGTAGCCCCGCGCCCACCGCAAAGACCGCGCCGAGGAACGCTCCTAGCAGCGCGATGTCCCAGTGCACGAGCCAGCGCGCGCTGAAGAGGAACACCACCGCCACACCACACAGGCAGTAGAAGAGGCCCGCCAACGCCTTGCCTGTTACCACGTGGGCCAAGCGTGCTGGGGATACCAATAGCGCATCGAATGTGTGCGTCTCCTTCTCCTCCATGATCAGCAACGGCACCAGCGACAACCCCACGATCAGGATCTGCAGCGTCAGGTTCATCCCTAACACAGAGGGCTGGTTCGCTTGTTCGGCCGAGGGGTAGACGCGGCGGCCCTGCACGTCGATGCGCACCGTTTGGCCGCTGGCTCTTCCCAGATCGGCCTCAAAGGTGCTCACCAGCCGGGCCACCTGCGACCGGGAGGCCCAGTGCGGGACATACCCCTCCAGCGTGATCGTTTGCCCTGCCCCCTGTGCTTCCCCGAACTCGGGGGGAATGACGATGCCCAGCACCGGCTGCAGCGACGTGGCGACGGTGGACTTGATCTCTTCAAGTGAGGCCACCGGTCGCAGGCCCAGAGGACGAAGCAACGCCGACCTGTGCGGGTCGTAAACGACGCACGCGGGGCCAGCTCTCGCCCCCAGTACCAAAGGCAGCGCCAGGCCGGACAGCATCACAAGCCCGACGCCCAGGATGATCGAGAGCGTAGTACGGTTGCGGATCGCGTCCAAGATGTCCTTGGCCGCGATGGCGCGGATGATGCGCCAGTGCTCGGCGAGCTGAGCGCGACGGCTACCCCTCATTTTAACCCTCCCACTGCGTCAGCGGTCCGAGCGGCGCACGCGCCAGGCTACGACGGCCAGCAGGATCGCGGCCGTCCCCAGGGTCAGCGCCAAGTCCAGTCCGTACTCGGCCAACGGCGCCTGATTGGTCATGGATAGCAGGAACAGACGCGCAAGAGCCACACTGGGGAACCAGCGCACCGCAGCATTCACCACCCTGGGCAGGTCCATGGCCATGAAGGATGCCACGACCGGTAGCACGAATACGGGTATGATCACGGCGCTGACCCACATGCGTAGCGACTGCACGACCTCGATGCTCACTCCAAACAGCAGCCCCACGGCGACCGCCAGCAGCGAGCCGCACATGATCGCCAGGATGGCGAAAGCCCACTGCACGATCATGCCGGCGTTGAAGGCCAGCACCACCGCCCCGCAGACCAGGCAGTAGAGCAGGCCAGCGATGGCCTTGCCCAGCACCACCTGCCCGCTGCTGGCGGGGGAGGCCAGGATTGCCTCCAGGGTGTGAGCGCGCTTCTCCTCGAGCATGAGCTGGGGCGTGAGCCCCATGCCGATGAGCACCAGCATCAGGGTCATACTGAACGCGGCCCAGGTGTGTGGGCCGATCGAATCGAGAGGAGGGTAGACCCAGTGTGCATCCAGGTTGAGGTGGATGGGCCTGCCTAGCAGGGCAGCGACCTCGGCTTCCACGCGCCCCGCAAGTGTCTCGGCGGCTGAGTCGCTCACCCAATGCTGCACGTAGGCGTCGAGCCCGAGCCGCTCGCCAGCGGCCAGGGCCGCATCGAATCCGGCCGGAATGACCAGGCCGATCTCAGGCGTGCCTCCCATGGCCACGAAGCGCTGCATGTCCTCCAGGGAGGAGACGCGCCGTGCCTCGACGTTGGGGCTGGCCTGCAGGTCGAGGGTCAGGGTGGAGTTGCCCATGTCGTACACCGTCACTTGCGGGGGCCCACCCCCAGTGACAATGGGCAGGGCCTTGTAGAACACGATCATGAACAGTACAGTCACAACGGTCTGCAGCAGGACCTTGTTTCTGATCCCGTCCAGGATGTCCTTGGCCGCGATGGCCCATACGATGCGCATTCTCCGTCCGATGGTATTACTGAGCATTGTTCACTCTCCTACAACGATGCGCCAGGCGCAAGCGCCAGGCCACCAGGGCCAGCAAGGCAATTCCTCTACTCCGCAAATGGGCCCTCGAATTGCCGGCCCGTCAGCTTGACAAACACGTCCTCGAGTGTCACGTCCTGCCCCGCCCCATGCTCCGCTCTGAGCTGCGCCGGCGCCCCGAGTGCCACGATGCGCCCGTGGTCAAGGATGGCCACGCGCTGGCAGAGCCGGTCGGCTTCCTCCATATAATGCGTCGTCAAGAAGACCGTCACGCCCTGCCTGGCCAGGTCGGCCACAAAGGCGCGGATGTCGCGAGCCACGTTCGGATCCAGACCGCGAGTTGGCTCGTCCAGGAAAAGCACCTTGGGCTGGTGCAGCAGCGCTCGCGCGATCAGCAGGCGTTGCTTCATGCCGTTGGAGTAGCTCTTTACCCTGTCGCGGGCGCGCTCGGCCAGACCGAGCTGCGCCAGCGTTTCGTCCACGCGCTGCGCGTCCACGCCGTACAACTGGGCGGCAAAAAGCAGATTGTCGCGGGCCGTCAGGCGCTCGTACACGTTCTGGTATTCGAACACCACGCCGATCTGGGGCTTGAGCGGGTCGCGTTCGGTCACCACGTCGCAGCCCATCACGCGTCCTGCACCCGAGGTGGGATGGAGTTGGCCGGTGAGGATGCGGATGGTGGTGGTCTTGCCCGCGCCGTTGGGTCCGAGGAAGCCAAACACCTCCCCCTGCGCCACATCGAATTGGATGTGATCAAGGGCGCGCAGCCCGTTGTAGTCACGGGTCAGGTCACGCACTTCTATCGCGTTCATGCCCCACTCCTTCACACTTCACCGGGACGACTGCAAAGTCGCCAGGCTGTACAGCGTGAACGCGGTGCCCACGCCGGTGACCACCCCGGTGCAAAAGCCGACCAGGAAGGTCCAGGGCCGGCCCAATTCGCTCAGCCCAAACCTGGGGCCCAAGAAGAACGCCAGCAGGCCCAAGATCAACAGCGGCATTCCGAGTCGACGTTGGTAGTCCACGACAGCCTCCTTCCAGGTACTTGCGCGCCAGTCCGTTTCTGGGTGCTCAACCTGCCTCCAGTGTACAGCATGCGCGCTCGGGCTGCAACAAAAACGGGCCGAAAGGCGCTCCACGAGCACGAACGGAGCATATACGGCGCTGAATGGAGCGCCCCGCCTGCTATGCGTCTGGGCGAGGGCGCGACTCCACGGCCGCGCTCAGTAACCCAATAGCGCGCGCAGTTCGGCCGCAGCGGACTTGCTCAGAGGGATCTCGGTGCCCGCGGCGTCGTCCAGCCGCAGGCTGAACGAGTTGCGGGTGTAGGGGATGACTTCCTTGACGTGCTGCAGGTTCACCAGATAGCCGCGGTGGGCGCGGAAGAAGCCGCTGCGCGCCAGTCGCTGCTCCAGCTCGGCCAAGGTGAACTGCGTTGGCAGGCGTCCTTCGGCAGTCTGCAACGACGCGTGCCCGCCCTCGGCTTCGGCGAAGATGATATCCGCCGGGTTCAGCAGGATGACCTTGTCCTCGCTGCGCACTGGGATCTTGAAAGGCTGCACCTGCGTGCTGGCTTCTGCAGGTTCCTGCGCTTGCAGACGCCCGCGATTCATGGTGTAGAGTGCATCGCCTAGCTGGGCCATCCGGCCCACGTCGTTGGCCAGAATGAGAATGGCCGCGCCTTCGCTGGCGAGTTGGCGCAATACGTTGCTGAGCAGCGAGATGCTGGCCTCGTCACAGCGAGCGAAGGGATCGAACAGGAGCAAGACCTTGGGCCGGTGCAGAATGGCGCGGCCGAGGGCCAGCCGACGCTGCAGTCCCGAGGCCAGCTTCTCCACGCTGGCCCCAGCTTGGTCCGCCATCCCGATCTGCGCAAGCACCTCAAGCGCACGCGACTTGGGCAGGCCGTACAACTGGCAATGCAGCACCAGATTGGCCAAGGGGGACTGCCGCTTGTATAGCGCGTCCTCGGAGAAGAGCACGCCAACCTTGTGGCTTACGGCCTGGCGGTCTGTGCGGTCGACTCCCGCCAAACGGATGCTGCCTCCAGATGGCGGAGACCTGCCCATGAGCAGCTCGAACAGCGTCTCCACGCCGCTGCCGGCAGGCCCTACCACTGCAGCGATCTCCCCAGGCTCCACCCGCAGCTCCGGGATATCGAGCGCGACCTGTTGGCCGACGATCTTCTGCAAGTTCTGGATTTCGATCATCTGTGGACTCTCCGCAAGCCCGGCCAGGTGTTTGACACCACACACTGCCAACGCAGCGTGCTAGGAAGTCGAGTTCGATCGAAACGGACTTGACCCAGGGCTAGCCGATTCTCTCGATCTTGAAAATGACAGGTCTGAACCAGTCGGTGCAGCCTGCGATGACCACTCCGCGTTGCTTGATCCAGGGGAAATCTGCGCCGGCCATGATGGCGGAGATATCGTGCCGGATGTCGGCCCAGGCCCAAGTGCAGAAGCCCTCCGGGGGTTGGTAGGGGTGTTCCACGATGATCTCCTGCCCCTCACGGAACTGCTCACAGGCACCCCAGCTACCAGAGGCCTCCAGGTACTGGTCCGCGATGTCCTGGTTGACCGTTCTCTTCAGCACGGTGATCTTGCACTTGGGTGTGTTGACTGGCATTTGCGCCTCCTTCTGGGCGGCTCACGCGCCCAGGGGCGGTGTCGCGCGCGAGTAGTCGATGACAAAGAAGCCGCGCAAAGTCTCGCCCGTGGATTCCGCCAGGTGGATGCCTTCGCCGGGCTGGGAGAGGTTCATAGTCACAGTGGGCTCTTCGCCCGGGAAATTGGGGTCGTAGAGCCGGAGGGCCAAGTGCTGCGTCTCTGGGACGTAGTCATACCCGGTAGCGAGCACCTGATGGTTGCCCATCACCTCCGCAATGCCTCCCACGCGGATCAACGCCAGGACACAGGGATCTCCGTCGCGCAGGCTGGCGCGCAGTTTGGGGACCTCCCATCCAGCGATCGAACGCGCCAGGGAGTTTTCCTGGCGCAGGGTCCAGGTCAGGACCTTGGCCAACGCGCCGCCGCGCAGGCTGTCCCACTGGCGCCTCCAGAGATAGTCCACCAGCTGTGTGCTGAGCTGATCCACGCTGCTGAACCCGGGAGTGGGACTGGGTTGGTAGAAGTAGTCAAGTGCCGCGAAGCACATGCCGCCACATAGGCCAATCACCACATCGTTCAGGGCGAGAAACGGCGGCTTTCTGCGCAGCGAACGCGGAATCACCGTGTCCGTGAGGCTGAAGCTGTTGGCGAAACGAAAGCCGTGCGTTGCGGCGGCAAAGGCTGTCCTGATGCTTTCCATGCGCTCCCTCCTGTGTACACGATCTGACGCGAGATGAGAGCTTGCTCATGCGCCACAGCCAGCGCTACGGCACGATCCCAGTTGGATGCAGCGGAGGCGGCAATGGCTCGCGTGGTCAGGAACGGGCCGCGAGTCAGATTGTAGCACGCCGCGCTCCAGGCGCCAACTCTGCTATTGGTCACTGCCAGGCGGGTAGTGTGGTGCGCTGTGCCACCTACCACATCGGCGTTGGCGAAAACGGGCAGAAGGAGTACAATCACGGCCGCGCTTGGAACTGCATACTGCCACGGAGGTGAGCATGCCTGACAAAGATCTGTATGCAAGTTTGATCGGCTTCTATGAGTTTCAGCTGGGGCGCCTGCCTCATCGCGACGAGTTCAAGCAAGCGCTTCAGGCCACATTGACCCCCAAGGATCTGCAAGTCTTCTTCTTGTTGCCCTTCTTCGGAATGGTCGCGATGGAGAAGATTGAACCCAAGGCCGCCAAGGTCGGCATCACCAAAGAGGAGCTGCACGAAAAGGTAATGCGCCTGATACCAGAAGGCGTAGTCGATTCCTATGTCGGCCCGTCCGGGCGCATGGTAGGTCGTGCACCGGTCATCGCCCTGCTGGAATTCCAGGTGCGACTCAAGCAGGAGTCGCCCATGCGCACGGTGTGCGTCAAGGTGATGGATGCGTTCATCGAAGGCGCCACGCAGGCAATTCCGACCCGCACTCCGTACTATCGCGTCCTGCCCGTGCAATCGACCGTCGCGCCCGCGACGGATGCCGCTGAGGTAGCCCTCAACATACCCGTGGCCGATCCCCGCCAGGTGCTGCCCATCGACGTGATCTCCGAGATGATCAAACGAGAGCCGCTGATCGTCGTCTCCGACTGCTACTGCCGTGCTACTAAGAAGCTCATCGGCAAGGATTGCGGCCATCCGCTGGAAACCTGTTTCTACTTCAACGAGCTGGCGATGATCAAGCTGGAATCGGGCTACGCCCGACGCGTGGACTATGATGAGGCCATGCGCATCCTGCGCGATTGCGAGCATCACGGGCTGGTGCACAACGTCAGCAACTGCGATGGCAAGATCCAGACGCTATGCAACTGTTGCTCGTGTTCGTGCGGGGTGCTGCGAGCCAGGTTGCGTGGGGCGACAAACACCGCGGCTCCATCGCGCTTTGTGGTGGCCTTTGACCCTGAGCGCTGCACCGCCAGCGCCGGCTGCAAGCAATGCGTGCCGGTCTGCAACATGCACAACTTCTCCGTCGCCAATGGCACCCTGAGCATTGACTTGGCGAACTGCATTGGCTGTGGTCAATGCGTGTCCGCGTGCCCGCACGGCGCTCTGCGTCTGGTCGCGCGCCAGCGGCCGCCAAAGGTGTTCCGTGACAATGATGCCCTCTACCGGCGCATCAACGCCGAGGCCATGCTCGGACTGGCCGTGCGCAAGATCAAGGGCCAGTAGCCTAGGAAACAGAGCAGCTATTCCGAGAGGCCACTGCCATCCACTTGCGGCAGGCGAGTGGAGGCGCTTTTCGAGGAGGCTGCTCCAGTGACGTTTGGGAGAGGACCCAATCCACGAAGCTGGGATTGCGCAAAACGTCGTCCGCATTGTCGAGGAAGCAGCCAGAGCGAACGCGCTGGTGCGCGTGCACAAGCTCACTCTGGAGATCGGCCAGTTCAGCGGCGTGGAGATCGATGCGCTGGAGTTCGCCTTCCGCGCTCTCACACCCGGGACGGTGCTCGAGACGGCAGAGATCGAGTATGTAACGCCGCCGCTGGTGCTGTATTGCACGCAGTGCGAGAACGAGTACCTGGGCGATCTGGATGACCTGCGCTGCCCCGCGTGTATGCAATCCTGCTTTGAGGTCGTACAGGGACGCGAGTTGGCGGTCAAGTCGATAGCAGGCACATCGGGTAACGCGACAACGGCGGCAGGAGAAGAGCGCAATGAGTAGCGAGGGGGAGTGCGAGCGCGGTCAGAGGCGAAAGAACCCTTCAGGGCCTGAGAGCCTCCCAAAGCAGGAAGACATCCGTGTGATTGTACTGGAACAGAACATCCTGGAGCAGAACGAGTGGTACGCGCAGCAGAATAGAGCGCTTTTTCGCTCTAGGGGCATTCACACGCTCAACCTGATGAGCTCCCCTGGCTCTGGCAAGACTACCTTGCTGGTAGAGACCCTACAGCGTCTGAAAGGCGAGCTGTGCTGCGCGGTGATAGAAGGCGACCAGCAGACCAGCAACGATGCCCTGCGCATCGCGGCGACGCAGGTGCCTGTGGTGCAGATCAACACACGCCAGTCCTGCCACCTGGACGCGTATCACGTGCAGCGTGCGCTGGAGGCCCTCCCACTCGACGCCGTGCAACTGCTGTTCATCGAGAACGTGGGCAACCTGATCTGCCCGGCAAACTTTGACTTGGGTGAGAATGAGAAGGTGGCGTTGATGAGCGTCACTGAAGGCGAGGACAAGCCGCTCAAGTACCCACTGCTCTTCCACTTGGCGGACGTGCTCGTGCTGACCAAGCTTGACCTGCTGCCCTACCTGCGCTTTGACCTGCAACTGTGCCGGCAAAACGCACTTCAGGTGCATCGTGGGGTGCAGATCATCGAGACGTCTGCCTACACCCCGGACGGCATGCATGACTGGCTGGCCTACCTTAGGGAGAAGGTACGTGCGCACTGATAAAGGCTCGGCCGCTTGTTGCACCGAGCGCCGCCCGAGGCGTTTTCCAGAGCGGTCCGTACTAGAAGGGCACAGCCAAGGTTCTTGCTCTATGGTCTACCATCAATCTCACACCGTCGGGAGACACCATGCAGCCAGCATCAGAGAAGGATCGTATCGTTCTGCGCCGGTTGGCGGAGCAACAGGCTCAGATTGCAGCCTTGCCGGTGCACCAATCCACCATCCAGGGGATGAGCTTCCACAACCTGACTTTGACCCCAACCACATGCGCACGATTGATCTTTGGGGCTGTGCGACGGCGCAGATCC
>Ga0116202_10002142_pt1 | contig 11705 bp, 7 predicted proteins | sample LakKivw325mmetaG_FD_94479 | JGI IMG/M metagenome (GOLD analysis project Ga0116202, IMG submission 94479) | Anoxic lake water microbial communities from Lake Kivu, Rwanda to study Microbial Dark Matter (Phase II) - Lake Kivu water 325m metaG | ecosystem: Environmental > Aquatic > Freshwater >... | reverse complement strand
TTAGGATGTATTATCTTGAATTAACAGCTTGGTTTACAGTGGGAACACTTACAATGGTGGACAGGGACCTTTCTTCTGCCCTGCGTGGGGTATGGGGAAGAGCGCTGCGTAGTATCTACTGCTATCAGAAGGAGCTCGATTGCGCGGCTTGCGATTTTGCCACCTGCACCTATCATGTCCTGTTCGAAAAGAAATTCTCCAGTTCGGAGCACTATCATCCCTATATCATCCAATCCCGGTTCAATGCTCCGGGTGAGATAATGGTTTGGTTCAAGTTTTTCGGATGGATCTGCGAGCATATCGACAAGTTGGTCTATTCGATAGTGAGAATGCATTCCAAGGCGATATTCCTGCAAGGAGAGCATCTCACGCTGGCGCTGAAGGAAATCCATGATGAGAATAAACTGATCTATTCTTCCGAGACCAGCACTGTGAAGCGTCCCCATCTGCGTAAACTGTTGTTTTCACCCCAGGAATGCCCGGAACTGCAGATCACTTTCAAAACCCCACTGCGCCAGAAATTCCAGGGCTCTCTGATGTCTGATTTTAAGTGGGAGCCTTTTGCCAAGAGCCTGATCAAACGCATTCGCTACATTGATGAGCATTTCAACCGCTCTGAGCTTATGATTCCGGAGAATATTGAAATTGGTTATGATGAGCTCGGTGTAGACCTTCACTGGAGTGAAAAGGTCAGGGTATCCTTCCGCCAGGATGCCAGAATGAGCATTGGGGGACTGATCGGCACTATCAATATCAAGGGATTGAGCAGGGAAATGGTTGCCATCCTGAAGCTGGCCCGGTTTCTGCATGCCGGCAAGCAATGCACCTTCGGCAATGGCGAGCTTGGGATCAAAAAAATGTCAGTTCCCTGAAGAAAATCCCCATACTTGTTGGCAGATCATCACTGAAAGATAAAGGAGACCATATGAACGATTTTGCACAGGTCTATGTCACTATCGCTTTAGTAAAGGCCCACAGCGATAACACCCTCACCACAGGTTAAACAAGGAGGAAGAATGAGTTTATCCATTCATCATGTGGTATTCTCCGCTCTGATGCACGATATCGGCAAGGTTATCCAACGCACCGGTGCCAGGGATGTGGAGAAATATGTAACTAAATGTCGAAAAGACAAGGGATCCGAGCGGCTCACCTACAAGCATCCCATGTGGACGGCAGATTTTCTGGATACCTTTGCTCTGCCGCTTCCCGAGGATAACTGGAAGGCAATAATCGAAATCGCCGGATCGCATCACTGCAAGGACTCCTGGAAGCTATACAATTACGATAAATACCTGGATTTCGTGATGCAGGCGGATCACATGGCTTCCAGTTGGGACCGTGAGACTCCCGAGGAGCTTTCCCAAGATCCCTACAAGTATTACAAAACTCCGCTGTATTCCGTATTTGGAAGATTGAATCGCCAAGCCCCATCATCGGAACTGATGGCCTATCCCCTGGGCTCTCTGAGCAGGGACAATGTGATCCCCCGCAGCTTCGAGAGCCGGAACTTGCGGCAGGATTATTCCGCCTTGTTCGCGGATTTCAAGCGGGAATATGAGAAGCTGCATGCTTTCTATCACGAACTCGCTACAAACAACCGCAATTTTGAAACCGATCATTTCCCGCAGTATATCGATGCCGTGGACAGCCTGCTCTGGAAATACTTCTGGTGTGTGCCTGCCAATACCCTGGAGGACCACCCCAGTAGCTCATTGTACCATCATCTGCGCAATACAGCCACCATCGCCGCTGCACTTTATGCCGCCGATACTGCGGAAGCCCCCGAATCAGCCCCCTTCATGATCATTGCCGGTGATTTGAATGGCATCCAAACCTACCTCTATGACCTGAATCAGGAGAATTCGAACAAAGCCAGTAAACTTCTGCGTTCCCGCTCATTTCAGATTCAGATGATCATGGAAATGGCCGCCCACCGGGTAATCAAAGACCTGTCTCTCTCCCGGTTGAGCATCTTCTCCAGTCAGGGTGGCAAATGGTTTATCCTGGCCCCGAATTCCACTTCCAACAAGGTAAAGCTGCAGCAGTTGAAGGAAGAAATCTCCCGCGATATCTTCCAGCGGTACCTGGGAACCGTAAGCCTGAACCTGAGCTGGGATATTGCAGTCAGTATTTCCGACCTGAAGAAGAATTTCTTCCTGAAGACCATGAATTCAGTGATGGATGCTCTCGAGATCGAAAAACATCATCGCTTCCAGTCAGCCCTGTCCGATGACCAAGCCTGGAACACAGAGCAGTTTGTGATCAACCACGACGAGATCTATCATGATCAGATCTGCGATTTCTGCAAAAGAAGGAAAGCAGATGGGATTGCCGGCGATGATTACCTGAAGTATGAAGATCCCGAGGATACCGGGGTGAAGATCTGCCGGGTTTGCCAACAGGAGATCAGGTTGGGGCGCAATCTGGTAAAAAACAACATCTACCGTATCTTCCACAGCGATCAGGATGTTCCCTCTGCCTACATCAGCTTTGCCAACATGCACTTTGCGCGGGTGGCAAATGCTGATGCTGAATCCCTCCATCCGGATGCTTACCACTTCTGCCTCCGGGAAAATGAGGACAAACCCCACCTGCCTTTACACCTGGCCGCCACCCATGTCCCGGTGGATAATCAGGGCAGGGTAAAGAATTTCGAGGAAATTGCTGCACTCAGCCAGGGAATAATGGCCAACGCAGTGCTGAAGGGCGATGTGGACAATCTTGGGTTCAATATCAGCCGCAGTTGGCTTCAGGACGAGAAGGGAGATCCGGTCTGTTCGATCACGGACTACACCACCTTATCCGGAATGTTGAATTACTTCTTCACTGCCCTGGTTCCGGACCTTCAGCAAACTTCCTTTCCGGACACGATCTACACGGTTTATTCCGGCGGGGATGATTTCTGCCTGATCGGGGCCTATGACCAGGTGATCGATTTTGCCTGTCAGCTTCGCAGGGATTTCTCTGCTTACTGTGCCCACAATCCCCATCTGCATTTTTCCGCGGCGATCACCCTTATTCACCCCAAACAACCCATCCGCTTCTCGATCCAATCCACTGCGGACAAACTGGAAACCGCCAAGAACAGGCCTGGCAAGAACAGCCTCTTCCTATACGAAACAATCGCCAATTGGACGGATGTGGACAACTTGCTGGCGCTGTCCGCCCAGTTCGATGACTGGCTGAAAAATGAAGAGATCAAGCTGCAATTCCTCTACCGCCTGCTCAGTTATCATCAGATGTATCTGCAGAGCCAGAAGCCGGAATGCGATGTCCGCAATTATCTCTATGAATCTCTGCTCTATTACGACATCAAACGCAACATTGAAAAGTTCAACAGCCAGGGTCAGCTCAGAAATCCCCAGCTCGTCCAGACCCTGAAAGCCATGACCGGCTTGAGCGAAGGCAACACCATGCAAAACCTTCGCCTGCCGATCTGCCACACACTTTACAAACACAGATCACACAATACCCAGGAGGAAAAATGAACGCACACCGCAATCAACCAAATCCTGCCCGGCCAGAGCACAAATTTGGCCCCTTCTTCACCAATGAAGGTGCCCTCAATCTGGACTGGGTGGGGGAAAAAGCCATGAGAACTTCCGCAGACATTTGCAATGCCAGACACGGGCTTACCTCAACCGGCTTACGCAACTTCTACAATGAGTTTCTCAGGATCAGGGATCTACCCGCTTCCCATACAGCTGAGAAGATCGTGCTGATCAAGCTGCTGGTCGCCAAGGTCCAATACAAGAAGACCACGGGTAAGGTTCCGGATATCTTTGCCCATTTCATCGAGCAATTGGTAACCGAGATCGGGGAAAGTATTGATCGTTTTGAAAAATCCTGCCTGATCATGGAAGCCCTGGTAGGCTTCAATCCCAAAAAGTAAACAAAGGAGACTACGATGTTAAAAACCATTTCTATTAAAGGCAAGATACTGCTCAAGAGCGGATTGCACATTGGCGGAAGCAAGGACACCATGCAGATCGGCGGAATTGACAATCCCGTGATCAAGAATCCCATTTCCAACCAACCCTATATTCCGGGTTCGTCTCTCAAGGGCAAGATCCGCTTCCTGCTCGAACATTACTATGGCCTGGTCACCAGCGGCAATCTGCCGGATATCGAAGCCCGCGGAAACAACCGGGATTGGAGTTACAACAAGATCGCTGCCATCTTTGGCCATATGGAGCATAATAAAGTGAACACCAAACCCACCCGGGTCATCTTTGCAGATGGAAATCTGCTCGGTGCCATAGAGGAAGATGGTGTTTTAAATACCGACCTGGCCAAACTGAAGGAAAAGATGCTCTCAGATTTTGTGGAGGCCAAAACCGAAGTTGCCATCGACCGAATCACCGGAACAGCCAAATCGGGAGCCCTGAGGACCATCGAGCGGGTCCCTGCCGGGGTCGTTTTCAGCCTGGAAGTGATCCTGAAAGTCTATGACGACGAAACGGATGCCGATTATCTGGACATTCTGCTCAAGGGGCTGAAGCTTCTGCAAAACGATGCCTTGGGCGGATCAGGCTCCCGCGGCAGCGGCAGGATCGAGATCCTGGATTTGGAAGTTGATTCACAAAAGAGAACCCTTGCCGAGATCGCTCTTTAGGAGGTTATTATGACTTCCTATAAACTAACCTGGAGACCGCACTCCGCCTATTCCACCCAGTTGCAGAGCGATACCATCTTTGGCCATCTCTGCTGGGCGGTCAGTTATCTGTTTGACGATAACAATGCGAAATTGTTGTCTCTGCTGAGCGAATTGGAACGACAACCGGTGCTGAGGCTGTCCTCTGCCTTTGTGCAAGGCAAGCTGCCCAAGCCAGCCTGTTCACTGAAGCATGAAGCCCTCTCCCGGTTGAGCGATCAGCTGCGCCAGGAATTTGACTGGTTGGACGATTTCACAGTCTATTCCCTGCAAAAGAAGGCAAGGCAGGAGCCTTATGTGACTGTCCAATCCCTGGTGGAAAAAGCATTCGTTTACGATCTCGAGGATCAGCACTATGCTTGGCTGCTCGAGCATGCCCGGCAGGAACTGGCACGCCGGGAACATCACACGGATGTTAAAGACAAGCCCAGGATTGAACGCTCGCTCGAATTCCACAACCGGATTGACCGGCTCTCCGGTACCACCGGCAACTTTGGTGAACTGTTCGCTTCTCCGGTTGTTTATTCGGAGCTCTGTTTCGAATCCTATCTGGAGACCGATTTCTTCTCCGAAGATGAGCTGCGGCAGATCTTCCGGCACATCTCCCAAACCGGTTTTGGCAAGGATAAAAGCACTGGCAAGGGACGTTTCGAGATCGAGCTTGAACCCCACAACTGGGGGGATTGCCCTCAGTTCAATGCCTACCTGAATCTCTCCAATATGGTGCCAGCAGCGAATGATCCCCTTTTGGTCGCTTATGACAGCGGTACCAAATTTGCCAAACTGGGAGGGGATTACGCCACCACCGCCACTCCCTTCAAGTATCCCTTGTATATGTTTCATCCGGGTGCGGTGTTCTTTGTGCGTGACCAGTCGGAACGGCCCACCGGCAGCATGCTGAAGAATGTGCATCCCGATCCCCGCATCGTGCAAAACCTGTATTCCTACAATATACCCATCTATGTAAAAGGGAGTTGATATGATACCGACCAAAATACCCTTTTCCTTAGCGGTTATCACACCCTTCCATATCGGAAACGGTGATGAGATCGACCCCCTCTCCCTGGTGATTCACAACGACCGAGCCTACCGGCTGCATCAGCTGGAGTATATCCGTTACCTGCTGCAACATCACAAAGCCGGGCTTGATCAGGCTACCCGCATAGCCGATATCAAACAGATTCACAAGTTCTTTTACAGCAAATTCAATCCGGAGCTGAGGCAGACCTGGATCTACAGCTATCCCATCCCTCATACTGTGGCGGCCGACTATGTCAGCAAACTGGAAAACGCCTCCAATCAAGGCTTCATCCGTGCCTTCATCCGGGCGCAAAGCTCGATGCAACCCTTCATCCCGGGTAGTTCGATCAAAGGCTCCATCCGCACCGCCATCCTCTCCGAACTCAGTGGCACGGGCAATATCGGAGACAGATTCGATCGTGATCAGGATCAGAAGCTACAAGCCCGACTATTGAAATATTGGAAGATTGATCCCAACACCGGAAGAGGCAGGGCGGACATCCCTTCCGATCCCTTTAAATTCATCAAGTTTGCCGATCTGCCCTTTGCCAATGAGTGGCTCTCCATACACAAAGTGGAGGTGATCAATCCCCCGGCGGCCCAGCCCCGAACCCTGGCTCCTCCAGCCGGTGCTGGCAGGAGGTTTGCCCCCCGGGAGCAGGCGATTCCCATCTTCATGGAACTGGGAATGTCCGCACGTGAGACCAGAATCCTCTCCTCTGAACTCACCCTGTCGGTTACCGATGCCAGAAATCCCGGGATCAGGGAATTTCTCCCCCGTGGCAAGGACTCACTGCCGGAGTTCATCCGGATGATCAGAAACTACTACCGGGGCCAGTTTGCCAAAGAAGAAAGCTTCTATCTGCGCCTGGGCGAATCCGGCACTAAATTCTACCACTACCTGAAGAATCATTTCCAGGAAGTGGATTCCACTCCCAATCAATGTATGCTGAAGATCGGTCTGGGTTCGGGCCAGAATTATTGCACCTATGCCAGCCTGAACTACGCGCCCAAATCCCGTAAAATGGTCTCCCATTATCCTTTGGGTTGGTTCAAACTCAGCTTCGGGCTGGATTAACCCGATGTCCTCAATAAATGTGTTCTGGCGGCATAACCTGTTTAGGTGCTTGCCGCCAGAACCTCTGTTATCTGAAACAGGAAGTCCGCTGCACATTTATTCTTCAGAGCCATTCACTTACCCCCCCCCATCCTTGATATCACAGAATACGAATCCGCTGATCAATATGGAGTAACCATGAACAGTCTTTTTAGCAGCTCAAGCCAGGCTGGGATTCGCAGCAGAAAAAAATTGTCAGAAGTCAGTAAAGTTGCCCCATATATTGTGTCGAGTTTTAGATTGGTAAACACAGGTGTGAACGCGAAACAAACAAAGACAGCACAAAGGAGGTGAAAATGAAAGCCCTTAAAATCGTCGGCATTGTCGCCGCTGCCATTGCTGCAGTCATCAAAATCATCCTTGACAATCACAAATAACCAAGGAAGCGATCATGATACCTTTTGGCAATCTCAGATTCTGGACAATTCCTCCTCCTGAGCGTACTCCAGAGCTTGGACAGGGCAGGTTAGAGCCGTGAAGCACATGGTTCTTTCACCAGTGGGAACCAGCATCTTCACCAAGGCTCCCTTCCCCGCGGCCGTAAACCTTTATTCAGGTAAGAAGAGACCGGAGGACATACCTCCTGAAGAGCTCCGCAAAATTGACGACCATGTCTCCGAAGTACGCGATATGGTACTTACAGGTGGATTGGACGACATACGCAGAAGATCCGCGGAGCTGAATGGGATAATCCAATTTTACCGGGGAAACCTGGCGAGCGCCAAGGTTGACACTCATATCCTGCTCCCCAGCGACACCTATGTGGGCACCAGGTCCTGCGAGATCGTGGCAGAATATCTGCATCGCTACATGGAAGATGTGAGGGTGCTCCAAGTCAAAGATTTACAAACCACTGATTGCGCTGCCTTTCAGTTAGCCCTGGGCGACCTCGTTACCGAGATCATCGCCTTGCGCCAATCGCTTCTTCATGATCAGAAGCTTATCTTCAACCTCACGGGTGGATTCAAGGCAATCCTGGGCTTTCTGCAATCCCTGGGAATGTTCTTTGCCGATGAGACCATCTATGTGTTCGAGTTCTCGGATTCTCTCCTGCGCCTTCCAGCTTTGCCGGTGAGGCTGGTTCCCCATGATTTCGTGGTTGAGCACCTTGGTGTGATCCGCAGGTTGCACTCTGGTTTGAGGGTGGAAACAGGAAAATGCGCCGGGATTCCTGAAAGCTTGGTTCTGGAGCTGTTTGACGAGCCCACGCTGTCTGCCTATGGCCGGTTTGTTTGGGAATCCGTGCATAGCGAAATCTACCAGAAAAAGCTCCAGGTTTCTCCTTCCGCTTTGGTAAGATATTCCGATCGATTTCTTACCTCAACGGAAGGCCTGAGTCCAGACCGGCTCCTCATCCTGAACAAGAGAATTGATGATCTGGCCAAATACGCCGAATTGGGAGCCAAGTACAACCTCCCCTCCCTTGATTTCAAGAAACTCAGGACTGCGGTCAAACATCCCAGCACTCACGAATTCGACGCTTGGGCTGATGGCAATGCCTCCCGGGTTTATTGCCATTATGAAGGAAGGGTGATCGTCCTCGACGATTTAGCCGAAGGCCTCCATTAGCGCCTCCATAATCATCTTCTCTGCCTTCAGCAGCAGCCTTTTCTTCAATTCATGATCTGCAAAGGAAGTGGTGAAGCCATTTCTGACGATACCCAAGAGCTGCCACAGGCTCAGGCCGGAGGGCGACATCCGGCAGGCTTTCAGGTATTCATTGCTGATATCGGTGAGGGAGATGCCTTGGTCGTCCGTGTTGAGGCTCACCTTCAGTCCTTGTTCGATGTATCTGGCAAGAGGATATTCCTTGTAGCTGGAGCTTTCCGGGCATTGGAAATCTTTATATCCATTCACCTGGTAATTGCTGCTGGGGCAAAGCTCGATCCCTGTCTTGGCATCCCGCAGCTTCAGGAGCAGGTCCGGGAAGTCCAGCAGATACAACCCATGCCCGATCCTGTCTGCGTTCAGATGGTACACCGACCTCCAGATCGCTCGCTCATCGGTGGTCTCACCGGTGTGGATGCTGATCCTCACACAGCGTTCAAAAAGCGGTGCTATCTCAGCGCGGAGCTTCTCAAGGCCATCGGCTTCCTCAGAGCCGGCCAGATCGAATCCGCAGATGAAATCCGCCAGTTCACCGCCGGATTCTGTAAGATCCAGGCATAATCTTATATGTTCTCTCAGTTGCCGAGGTTCGCGGTGGCGGCTGCCGATAATGATCAGTTTGAACAGGCAATCATCCCCTTCCAGTTCGGAATGCAGAATCCTCACCACCTCATGGCCACTCAGCCATCGCGTATAGTTGCAAGGAGAACAGCGAAGCTCCTGATAGATTAGATTGTGGCGCCGGGCGTTGGCTTTGATTTGCCGGGCGATCTGGCGCAGCGAGGCTTCAGTGTGCAGAAGACTGGAACCCTGTGCATCGCCCAGTTTTTCATAGCTTTCCAAGCCAATCCCGATAAACCGCCGCTCCTCCGCCAGTTCACCGTAAAGCACCTCCTTTAGCAGGTTGGTGTGTGTGCCAAATTCATAAAGAAAGCAAAGCATTGCGTCTTGCCGGAACTCTCTTGCCTCTTTCGAAATTTGCAGATACAATGTGCGCAGTGCATCGGCATTGCTGTGCTTGATTGCTTCCCTGGCTTCCAGGCACAGCTTGTTCAGATGGTTATTGTCACTAAGTTCCTTTATGTAGCTTTGGTTGGCTTGGGTAATCTCCAAGATTTCCTCAGGATTGGCATAACCGCCCAGATGGCTGTGCAGGTCGGTCTTGGGCATCCGCTGTAAAAACCTCAGCCAACGCTGATCGTCCCCTTTGCCTTTGATCCTGGTGGACTTCAGTTGCTCCACCCGCTTCGGGGGCAGGGTCTGTAGAGCCCTGAAATTGGAGATGATCTCAGCTCTGGTGGTGCCCAAGTAGAAGTGATAGGCCAGGTACTCGCTTCTCCGTTGTTGGGTTTCGATTTCATCCAGGAACCGTGTGTCCTCGTCATCGTAGCAGAGAGCATTGCCTTTCTTCTCACAGTGGGGATACAGCTCCTCACCAACCGCTTGCAGATAGATCATCGAGCCTTCAGTGTAATGAGCGCTGTATACAGCCGGTGTGATCTTGCTGACAGTTTCACCATCAAGTTTTCTGGGATCGGCCAGCAAGTCAAAGGATATCTGTCCCTCGGCCAGTATATGGATCAGAGCATCATAGCCAAACAAAGTGGCCGCCTGCTGGACATCGCTGCTCATGGTCTTTCTGCCCCCGGTCAGTGATAAATAAAGGGGCATCCCTTTTTGCCGCAGTCCGTGGATCAGGCTGAAGACCAGGTTGCGCATGGCCCTCAGTTCGTGATTGCCCTTCATTTCCTCGATTCCCCGGGGGTAATGATAAAAAACCTCTATTTGCAGTTTGTGCCTTTGTATCCATTTGTGGAGCGGATCACGGACAGCCTGATAACTTGTTTGGGTGCAGATCAGGTGAAGCTCTCCTATCTCCAGAAACTGTCCCGCTTCCTCGTTTATACTGTCAAAATCACTGTGCGTGGCATAAAAGGGATATTGTCTTCGGTTGAACAGGCCAACTGCCTCCGCCGCCAGGTGAGGCTTGGTTCCCATTGACAGTACCAGCAGCGCTTTGGGTTCATTCTTTGCTGGTTTCATAGCTCCAGATCTTTTCCAAGTCATACATCATCCTATACTTGGGATCTTCCGCGTCATATTGGTAATGGTACACCGATACCGGTATAAAATGCCCGAAGGCAATTCCCAAAGCCATACATATTGCCGTGGGTGCAGACTGGAAGATATGCAAGCGGCTCCAACGGTGGGACATCTTCAGATGGTTCACCAGGGAGTTGATTTCCTGAGTAATTCTCAACCAATTCTGCTTCAGACTTATCTGTCCCTGATTCTCCTGCAGGCTTACCAGGATGTAACCAAATTTCCCAAACATGTTGCGCAGGTGAGAGATGGCGTCCTGAAAGGGATTATGGCTGCCCAGATACAATATCAGTGCCGCTGCGCAGTCCTGCCCCTGCTCCAATTCTGCCTGGTATTTGATGAATTGGAATGAGTCAGGCGGGATGGATACGTTTTTCAGGGTCCGGGCGGGGGTGGATCCATACAGCTTGATCACCGGCAGATACTTTTGCTCTCCGGAATCCCAATGGCAGATACAGATCGGGCGTTTGAACCCAAATCGGGCGCCAATTCCGAATTGCAGCGCACTCAGCATTCCGGCATACCAAAACACCAACTTATAATCGGGTGCCTTCTGTTCGATCTCATCAAAATGTGTCACCTGGCTCAGATAGGCCTTCCATTCCTCCGGGACGAACCTGAACTCCCCCGGATGAAACAGGCACAGCTCCTGCGGGTTCAGCCCGGTGAATTCGCTTAATGCTTGCAGGCTGAAACATGGCTGTTCTTCCCGGATGGTGGCTTCCATTTTGGCCAGCCACTGTATTTGTCGGTTTACCTCACCACTGCATTGGATCAGTGGCACCGGAAGTTCGGGGCTATTGAGCCAGTATTCCAGCTCGGCATACGATTCTATGCTGGTGATCAATCTCAATCCCTGTTTGCTGCAAAGCTTCTTCTTTGCTTCCAATTGGACTGCCCGGGCTATTCGCCCACCCCTGCTTACCGCGCCTGAAAAACACAAGCCCTTCATCCTTTCAGGTTGTGAACAGCATAAGGCTGCGGCTGCCGCGCACATCCAGGAATCCCCCTCGAAATCCTCGGTAAATACCAGCAAAAAACTCCTGCCGCAAAGCTCTGCCAGGATCATTGCCTTCTTCTGGATCTCTTCATCAAAGCAAATAGCTTTAGGGGCAGGATTGTCAAAGCTGAAGATCAGCAGTTCCGCCACCTTCGATGCCCCCAGGCTGTTAACCAGGGGAAAGCACGCCCGCAGCACCT
>Ga0116202_10002141_pt1 | contig 11706 bp, 8 predicted proteins | sample LakKivw325mmetaG_FD_94479 | JGI IMG/M metagenome (GOLD analysis project Ga0116202, IMG submission 94479) | Anoxic lake water microbial communities from Lake Kivu, Rwanda to study Microbial Dark Matter (Phase II) - Lake Kivu water 325m metaG | ecosystem: Environmental > Aquatic > Freshwater >... | reverse complement strand
GCAATCTTGACGCCGTCGGCATACAACTCGACCTGTTGGACCAAGTCCTGGGCGTTAACGCCGCCTTCCGTCTTTAAGACGAAAGCGCCGTTAACGTCAGCGTCCACATAGGTGCTGAGAGTCATAGCCGAAACCTTGACGTCATTGCCGGTGCCCGAGCCAGCCGCGAAAATCAGGCCGAGAGCGTCAACGGTCGAACCCTTGACGACGGTCCTGGTTTCCGGGGTGCTGGCTAAGGAAACCGTCAAGGAAGAGGTCTTGGTGGTTACCGGGTTGCCGGAGATAACCGAAGCCGGCACGATATCGGTAACAGTTTCATCCTGGGAATCCTTGACCGTGAAGCTGCCAGCGCTGAAATCGAACTTGGCCGTGTACTTGACATCCGAAACCTGGGCGCTGTTGATATCAGCCACGATGACCACGGAGCGGGTCGTGCCCTTGGCGATCGTGAAGTAGTCGGTCCAGGTAAAGGTCAAAATGGAATCAACGTCTGCTAAGCCAGCAGCATCGGTAATCGCCTTGGCCGAACCCAAGGTCTGGCCGGTATTGGCGTCCTTGACCTTGATGTTTCTTAGGAGCAGGGTATCACCGGTGTTGTAAGTGTTGCTGGTGTCGGCGTCTAAGTAGGTGCCGTAATCAAAACCGCCGACCGTGGCCTTGGTGGTCAGGATCTGGGCGGTCATCTTCTGGACTTCCACGGTATCAGCAACGGAAGTGATGTTGACCTTGGCCAACTCCACGCCTAAGGAATCAGTCTTGACGTCATGAGCGGCCGCCGAAACGTTGGCGATGGTCACCGAGCCGCCCTTGATATTCAAGGTGGTGTTCGGGTCGCCTTCGTCGTAGGCCATGATATCGGCCGTCAAGCCGTAGCCGTAGGCATCGCCGGTGACTAAGACGTCCGCGGCGGTGTCGACGAAGAACTTGATGGTCTTGGCGACTTCGGCCGTCGAGCTGATATCAGCCTTGACCGTGAAGGTCTTGCTGGAGCCGTTCAACAGCTTAAAGGGGGTGTTGAGGACGATGGCCACTTTGCGGCCGCTGACCGTGACGGTCGCCGGCAGTTCCGTGGTGCCCTGATAGATCTTGAAGTTGGACAATAAGCTGGTGGTGATGGTGCCGTCCTGCTTCAAGGTAATGGACTTGAACCAAGCATCCTCGTCGGCATCCAGTTTGAAGGAGCCGACCGCCACATTAGCGTCACCGAGGGTGGGATCGGACAAGCCGCTGTTAACGGCCGTCACGGTCACCGTGCCCGAGGGGGTGGTGGACAGGGTCATGACATTGCCGACAATCGGGAAACTGCCGCTAACAATAGCGCCGCCCGCCAAAATGGCGGAAGCGGAAGCGATGCCTAAGGCATGATTGCCGGACTTATTGGCGCCGATATTGGCCACGATGGACAAGGTCTTGGTGACACCAGACGCAATCGTGTAATTCAAAGCCGAGAATTCGGCTTCGTTGGTGTCGGAAGAGAAAGTCTTGGCCGTGGTCAATCTGACGTCGCCGTCATAAAGATAGATGCCGGTCAGATCGTTGTAAGAACCGACGCCCGTCCGTTTGACTTTAATAGTGTCAATGACAATGGAACCATCATTGGAAGCGGTCAGGTTGAACTTAGAGAAGACAACGCCGCTCGAGCTGCTGGGGATGGTGGCCGAGGCCGGCGTATTCGCCGCCAAGGAAACCATCAGCCCGGAACCCATGCTGATATTGCCCGTGCCGCCCGCTTGCGCGGCATTGATTAAGGTCGATTCGGCAGCCGTAATCGACGTGCCGCCGGCCGTGATCGTGTTGGTGGTCGTTAAGACGTTGGCGAAATCAAAGCGGTTAGCGTTGAAAGCCGCTTCCGTCCCTATCAGACGGTAATTGGTGCCGTCATAATAGTAGATATTCGCCGAGCTGGCGTTCTTGACCAAGGAACCTATGGGAAATTGCCCTTCCGGCAAAACCGTGCCGACCGTGTAGTTGACGAAGAAAGCGTCCGGAACGTCAACCACGCGGCGGTTCCAGCTGGTGCCGTATAAGGCCGCCGCCTGCGCTTCGTTTTGGATCTTCCTTAAAACGCCGTTGGGTTCAACCGCGTAAACGGAAGGATCCGTGGTGATTTTCACTAACTTCGTACCCGGTCTCATGGTCACGTTGCCCCCGATGGGGTAGCTCTGCAATTCTGCCGCCGGAATAGTCACGACGTTGTTGAAATTGCTGTACCAGGAAAAATAGGTCGTTTCGTTAGGGAAAACGTATCTCTTGCCATCGGCGCCGAGGTAATAGACGGAAGACAAGCCCGACATTTTGATCAAGTCGCCGGCGGAAGCAGCCGCTTTAGCCGGAGAGACCACGATGCCGCTCATCGCCACTACCGATAAGACCATAACGCCAATGACTAAGAGTCTGCGTAATTTGTTCATAATAATTGCTTAGCATCATTTCCGCGCGCCTAAACTGCCTTAGTTTAAGCGTCGGGGAAATAATAATGGTTCGTTTTCTAATTCACCAAGGTTTAAAAGCCTAAACGGTAAATCAGTCGGAATCCCGCTTCCCTAGCCTTAAAGGCTGAAGGCGAAGGCTGACTGATCTTAAATCTTTTAAGTTCTGCCAGCCAACGTTTTTGCCGTCGGCTGGAGAAAAGCTTAACCGATTTACTTTTTAAAACCATTAAACTTTTAGAGAAAGAAAGCGAACGAATTTTTAAGTGACAAACCGTCTCGGCTTAGCCGAGACTCGACCTTTATTAGGTTCGTAATTCGCCTGCCGGAAATCGCTTTCCGACCGCGAATTTGTTAGTTTAGCTCCGCCGGCTTTCCGAAGCGGAGGATAATCTCTTCCGGCCACGAGGAAGCGTTAAAGGAGATAAACTAACAAACGCGCGTTTCCTTGTTTTAGGATCGGGCGTTTTTAACTAACTACTGATTTAAAGCGTCCTGATTAATCAAGGCGTCCACTTCTTTAAGTTTGTTCAAAGTTTCGCTATAGTCCTTTTGCTCAAATAATTTTTTGGCATCGTCTAAAATCTTTTCCGTATCCGCGGCTGGCGTGGTCGTAGCCGTTTCGGAAACGGCCGTTTCTTCGGGGGAGGTGGCGGTCGCGCTCGTTTCGGCGTTCGTCGTCGTTATTGCCACCGGACTAAGGCCGCTAAGGCCCGTGCCGGCCGAGCCGCTTTCGCCGGCCGCCGGGCTCTCAAAAACTTCTACGCCGACGTTATTCACGGAACTTTCGGCGATGGCCACTTCACCCTCGACGCTAGAAGCCGGAGCGGCCACCGTAGCCGTCGGCACCGCCGCGCCTTTAACTAAACGGTTGACTCTATCCTTCACCGTGTCAATTTCGGAATTAAAACTGGCGCTCAATTTAGCCACTTGGTCTTTGTTATCCTCATTATTAAAATTGGGATCAGCCAAAACAGCCGTGATTTCTTGCGCGTGCTCATTGGCGAATTGCGCCGCCAACTTGTCGCGCTGTATAGAATTAAAGATCGTGTTCAATTTTGCTCTTTCCGAAATAATGCGGGCGATATAGAGGGAGTCGTTTGGTTTAGCGTTAATAAATAACTGGTGGCTAAATAAACTGGCACCAAGCAAAACCAAAATAAAAGCGCCTAAAACGTAAACCGGTTTAAGAGAAACTTGTACTAGACTGCGCAGATTGATAAAGAAATTTTTCCGTGTTGAGAGAAGGTTCTCCGGAGCTTGAGAAATTTCGGATAACAAAAACTCCCGATCGCTTTTCAGCCAATTTTTATCGGGAGCTATATTTTTGCCGGCTCTAAGCCCGGCGCGCAAATCTTTTAAGGTCATACGCTATAATATACGGAAAAACAGCCAAAATGTTACACTTCTAAAGCTTAACTTTTTCTTCCTCCACTAATGCTTTGAGGGCGTTTAGGGCGCGATGAATCAAAACTCGGACATTTCCCCGGCTTTTTCCGCTGATTTCAGCGATTTCTTCCAAAGATAAATCGTTAATGAATTTCATGATTATAACTTCACGGTATTCGTCTTTTAACAAGGGGAGCTTTTTTTTGACTACTTCCAACTCGGCCGCTCGGTCCATATCAGCCTGCGGATCTTGGGTTATATCAATAACCTCAAGGGGGTAAGCCTCGTTATCTAAAGAGTCAGTGACAGCCGATTTAGTGCCAGCGTCGCGATAATAATCAACAATGGCGTTACGCGCGATTTTATAAAGCAGGGCGCGCAAAGTTTTGGCGCTTTCTAAACTATTGGTGCGAATATGGTTCCAAGTCTTTAAAAAAATGGTTGAAGTTAAATCATTGGCTTCTTCGCGGTGGCCGACTTTGAAATAAACGAAGCGGTAAATTTCGCTAACATAAGCGTCATAAACCTTAATAAAAGTCTCCTTATGACCGTTTTCCAAACGAGCTAAGGTTTTTTTATCTTTAAATTTTTTAACCAGGTTCGCCATAACAAAAAATAACGGGAAATATTTCTCTCGCCCGCGCCGGTATAAATTAATTTTCAATTAATTCCCAGTTTAGCATACCAAAGGTAGCTAAAGCAAGTTGACTAAATTTTAAAAATAGGGAAATTCCTCTTAATCCCTACTTCCTTTTACTCCGGAAGGCTGGCTTTTATTTTACGGTCAAAATTAATTTCCCCTCCCTATAATTTGACTTTTTAAATAAAGGTTTTAAAATATAAGGACTTAAGTCCAACCTATTATGGACTTTGTCTTGACTAGAGATAGATTTTAAGTCTAAGATAATTTAGACTTAAAATTAATTTTTAATTTTTATTAGCCTATTTTATTATTTAAGTCCATAATATAATGGACTTAAAAATTAAAAATAATGAAAAAAAGAGTCTTTTCCTTACCTAAAACTCCGCCGCAAGCGATTAAAGAGACAAATTCCCCTCTCTGGCTCTCGGTTTCGGAAGGGGCGCGACTGGGCGGTGTCCAAGACAAGACTATCAGGCGGGCCATTAAAAATGACCCGGATTTAGTTTATAAAATCGTTAAAAACCGCTACCAAATAGAGTTTAGTTCTCTATTGACATTTTTAAATAAAAATACTAAATTAAAAAATAAACTGCGTGATTTCGGTTTGGGCCAATACGTTAACGAATGGAAGAAATAGACCGGACGGCCGAAAAAAATAAACTCTTAGCTTCTTTGAAAATAAAATAATGTTTCACCAAAAATGCTGAAAAAATGAAAAAGTTAATTTTCCTTCTGATTTTTGTTTGTCCCCTTTTCCTTTGTTCGGGCTGTACTGAATCAAAAGAAAGCTCGGGACAAGCCACGAATCCTAAAACAGCCCCCGCTGAACCTAAAGACAAAGCGGCGACGGCCAAAATAGAAAAAATCGGCCAAACCTGGCTGGCTTTGAAAAAATTCGATCCCGGCGAAATAGCAAATTGGGATGACAACCGCATGCTTTGGCTGGCCCTAAAAAACTATGATGGTAAAAAAATTGCCACTTGGTTCGGCTATCAAAATGGGCATATAGTGTTTCTTGCCAAAACCGCGAACCTTCATAAACTCCCTTGCCCAACGTGCTATTGGATAGAAGATACCTTAAAGCAAGTAGGCGAAGAAGCCTACTTCGCCGAAATTAAAGACGAGAACGGACATTTTATCGCTTACGCGGCCGATAAGGCCTATGCCAATCCGGGACAAGAATATTGGATTAAATGGATCAGGCTTTACCGCTACAACAAGAGCGGCGGCCCCTTTACTAGTTTCACCAGTCGTACCGAGGGCGAAAAAGTCTTCTATTATAAAGCGGCAAAAAAGATTGCTTTTGAACCCTACCTAAACACCGGCGATCCACAACATGATTACCTGCCCTGGTTAATTGTGATCGTCAGCCTTATTTTCCCGATCGCCGTAGCCTTCGTTCGTCTGGACGCCAAGAAGCCGCTCTCTAAAATTGCAGCTAAAGGAATCGCTTTTCTCGCCGCTTTCATCTTAAGCTCATTCGTGATCAGACACTCAAACTTCAGATTCTTCGGCGTGGTTGCTGAATGGGAACAGTACCGGGAAGGCGGTTTACTGGTCTTGTTTTCTTTTATGTTCGGCGCTATCGCGATGATCTTTCAAATGGCCTTAGGTAAATTGAGCTTGGGGCGTTTTTTTAAGAGGCCGGAATTAAGCATTATTATCGGCTTTACCCTAAGCGCCTGCGTTATGCTCGGCGCCCTGACCAACAGCGTTTTCTTCTGGCTGCCTTTGTCCGCCATGTGCGCGGGTATTATCCTTACCTGGCTCTTATACCTCGGTTGGACTTGGGAAGTTTGGGAAGAAAAACTCTGGAAACGATTTAACCGCTAATAACGGTAAACAAATCAATTGTGAAAGCAAAAACCGCCCGGATTCCTAGGGCGGTTTTCGTGTAAGTCTTAAGAAAACTTTAAACCGGATTAAAGAACGGTATCCTTAACCACTTTGGCTAAGCGAAATTTAACCACAGTCTTGGCCGGAATCTTGATGCTTTCGCCGGTCGCCGGATTGCGACCATCTCTGGCCTGGCGATGGACCTTGACTAGCTTGCCGAAGCCCGGGACGATGCATTCGCCGGCCTTCTTGACTTCTTTGTAAACCACGTCGGCCAGGGTGTCCATGAAAGCGGCCGTCTCTTTCTTGCTCAACTTGGTTTCTTCCGCCAAGGTGGCAATCAACTGCGATTTTGTCATCTTTGACATAATTTTAGCCTGGGACTCATTAATAAAGCGCTCAAAAGAGGTTTTAATAATCAAGTCCTTTTAAAATAATTGTATTTAAATTTCGCAATTATCCCCTGTTTATAGAAGTATTATAGCATAGCCCTAAAAATATGCCAATAAATACAAGGGATTTATTGGCGCGCCCTTTTTTACTGGCGAATGAACTGATGCTGGGAAATCCTATCCAAATGCCAGGCTTCTTTCCAACCGCAGTCGCCCAAGCCAACGTCCCAGACTTCAGCCCCCAAAGAGAGGGCCTGCTCTAAGGTAATTTTATTTAAATATTTGCCTAAACTCGGAATAGTTTTGGAATCGGCACCGCTAATAAGATAAAAGTAAATTTTGTTGAAAAGCACGGCCAAAGCCACGGCGGCCAGCCGGCCCTTGACTTCCAGGCTCACCAATTGCCAGTTAAAGGGCAGTCTAATTAAATCGCTCCAGGCTTGCTGATCTTCTTTGCTTTGTAAATAAGAATCGGAAAAATTAATAACGTTCAATTTAAAGAGTTTTTTTAAGTCCGGCCAGCGATTATAGATAATTTTTAAGCCCCCTGCTTCCAAGCGCTTAAATTCGGAACGCCAATTATGCTGTTTCTTCGTGGACAAGCGGCGGCGCGCGTAATCATTAAAAGTCCTTAAACCATTTAAAGGTAAAACGTATTTATAATCCTCTAGAGGCAAAGCGCGCGTAAACGTGTCTTCACCGGAAATATCGTAAATTATGACGGGTTTGGGCAAGCGCCGGTAAAGCCGCGGGATAATTCTCTCGTAGCCGGGACGGAGAAAAAGGCGATTTTCTTCGCAGGGATCTTCGGCGAAAAATTCCAGCCAGCCGCTCTTGTGCCGCTCTAAGGGCAGGAGGGCGACCGGCTTCTCTTCCCCGTCCCGTTTCTCATAAGCGGCATAAAAATTCAAAGGATAGGGAAAGTATTTATAAAAGCAGTAACGAAAATCCCAGGTGTCAAAAATCGTCTTTCCCGGGCTTAAGAGCCGCCAGAGCGCTTCCGCGTTGACCAAATCATTAATTTCCTTAATGGCAAACATATAAAATCTCCTCCCGTTTACGGGCTTTAGACCACGTTAGGTTGTAAATGATAATAAGGCGGATTGTCCTTATAGCGCTTTATCGCCAAGCGGATAATCTCCTCTAAAAAATCGCCGTAATCAAGCCCGATCATCTGGGCCGACTCGGCGAAAAAGCCGCCGTTGTCCAGAGAGGGGTTGGGATTAAGCTCCAAAACGTAGGGATTATTGTTCTTGTCCACCCTAATTTCCACCCGGCCGTAATCGTGGCAGTCTAAAATGTTATAGGTATCCAGGGCGATTTCTCCTAATAAGGTTTCCAATTTCTTGCCGATGTTTTTCGGCGGCCTCTGGACGACGATTTTTTTATAGACCGAGTCTTCCGTGTATTTGGCCGCGAAGGGATAAATGTGCCAGACGCCTTCCGGCAGGTCGTCAAAAATGGAGCGCGACAAAGGCAGGACGCGCAAATCGTCTTCCTCGGTGCCGATAATGGGGACGTCGTATTCGTCGCCCTCAATATATTCTTCAATTAAGGCCGGCCGGCCGACTTCTTTGATGACCTTTTCCAGTTGCCTATTCAATTCTTCGCGATTTTTAACCACGGAGTCGTTAGTGATGCCGATGGAATTGTCGGTATTGGCCGGTTTAATTATTAAAGGATAGGATAAGTCTTCGCGGATGTCGTCTTCCAAAGAATAGACGTAATCCCATTCCGGCGTCGGTATCTTATGGTAGCTCAAGAGCTTCTTTACCCGGATCTTATCAATACACAGACCGAGAGTGAAAGGATTGGAACCGGTATAGGGAGTCTGCAGGGTGTCAAAAATGGCGGCGGCGTGCGGTTCTAAAAGGCTGGAATTGTTTATCCGTTCGCAGACGTTGAAAACCAAATCCACGTCGCTGTTCTTTAAATCGCTAAAGGCTTTGGGCAAATCGTTAAAATCAAAAAAGCTGACGCGGTAGCCGCGTTCGGCCAGGGTCTTTTCTATGTCCTTGCCAATAACCGTCAAATCCTTTTCCACGATGGTTTCCTGGTCGTCGTTAGCTTCTTCGTAAAAATTGCAGGCGATGCCAATATGGAGATTACGCTGGCCGGAAATGGCCATACGCCGAATTTTTTCAATCTTGCTCCGGCGCTTTAAAATTTCTACGTTCAGAGCGGAGACCGAGAAGGGATTCTTGCGCGTGGTTTTACCGATGGAAGAAGCTGGATGGAATTTGGCCACGTCGTAATTTATGGCCGCTTCCGCTTCGCGCAAATTATCTTGGGCATCCAAAGGATTTTGGCCGGAAACTAAAATCCAACCCAGGTATTCATAGCCTTCCGGCGGCGACAAGACGGAATCGCCGATTTTCTTTTCAAATTGGAATTCCTTAACGAAGGGCCGGCGGCGCAGGTCCTCGGCGATCTCCACGTTGACCAGAATGCCGGAGTGGTCGGAAGAGAAAGTCTTGGCGGCTAAATACTCAAAAGGGCCATTGGCAAATTCAAATTTAGGGATATACAGGCCACAGGCGATTTTTAACGTATTTTCCAATAAATCCACGCGCCAGGCGGCCTTAACGCTCGGATAAACCTCATCCCCGCCCAAGCGCAGGTTAATTTCCAGAGGTACGGGTCCTTTAACCGTGGATTTGGCCTCAAAATGGACGCAACCGTTCAAAATGCCCAGTTTTTCCAGAGTTTCGTCGGCAATAGCCAAAAGCTCGGCCTGATTCTTCGGCGGCAAATTGGAAGGCGTCATCCGCGTCGTTTCAATGAAGAAGGGCTCCTTGGTCTTGCCGTTATCGGAGAGAGCGCAGAATTTCATCTTCCCGTTCTGGACCAGGATGTCCAAATCCACTTCGTCGCCGTCAATATATTCTTCCACGAAAATTTCCAGGCCGTCGTTTAAAGCCGATTCCACTTTGGGAGAAATTTTCTTTTTCAAGTAGGTAAAACTTTCGCGCAACTCTTCTTCGTCGTCAACCTTGACCACGAAGGCACTGGCGGCGCCATAAGCCGGTTTAACCACTAAAGGGAAAGAAAAATTCTTCAAGACCTCTTCCAGGTCTTTGCTGTTTTTCAGCGACTGGCATTTGACCGTAGGCAAATTATGAGCGGCGCAAAACTCACGGAAGAGGTATTTGTTGCGGACGCGGTTGGCGACTTTATACGGGGTGCCGATGAGCTTGTACTTGTCCGTGATTTTAGCCGTCAATAAAACGTCGTCTTCTAAAAAGGTAAAGGCGCCGTCCAAATGAACGTTCGGATTGTCTTTTAAAAATTTATCCACGACCGCCAAAGACTCAATGTAATTGGCGGTGTCGGCCGTCAGGCAATAATCAACAAAAGGCTGGAAAGAATTGGCTTCCCGGCTTAAAACAATCACTTTCACCCCTAAACTCTTGGCCTTTCTGATGAAAAACTTTTTGGAATGGAGAGGGTCATTAGCGCCAGAGCTGTTGACGATTAAAATCATCTTGCCGGCCAAGGAATTAGAAACGCTCTCGGAGTTGCTGTTACCATTCATAAATAATAGATCGGCCGGCGGATAGGCCGCCGGCTTAAGTCCTGTTTGTTTATCTAACGTTATAATTAACGCCGATCTCAATAATCACTTCTTCTAAGCCGGACGGGGTTGAAGGCGAGGCCACGGCCCCGCCGCCGACGCCGCCCTTGGCGCTGTAATCATAGCTCAACACGGGGGAAATGAAATTTTCGTACCAGCCGACGATATCATGCAATTTGACGCCGGCGGCTTTGGCCAAGTCAACGCTCTTGGCCCGGGCGTCAAGAATGGCCAAGACGCGAGCCTGCTGTTTCAAATCGTTCATGTTGGAAGCGTCAAAAGACAAATTGCTTATCTGATTGGCGCCGGCTTGGCTGACGGTGGCAATGACTCGGCTCAATTTCCCCGGATCCTGATCGTAACCGGTCACTTTGACGGCCACCTGCTCGTTAGCGCTGTAGCCAGTCACCGTGTTGACGTTATTGAGATAGTCATACTGCGGCGACAAGGAATAATTCTGCGTTTGAATATCATCATCACTAACGCCTACGGCCTTCACGGCTTTAAGAATGCCGTCCACCTTGGCGTTTAATTGATTTAAAGCCGCGTCCGGTTTGGCGACCTTGTCAATTTGCACGCCCAAAGTCACCCAGGCGATGTCCGGCTGATAAGTGACTTTTCCTTGGCCGACCACGGTCACCTGCCGATATTGCTGGCTGACCAAACGGTCGCGTAACAAGGAAACAACCACGACACCAATTACCAAAACGATGGCGATCAGGGTAATGACGGCCTTGGGACTCTGCCAAGACCAGGAACGATGATTTTCTTCGTTCATAAATTTTTTAAATTAACTATAAGTTATAAAAATTGCTTGAAAGTTTCGCGATTATCTTATTATAGCATTTTTTAAAAAAACCACAATAAAAATCAGGTAAAGCTAAAAGTTTTTTCTTACTAACGCGCTTACTCACTTCCCTTAGCATCCAAAGGATAGAAAAAAAACCGACTTAAAAAACCTGGGCTTGAAAAACGCTTAACTCCGCCTCGCCGGATTTATAGCAATCACTTGGCAAGCCGGCCTTTTGCGCGCAGAGCTGGCTTAGAAATTCCTCCAAGCTCCAGCCGGTTTCCGTGGCCACTTGCGGCAGGAAAACGCCGCTGCGCCCGCCTTTTTTAACAATAACGCCGTCACGGCCCAGTTTTATCTCGCGCCAATCGCTAATGACTTTCGGCGGCGACAAAACACTGACCTCATAGCTAAGCTGGGCTAGTTCCGCTACGCTAACCGGCAAAAAACGGCCGTCCTCGGTGGCCGCGGCCATAGCCATATCGCGCACCACTTGCCATAAAGCTTCGTCGGCTATAATTTGGCCAATACAGCCGCGCAAATCCCCGTTTTTCGTCAAAGTCACGAAGGCGCCCTGGATTTGCTTCAAGCGCGGATCGCTGACTTGAAAATCAGGAATGCTTCCGTCCTTAACGTAAGTTTCCACGCTTTGC
>Ga0116202_10002137_pt1 | contig 11717 bp, 9 predicted proteins | sample LakKivw325mmetaG_FD_94479 | JGI IMG/M metagenome (GOLD analysis project Ga0116202, IMG submission 94479) | Anoxic lake water microbial communities from Lake Kivu, Rwanda to study Microbial Dark Matter (Phase II) - Lake Kivu water 325m metaG | ecosystem: Environmental > Aquatic > Freshwater >... | reverse complement strand
CCCTTGATCCGGAAGGGGGCTCTCAAGGAAGCGGTGGTCATTTCCGCCTCCGGCGAGAAGGATTCGGTCTGGGAAATTAAGGCGGCTAAGGCCGCCGGCCTGAAAACCCTGCTCCTGACCTGCCAGGCAAAGTCCGCCGGCGCCAAAGCGGCGGACCGGGTTTGGGCCGGCGCCAAGATCCCCGAACCATATTCCTATAACTTCTCCACTTATCTCGGGATGGTCCTGGCCGGCGGGGGCGAAAATCCCCGGGCGATAAGGGGCTTCCTGCGCCGCTTGCCGGCGCCGAATGATTTTGCCCGTTATAATTTCTTCACTTTCATTTTGCCCGACCGTTTCCGGCCCGTAGCCGACATGCTGAACGTCAAGGACGACGAGCTCTTCGGCCCCCACTCCAGCCTGCGCGCCTACGGCGAAGGCCAGGCGCGCCACGCTAAGTTCATCGCCGCCTCTCCGCGCGAACTGGTCATCAGTTTCGGGAAAAATGAATATTTCGGCGCGCCCGGAAACCGCTGGGCGATAAGACTGCCGGCCAAAGCCGGCCCCGCCCTCGTCATTTCCCTGGCTTATTATCTGGCCGGCAGGATCCAGGCCTCCAAGCCGCCCTATTTCAAACGCGGCCTAGAAAACTACTGCCTCAAAACCGGCCCCAAGCCTTACGGCCGGCAAAAACCGTTTCCGGTTATCGTGAGATAAAAATGTTAAAATAAAACGCCTTATCGCTAAGGTGTTTTTTCATAAAAATAATTTAAGTCTATCTCACCTTAACCTGCTCCTTAACTTTATTCACGGCCGCCCTTAATTCTTTCCGCTCGCCAAATAATAATGCCGCCGCAATTTCAAGTTCTTATCCAACTCATAAATCAAAGGTAGACCGGTGGGGATGTTTAAGTCAGCCACTTCTTTGACGTTTACTTGCCCGAGAAACTTGGCCAAAGCCCTGAGGCTGTTGCCGGAAGCGGAAATTAAAATCCGGCGCTTGTTTTTTAAGGCGGGAACGACTTTCTCGCGCCAGAAAGCGCCGACTCTTTTTTCCACGTCACTTAAACTTTCGGCGCGCGGCACTTTAAGGCCGTGGTATAAAGCCTGACCGCTCTGGTCGTAGTGGCTGCCTTTTTTAATCAAAGGCGGTCTGACAGAGTAAGAGCGGCGCCATTTAAAAACCCGCACCGGCCCATATTTCAAGACCATAGCCTTTTTATTCAAACCCTGCAAGACCCCGTAATGCCTTTCGTTCAAGCGCCAATCCTGTTCCACGTCCGGCCGGCCGCCGACCTCTTTCAAAGCCAGCCGCGTGGTCTTCCGGCAACGTTTCAAATAGTTTTCAAAAACCAGATCAAACTTAAAGCCGGCGGCTTTAATTTTCCGGCCCGCCCGCCGCGCTTCCCTTTCCCCGCGCGGACTTAAACCAACGTCCACCCAACCAGTAAACAAACCCTTTTTATTCCAAACACTCTCGCCGTGGCGCAACAAAACGACTTTAATCATAAAATAATCTTAATACTTCCATTATATCATAAATTGACGCTGAAAGTTCAAAAATGATAGTATGATGATAGCTAATCCTTAATCGTATTGACGAGCCTAAACCTAGCCAATTTAAGAAGTTAACGGTTGAAATCGGCCTAATTGTCATTAAACTGCTGCGTTTTTTAGGAAAAGTCTTGATCACAATCTTCCGGATCATATCCGGTTTTTTTCGTTTGCTCTTTAAAGGCGTCTTTTACAAAATATTAGTAAAAATATATTATGAAATTTTCCGATTGAAAAGGGGTGGGCGACTTAATAAAAGCGCGCTTGAATGGCTGCGGGAAAAATTCATTTTCCTTCTGCTTTTAGCTCTGGCCCTAATTCTCATCGGCGGTAATTTTGCCAAAAGAAGCCAAGCCGCCGCCTTGGAAACAAAAATCGCCCAAACCACCATGTCGCACTTAATTAATCCGGAAGTTAGCAATGAAGAAAAAACCACTCTAATTGAAGAAATCCTGACGCCCAATGATTTGCTGACCGCCGGCGAGGAGAAATATGAAAATAATCCTTGCGCCGTGAATAAAGCCGGTTCCCCGGCCGCGACAGAAACGCCGACGCCTTCCGATCTCTTGGTTTTAAACGAAGAAGGCGATCTTATCATGAAGCCCCACATTTTGACGCCGACGGGCGAGCTGGCGCCGGCGCGCACGGAAATAATCTCTTACAGCGTGCAAAGCGGCGACACCGTCACCTCCATCGCCGCCAAATTTAACATTTCCGTTAACACCATTCTCTGGGCTAATAACTTAAGCGCCTATAGCCTCATTCGCCCGGGTGACACCTTAACTATTCTTCCTTACACTGGCGTGCTCTATACCGTTAAAAGCGGCGACACTTTGAGCCGGATTGCCCAGCTTTACGGCGTGGACGGCGACAAAATTTCCAGCTGTAATGATTTGTCCGGCGGTCTGAAAAGCGGACAAAAAATCATCATTCCCGGGGGAAGAAAAATTACCACGACCGCGCCCGCCCCCACTTATACCGGCATTTCCGCCATTAGCAATTTAATTTCACCCAGCACGGCTAAAACGAGCGCCGGCAAAATGCTTTGGCCGACTGTTGGTTATCGCATTACTCAATATTTCTCCTGGCGGCATCCGGCCATTGATATCGCCAATAAAGTCGGGACGCCGGTTTACGCCGCCGATGACGGCGTCGTGGAAATTTCTCAAGGCGGCTGGAACGGCGGTTACGGCAACACGATTTTAATAAATCACGGCGGCGGCATGAAAACCCGTTACGCCCATGCCTCTAAATTATTGGCTAAAGTCGGTGAAGAAGTTTCCCAAGGACAAGCCATCGCCTTAATGGGCTCGACCGGGCGTTCCACCGGCCCGCATCTCCATTTTGAAGTCATCATTAAAGGCGTTAGATATAATCCTCTTAATTACCTTAGCTATTAAGCCTATGGGGCACATCATCTTGGGTATAATTTTAACGGCGGTCGGCGCGATCTTGATCATTAAGACGGAATGGTTTATTAATAATTTCGGGCGCATGTCCTGGTTTGAAGAAAAACTCGGTTACGAGGGCGGCTCGCGCTTGGGTTATAAACTGGTGGGTATAGTTTTCCTCTTCGTCGGCATTATCGTTATGACCGGCAGCGGCACGGCCTTTTTGCAATGGCTGACAAAACCGCTAACCCGCTACAGCCAGAAATAGTCGCTGACCATTTTCCTCCTCTTAGTTGACTCTGCGTGCCCTCTTAGTTGACCAGCGAAGAAATAATTGTTAAAGTTATCCTTCCAACCGGGCCCTTAGCTCAGCTGGCTAGAGCGCCGGCTTTGCAAGCCGGAGACCGGGAGTTCGACTCTCCCAGGGTCCACTAATGAAAAAGGCTTGGCATAAGCCAGGCCTTTTTCCATATCTGGAGCAGATTAACTACCGTAAACTTTCTGTAAAAAAGGATTTTAATTCCCATAAAAATAATTCGTCTCGCCTTTTGCCCCGCGCCTTTAAAAATGATAAAATTAAGCCATGTCCAAGAACAAACCTAAATTGATTATCATTGACGGCAACGCCCTGATTCACCGCAGTTTTCACGCCTTGCCCCCGACTTTGCGCACCAAAAACGGACAAATCGTCAATGCCGTCTACGGCTTCACTTCTTTCCTCTTGAAAGCCTTGAACGAATTCCATCCCGAATTCGTGGTTTTGACTTTGGACAAAAAGGGGCCGACCTTCCGCCACGAGGAATACGCCGCCTACAAAGCCAAGCGCGTTCAGGCTCCGAACGAACTCTACGAGCAGATTCCCCTGGTGAAAAAAGTGGCCGCGGCTTTCAACATCCCGATTTTCGAATTAAGCGGCTACGAGGCTGATGATTTGATCGGCACTATTTGCCGGCAGACAAACGCCGAAAAAAATTTGGAAAAAATCATCATTACCGGCGATTTGGACACCCTGCAATTAATTGACGCCAAGACCAAAGTTTATACCATGAGCCACGGCTTGGCCGACAGCTTGCTTTATGACGCCGCCAAAGTTAAGGAGCGCTATAATCTAACACCAGCGCAAATTATTGACTTCAAAGCTTTGCGCGGCGACCCGAGTGATAATATCCCCGGCGTTAAAGGCGTCGGCGAAAAAGGCGCCAACGAACTTCTGACCACTTTTAAAGATTTGGACGGACTTTACGCAGCCGTCAAAAAAAATAATCCCAAAATCAAAGAACGACTTTTGGCGCTTTTAAAAAAACATAAAGGTGAAGCCTTTTTAAGCCGCCGTTTGGCGACCATAGACCAAAAAGCACCCTTGAAATTTTCTTTGCCTGACATTCGCTTCAGCGCTTTTAAATTGGAACGGGTTTTAAGCTTATTTAGTGAACTGGAATTCAAATCTCTCTTAAATAAAGTCAAAGAATTGCGCGACAATCTCAATCGGGCCCACGGCCTTAAAAGCGAAAAGACGGCCAAAGAACCCTTAGATAAAACCACGACGGCCAAATTCGCCCGCAATCAAAAAAAATTCAATTACCAGCTGGTTGACGAGGAGAGTAAATTCTCGGCCTTTCTCAAAAAACTAAAAAGTCAAAAAGCCTTTGCTTTAGACACGGAGACTTCCGACCTAGATCCCTCGACGGCTGAACTCTTGGGTTTAAGTTTTTCTTGGCGAGAAGGCGTCGCCTATTTCGTCTTGGCAACGAAAGAACGACTAGAAAAATTAAAACCGCTTTTTGCCAATGAAAAAATCAAAAAGTACGGCCATAATTTGAAATTTGATTACCGCGTTTTAAGAAGCCAAGGAGTGGAACTTAAAGGTTTGGCTTTTGACACCATGATCGCCGCCTACCTATTAAACCCGGCCAGCCGCCAGCACAGTTTGGATTCTTTAGCTTTCACTGAATTGGGTTTTGAAAAAATCAGCAAAGTTAACCTAGCCGACACGCAGCCGGGACAATTAACTTTGGATTTTAAAACCCTGGATCCGGAAAAATTAAGCCTCTATTCCTGCGAAGACGCCGATTTCACCAACCGGCTGGTAAAAATTTTAGGGCGGCGACTGGAGGCTGAGGGTTTGACAGACTTATTTAAAAAAATTGAAATGCCCCTTATTCCCGTCTTAGGCAAAATGGAAGATAACGGCGTCAAACTTAATCCGGCGCCCTTAAAACGTTTGGATCGAGAAATTAGCGCTCGCCTCATAAAACTGGAAAAACAAATCTATCGCTTAGCCGGAAAAAAATTCAATCTCAATTCCCCGAAACAACTCAAAGAAATTCTTTTTGAAAAATTAGCCATTCCCACAGCCAACATCAAGAAAACTAAAACCGGTTTTTCCACGGCTGAAGAGGAACTGCTAAAAATGCGGGGACTACATCCGATTATTCCCTTGCTTTCCGACTACCGCGAATTAAACAAGCTGCAAACCACCTATTTAAACGCCTTGCCGCAGATGATTAACCCTAAAACCGGGCGCGTCCATACTAATTTTAACCAAACCGTGACCGCCACCGGCCGCCTGTCTTCCACCGATCCGAACTTGCAAAATATCCCCACGCGCAGCGCCGCCGGCCGAAAAATCAGAAGCGCTTTCGTGGCCGCAAATGGTTTCCAACTGGTCAGCTTTGACTATTCGCAAATTGAGTTGCGCTTGGCCGCGCATCTAGCTCAAGATAAAAAAATGATTCAAGCTTTTAAAAATAAAGGAGACATCCATGCGGCCACGGCCGCGGAAATAAATCAAGTCAAGCCGGAAGCGGTGACAAAAAGCATGCGCCGCGAGGCCAAAGCCGTCAATTTCGGCATTCTTTACGGCCAAGGGGCGCACGGTTTAAGCCAAGGCGCCGACATTCCTTACGCCCGCGCCCAGGAATTCATCATCAAATACTTCGCCGCCTATCCGAACATCAAAAAATTGGTGGAGCGCTTCATTCGTGAGGCCCGACGAAGCGGTGTCGCCGTCACTTTATTTGGCCGACGCCGGCCTTTGCCGGAAATTAATTCTTCCCTGCCGGCGGTCAGAAAAAGCGCCGAACGCATGGCCATTAACACGCCTCTACAGGGCACGGCCGCCGATTTAATAAAAATGGCCATGGTGAAAATTGAAGAGTTTATCGGCGGTAAAGAAAAGGAGATCCGTCTTCTCCTGCAAATCCATGATGAGTTGATTTTTGAAATCAAAAAGGATAAGATAAAAACTTACGTGCCGGCCATAAAACGGGTTATGGAAAACGTTCTTAAATTGAGAGTGCCCATTGTCGTGGAAGAAAGCGCCGGAAAAAATTGGGGCGAATTAAAATAAAAAGCCGCTTCCTCTTATTTATAAAGAAACGGCTTTTCAGCGCGACATGGAAAATAATTCCTTCAGGAAAAGGCGAAGGAAATTCAGGCCGACGAGCGCCGCCGCAAAAATTATACAAAACAAACAGGCGAGCAAACCGTAAAACATGCCTCCGCGAGTAAAAGAAAAATAAAGACCGAGCAAAAACAGGGCCCAAGCCAAAACGGCGCGCATTATCTTTCCTAACTTCTTCTTTAACCAACGCGATACGATCACAAAATAAATGAGCATTAGCCAAAGCCAAGCGAAGGCAATGTTCCACCAAGAGGAAATGGCGTAATTCACTTGGATTTTGATCAAATCGGCGATATCGTTTTCGGTCATTAAGCGTGCTTGTCCGCCGGAAAAACGAAACCAAAAGACAAAGAGAACGCCGACAATAATAACCAAAAACGAAATAAGCATGATCTCAAAGCCAATCTACCGCCATCGGTTTTGCCGTTTGATTTTCCATGTTTTCCACTGACAACTTTTTTCTTCCGTTTTTTCCATTATTTTTATTTTTTAAAATTACTATTACCATTAAACCACAGATCCTTTCCCCTGTATAGGATAAGTTTAAACATTAGCTAATATTCTGCTAATATTAAATTAAATGGGTGCTAAAACAGAGCTAAAAAAATTGGCTAATAAAAAAATCGCCCTGCTCGGCCTCGGCTTGGAAAACCGGGCCCTTTTGGCTTGGCTGAAAAAACATAAAATAAAAGCGACGGTAAGGATCAAGGACGTGCGCCTGAATCCGCGTGACTTCAATCGCGGCCTGGAGAAATTTGATCTCCTTTTCCGTTCACCGGGCTGGCCGCTCTTTTGCCCGGGAATAAAAAGGGCCCGCGCTCAAGGCAAAACGGAAATTACCAGCGCCTTAAATTTATTCTTTAGCCTCTGCCCGACTAAAAACATCGTCGGCGTCACTGGTTCCAAGGGCAAAGGCACGACCGCCAGTTTGATTGACAAAATTTTAAAAGACGCTGGGCGGCACGTTTGGCTGGGCGGCAATATCGGCGTCGCGCCTTTTTCTTTTCTCGATCGCCTAAAGCCTAAAGATTTCGTCGTCTTGGAATTATCCAGTTTCCAATTGGAAGATTTGGAACACTCGCCGCGCTGGGCCATTATCACCAATTTGTTTAAAGAACATTTGGCCCCGGCCGACCCGCGTAACCCCAATTTCCATCCGGATTTAAAAAGTTATTGGCAAGCGAAATTGAATATCGCCCGCGCGCCGGAAAATGAATGGCTCTTAGCCAATAAAAACCTGCGCTCGAAATTAAAGCGGGAAAAAATCCGCGGCCGCTTAATCTATTTCGCTCCCTCCTCCCTGCCCGCAAAATTGGTCGGCGCTTACAATCGCGAAAACGTCGGCGCCGCCGTCCGTCTGGCCAAAGTTTTAAAAATCAAAGCGGCGCAATATAAAAAAACGATCGCTAATTTCGGCAATTTGGAACACCGTCTAAAATTGGTCCGCGAACTTGGGGGCGTTAAATATTTTGACGATAGTTTTTCCACCACGCCGGAAAGCGCCCTTTTGGATTTAAATTCCTTTTCCCAACCCTTAATTCTCATCGCCGGCGGGGCTGACAAGGGCGCCGATTTCCGTTCTTTGGCCAAAAGCATAAAAAAGAAAGTGAAATTTCTCTTGCTTTTAACCGGACCGGCGACACGGCGTTTGCAAAAAGAATTGGTCCGGATAAAATTTCCGAGCAAGAACCTCCTAGTCGTCAACGGCATGGCGGCGGCGGTCAAAAAAGCCCGCGAGCAAGCTCAAGCCGGCGATATTGTTCTCTTGTCGCCCGCCTGCGCCAGTTTTGGCTTGTTTAAAAATTACAAGGAACGGGGCGACCGTTTTAAATATTATGTCAGACATTAAAGCGCGTAACCTTATCGGCGTTTTTGATTCCGGCCTGGGCGGTCTAACGGTTTTTAAAAACCTTTTGCAGGAACTTCCGGATTATAATTACGTTTACCTCGGCGACAACGCCCACCTGCCTTACGGCAATAAATCGCCGGAAACAATTTATCGCTACAGCCGCGAGGCGGTTAAGTTTCTCTTCGCCGAAGGCTGTAACTTAATCCTTATCGCCTGTAATACCGCCTCGGCCCAGGCTTTGCGCCGCTTGCAACAAGAATATTTGCCCGCCCATTATCCCCAACGCCGAATTTTAGGCGTCATTAGACCCTTGGCGGAAGCGGCCGGCAAAAATCAGACGCACCGCGTCGGCGTTATCGGCACCAAAGCAACCATTAACTCCGGCGCCTATGTCTCCGAAATCAAAAAATTATGGCCAAAATTAGAGGTTTTTCAACAAAGCGCGCCCCTACTTGTTCCCTTAATAGAAGAAGGCTGGTTGAAAAAGCCGGAAAGTAAAATGATCCTAAAAAAATACCTGCGGCCGCTAAAAAACAAAAATCTTGATCTCTTAATTTTAGGCTGTACCCATTATCCCCTCCTCTATAAAGACATTAAGCGCCTAATGGGGCGGCGCTGTTTCGTTCCCGATCCGGGCCAAATCGTGGCCGAAAGCTTAAAGGACTATTTAAAACGCCATCCGGAACTGGAGCTGGAAACGGTGGCCGAACCCAAACGGCGATATTACACTACTGACAACCCGGAGTTTTTCTCCGCTTGGGCGAAAAAATTGCTGGGGCGAGAAATGCGGGCGGCGGAAAAAGCGCAAATCGCCTCTCGGTAAAAAGCGGCCATTTTAAAAATTCAAATCATCTATGATTATTTTTCTCTACGGCGCCGAAACTTTTTTGAGCCGACGCAAACTGAAAGAATTAAAGGCTAAATTCATCGCCGACGTTGATCAAAATTCGCAAAGCGTCAGCGTCATTGACGGCGCCGCAAGCAATTGGAAGAGTTTGAGCGAAAAAATAAACACCGGTTCTTTGTTCGTGAAAAAACGACTGGTCGTTTTGGAAAATGTTTTTCAAAACAAACAGACGGAATTTTTCGTGCCGCTAAGGGACTATTTAAAAAAGATAAACGCCCGGCGGGATAAAGAGGACAACGTCATAATTTTTTGGGAGGAAGAACTAAATACGAAAAATAAACCGCTTCCGGCCGCCGCCAAAAAATTGTTTGAGTTCTTAAACCAACAAGAATACGTGCAAGAATTTAAAACCTTAAACGCCGGGCAAGTTTTGGCTTTCATTAAAAATGAAACCGCCGCTTACGGGCGCGAAATCGGCGCCGGTGCCGCCCGTCGCCTCTTGGATCTGACCGGCGGCAATTTATGGACTTTAAGCAAGGAAATAAAAAAATTGGCTTTAAGCGCTGAAGGAAAAACCATTACACCGGAGACTGTCAGAGAAACGGTAGCCGGTTCTTTCAGCGAGGATATTTTCTCTTTAACCGACGCTTTAAGCGCCAAAAACAGAAGTTTGGCTCTGGAACTATTGGAAAAACAATACCGCGCCGGCTCAAGCCCGGAATATGTTTTAACCATGCTTATTCGTCAATTTAAAATCCTCCTGCAAATCAGAAGCGCTCTGGATGAGGGCCTGAATCCGGTTCCGGTAACGCTGGCGAATAAATTAAAGCTCCACCCTTTTGTCGTTAAAAAAACTTTATTGTCGGCGAGAGATTTCTCCGCCGCCGGTTTAAAAAACTACTTCAACCGCCTCATTCATCTGGATTATCTTAACAAAAGCGGGCGGGCGGATCTAAAAACGGAACTGGCCCTTCTTATTTCCCGTCTCTAAGCCCCCCCAGATTTTAAGACCGGCGCTTTTAATTTAAAAAGCTTGCCTTTTAAACGAATATTTGTTATATTCTTACTCGTAAATTTAAGGGCAATTAGCTCAGCTGGTTAGAGCGCAACACTGATAATGTTGAGGTCGGAGGTTCGAGCCCTCCATTGCCCACCGTTTTTCCCACCGGACGAAAAATCCGGCCGGTAAAAAATATGATCGCGGGGTAGAGCAGTTGGCAGCTCGCTAGGCCCATAACCTAGAGGTCGTCGGTTCGAGTCCGACCCCCGCAACATTTTTTAACAAGCCTCGGTAGCTCAGTGGTAGAGCAAAGGACTGGGTTTTCGGTCCGCCCAATGGAAACATTGAGATGAAAATCGGGTGAATTCGGGGAAGCCTAAACTTAAAGGAACGGTAACCCCGAGCCAAGCCTCAAATGGGTAAAAATTTGAGGAAGGTGTAGAGACTAGCGGGTGAGCCCAACAATAACCCCGCCGCGAGCGCCCGACTCCGTCCTTAAGCGATTAAGCGGAGATGAGATAGTCCGATCCTTAAGGAAACTTAAGTCAAAACAAGGAAAATCCTTGTGTCGTCAGTTCGATTCTGACCCGAGGCACCCTAGTTGGATAAAAAAATAAGCCCATGTTATATTGAATGTGGGTTTATTTTTTACTCCCGGGGTGTGGCCCAGTGGTCTAAGGCGTCTGGTTTGGGACCAGAAGATCGTGAGTTCAAATCTCACCACCCCGACCAATCTTTGAAACTTTAAATTTTTTAAGCATGGAAAAACTGTGAGCCTTTCATGTAAAAATCCTCCAAAAACCGCTCCTAGTAGCGGTTTTGTTTTCCACAAAATTTCCCTAAGCCCTAAGCCCGCCGCCAGTCAAGGGACAACAATAAAAAACGGTAAAGGCCGGGGAAAATAAAAGTTTGCCTTAAAGAATTACTTACGCAGAGCGGCATAAATTACTTGCGCCCATAAGGCGTAGCCGCTGGTGGAAGGATGAAAGAAGTCGGGCGCGTAATGGGTGCCATCCTGCTTGAACAAACTGACGGTCGGCGTGTACAAGTCTACATAATTAAGCCCGTATTGAACCGCCAGTTTTTTAATGGCGGCGTTGAACTGTTTCGTCCGCCAGGCAAAATAGTAATTATAGGGAAACCAAATTAAGCTTGGCGAACCAATATAGGGCAAACCGATGAGGTAGATGTCGGCTTTCGTCTCCGGCAACAAATGATTCAAAATCCATTCGTAATTTTTACTGAATTCCGCCTGGCTGACATTGCCGTGGACATCGTTAACGCCGATAAATATCGTGATTAGGTTCGGCTGCTCTTTAACCGGCACCTTAATCAGCTGATTAACCAAATCGCCGGCTTTGGCGCCGGGAAAAGCCTCGCTTTTCAAGCTTACTTTATACCCAGCCGCGGCCAGCCATTGGGAAATTAAATAGGGATAAGATTGTTCATATTTATTCGCGCCCACCCCGGCCGTTAAGCTGTCTCCTAAAGCCAAATAATTTATCTCCGGCTTGGCCGTTAGCCCGCCGCTCACATAAACGGGTTGATGCGGCGGCGCTTTGAGGTCGGCCTGACCGATAATATAATAAATGCGCGCGTAAGCGCGATTAAGGTAAAAACCTAAAGCGACTAAAATCAAAAAAATGAAAAATATTCGGTATTTTTTCATAAAAATATTCGGTATTCTCTCATAT
>Ga0116202_10002136_pt1 | contig 11718 bp, 13 predicted proteins | sample LakKivw325mmetaG_FD_94479 | JGI IMG/M metagenome (GOLD analysis project Ga0116202, IMG submission 94479) | Anoxic lake water microbial communities from Lake Kivu, Rwanda to study Microbial Dark Matter (Phase II) - Lake Kivu water 325m metaG | ecosystem: Environmental > Aquatic > Freshwater >... | reverse complement strand
GGTATAATATTGCTGTGAAGAACAGACTGTTGAGCGTATAGACCTCGGTGATCACAGCCTGTGACCAAAATATGCGTGAGGTGCCCAAGAATAGGGCAGCGCACGCTGAGGCCACTTCAGCGTATGGCCTCGCCTTCAAAGCCGTCTGTCCAGAGGGTTGCGGGTGCAGCAGTGTTGCAGATGCACTATAGAGCAGCATGATAGTAAGGGCAGCACAAAGCGCCGACAGCAGGTTCATACGGTGGGCAACATCGCCGATGGGCAACAATGTGAACAGTTTGCCCAGGAGCATGTAAGTAGGGTAACCGGTGGGGTGAGGAATCCCAAGTGTGTGGGCTGCTGTGATAAGGTCTCCACCATCGTAGCCATCGTGTTGCCAGGTTATAGTGGGGGCAAGTGTATGAGAGTAAAGAGCGAAGGAGAGGATGAACAGCACTAGTGGTAGCACGATCTCTGAACGGCCCAATTGGACTTTCATTTGGAGCGAATTTTCTCCGCTGTTTTTATTCTATCCGCTCAACGAATTATAATCTATGACAAGGAAAAGTCCAATAACCCGGCAATTCAATTGGCTATGGACACCTCGGTTTGCGCTGGGCATAGCCGTAGGCCTGTTGGCTCTGTACCTGGCAGTCAAAAATGTGCAATGGCCGGCAGTTGGTGTGGCACTGTCCAAAGCTGATGGTTTCTTCCTTGTGCTGGCACTTGGTTCTGTCCTGCTTACAACGTGGGCTAAGGCTGTGCGCTGGAGACTGCTCTTTTATCCCCGCCACTCGCAGTTATCTATGTCAAATTGCATTTTCGTGTTGCTTATTGGACAGTTGGCCAATAACTTGCTTCCCGCACGGTTAGGAGAGCTAGTGCGTGCTTATTTCATCGCTGAAAGCAACAAGATAAGCAAGGTTTTTGCACTGGCAACAATAGTGATTGAAAAGGCTTTGGACAGTGTGATGCTGCTTTTGCTGATTGCCTTGCTTTCGCCATGGATACCTATGCCCCCCTGGTTGCGTCGTTCAAACTTGCTTATTAGCGGTGTCCTTGTCATGCTGTTGCTGGTAGTGATCATCATGGCCACTCAACGTAAAAGGATTGTGAGGACTTTAGAAAGTTGGATCAGGCGTTGTCCTGGGCTCTCTCTCCTCCGCGTCTTTGAACGTCTGGTCGAGGCCAGTGAGGAGCTACATGCTTTACGGGATTTCAGGGTACAGGTGCAGTTGTGGGCCTGGTCAGCTTTGATCTGGATTCTTGCCGTGGCCACGAATGCCTTGACATTTCAGGCCATTGATCTTGATGTCGTTCCACTTGTATCTCCCCTTCTTCTGGTTGTGCTCATGGCAGGAGTTATTTTGCCTACTTCACCGATTCAGCTTGGGGTCTTTCACTATCTGTGTGTTCTCACACTTTCAGTATTTGGAGTGGAGCAAAATGTGGCTTTGAGTTACGCCATTCTCCTGCACCTTGTCGTGTATCTACCCATCGTTGCCGGCGGAGTGCTGGGACTCTGGGTGGAAAACTATGAGCTGGGGAAACTGCTCACAGTTTCACAGGGGAGAGACTGATGAGCGAGAGGTCTGTACCCGTTTCGGTGGTAATCCCTGCCTATAATGCTGCGGCGACGATAGCAGCGTGTATGTCGGCCTTGAACAACCAGTCCTTACCACGGAGTGAGTATGAAGTGATTGTCGTGGACGATGGTTCTACGGACGAGACGGCGGATATCGCTGCGCGCTACGGTGCGCGGGTGCTCAAGCAAGTCAATAGTGGCCCAGCCTCGGCACGCAACAAGGGTATAGCTGAAGCGCGGGGCACTATTGTCTTGTTCACTGACTCTGACTGTGTGCCAGCACCCGACTGGATTCAGGAAATGGCCGCTCCTCTTGCCGATCCACAGATCACTGGCGTCAAGGGCATATATCGTACGCAACAGAAAAATCTGACGGCGCGTTTTATCCAGGTCGAGTATGAGGATCGGTACGATCATACTGCTCGCTGCAAGTATGTGGATTTCGTAGACACTTATGCGGCAGGCTACCGACGCGATGTCCTAATTGCCAATGGAGGTTTTAGTACCTATTTCCCGTTCGCCTCCGTTGAGGATCAGGAGCTGTCGTTCAGGTTGGCCAGTGCCGGCCACAAGATGGTGTTCAACCCCCGCGCCATAGTATACCATCACCACCCTGAAAGTTGGCATAGGTATGTGCAGCGCAAATACCGCATTGGCTACTGGAAAACATTGGTGCTGCGCCTGCATCCCAGCAAGGCCTGGCGCGATTCCCACACTCCGTGGAACTTGAAGCTGCAAATGCTTCTGGCTGCCCTTTCTGCTCCACTGGCCCTCTTATCACTCTGGGCAAGGCCATGTATGTGGCTGTTTGGTGTTACGTTGAGTGCGTTTGCCGTCAGTGCCCTGCCCTTCGTAGCCAAGGCCTGGCGTCGGGACCGTCCGGTGGCTCTTCTTTGCTTGCCAGCCCTCTATCTGCGAGCCTGGGCTCTGGGTTTGGGGTTGGTTGCAGGTTATGCGAATGCCTTACGTCATCGTGGGCCGCTGGCGAGCATAGCGAGAGCAAAGCAGTAATGAAGACAGCAATCGGCCAGCGACATCAACGCTGGCCGATTGCTTTATCCGGCTTTAGGGGCTCTGGGCCCGCCCGGAGTCACTGCTGTATAATCACCCGTATCTCACAGGGTGGTGGGAAGTTGCCCGTGATGTCTACGACCGTCAAGCGCAGCTTGAATACGCCATTAGGGAATCCCTTAGTATCCCAGGTGCCGAGCACATCATTGACTACTGGCGTCTTATGCACCTCTCCTATGCTGTTCCATTGCTGTGGATTCTCGCCCATGCCATATTCGAGCTTGTAGAACTGGAAAGCCTCGATGTTAGCTGTTCCGCGGATAGTTACTTGCCCTGTAATAACCTGGTTCATAGTTGGGAATGTGATGCAAATGCCGGGTTGGGGGCAGGGGGGCGGTGAAGCCAGACTTGGCGTTGGTGCTGGTGTTGGCGGTAGTGCTGTGGGCCTGGGGCGCGTAGGGATACGCGTCCTTGTAGGTGTGGGCGTGACGGGTGTAGCGGTCGGCGGCTGTAGAATAAACTGTGTTGGCGTAGGTTCGTACAGCGGTGGCAGAGGTTGGGATGGCAAGACAGCAAATTTGAGCAAAGTTAACAGAACCAGCAAGACAAGTATAACGATGAATGTGGTACGTGCTCGATTCTCGCGTGCGGTGGCCAGTTCCCTTTCCAGGGTGAAGATCGTTTCCGTCTTGCTTCTTTGTGCCTCCCTGATCTCGCGCAAGCTGAACAAGGCTGCCAGGAGGCCTGCCGCGTAGAGCCATAGGGAATAGGCGTTGATGAAGGACAGTATCCTCGCAAGACTCATCGTCCGGTTTCTCCAAAGCTTACATGATCGGCCACGATATAGGCAGTGCTTCCCCGTTGCTTATCTAGATGTGCGCGGCTTCATATGCAGTGCTATCTGACGGGCTATTGGCTACCCTTTGCTCCAATCTACGTAGAACCTCTTTGATCAGCGGGCCTAGTTTGGTTACCACAGCTTTTCCCACTTCTAACACCTCTTCGTGGCTGACTATGTTAGCACCCGGTTCCACGGGAGCTACATTGCTTATGCCAGAGATACCCAGCACGCGAATGCCTGCATGGTGAGCAACTGTTACCTCGGGCACGGTGGACATGCCAACAGCATCAGCTCCGATCAAACGCAGGAAGCGTAGGTCAGCAGGGGTTTCGTAGCTTGGGCCAGACAACATGATGTACACGCCCTGATGCAAGGTGATGTCCAAATCCGCTGCTGCTTGAAGTGCTAGTTCACGCAGTTCAGGGTCGTAAGCCCGCACCATGTCAGGAAACCGCGGGCCAATCTCCGTGTCATTTGGTCCACGCAGTGGGTTCAACCCTACCATGTTCGACAGACCAATGTGATCCGTGATGAGCATCAGGTCACCTGGGTGAAAAGATGGGTTCAGACCGCCTGCAGCGTTGGTTACGAACAGGTATTTGACCCCTAATGCCCACAGGACGCGGATCGGAAAGGTCACCTGCTGGATGGTATAACCTTCGTAATAGTGGGCCCGGCCGCGCATTACAATCACTGGGCAACCCTGCAATAAGCCAATCACCAACTCACCAGGATGGCCCTCTACCGTGCACGGGACGAAATGGGGAACATCGGAGTAGGGTATAACCACGGGTTGCGCTACTTCGGCAGTCAGAGCAGCCAGGCCAGAGCCAAGGATAAGCCCCACGCGGGGGCGCAGGCTTGTCTTCTTAGCGATAAGATCCGCCGCCTCGCGGCTCTCTGCCTTGGAGAGCTGGAAGTCCATTGTTCTATTTTGCACGTGGATGGGCTTCGTCGTACACTTCGCGCAGTCGCTCGTTGCTGACTTGCGTGTAAACTTGTGTGGTGGCGATGTTGGCGTGCCCCAGAAGCTCTTGTACGTTGCGCAAGTCTGCACCACCGCGCAACATATGGGTCGCAAACGAGTGGCGCAAGGTATGTGGAGTTACCGGGACCGTAAGGCCAGCCTCTTTGACATAACCTTTCACGATCAGCCAAAGCCCTTGTCGTGTCAGGCGCAAGCCTCGCTGGTTCAAGAAGAGCGCTTTCTGCTCAGGATCGCGCAGGAGATGAATGCGGCCATTGTTCAGGTATGTCTCAAGGGCTTGCACAGCCCGTTCATAGATCGGTATCACTCGTTCCCTACCACCCTTGCCGAAGCAACGCGCGCTCGCTGAAGCCAGGTCCACATCGCCGACATTCAGCGCCACGAGTTCGCTAACTCTCATGCCAGTAGCATAGAGCAGTTCCAGTATGGCTCGATCGCGGAGGGACCTGGGTGTATCCCTTTTGCTTGGAGCCTCCAGCAATTTCTCAACGTCCTCCTGAGAAATAGCTCGTGGGAGGTATTTTTTCACCCTTGGAGAGTCCAATGTGGCTGTTGGATCGTCTTTAATGAATCCCTCAGCGACCAGGAAGTGGAAGAACGATTTGATTGCCGCCACTTTTCTTGCTACCGTGGTAGAAACATACTGGCGATCTGTCTTCAAATGGAGAATATATGCTACCAGGTGATCTCTTGTGATTTCGCTCCAGTTGTCTACGCGGGGTTCCGCCTGGCTTTTCAGGTAATGCAAGAATTGGCCCAAGTCGTTCTTGTACGCGACTCGTGTATTCTCCGAATAGCCTTTTTCCACTTCAAGGGAAGTCAGAAACTCTTCTATCTTCTTCTGCATGGTGCACTCCTTTACTAATACCAGATAGCCGGCCCTCAGACTACACAACCTGACAACATTATTTTACCATAGCTTTTCATAAGATGCAAATTCCCATGATACTTCCAACTCCACTTTTGCAATCCATCTGGAGAATAGCAAGCCTCACCAAGCCCGGGATGCGGTGGGAAGAAAGCCCTCTCTGCTCGCTTTTCGGATCAGTCTTGCGCTTGTTGGTGCTCTGGTGTGCTTACTGGAAGATTACTTCCTCTTTTCCTTTTAACCTATCAAGAACACGGTTCACAATAATGGCCAGATGTTGCTCATGCTCGACAAAATCCAGTTCATCGCTTGGAATAGTCAGCACAGGGCACAGGTCAAAGTGATCCAGCCACTGGTCATAGAAAGAGTTGAGTAGGGACAGGTAGTCAGCAGTGATGCCAGTCTCAATACCTCGACCACGCTTGCGGACGCGCTCCAGTAGTGTTGGCACAGTAGCACGCAGATAAATCAGTAGGCTAGGTGCAGGCAGATTGCCGATGACTTCATCGTACACGCTCCGATAAGCATTCAGATCTCTGCTATTCAGGTTGCCTAGAGCGTGCAGGGCACGAGCAAATATCTCCGCATCCTCATAGATACTGCGGTCAAGTATGCTTGAAACAGTGTGTTGCGTGCAAAGGTAGCGATGTATTTTAGCCCTATGCCCAAGGAAGAACACCTGCAAATGAAAGCTCCATGTTCTCATATCTCGGTAGAAATCAGCAAGGTAGGGATTGTCATCCACGGATTCATAGAAAGCATCCCATTCCAGGCGGGCAGCTATGAGCTTGGTCAGGGATGTCTTGCCCGCACCTATGTTACCCGCTACGACGACGAAGTACTTGGGCATTTCTTCGTTTCTACCTTTCTGCTCAATTGTGCGATTTTCGAGACTGCCCAGCAGCTTTGACCAAGCCTTGCGCGTTTATGGAGCATAGCACAAGTGGCCGTTATAGTCAAAGAACACTGGACAATGTTCAGAAAGTATTTACGCGACGGAGTCATCGCCGTGGGATTTATTGGGCCAGGAACAATCAGATGGCTTCAAGTGATGGAAGTCATCGCTGGTTAATCGGCATTCGGTTGTACGCGCTTGCGCAGCTCTTTAATTTCACTGTGCCTGTGCTTGTTGGTCAAACGCTGTTCAACAATCTGCGGTGAGGGCCTGGTAGGCAGACGCCGCCTTCGTACGTGTAGTCCTTGTTGAAGCAGTCTGACAAAGCGTTCGATCGCTTCTTGCCGATTGCGAAGCTGGCTGCGATATGTAGCGGCCACGATGCGCAAGGTGCCCTGGCGATCAATTTGGCGGGCCAGCTGTTTGAGCAGGCGCGCTCGTTGTTCGTCGTTCAGGCTGGGCGAATGCTGTATGTCAAAGAGAAGTTCTACGCGTGTCTGACGCCGGTTGACGTTTTGACCTCCTGGCCCTCCGCTACGCGAGAACCGGAACTTCAATTCTGAGACCGGGATGGCGAGTTTATATGTTATGTTTATATATTCCTTGCTTTCGTAGGTCACTATCCCAGTATCCATCACGCAGAGCCAGTTTACTTGTACATGATCAATATGCGGTAAGAGTGAGTCATAAAAGAGCGCAGTATCCCATGGTTTTGCTAGGTTTACAGGATTAACATGGCATCGCCGAAGCTATAGAAGCGGTAACGCTCGCGGATAGCCTCCTGATAAGCACGGTCAATCAGATCCTTTCCCGCAAAGGCAGCCACGAGCATAAGTAGCGTTGAGCGGGGTAGGTGAAAATTGGTGATCATCGCCTCCACGATACGAAACCGGAAGCCGGGGTAGATAAACAAATCGGTAGGGCCGGCAAGCGCTTTCAGTGTGGTTTCTCCAGCTTGCAGATGTAAGGCTGCGGTTTCCAAGGCGCGCACACTTGTCGTGCCAACGGCGATAATCCGACGCTTTTCAGCACGCGCGCGGTTGATGGCCTGGCTTGTCTGCAGGGGCAATTCACAGTATTCGCTATACATGTGGTGCTCTTCGATGTTTGTTTCCTGCACCGGTCGAAATGTGTCCATGCTAATATGCAGCGTAAGGAAGGTGAATTCTATCCCCTGCTCTTTCAGGCGCTGTATAAGTTGTGGCGTGAAGTGCAGCCCGGCGGTCGGTGCGGCTACTGAACCATTGACCCGTGCATATACGGTCTGATATCGTTCAGGATTGTCCAAAGCCGTGTGGATATATGGAGGCAAGGGTACAACGCCTATGCGTTCGAGTAGTGGTTCAATGGGGACTGAGAATGCAACTACCCTGCCACCCGTCTCTGTGACATCTACAACCTCAGCCACGATTTTATAGAGCTGATTTGGGGTGCCTGTACCTGCTTCTACCCTACCCATTGCATGTATAGCGATTCTTGTTCCCGGTCTCACTCGGCGGCCAGGCTTAAGCAACACTTCCCAGGTTAGGTCATCGTGCTTCTTGAGCAACAATATCTCCACTTTGCCACCGGTGGGTGGCTTGTGTCCGAACAAGCGTGCTGGAATAACGCGACTCTCGTTAGCGACCAATAGATCGCCAGGGCGCAGGTATGCACTGATGTCACGAAAGTGGCAGTGTTCAATGCGCCCATTGGCACGGTGAAGTACAAGGAGCCTGGAGGCATCGCGCGGCTCAATAGGGGACTGAGCGATCAACCCTGCAGGGAGGTCATAATCGAATTCGCTGGTTCTCAAAATCTCCTCTCAGTCCTAGTTGCCAGTGCGATAGCACCCACGACGCACAACACAGCTACGGCAGAGACAAGGTTAAGGGTCAGGCTCGCCAAGGCGATGATTGAGGAAGCTCTCGTAAATGGCATGCCACGATCATACAAGCTTATAGTGAACATCGTAGTAATGGGTGAGACTGCCTGTACGGCTAAAAGGAGAAAGAAGCCGAGGAAACCCAAGACGTTGCCCACATTCTTGCGTCTTATTGCCAACATCAGTGTCAGAATACCGCCCAACAGATAGGCTAGGAACAGCGGAAGCCTGAGTAACAAATCAAAGACCATAGGACCTCCCTAATCTGTAAGTTTAGTAGTAGCTTGTCGCCTTAATGATTTTCCCTACACAGTACTTCGTTGGCAAAACTGTGTCCAGCCTGCAGCGGCTGGATGCCCAGCCATTCTGCAATCGTGGCCCCTACATCAGCGAATGTGACCCGTGTGCCTAGATTGACTCCACTCTGTATCAACGCACCGTAGACAAGCAACGGCACATATTCTCTGGAATGGTCTGTGCTGGGCGTGGTCGGGTCACAACCGTGATCGGCAGTAAAAATGAGCACATCATCGCTGCGCATCGCGTTCAGAAGCTCTGGCACTCTCTCATCCACGGCATGTAAAGCTGCCGCGTAGCCCTGTGCATTATTTCGGTGTCCGTAGACCATGTCAAAGTCCACCAAGTTGGTGAAGATCAGTCCTGGCCCTGCTTTTTCCATGGCCTCCAACGTCTTTTCTACGCCATCCATATTGTCGTGCGTATGTATGGCATGCTGGATGCCTTGTCCAGCGAAGATGTCGTCAATCTTCCCCACCGCCCAGACGGTTTGTCCTGCCTGTAGAACGTGATCCAGCAAAGTGGGTCCTGGCGGTGCTGCTGAGAAGTCACGTCGTCTGTCGGTACGTTGAAAGGCACCCGGCGTGCCAATAAAAGGACGTGCAATAACCCTTCCCACGTTGTGTTCACCTCTTAACATCTCACGTGCGAGGCGACAGATACGGTACAGTTCTTCCACGGGAATGATTCCCTCGTGGGCAGCTACCTGAAAGACGCTGTCTGCGCTGGTGTAGACAATAGGGAAACCGGTGCGCATATGCTCCGCTCCCAGTTCTTCGATGATCACTGTGCCCGAGGCAGGATAATTGCCGAGAACCTTGCGACCGATCCGTTGCTCGTACTCGGCAATCAATTCCTGTGGAAAACCACGCGGGTAGGTTGGGAGTGATTTGGGTGAGATGACACCAGCGATTTCCCAATGACCAATGGTCGTATCTTTGCCGGCAGATAGTTCCGCCATGCGTCCGTAAGCAGCAAGAGGTTTGAGTTCGGGGGACACTCCCAGAATGGAGTGTACATTGCCCAGCCCCAGCTTTTGCAGGTTTGGCAAGCGCAGGCCTCCAACTGCTCGCGCTGTATTTCCCAGTGTGTCCGAGTCCTGATCACCATACTGATTGGCATCTGGCAATGCGCCGATGCCTACGCTGTCCAGCACGATCAGGATGACTCGTCTGATTCCACTCATAACATCTATATGATAACCCAGGGCCCGGTTTTTTCCAAGTGCAGGAATTACTTTTTTGTCGCCACCGTAAGCGGACATGATTTGCTTAGCAGACCACAAAAAGCTAGGCTACGTTTCCTTGGCCGTGTGTCCACGTCGGCTTCTCCCGCGGAGCATACCAAGCAAGAGGGTAGCTTCGCTGATGCCAAGCCGCGTCACGCTGAAGGCGTAAACGAACAGCCCTACCACTCCAGCCCCGCCAACCAGGATTGCTCTGGCTGCAAGCCCTTCGCCTGGTACCACGGTACGCAGCATTATCAGAGACAAGTAAACAAAAACCCCCATCGCTGTAGAAGCCAGCGCAATTTTGCCCAAGGCCGTGGCCAACTGCTCCCTGGCTAGGGTGCCCACACGTCGGTACAGTAGCACTAGCATGACTACAGCATGACTGGTTAGTTGGATCGAATTGGCAATGACCAGGCCAATCATCCCCAGGCCCAAGAAGAAAGCGAGCGTTGGAGCGACCGCCAGGTAAATGAACACGCAAATAATGCCTACAATCACCGGTGTCACCGTGTCCTTCTGCGCGTAAAAAGCAAAAATCAGCAGCAGGTCCACGGCAGCAAACGGCGTTCCTAGTAGATAACCAGACAGCGCTCTGGCCGTCTGGCTGGTATCGAAGGGCGTGAACTCACCATGCTGAAAGATTAGCGAGATGATAGGCACACCCAATACAAAGAGACCGATCGTTGCTGGGACAATAAGCACCAGGACCAAACGTAGTCCCAGGCCCAGTGTCTCCTTGAACTCTTCGCGACCACTGCGCAGGTCAATTCGGGAAAGAGCCGGCAGCACGGCCATGGAAACTGCTGTAGAGACCAGCCCCAGAGGAAATTCCCGTAGGCGGGTAGCTGCAGCCATCCAGGCGATGGCCTGCTCGCCCGCGCGCGATGCCAGGTTCCGGTCAATGACAATACCTATCTGGCTGACAATCAGACTTAAGACCACTGGCACGTAAAGCACGACAACGCGTCGTAGTGCGGGGTGTTTCAGATCCAACAAGAAGTGCATCCTGGCCTTATGCAGGCCTGGAAACTGTACGGCCATCTGTAAGAATGCGCCAAGCACAATGCCCAGGGTGAGGCTGGCTATGCCAATGCGACGTGCAAGTAACTGCGTGCCGAGGATGCCACCCAGGTTGAATACGGCTGCGCCGAGAGCAGGATAAGTGAAGACCTGCTGTGCATACAACACGGCGGTCAGAATCCCCGACACGCCAAAAAAGATGACAGCGGGCGATATAATGCGAACGAGTGTGGTTGTCAGGTCTTGCAATTGGGTGTCGAATCCGCCTACCAGAAGGCGGGTCAACAATGGCGCTGCTACCTCGGCCACCAACAGAAAGCTGCCCAGGATAACCACCATCAAACTGAGTACAATGCTGACCAGGCGCCAGAGTTCTTCCGATTCCTTAGCAGTGGCATATTCACTGAAGACTGGAACCAGAGCAGCGCTTACCATGCCTCCTACCAGCAGTTCGTAAATGTTCTTTGGCACGAGTGAAGCAGCTTCGAAGGCGCTCATCGAGCCAGAGGCACCGAAGAAATAAGCATTGCGATTGTCTCGTATCAGACCGAATATGCGGCTTGCAATATTGCCCAGCGAGACAATAGTCGCTGCACGTGCGATGCCCTGCCCATTGTTGGGTTGTCGCGAGGGATGCGTTGATGCTTCCAATTGCCCTATGTCCTTTGTTCGCCTTGGTTGAGGATGCGGGTCACGATCTGAGTGGTGGAATAACCCGGCGTGTACGGCAGGATCACAACGCGGCCGCCATAGCACTCGACGACAGAAGCTTCGGGCAATGCTTTGGCTGCTTGCCCTGTTCCTGAGGGCTCACCAGCATAGTCTCCACCTTTCACGTAGACATCTGGCTGCAAGGCTTCAACGATGCGCTCGGCGGTAGGCTCCTCAAACACAATCACATAATCTACACAAGCCAAGGCGCACAGGATTTCAGCACGCTCCGCCTGTGGCGTCAGGGGCCTGCCTGACCCTTTGAGCCCGCGGGTGGACTGGTCGCTGTTCAGACCAACGAAAAGAGCATGGCCTAGCTTGCGTGCTGCTTGGAGGTAGCGAACATGCCCGACGTGCAGAAGGTCGAAAACGCCATTGGTGAGCACAATGATTTTGCCACGCCGACGCATTTCTTGGCGTATTCTTTG
>Ga0116202_10002133_pt1 | contig 11725 bp, 5 predicted proteins | sample LakKivw325mmetaG_FD_94479 | JGI IMG/M metagenome (GOLD analysis project Ga0116202, IMG submission 94479) | Anoxic lake water microbial communities from Lake Kivu, Rwanda to study Microbial Dark Matter (Phase II) - Lake Kivu water 325m metaG | ecosystem: Environmental > Aquatic > Freshwater >... | reverse complement strand
GGTCAATCCCATCGAAGGCGAACCAGTCGCCGTCCATCAGTCCGCTGATGGAGCCGCCCGCCCTGATGACGCCCGGCGACTGTGAGGAGCAGTCCTCGGCCTGGAGGAGGCGGCTGTCAAGCTGCGGCCACCGAGGGATCGGGGGCGGGTTCGCGAAGTCGTGGCCGAAGCGGAAGGGCGTGGAGGCGGGGAAGTCGTCGGGCGTCAGCTCGGCGCACGTGCGCACGAACTCCGGCTGGAAGACGTTGTCATGCTCGCTGCAATCGGTGCAGCAGGTGTTGAACCACAGGCCGCGCTGCAGCGACCCGGGGGCCGCCCAGAGCAGGTTGTGGTGCACATCCACGTTGCAGGTCCCGGCGTCCAGGTAGATGTGGCCGAGCACGTTCCAGCGCATCGCCGAGATGTCGTAGTTGTCATGCAGCACGTTGTAGGCGACCTGGGAGTTGAGGCCGTCCAGCGTGCCGCCGCTGCAGTAGTAGCCGGTGATGAAGCCCGCGTCGCGCGTCTCGAGCATCCCGTTGTAAAGGTGGTTGTGCGCGAAGAGGGTCGCCATGTAGTCCATGCCGCTGCGCGTGCGAGAGGCGGTGTTCGGTCCGTTGCCGTAGAAGTTGAAGAAGTGGCGCCCGGCATTGCACATCGTGTTGAAGGTGATCACATGCCCGCCGACGAGGAAGTTCTCGTAGCCAGTGAAGTCGGAGACGGCGTCGGTGATCGCGTTCAGGTAGTGGCTCGTGTAGCTGACCTCGTCGATGAGGCAGTTGTGGATCGTGTGGTGGTAACCGCGCAGATGGAAGCCCGCGCCGGCGCTGATGCGCACGCTGCAGTTCAGGAACGCGTTGTCATGCCCGCCGACGAAGATGCCGGTCTCGCCGGACTTGATCGTGTCCCGCCCGTCCTCGAGTTGACCCATCCCATAGTGCTTCGTGAAGTGCGAGATGTAGGAGAGGTTGCAGCGTTCGAAGGTGCACCAGGCGGAGTCCTGCATCCGCACCGAGGCGGCCTTGATGTTGAGGCCCTCGATGCGGATGTGCTCCTGGCCGCTGAGGTCGAAGGCGAGTTGGCGGGCCTTCGCCTCGACGTTCGTGGGCTCGCGGTCCGTCTTGGGGATGAGGTAGAGCGTGTTGTCCTGCCAGACCCACTCGCCGGGCTGATCGAGGGCGTGCATGTGCCCGACGATCATGCCCTGGCCCTCCTCGGTATTCGGATCGCCGCCGCCGTAGGCGCTGCCGAACCACCACCCGCGGGTGCGATCGCCGACGGTGATCTCGCCGGACTTGGAACTCTCAATGACCCCCGTCTGCCCGCACCAGCCCTCGAAGTGGACGCCATAGTAGAGCGCGCCCGTCCAGTAGTCGTCGGGCTGGCCCTCAAGCAGCTTGCTGACGATGCGGCCCGGCTGCTCCTTCTTGGTCTCGGAGGGGATCGAGAACTCACCGAAGGTCGGCCAGAGGGGCGAGAGGTCGGAGACGTACATCTCGAGGCCCGGCGCAGGCTCGTTCGGGAACCGCGCCTCGATCATCACCTCGCCGTCGGCGAACACCTGGTTGCGCCCCAGCCCCAACGTCCAGGGCATTGGCGCCTTCCAGATGTTGCCCTCGTGGCGCGTCCAACCCCCGACAGGGTCGCAGCCTGTGACGACGACCTGCTCGCTCTCGTAGGGCCTGAGCGCAATGGGTGAACCGGCCGCGCCGCTGCGGGGGAAGACCACCGCCTCCCGGTACACGCCGCCGCGAATGAGGAGGGTGTCCCCGGGCTCGAGCCTGTCCACCCCGGCCTGGAGCGTGCGCAAAGCCTGCGCGGCCTCCGGCCCGAGACCCGTGTTGGCGTCATCGCCCTGAGGCGAGACGTAGTAGGTCGCCGCCGAGGCGCCGGTCGCCAGAACGGCAACCAGCCCAACCGCGATCAGTGTGCTTGCCGGAATGCCCATGGGGTCCCTCGATCCGTGGCGCACACGGCGACCCGGAAACTGTGGGCATGCGGGAACTCACCGTGGCGAAGGTAGAGCCGAGCCGCCGGTCAGCGCCGGCGGAGTACCCGCTGGCGCTGACCGGCCCACGCCCGCGAGGGGCGCTACCGCCGCCAAAGGCAGCGGTAGTTGAACCGCCGGTTCGGGGCGCTATCGCCGCTGGTGCACAGCGAGATCGGGTCGTCCAGGCCCGACGGGTTGTCGCACCAATGGAAGTCGAACGAGAACGCCTTGCCGCTCAAGCCCAACTGCCGGCGGGGCAGGGCCAGCTCCAGCCTCTGGCCCGCGTAGCGGTACTCCAGCCGCGCCGCCTCGACCCATGCGTCACCCGAGCCGCCGGTCGCGTAGCGCATGAGCGTTGTGGTCCTCTCATCGAGGACTCTCTGGTTGATGAGGTAGTCGTAGCCGTACCACCCCGTGCCCGGGTTCCGGTCGGCGTCGATGAGCAGGAGCATCCAGTTGCTGCCGGTGTGCGGCGTCAGGGCTTCGCGCGTCTCGGCATAGAAGCAGGCATTCCGGCGGTCAACGGCGACCTTGCAGGTGACGATGTCGTTGCGGCCCGAGTCGTTCCGGTGGTGCAACCCGCCGTAGCCGGGGTACTCGCGGTGGAACGTGTCGCCGACGGTGTCGCGGTACTCGACCTGGGCCCTCGCCCAGTCCTCGAAGCGGCCGTCGATGCGGATCGGGCACAGTCCGCGCACCTCCGGTATCGGCCGCACGCCCTTATACCGACGGATGTTCTGGGCCATCTGCATGTAGTAGTTGTCGGTGTACCCGCCCTTCATCGGTTGGAGGCAGCGGTTGAACTCCGCGTTGTACTGGTCCACGAAGAAGTAGGTGCTGTCCCGGCGCATGAACCGGGTGGTCTGCCCCTCACCCGGGTGGTACTTGCCGGCGGTCCACTCGTTCCAGTCGTTGATGTATAGGAACTGCGGGTTGGCCTGGAGCGCGTCGTCCCACCGCTCCTGAAAGTAAATGCCATATCCCTCGGGGTGCTCAACCGTCTTGCCGAGCCAGGGCACGGTGGCCGAGACGGGCAGGTCGTACTGGTTGAGTTCCGGCTCACCGTTCGCGCGGCTCCAGGACTTGCCCACGAGGCTGGACGGATGCTGCGCAGGCGTCACGGCCGCCTCTTCCCTGCGGCCGTCGTGTGTGGAGACGAGGTCAGCCGGATCGAGAGCCTTGACGCGGGGGTCCGCCATGTCCAGGCCGAAGCTCCAGTTGTCCTCCGTTCCAACGTAGCGCTTGCCGGCCCACTCGTAGTAGCCCCACCACATCGTGCGCAACGTGAAGAAGCGCTTCACCTCCTGGGTGTAGTCCTTGTAGAACTCCTCCGCGTAGTCCGGATCGCCGTAGTGAGGGTGGTTCGGATCGGTCTTGGCGGCAGCCTCATAGTGGGGGTTGGGGTTCTGCGCGCCGCCACCGGCGGCGTCCACGCTGGGCATGCCGTTGTACAGCAGCAGCGGCTTGCCATCCCAGAGGAACCACAGGTCCTGGTACCGCCCCGGCTTGTAGATCCTGTCGTAGAGGTCCTGCACGACGGTGATCACAGGACCGTTGAAGGCCCAGAAGCAGAACTGGGGGACCTTGTTGCCCTCGGCCTTCATCTTCTGCATCACGGGAAAGATGACATCCCACTCGTCCCAGTAGCGGACGGCGTTAGTGACATCCATGACGAGGACGTCCACGCCCGCATCGGCGAGCATGGACATGTCCTTGCGGATCACGTACTCGTCCTTGCTCAGGAAGTAGCCGGCCTCCGGCTCGCCCCAGTGGTAGGAGCCCTCGGTCCACAGCGGGTGCTTGGCATCCAGCCGCGCATTGGGGTCGGCGGCGAGGACCCGGCTCACGTCGGCGGCATACGGGCTCTTGAGCGTGGCCAGCGGGTCGCTGTGCCAGGTGATGTAGAAGATGCCGACCACGCGGCGCTGGTCGGTCTTGACGGGCCCCACCGCCGAGACGTCCGGCATGATCCTGCCGAGCGCATCGGCGGCCACCCAAGTGTCGGGGAACAGGTCGCGGTAGTACGGCTCGTCCGCACGCACGCCGCCCACGGCGCACGCCTGCACGAGCAGCAACAGGTACAGGGAAACTCTCACAGAGGACCCCAATCGCGTCGGTAGCCGAGGCGGGCCGGCGAGCCCACACCACCCATGCCGCCATTCGCGGTTTGCAGGTCTCTGTCCTGCGGAGAGTCCGGCCTGGAGTCGCCTCACGGACGGGCGACGCTCGCACTGCAGTCCACGGAACCCCGTTTCCCTTCCGCTGGCCTTACCGGAAGCCCATCGCCCATACATCCGCATCCCTCATCACGAAGCGCAGCCTCACCGGCTTGCCCGCCAGGGCGCTCACATCGGTGCTCGCCTTCCAGGACACCGGCCGCTCGACCGCATCCCCGAACACGTCGTCGCAGTCCGCCAGCGAGTGCCCTGGCAACGGCCGCCCAGCCTCGTCCTGAACCTCCACCTTCACACTCCCCGCGGCCGAGGTCGCGAAGTTCAGAAGCAGCTGCTTGCCCGCGAAGGTGAGGGGCTTGGTCACCATCTCCCCACCCTTGAGCGGCGCGTTCAGCGACACGAAGCCGTCCATGCGGAAGGTGTAGCGCCGCAGGCACAGGGACTCCTTCCAGTAGTTCTCCGGCACGTAGGCGGACAGCTCCGAAGGGGCCAGTGGGTCCGCCGCCTGCGTCTCCAGCAGGCCGTAGCTCTGGTAGCCGTCCCCGTAGACCCAATTGCGCCCGCGCTCGATGCCGGGACGGATGATCGCCTCGCCCCAGCGCCGGAACAGGCGCCCGTCGCGGCTGGACATGAAGAGCCCGTCCGTCACCGCGGTGCCATAGCGGGGGGAGAACTTCATCCGCGCCTGGCGATGCGCCACGTCCGGGAGATACTCAAAGGACGGCTCCCAACGGCGCTCCACATACCGCGTCGGGAAGCCGACGAAGATGTGGGGGGCGCGGAAGTAGGGCTCCACCTGGTTGGTGTACAGCTGCTCCTCGGGCGAGTCCTCGTATCTCAGAAGTTCGGGCTCGGTCCAGGTGAGGAAGTCGGTAGAGGTCGCGACGCGAATGTCGCGCAGGCCGTTGTGAAAGCCCCGGATGTAGGCCCAGTAGTGGCCGCGCTGCTTGTCCCAGAAGACGATGTTCTGGGTGTCGAAGGCTCCCTCGGTGATGATCGGTTCCGGCCTCAAGAGCGACCAGTGCAGGCCGTCCGAGGACTTGTAGGCCAGGAGCCCGCCCTTGCCCGAGGAGACGGCCTTGTACTCCTCCCCCGGCCGGTAGGCGGGATTGGCATCCTTGTGGACCGTGAAGTTGTCCAGGTCCGGCCCGGCCCAGACGATGTTGTTCTCATGCGAGCCGTTGAACTCGAACAGACCCAGCGCCGGCTTCGTCCAGTGGATCCCGTCGGTGCTCTGAGAGTAGCAGACGTAGCATGGATGCCGCCCAAGGCGCGTGGCCGCGTCATCGGTAAGGTCCTGGGAGGTGTAGTACATCCGGACGATGTCGCCATCGCGGAACACTTGCTGATAGCCGCAGCCGGAGCCCTCCCAGGGCTCGGCATACGTCTGCACAATCTCCCGCGGCGTGGGTGGGTGTAGGCGCAACGCGACGCCGGTCATGCTGCCGATCAGGTAGTCGTCCACAAACAGCTCTAGACGCGAACCGATGTCCAGCACGTCTTTTCCCCCCTGGGCAAGGCCGGTAGGGGCGAGACTGCACATCGCCACAACAAGCGCGGCTGTCACTCTCGGGCACCCCCGCATCCGTGCCTGCAGGCACTGCTCACGACTCCCGACAGTTCCCCCGGGCGATGACGCAGCCCTGCCCCGCAAGGCCGCCGCTTGCACAGGTCCGACTGCGGCCGGGAGGAGTACGGCGTTCCGGCGACCAAGACGCTGGTCAACAGCCGGAGGGTACCCGATGGGCGCGCCTGCCTACATGGTTCTGACAGCCTTGTTGGGCTCCGCTTTGCCCGCCACAGCCGCACCACCACAGGGGGTGGTCGACGTGAGGTATCTGACCGACCTTAGCCTCTGCACGCCTGCCTCCGCCCTCGGCAACGGCCCACGTGACGGGTGCTGGCAGATCATCCCCTATGAGACGGTGGATGATCCGAACGTGAAGGCCGGGAGGATGGTCGGCGCAGCTTCCTACGTGGAGGCGCCCAACATTACGCTGCCGCTGGGCGTCTCGGGGTGGTACGCCGTCTACCTTGGTTACTGGAATCCGTACCATGCCTATGACGGCGGCACCACGATCAAGGCGAGGCTCAGTGACGATCCGAGTTTTGTCCGCATCAAGGAGCCCGAGCCGCGCCTCGAGTATGAGATGAAGGGATCGCGCTACGTCAGTCGCACGTTCCTGAAGGAGGTCTTCCTGAGGAATGCGGACCTCACCGGTCGGGATCTGGTGCTCGGCAAGGTCTGCGGGCCGTTCGGCGAAAAGGTCTACGTCGCCTACGTGAAACTCGTGCCGCTGAGCGCTGAGGAGGTCACGGTCCTCCAGGCCGAGCGTTCCCGAACGGAGGCCCGGGCTCTCACAGGCAGCATCGACGGTATCAGCTACTTCTGGGGCAACGAGTACCGCAAGCGGGAGCACCTCCTGGAACTCGTGGAGCCGTTCCGCGACTCGCAGGTCGGCAAGATCATCTGGGCGGCCACCTACGGCGAGACGACCAACTACCCCTCCAAGGTCGGCACGCTCTGGGAGGCGCCCAAGGACCCGGCCATCCGGCAGTCCACGAACCCGTACGTGAAGGGCGAGAAGGTCGCCGGGCAGAGCCTTGCGAGCTACCTGCAGCGGGGAATCGTTCCCGAGGAGGTGGTCGCGCGGCGCGTCCACGAGCTGGGACTGCAGTTCGACATCATGTTCCGGCTCGGGATCGCAGGCTTCGACCTACTGCCTCCGAGGCGCGGAGCCAAACCGAAGGGATTCCTCGCCTCCCATCCCGAGTGCCGCATGGCGCTGGCGGACGGCACGCTTGTGGAGAAGGCGAGCTACGCCTACCCGCAGGTCCGGGCGTTCATGCTCTCCCTGATTGAGGAGGCGACCGAGCGGTTCGACGTGGACGGCGTCTGCCTCGCCTTCGTGCGCGGTCCGGAGTTCCTGGGCTATGACCCGCCGGTGCTGGAAGCCTTCCGGCTCCGGTACGGTGAGGACGCAACCGCAACGGGCTTCGATGATCCACGAATGCGGGCTGTCCGCAGCGAGTTCATGACCCGCTTCGTGCGCGACGTGCGCCGGGTCGTGGGCAGCGTCGGGCGCACGAAAGGGAAGCGGCTCGAAGTGTCGGCCTGGGTGTATGGGAGCGTGAGCCAGAACCTGGACTACGGCTTTGACGTGGTGAGTTGGATCAACGAGAGCTTGCTCGATAGCGTCGTTGGGACGGGTGACCCGGAGATCGCCGCGGCGGCTGAGGCTCATGGCTGCCGGATCACATCGGCGGTCTGGGACATCGATGGCAGCGCGGACACGGCGGAGGGGCGAAGCCGCGACAGCAAGGAAGTCCGGGGCCGCGCGCAGGACGTGTCCATCCGGCTCAAGAGCGTCGGCGGAATCGACGTGGGCCAGGGCTACTGGGACACGGCGTTTTCCGGCGGGTAGCGCTCACCTCGCGGGCGGCGGGACGGGGAAGCCAAGGGCGCCCCGCCTCACGTCCGCCTGCGCAGGCGGATGTTGTCCACGTAGCAGACGCCGGGCTCCGTGCCCTCGGCGGTGAACAGCAGCCAGTGGATGACACGGAACTCGGGGTCGTAGGTGAGGCCCGGGAACTCGCGCGGCGGCTCGCCCGGCAAGGTCACGGTCAGGTCGTACATGCCGGTGGCGTGCTCCCCGAGCGTCGCCACGATGTCGAAGCCGACCCACTCACCCAGCGGCAGGTCCATCAGCACCTTCCCGCCGGCCTCCAGCACCCCGTTGCGCATCCTGAGAAGTGGCCCCGAGCGATAGAAGACGGTGACATCTCGCCACTCGGTGTAGAAGCTCATCCCTGGCTCCAGTCGTAGGTCGAAGTGTCCCTCGATGGTGCCGGAGCCCAGGTTGGGCTGGAAGTACAGGTGCGGGTTGTAGTTCGCCTTCTGGCCCGCCGCGTCGATGAACTTGAGCGAGTGCTTGCCGGAGGCCGCAGTCTCGTCGGACACGCGGATCGTCGCCTCGGCGTTCTCTTCGCTCAAGACCGCATTCGCCAGCGGCTCCCCCACGGCGAGGTCCTCCATGTCCTCGTCGATCTCGATCTGAGCGGGAGCCGCCTTCTCGGGGAAGGCGCGCGGTGCCAGGGGTTCCTCAGGCAGCTCGGCGGGCCGGGGCAGGCGCCCCACTTGGCTGGTGTCGATGTCCTGGAAGCCGAGGGCGTACGCCGGGGAGTCCGGCTTCAGCCGGAAGTCGCGCGCCTTCGGATCGACGAAGAGCGGGTCGGCGATCCGGGAGCCCCGGTCATGCCCCCTCGCGTGCCACTGCTCGAGGCTCCACTGGCCGAACGTCACCGGGCTGATGCCTGTGCACCAGTAGAGGTTCCGGTTCATCACGAAGCGGTCGTTGTTCCAGTTCTCCGCCAGCAGCGTGCCCTGGTAGTCGTAGTACACGATGTTCCGCTCGAACGTGAAGGAGTTGTGCTCCTCCTCGCGGAGCCGGTCGAGCTGCCCGCCCCGGGCCAGGGCGAAGATGTTGTTGAACACTCGGTCGTCCCGCCCGTAGTGGTGCATGAAGGCCCCGGTGTCCGTGCGGTAGACGATGTTGTTCTCGGCCAGCAGGTCGCTCGTGCCCTCGTCGAAGTAGATGCCCCGACCGCCGTAGCCGTAGCAGGAAACATCGTGGATTACGTTGTGATGCAGGACCGTGCCGGGCGAGAGGCCGAGGGTATAGATGCCCCCCATGTCATCCGTCACGCCCTGGCCGAGGTGGTGGATATGGTTGTAGGCGATCGTGTTGTCGTGGCACTGGCTCTCCCCGTAGCCCCACGACCAGCCCGCCGAGATGCCGGTCTGGTAGAAGTCGGCGATCTCGTTGTGCTCGACCACGTTGTACGGCGAGTGCCCGATCCATACGCCCATGCCGGCAGCGTGCATCCGGCCGCCGTGGGCGACGAGGCAGTTGCTCACCGTGTTCCAGCTCGTCAGCGCCGGGTCACTTTCGGCACGCAAGGTGGTCTCGCCGATCTTGACGCCGCCGGCCGCCAGGTCGGTGATCTCGCAGTTGACGATGCGGTTGCGGCTGCAGCCCGACACCAGCTCCACCGCGTACGTGCCGATGTGCGTGATCTTGCAGGCGTCAAGGAGGCAGTCGCGGGCGCCGTCCAGCGACACGGCGCCCCACAGGTCCACCTCCGACTGACCGATCCGCTGCCCTCCCGGCGGGGTGTTCCAGTTGCTGTGAGCGAAGGTCAGCCCGCGCAGGATCAGGTGCTCCGCCGCCAGACCCAAGTCCGCCTGCCCTCGGACGACCACCAGGCGCTCGAGGCGCGGCGCGATGACCTCCGCCGTCTCCGGCGTCTCGCCGGGCAGGGGAATGTAAGTCAGGACGCCGGTCTTCCGGTCCAGGTACCACTCCCCGGGCCGCTCCAGCGCCGAGGCCACGTTCTCCAGGATGAAGCGCTTGCCGGCGCGCAGGTCGAAGAACCAGTTGTTGCTCAGCGTCGGTGACACAAAGGTAACCGTGTGCGTCGCCTCATCCACGGACTTGACCCTCAAGCGGTCCATGGTCCAAGAGTGGAAAACGAGCACCTCCACGTCGCGCAGGTCGGGCCAGTCGGCGCTGAGTTGCCCCTCGGCGAACTGGAACCCGTCGGGCGGGTCATCCTTGCCGCCGGTGGTGGGCAGAAGCTGTCGGGCCGTGCGATAGTAGCCGTCCTTGCGCAACTTTGAGAGTTTGGGCCGAGGAATCCCCAGAAATGGGGGCTGGGTCGGGTCGTTTTACATCACAAAGCGGGTGTGTCGCTGTCGGGCGTGGGTAGGTCGAGGCCCTGGAGGACGGTGGGGAGGTTGTGGAGCCCCACGGCCTTCAGGACTTGGCTGGCGAGGGGTGGCGGGCGGCTGACGGTCCAGAGCGTGGTGTCGCCGAGGCGGTTCTCGACGGCATGGATGCGCGAGGCCCAGTCGAGCGCCACGCGGGCAGAGAGTGCGAGTCCGGCTGCGCGCAGTTGGTGGGTCAGGCTGCGCTCCAACAGGTAGGCCAGGACACAGACGAAGATGTGGGCGCGGACGCGGCGGTCGGTCCAATGGTAGATCGGACGCAGCTTCAGGAAGTCTTTCATCTCGCGGAAGGCGCGCTCCACTTCCTGGAGCGTGAAGTAGGCTTCGACGGTGTCGCCGGGCGTCAGGGCCTTGGCGTTGGTCAGCAGGAAGTAGCGTCCGGCCAGGCGTTCCTCGTGGGCGATCCGCGCCTGGTTGCGAGTGAAGGTCAGGGCTCCGTCCTCGAGGGCGCAACTGAAGTAGCCCGTGGCGCGGGCCCGGTGCAGCGCCGTGGCGGCGCGGGCCGCGATCTTCTGCGGCTGCTTCAGCCGTCCGGTCGCGACCTGGGCGGCCAGCTTCGTCAGGGCTTCCTCGCCCCGCTGAAGCCGCGCCTCACGGATCTGGCGCTCCTCCTCGGCCCGCGCTGCGGAGTAGCAGCAGACATACCGCGCACCCGGCGTCTCGCCTTCGCTCACGAAGAGCTGCACGCGATGCGGTCCCGGCGCATACTGTGCCAGGTCCTCCGGCGCTCGCGTCAGCACCTCCGGCACCCGGTGGCGACGCAGGCCGACCACGTATTCGTAGCCGGCTGCGGTCAGCGCCTCCAGGTTGTCCGCCGACACCATCCCGCGATCGGCCACGAAGATCACCCGCCGCAGGCGGAAGCGCGCGCTGAGCGCCGCGACCATCGCCTTCACGGTCGTCACATCCGCCCGCTGACCCGCCAGCACTTCGTGCGCGATGGGAAACCCGTTCCGATCACACGCCAGCGCCACCAGCACCTGTCGTCGATCGGGGCGCTTGTCCCGCGAGTAACCATACCTCGCCAACGCCGGCCCGTTGCCCTCGAAGTAGGTGCTGGTCAGATCGTAGAAGACCAGATCGACCTCCAGGTTGAACAGGTCCTGCAGCCGCCCAAACAGCGCTTCCTCGAGCGGCTCCTTCACCGACAGCAGCACGTCCAGCGCGGCGTACAGATGCGCCAACTCCAACGGCGCCTGGGCGAAGTCCGGCCACCACACGCGATCCCGCCACGCGAACAAGGCCAGCTCACTCTTCGGCGCCAGCAGGCGATTGAACACCATCGCCGCCACCGCCGCGATCACGTCGAACCGCTGCCGTCGCCCACCGAGCAGCTCTCGGAGCAACCTCGTGAGTCCGAACTGCTCCCACAGCACCTGCGCCAACCGCGACCCGCCATACTCCAGCACCCGCTCGGTCTGCAGCCGGACCGGCGCCCGCGGCTCCAGCCCGGCCGCCCGCTCCAGACTCGCCACCAACCGCCCCAACTGCCCGCCGGAGCGCAGCGAATCGACATTCCCCAGCGAGTACAGCACCCGCTGGCGGTTCTTGCCCTCCTCCCGGTACGACTCCACCAACTGGAGGTACCGGTAGGTCACGTCGCCTTGTCGTCGTGGTGCCAGTCGGAAGAACATCTCGGCACTGATAATAGTACAAGTTCACCCTTCGCGTCAAGCAGAATATCAGAATTCCTTTACACTACGTTTCCGCCCGGCGGAGGGTCGAAATCGCCGTAGAGGCCCTTATCAGCCCCGTAGCGCGATTGGGGGTCTCCCAAAGTCTCAAACTTGCGCT
>Ga0116202_10002132_pt1 | contig 11726 bp, 8 predicted proteins | sample LakKivw325mmetaG_FD_94479 | JGI IMG/M metagenome (GOLD analysis project Ga0116202, IMG submission 94479) | Anoxic lake water microbial communities from Lake Kivu, Rwanda to study Microbial Dark Matter (Phase II) - Lake Kivu water 325m metaG | ecosystem: Environmental > Aquatic > Freshwater >... | reverse complement strand
TTCGAGAATGTTCCTGTCGGATTATATCGGACTTCAAGAGATGGAGAGATTCTTGAAGCAAACCCTGCACTGGTCCAGATGCTGGGCTTCCCGGATCTTAAATCCTTAAAAGCCGTTAAAGCGATAGGGACTTATGTCAATCCGGAGGACCGCATTCGATTGCGAGAGATAATGGACTGCGATGGGATTGTCCAGAACATTCAAAAGCAACTGCGCCGGCGTGACGGTTCAATCATCTGGGTGGAGGAAAATGCTAAAATCTCCTTCGACAGCAGAGGTGAACAATATTATGAAGGGACACTGACAGACATCACCGGACGCAAGCGTGCGGAAGAAGAGAAAGCAGCTCTTCAGGAGCAGCTTCGTCAGTCTCAGAAGATGGAGGCGATCGGCCAATTGGCAGGGGGTGTGGCTCATGATTTCAATAATTTATTGACCGTCATCAAAGGCTACAGTCAGCTCTCGCTCGTTGATCTCAAGGAGAATGACCCTTTGAAGCCAAATATCGAGGAGATCAAGCGGGCGGCAGACCGTGCGGCTGATCTGACCCGTCAACTTTTAGCTTTTGGCCGCCGTCAGATGATGGAGATGCGAGTTCTGGATCTCAACACCCTTTTGAGAAACCTGGAGAAGATGCTGAGAAGGCTCATTGGTGAAGATATTTCCCTTATCACTCATTTCTCAAAAGATCTCGGGAAGGTCAAGGTTGATCCGGGACAGATTGAACAGGTGATTCTAAACCTCGTGGTCAATGCGAGGGATGCGATGCCAAACGGGGGGACCCTCCTCATCGAGATTGCCAATGTGGAATTGGATGAGGCTTATGCCAAGAAACATACCTATGTGACCCCGGGCCGATATGTGATGCTCTCGGTGGGTGACACAGGAGTGGGGATGGCTCCGGAGGTGAGGGACCGGATTTTTGAGCCCTTTTTTACCACTAAAGAAAAAGGAAAAGGCACAGGACTGGGTCTATCCACCGTCTATGGGATCGTGAAGCAGAGCGGGGGAAATATCTGGGTTTACAGTGAACCGGGTCAGGGCACGACATTCAAGATTTACCTTCCGAGAGTGGATGAGCCCCTCAATGGCTTGAAAGAGAATGGGCTCAGAGGTGAGGTTCCCGGAGGGAATGAGACGGTCCTGATTATTGAGGATGAGGAGGCTGTGCGGAAGGTCGCTTCGCGAATCCTGAAGAAGCGGGGGTATAGAGTTCTGGAAGCGTCTCGAGGGGATGAGGCCATCAGACTCTATGAGGAGAGTAAGGAGAAAATTCACCTGGTCCTGACGGATGTGGTATTGCCCGGGATGAGCGGGCCCCAGTTGATCGGGAAGTTGAGGGGGATCAAGGATGATTTCAAGGTCCTTTATATGTCAGGTTACACAGATGATATGGTTGTCCTTAACGGCGCCTTAGAAAAGGGAGCAAGCTTTATCCAGAAACCATTCACCTTTAATTTACTGTCCAGGAAGGTCAGGGAAGTGCTGGACGGATGAGAAGATACAAAAACTAATACAGACGCATTAAATAAAGTGACACAACCACATAACTTACTTTTTTTGCAGACCATAGATGGCTTAGAGAAAAAGTATCACTTTACCTCTTTGAAAAAGCTTCATAAAATCCCTCCTAGCCTCCCTTTGCCAAAGGGAGGAGTAATGATCCCCCTTTATAAAAGGGTAGGGGCGGCTTCGGTCGCCCTCTAGAAAGGGAGGCTGAAGCCTCCCCCACCCAGTGGCCGCCGCTTCACTAAAGCATTGCAAACCCCCCTTACATTATCAAACAGAATGATGGACAAATTTGAATTTTTGGTAAGACTTTGTGCCTGCTAATGGTTTTCTTTAAATATCAATAAGTTAATTAATATCTCTGTTATCATTTTGACAATATGTCTAAATTATTCAGGGTAAGTTCCGGGTTATAAAATGGAATTTATATTTAAATTCAATCAGTTAGAAATTAATTATTTTAGGCTTTTTTAGGTATGGAACTTGCTTATTAATTAATTTATAAAAATTAATTTTCAAAGGAGATGAAGATGGGTTCGATGATGTTTGAGTTAGCTTCACTCAATTTATTCACCATTTTCCTGATTGTCTTTTGCGCTTTTGGTTTTATAAGGTTGTTTAAAATTCATCTTGAGGATTGATGAGGTATGAGATGAACGCAAGCCCAGCCGCCAGTGTTTTCGAGGTAAAAGAAGAGGTGAAAAAGGTCGAGATCAATATCCAGAGAGTCGCTGAGTTGGTTCTGGTTTTCACCAATATGTTTTTCATCTCTTACTTTTTCCTGAAACTGTTTCACCTTGTTTAGATAGCTCTCTTCATAAAACAATTCCGGTCCCAGCCTCCTTCAACTCCTGAAAGGCGATTGTTTCAGTTGGAACAATCGCCTTTTCTTTTGTGGGGTCCCGCAAAAGGTTATTGACTTTTTTGTTAAATCATTTACTCTCCATATAGAGAAGCGGAGATGGATTCAAGCAACCAAAGGATTTGGGTTTTAGTTTTTGCAAGTGGTGATGCGAAGGGGGGAGGCTCCGGGTTTCAGGAGCTGGTTGAGTTTTCACGGACCGATCCGCCTGTTCTTGACGCTCAGATCGCCGGGGTCATTTCCAATCATGAGCACGGGGGGGTTCGTAAAAGGGCGGATGCGCTTCATATCCCTTTCGAGTGTTGGCCCGGACCTTTTGATGCCGAGGGATACCGCTCCTTCGTTGAAAAGTATGGGGCTGACTTTGTCATGTGCTCCGGATGGTTGAAGTTCGTAAGGGGGCTCGATCCTGCGAGGACAGTCAACATCCACCCGGGACCACTTCCACGGTTCGGGGGGCCTGGAATGTTCGGGCATCATGTCCACGAAGCCGTCATGGCTGCTTACCGCCGGGGAGAAATAAAGCAGAGCGCGGTGACCATGCATTTTGTTGACGAGAATGCCTATGATCACGGCCCCATTATCTTCCAGATGCCGGTGCTGATCAGACCTGACGATGACGCCGGGACACTGGCTAAAAGGGTGAACGAAAAAGAACGCGCCTGGCAGAGTTATATTTTAAATCTGGTCGTCCATCGCCATATCTATCTCATCAATGGACAGGTCTTTTACGAAAGCAGTTTGATAAAAAGGCTGTTTTATTAAGAGGGGTAAAGGAGAGCCATGTACCACTTTTTCCTGTGCAGAGATGAACATCTGGAATACTGCTTCAATGTGGAGGCGTCCGGCCCTTTAAATTCAGAGGAGCTTTTGATTTTAAGACAGATCCTGGCTGATGGTTTTGTATCGGAAAGCATATCCACCCAACCGATTCAGCCTGAGGGACGCAGGGGAGTGGAACTCGGCCCACGGATGAATTTCGCAACTGCCTATTCAACCAACCTCGTCGCCATTTGCCATACCTGCGGGCTTGAGAAGGTCGTTCGAATTGAGCGTTCCAGGCGATATTACCTTCCCCCGGAGGTGGATCAGGAACGTTTTATCCGGGAACATCATGATCGAATGACCGAATGTGTGTATGATCGTCCGCTGGACACCTTCGAATCCGGAATTGAACCGGAACCTGTTTTTAAGGTCCCTCTTCTGGAAAAGGGGCCGGACGCCCTTACGGAGATACCCGGACTTGCGATGGATGAGTGGGACAGGAATCTCTACTATGATTATTTTGTCAGGGGAGAGGGAAGAAACCCAACGATCGTTGAAATAAGAGATCTGGACAACGCAAACAGCGAGCACTCACGGCACGGGTATTTCAAAGGCAAACAGATCATCAATGGAGTCGTGATGCAGGAAACGCTTCTAAATATCGTCAAATCGACTTTAAAAGCAAATCCATCCAACAGCCTCATTGCCTTCAAGGATAATTCAAGCGGGATCCAGGGGTATGACTGCTGGACGATTCTCCCCGAACAACCCGGCAGACCTTCGCCTTTCAAGAAGGAGAGGGTACATTACCATATCATTTTTACAGCGGAGACACACAATTTTCCGACCGGAGTCGCACCTTTCCCCGGTGCTGAAACAGGCACGGGAGGCCGGATCCGTGATATTCAGGCCACCGGCAGGGGGGGGCTCGTCGTTGCCGGATCAGCGGCCTACTGTGTGGCTAATTTACTGATCCCCGGCTACGATCTGCCATGGGAAGACAGGAGGTCCATTTATCTACCGAACCTGGCTTCTCCTCTCACCATCGAAATCAGGGCGAGCGACGGGGCAAGTGATTATGGCAACAAGTTCGGTGAGCCAGTCATTTTAGGTTTTACCCGTTCCTTTGACCAGAGGCTTCCGAACGGAGAACGCTGGGCGTGGATTAAGCCGATTATGTTCACGGGCGGGATCGGGCAGATCGATGCCCGGCATGTTGAGAAGGAAGAAGCTCAAAAAGGACTGCTGATCGTTCAGGTCGGCGGCCCGGCTTATGGCATCGGGGTGAGCGGAGGCTCTGCCTCCAGCAAACTCCAGGGCGAGAATGTGGAAGAACTTGATTTTAATGCGGTCCAGCGTGGCGATGCCGAGATGGAACAGAAGATGAACCGAGTGATTCGGGCCTGCATTGAGATGGGTGACCGGAGCCCGATTATCAGTATCCATGACCAGGGAGCGGGTGGACCTGCCAATGTCCTGAAGGAGCTGGTCGAAAAAGCCGGGGGCAAAATCGAACTCCGACGGATCAGGTTAGGGGACCCGACGCTGCCGGTGCTCAAAATCTGGATCGCCGAATATCAGGAACGATGCGGTTTCCTGATCCCGGTTGAGAGGATTGAAGAATTCAGATCCCTCTGCGAAAGGGAGAAGGTCAATTGCGAAATCCTCGGGGAAGTGACAGGAGATGGCCGGTTCGTGGTCCATGACGAGAGGAATGGTTCAACCCCTGTCAATCTTAATCTCGAAAAGGTTTTAGGCAATATGCCGCAGAAGACGTTCCGGGGTGAAAGAATAGACCCTTTGCTTAAACCCCTTGAATTACCGGATCCATTGCCTGTGGAAGAGGCCCTGTCTCGTGTTCTTCGTAACCCTGCGGTCGGATCCAAGAGATTTCTGACCAATAAGGTGGATCGAAGTGTTACCGGATTGATTGCACGGCAACAATGCTGTGGCCCGCTTCAACTCACGGTCGGCGATGTGGCGGTCATCGCCCAGAGCCACTTCGGATTAACAGGAGCCGCCACCTCGATCGGGGAGCAACCGGTTAAAATGCTGGTCAGCCCGAAGGCAGGGGCTCGGATGGCGGTCGGAGAGGCGCTCACGAATATCGTATGGGCGAAGATCAGCGGATTGGAGGATATCAAGTGTTCGGCCAATTGGATGTGGGCACCCAAGCTTTCGGGCGAAGGAGCGGCCCTTTACGATGCGGTGGCCGCAATGAGGGATCTGATGATCCGGATGGGTATTGCGGTGGATGGGGGAAAGGACAGTCTTTCCATGGCAACCCGGGTGGGAGAAGAGATTGTGAAGTCCCCCCGGGAGCTTGTGATCTCCGCCTACGCCACGATGCCCGATATCACAAAGGTGGTTACTCCGGATATCAAAAAACCGGGTCAGAGCCAGCTCCTCTTCATTGACATCGCCCAGGGTCAGGCCCGGCTCGGAGGGTCGGTCTTAGCTCAGGTTTACGGACAGATCGGAAACGACTCTCCTGACGTGGATGATCCCGAGATGCTTAAAAACGCCTTTCGTGCCATCCAAAAGTTGATCTCGGAAAATTTGATCCTCTCAGGACATGACATCAGTGATGGAGGCCTGATCACGGCGCTTCTTGAGATGGCGTTTTCTGGAAACTGCGGGCTCAAAATCCGGATGGAAGGTCCATGGAGTCCCCTCGGGAGGCTTTTTTCGGAAGAGCTGGGAGCTGTCATCGAATGTCCTGGGGCGGATGTCCGGAAGGCTTTGGAAATTCTCGATTCTTTTCATCTCCGCTCAAGCCTGATCGGGGAGGCCACAGAAGAAAAGAAGATTGTTATAACCTGTAATTTGAAGAAGGTCCTTGAAGCGGACATGCGTGTTCTTCGCCAGTGCTGGGAGGAGACGTCCTATCAGATCGAGCGGCTTCAGATGAATCCCCAGTGTGCCGATGAGGAGAGGGAAAATATCTTCGACCGGAAAGGCCCGGGTTACATCATCCCTTTCGAACCCCAGTTGACTCCGACCCATCTTCTCGAAGCGAAAGACAAACCGGAGGTGGCCATTCTCCGGGAAGAAGGAAGCAATGGAGACCGGGAGATGACCTCTGCCTTCTACCAGGCAGGCTTCCGGCCCTGGGATATCACCATGACCGATCTGATCCGGGGACGCGTGACGCTGGAGCGCTTCAGAGGGCTCGTTGCGGTCGGAGGATTCTCCTATGCGGATGTTCCCGAAAGTGCCAAAGGATGGGCGGCAGCGATCCGATTCAATGAAAGTTTGAAGAGGATGTTTGACGATTTTTACCGTCGTCCGGACACCTTCACGCTGGGGGTGTGCAACGGTTGCCAACTCTTTGCACTTTTAGGATGGGTCCCCTGGCCGGGAATCCCTGACCCAGAGCAGCCCCGTTTCGTCCAGAATTTATCCGGGCGCTTTGAATCCCGCTGGGTGACCGTAAAGATTTTAGAAAGCCCGGCGATCATGTTCAGAGGCATGGTTGATTCCATACTCGGAATCTGGGTAGCTCATGGCGAGGGAAGGGTTCACTTTCCAGACTCAAACCTGATGGATGAGGTCATCCGGAAAAAACTTGTTCCGGCCGTGTTTGTGAATGATGAAGGCCGCGCTGACGGAAGGACTCCGAAAGGCTATCCTTTCAATCCGAATGGGTCACCCTTCGGGATCACAGGACTCTGCTCGCCTGATGGCCGGCATCTGACTGTAATGCCTCATCCGGAGCGGGCTTTTCTGAAATGGCAATGGCCATGGATGCCTCAGGATCTGAACGACAGGCTTCAGGCCTCCCCGTGGATCCGGATGTTCCAGAATGCAAGAGAGTGGTGCAATAGATAATTACCAATAACCAAGCACCAATAACCAAATAATATCCAATATCCAAATTCCAATGACCTAAGATTTTGTTTGATTATTGATCATTGGAATTTATTTGGAGCTTGAGATTTGGTTATTGGAATTTTATTTTTAAGTTCATTTCATTATCCGAATGCCAAATTTTTAATTAGATTTGCTATGACGAAGTGGAAAACCTATGTTGTTGGATGGTGGAGGCTCTCACGGGTTCCTTTCCTTTCGGTGGGAATCCTTCCTTTGATCCTGGGGTTTGTTCTGGCATGGCGATGGGGCTATCAGGGTCCGCCAGGCCTCTACCTTTTTGCCTCCCTCACGGTCATTCTCATCATGTGGATGACCTATTATCTCGGTGAGCGAAATGATCTGGAGGGAGACCGGATCAACGAACATTTTAATGCCTTTTCCGGAGGGTCAAGGGTGCTGGTTAAAGGGCAGCTTCCTGCCCGGGCGGCCTTTTTCTTGGGTTATGGATGTATGCTCGGAGCCATGGCCATCGGTCTCTACCTCTATTTTCGTTACCGGACCGGTCCGTGGACCCTTCTCTTGGGAGGGGCGGGCCTCTTTTCTGGCTTCTTTTACTCAGAAAAACCTTTTCGGTGGTCCTATCGCGGGTGGGGAGAGATTCTCATCGGATTCTGTTATAGCTGGTTACCGATTGCAACCGGTTTCTATCTCTTCACCGGTTTCTTTCACCGGGAGATATTTTTCCTCTCCATTCCTGTCGGGCTCTCCATTTTTAATGTCATCCTGATCAATGAGTTTCCGGATGAAGAGGCGGATCGCACCATCGGAAAAAGAAATCTGGTGGTGCGGTTCGGGAAGGAGAGGATGGCCGATCTTTATATGGGACTCTCCGTCCTGCTGGGCCTCTCTCTGATCAGGGTGTTAGGGATATTCAGCAGGCCCTCTTTCTGGTTTCTTCTTCTGGCAGGGATTCCTCTTCTGCTCATTCTATGGAATCTCACACGGATCTGGAATGGAGAGAAATTAGATGTTAGAGGGATGGAGGCGCTCTGCAGAAACACCCTGCTCATCAATCTTTCCATCACCATGATTCTCACAATCCAGCAGAGCCTCGTCCCATCGGCACTCAGGAGGTAACCTTGGAACAGGTTCAATCCATCATCGAGAAGGTGAGAACGGATATCCAGGAGGGAAAGTCAGTTGAGGAAATTTCTCAATCCCTCCTCTCCCTTTTAGGGAAGGGGTTAGAAATTGCCGGAGAGGTGGCTGAGGGGCTGGCATTGATCCCGGATGTAAAGGTCGCTCACCTCCTTCATCGTATGCTCGAGGTTTATAATGAGAAGAGAGTCCGGAAGATCATCAAACGATCCCTTTACAGGCTGAAAAGCAGAGGAGTGGTTGCAGAAGAGATTTCCGCCGGCCCCAAGGGGTCGGTTCTCAGACCCTTAAGGGTTGAACCACCCAGAGGGTTCGGAAATGGCTACGATTTTTCATGGAATCGGTTTCTCATCCTCACCCTTCCCCGGCCCGGCAGAGGATGGATGGTCCTTCACGGGCTGATTAATGATACGAAGGGGCTGGTCAATTTTTCCGGAGGAGAGATCTCAAGAAAAGAGTTCAGGAATTTCTTCGATGAAGTTAAAAAGGCAAGCCCGACCCCTGTTGTGGAGATCGAGGCCTCCTATGCGGGTTTCCTTTTCACGGAGGCCTATCGATTAACCCTTGAGAAAGGGGAGGCACCCCCGCCGGATTACCTCCGGTTAAAGAGTGAGATCGAGAAGATCAAAAAGGAGTATGAGAGGCCATTGATCTATTCCTTCATCGAGGAGAGTGAGATCGATGGGGATGAGCGGATTTTGAGAAGGGGAGGGGAGCTTCTCAAAACAGATCTCTTTTACGGATGGATGATCGGAGGGGAAGAGATCAAACCCTATGCCGATGAGGTCTGGGAGGCGAGGGAGTCCAAGCTCGTCCTCAACCAGACTCAGAAGGAGGCTCGATTTCAGGAAATCTATCAGAGGGCACTTTCCGCCCTCTTCCCTGAGGAGAAGAGGGCGCTTTATCAGCGGAGGATGGAGGAGATGGCCTACCTCCTCTTCAGGTCGGGCAGGGAGGAAGAGGCAAAAGTTTCTCTGGCCGTTGCACTCGATCTAAAAAAACCGCCCCGCCTGCTTCAACCCAACCCTTTCCTCTATCAATGGGTCATCCATTCCATTCTGACCTTTTTATCAGAGACACATGAGAAGGAGGGGGAGTCCTCCCTGATTGTTAAACCGTAACCGGAATGGGTTCTCCCCTTTTACAAAGGAGGATCATTACTGCTCCCTTTGGCAAAGGGAGGCGGGGAGGGATTTTCTAAAAATTATGGCTCAATCAGGGTAATCATTAAAATGAAAAAGTGGCTAATCCTTGCAGGGGTTATTCTCTTCCTCTTTGTGGGAGGTTATCTCCTTCTCTCCTTCTATGCTGTAAAATTGATCGAGCCCCGGATTCAAAAGGCAGTAGGCCCCGGAATGACCTTCTCCGGCATTCAAATCAGAATGACCCATCTCTCCGTTTTAGGAATCCGGTATGAGGACCCCGGTTCGAAAAAACGGTTTCTTCAAATTGATGAGATCAGGATCTACCCCGATCTCTTTTCTTTTCTGAAGAAGAGGATGGAGATCCGGGAATGGAGGGTCCTGAAGCCCTCCTTCTTCTTTGAAAGATCGGAAGATGGGAAGATCATCGGTCCATGGATACCCATCCATCCGGAGGAGAAGGATAAAAAGGATGCCTTTCAGGGAGAGAGAAAGGAGGAGAGCCCCTTCCGAATCAGGATCGAACGGTTTCGCATTTTAAAGGGGACAATCGATTTCAATGATCGAAAGGCGGGAGAGGTCCCCGGCCGGGTCCGGCTGAGAGATCTCGATCTCGATCTAAAAGATATTCACTATCCCATCCTCTCAACCCGATCTCCTCTTAAGCTGAAAGGAAAGATGATGGGAAAGGGCAAGGGAGGTGAGATCCATTCTCAGGGGTGGATCGACTTTAAAACCCTTGACATGAACCTGTCTCTCAAAGTCCGGGAAGTGGAGTTGAGAACCTTTGAGCCCTATTACCGGGAGAGGGTTTCGGCTGAGATCGAATCCGGTCATATCAATTTAGAGGCTCAGGTGATCGTAAAGGAGAGGATGATCGATCTACTCGCAAGGCTGGAGATTGCTGATCTTCTGATGAAAGAAGGAGGGACGGTTTTTTATGTCCCGGCGAAGACGCTCCTTCCTCTTCTGAAGGAGAATGAAAACCGGATCAGAACTTCCTTCCGCGTCAAAGGGAATTTGAATGATCCTCAATTTCAACTCAAGGAGGCCCTTCTGACTCAAATGGCCGTTTCACTTCTTTCGGGGCTCGGATTCCCGGTAAAAATAGCAGGAGAGGCCATTCCCAGAGAATCCGGGAAAGGGTCCGGAGGATGGGTCGAAGGCTTAAGATCCCTTGAGGAGATGTTCGGGAAAAAGGAGAAGAAGAAGTAAGTCCCGGACTACTGGATTCCCCCGTATCAAGTACGGGGCAGGCTCAATCAAGTGATGATCTCCTTATGATTTCCATCCGCTGGATTCTCACCCTTTTATCAACCCCTTTTTTCTGGAAGCCTGAAACTTCCCTTCTCCGGCCGAAGCGGATCGAATGGAATCCCTCCCTGATTCCAGAGACCATTCAGATAAAAGGCCACACCATTTTTTATGTCGTAAAAGGGGAGGGGAAACCTCTTCTGCTGATCCATGGCTTCGGGGCCGGGATCTGGGTCTGGGAGAGGCAGATTGATATTCTCTCAAACCTCTACCGGGTTTACGCCCTGGACCTAATCGGCCATGGGTTCTCGGACAGGCCCAGGATAGAGTATCGCCCTGAAACTTACATCCATTTTTTAAGGGATTTCATGGATGGGTTAGGGATTGAGAAGGCCACGCTCATCGGGAATTCCATGGGAGGCGGGATTGCATGGGCCATGGCAATCTTCTTCCCTGAACGAGCAGACCGGTTAATCCTGATCGATTGCATCCCTCCTGATGTCTTGGACCGGGTGAGAAATGATTCCTTTAAGGCATTGGCAGCCATCAGGGATATTCCCCTGCTCCCCCGCCTTTTCATCGCAGGTCGAAATCGAAATTCGATTCGGCAGGTCTTAAGGGAATGTATTTTCGATTCCCGGCTCATCACTCCGGAGATCGTGGATCGTCAGAACCGGCTCTCCCAACTCAGAGGGACCACCCGGGTCCTCTTCTCCACCCTCAAGAATGCAGAGGAGGCGAGATCCATGCGAGATTCCCTCTCCCTCATCCGCCACCCGACCCTCCTCATCTGGGGGGAAAGAGACCTGATCTTTCCTCCTTCAGTGGGAGAGGAACTTCACCAGGCTATCCACGGCTCGACCCTTCGGATCATCAGGGGGAGTGGCCATATACCGATGTGGGAAAAACCTCAGGAGGTCAATGAGATGATCCTTTCATTTTTAAAGGAGCCTTCTTAAATTTTTTTCTTACTGGGCAATGGATTTCCGGTGAATTTTCTTGACAAGGGGAAGGGTAATCGATCAAAATAGTGAAACTTTCACAGAAAGGAGAGGGTTTTGGGAGATTACAGGAAACGAGTGGTGATTACAGGAGCGGGCCCGGTCACACCCGTCGGGATCGGGAAAGAGGCCTTCTGGGAAAGCTTGATTCAGGGAAGGACCTCCTTCAAAAGGATTGAATTTCCCGACCGCGATATGAGTCAGTATCGTTGCAACATTGCC
>Ga0116202_10002131_pt1 | contig 11727 bp, 9 predicted proteins | sample LakKivw325mmetaG_FD_94479 | JGI IMG/M metagenome (GOLD analysis project Ga0116202, IMG submission 94479) | Anoxic lake water microbial communities from Lake Kivu, Rwanda to study Microbial Dark Matter (Phase II) - Lake Kivu water 325m metaG | ecosystem: Environmental > Aquatic > Freshwater >... | reverse complement strand
TTCGTGGGGGTTCCCCGGGTCGGATACGTCAATAACGCTCAGCCCGGTATACATCCCCGAATCAACGTCAACTACTGCCACGTATGCGTTGCCTCCAGCAACCGCGACGCTGGCGGCGTAGTTCCTGGTGCTGAGTCGGCCCAGCAGCGCCGGGCGCGAGGGCGTCGCCACGTCCCAGACATCGAGACTCGTGCTGGTCGCGACGAGTAATCGGTTGGTCTGATAGGCAAGGTCATTGACCGTCCCGGGAGCGGCAATCGTCGAGGACACTATTGCCGGCCTGCTCGGGTCGCTGACGTCCAGCACGAATACTCCGCCGCTGGAGCCACAAAATGCCATGCTTCGGGCCGGGTCGATGGCCACGGCGTCGCAGTAAGGTCCGAACGGCCAACTGCCCTTGAGACGGCAGTTCAAGGAATCGTTCCGCGCTGCCGCGACACCGGTCGCCAAAGACAGAACAAGGACCAGTCTCTTCATCTTCGTCTTCTATCTGGTGACGATGATCTTTCCGACTCCAGCCGCTGACCGCACAATGTAGACGCCCGGGGCGAGGCGACTCACGTCATTCGCGCCGGGCACGAGGTCCAAAACCCTGCGGCCAAGTGCATCTGATAGGACGCCCTTCGCCTCTCGCCCTTCGCCTTGCGCCTCGGACCAGAACAGCACGCCGCGGACGATGGTGGGGCCGACGTTCATCGTTGTTCGTCCATCGTACATCGTTTCCGCGATGCCGATGGGGGTGATGTTGCGCCGGAGGAAGACCGAGCCGTAGTAGTCGCACGTTATCATGTCCCGGTCGCCGTCGCCGTCCCAGTCGGTGAAATTGACGCGGGGCGGGTTGCCGTTAAGAAAGCTGTCAGGGTCCGGCTCGACCAGGTTGATATAGCCGGCGAAGCCCGGGTTTGTGTCCGTGCCGACGTTGGCGTAGAGACGTACCGAGCTGTACCACTCGCCGAGCACGAGGTCGCGTTTGCCGTCGCGGTCGAGGTCCTCAAGCAAGGGTACGCAGCGGTAGTCGTTGAAGGTGCGCCCATCATGCAGCACCGGCGTTGAGTCGCCAAAGACCGGCAGGGAGTCGGTTCCTTCGTTCAGGTAGACAAAGACGTTGCAGGGTTGGCCGATGCCTTCCTGGCCGACGAGCAGGTCCTTCCTGCCGTCGCGGTTCCAGTCACAAACGTGGGGCCATGAGTTGTTGTTGGTCTTGATTTCAGCGCCATTGGCCTGAATCCGTCCGGCGTTGGTCAGGGTCCCGGCCTCGGTTCTGAGGAACAGGGTGAAGTAGCCGTTCCGCTCGCCGGTGATGAGGTCGAGCCGGCCATCGTTGTTCCAGTCGCACACGGCGACTGTCGCGCCCTGGCATCAGCCGGAGCTGACGGATATGTCCGCGCCGTCGGCCTGCAGGTAGACGAAGTCACCAAACACCGGGGCGAAGTTCTCCCCGATGTTCTCGTAGAACCTCACCTTGCCGGACAGGTACTGCCCGAGCAGGAGGTCCTGTTTGCCGTCGCCGTTCCAGTCGATCATGAACGGCGAGGCGTTGCCGCCGGTGCCGACGTTGATGGGCGTGCCGTTGGCCTCAATCGCCACCGGCGCATCGAACACCGGCGTCTGGGCAAAGGCGACAGTTGCGAGCAAAGCGCACAGGGCTGACAGTCTTACTTTCACATTAGCCTCCGAGAAGTAGTAACCGAAACCGGGGACGATGTCAAGCGTAGGCGGGGACCGCTTTCAGGCCGAGGGAAGTCCGAAATCCGAAGCACGAATGACGAATGAATGCGAGACAAGCCCGAAGCCCGAAGACCGAATGACGATTCGATGGCGAAGATCGAGTACAGAGTTGGACATATTTCCAATTCGGGTCTCAGCCGGGATTCGGGTTTCCAGCCTCGGAATTCCTCGTCGGACGTGCTCCTTCATTCGAGCTTCAATCGGTGTTCGAGCTTCGAGTTTCGAGTTTGTTCGCCGGCCAGTAGCTTCGGTGCCGGTTCTGGCCATTCGGCCGGGTTTGACGATTGCCGTTTCAAGCGTAAAATGAGGCAGTGAAAGAGAAGCTGCCGGCAGTCGGCAAGATATCCCAACAGGTATTTGAAGAGCTGATTTACCCGCGACTCGGCGCGAAGAGCCGGAACGTGCTCGTCGGCCCGATGCACGGCGTGGATACCGGCATCGTCCGCGTCGGGAACCGGGCGCTCGCGCTCACGACCGACCCCGTGTTCATCGTGCCGGAATACGGCTGGAAGCGGGCCGCGTGGTTCGCAATCCATATCCTGCTGTCCGACGTGGTCACGAGCGGGCTCCCCCCGAAGTACCTCGCCATTGACTTCAATCTGCCGATGGATATCACCGAGGCACAGCTCGAAATCGTCTGGAAGACAATCCACAGCCAGTGCCGGCGCTACGGCGTCTCGGTCGTCACCGGCCACACGGCCCGTTACGGCAACTGCGGGTATCCGATGGTCGGCGGCGCGACCGTCGTTGCCGAGGGCGGGCTTTCCGACTATGTCGCGCCGCGGTTCGTGCGGCCCGGCGACACCGTCATCGTCACCAAGGGCCCGGCAATCGAGGCCTCGGGCATCTTCGCCGCGATGTTCCCAGAACGGCTTGCCGCAAGGTTCGGTCCGGATTTCGCCCGCCGGGCCCAGAAGCTCTTCTATCAGATGTCGGTGGTCGAGGACGCGCTTGCCGTGGTGAGCGTAGGCGTGCGCGAGAGGGGCGTGACCGCGCTGCATGACGCGACCGAGGGCGGACTTTGGGGTGGGCTCGCCGAGATGGCCAAGGCCGGCGGGTTCGGCGTTCGGGTCGTCAAGGAGCGGATACCGGTCATGCCGTGCGTGAAGGAGATTTGCGACCTGTACGAGATCGACCCCTACAAGTCAATCAGCGAGGGCACGCTCATCGTGATGTGCCGTCCGGACAAGGCCGTGAAGGTGCTGGACGCGCTGCGGCGGCGGCACATTCTCTGTGCGGCAATTGGCGAGGTCACGCGCCGGAAGATGGCGCTGGTCGAGAATGGCCGCGAGGTCCCGCTTGTCCACCCGGGCGCGGACCCGTTCTGGCCGGCGTACTTCGGGGCGCTCAAGGGAAAGTGATGAGTGATGAATGATGAGTGAGGAACGGAAGCTGGCCGAGGCGGTGACGATGCTTGAGGGGTGCCGGGAGTTTGCCGCGCTGGTGCCCGAGGTGCGGGTGAACGTCGTTTATGCGCCCGAAGGCGCGGGAGTGCCGGAGCAGGTCCTCGGAGTTGACGGTCGCATCACCGTCGTCGGCGGAATGCCGAAGGCGTCAGGGCCAGTCAGGCCCGGCGTTTCCGACCACATGGCGCGGCTGGTGATTGAGACGCGCCGCGTGGACGAGAGCATCCGCGCCGGGCTCAACTTCCGCTGGAACGAGACGATATTCAAGCATGTGCGGGGCTACTGCGCCCAGCGGGGACTCGCGCTCGGCTGCATCGACCGGTCGGTCGAGCCGAAGGAGCTGGTCGGCCGGGACAAGGGTTCAATCCCGTGGAAGGTGAAGCACCTGGTGGAGGCCTGTGGCAGGGTGCCGCCGGTCTTCTACGAGTCGCGCGGCTGGGGCAAGGAACCGCTCTTCTTTCTCGTCGGTCCGGACCCGTCCGGGGTCACAAACCGGGCAATCGAAATCGCGAAGGGGATGGCACTATGAGTAAGGTTGGGCCGCGTAAGCTGGCCGCGGTCTGCTACGACCATATCGGCGGCGCGCTCGGCGAGAGCCTGTACGACGCCCTGGTCCGCAAAGGCTGGATTAAGGCCGACAGCGGCGAGTTGCGGGTGACGGTGAAAGGGCGACGGGAGCTGGCCGCGCTCGGCGTACCCATGGCCGAGCTCGATTCCAGCGGGGGCAAGCAGGTCAACGCCTGTGTAGAGCGACACGCCGGCATGTTCTACGCACACATCGGTTCCCACCTTGGCTCGCTTTTGGCCGCGGCGCTGGTCGAGCAAGGGTGGCTTACAAGGTCGGGCCGCGAGTTCCGAGTCACGCCGCTCGGCCGGAGTCGTTTCCGCAAGCTGGGCGTGCGGATGACCGCCTCGGGCTAGTCCGGCACGTCAGTTGCACGTTATCCCGGCGTAGCGGATCTCAGACGCGGGACGCAGGGTAACGACCTGGGGCAATTGCCGGCGCGGGCTCCAACTCGGGCACGAGGATATGTGCCATTGGGGCCCGCGCCGCTGTTAATCTCCGCCTGCATCTAACATGACAGGACGTGGTATCAGCATCCCGCGGCTGCAGGGGCTTTTCCTTCGCCGCGTAGAGGACGTTCCCGTTACCTGAAAATGGAGGAGACAGGCGCGAGGCGCTGCGCCTGTCTCCTTGTTCGGAGGTGGGGGGTTACCTGCCGATGCGGTCAGACTTCACCAAGCCAATCCTCAGTGTCCCGGTCACCCTACAGGGTCTCGACAATCGAGTAGTGGTGTCCCGCGTCCTGTCCGAACCTGAACCTCGCACGGGCCGAGGCCTTCAGCACATCGTAGGTGCGGGCGGTTACGCCGTGATAGATGTACGCGCCGCGACGGGGGAACTCCATGATGAGCAGCCGGGCCTGCGGCCGATAGAAGACCGCGGTCGGGCGCGTTCCGGGCTCGCCCATGACTGCTGCTTCGGTACGGCTCACGACAGCTCCAGTGGAACCAGCCAGTCGTGCCTCTCCGAAGTACGCAGGTACGCTGTGGCGGGCTGGTCCGCCGATTCGGACCGGGACGGCAGCAGCGACGAGGGTCTGGACGAACCGCGCCGTTCTCCCGGCTGCCGGAAGGTCCGTACCGACTCTCCGAGCTTCGATTCATCGCGTCTCGATACTCGCGACACTGGTGATTCCTTTCTAGTCCAGGCTGGCTTCACGTATGCGGCCGGTGCAATCATAATATCCTCCTCGGGCTCTTGGCTTACACATTCTCATTGTCCCGTGACCAACGCCACTACTGCATGCCGCGTGCCGCGACACCGGCGCAGAGGGTCGCAGCATGCACAGCCAGAGATTCGGCTATCGGACGTAATATGAATTGTTACATTCTCCCGGGGCTGTAGCCCATGATGTTACATCCTGGCCAGTAACTTCCGAGGAAACATCAGCGGCACGTTTCCTGCTACGTTACACCTAATCCGCTACGATACATACTTAACTTGACGCGAAGCCACTTATGAATGTAGACTGTGACGAGGTTCACCACGCACACTCCTCCCGACGACCTCCGGGTGACGAAGGCGACAGGTCGCCGCATGTTCTTGCGGATGCCGCGCGCGTCGCGTTCCTTCACGTGGCTGGCCATCGCCACAGCCGCCGCCATTGCGGTTCTTGTTCTTGCGGGCTGGATACTGAACATTCCGCTGCTCACAAGCGTCCTGCCAATTTGGACTCCGGCGAGGCCTGTCACAGCGGTGTGTCTGCTGCTCGCAGCCGCGGCACTCGCGCTGGTCCACGGCGGCCCGGCGGGCAGGCTGCGGCGGTCCGTTTCAAGCGTCATCGGAGCTGCGTTAGCTCTGACCGGCCTGATGACCGTGACCTTGTACTTTGCCAGGTCGTCAGGCGGACCGGGTGCTGCCGTCACGGCCACGTCCTTCCTGAGTCGATTCCTCGCTCCGTCGGCGATGATGGCCTTCCTGACCGCCTGCATCATTACGCTCGTCGGGTGTGCGGTGATATTGCTGGCGGCCGGCGGCCGGCGCGCCGCCGCGGCTGCGCACGTCCTCATGTTTCCGGCGGCAGCCGCGAGCTACCTCGTTCCGGTCAGCGACCTGCTCGGCGTCGAAGCGACGCATGCTTTCTTCGGCGTGCAGGTCGCGTTCAACACCGGCCTTGCGCTCTGCGCATTGAGCGTCGCGGTATTCTGTATGCGCCCGGACACATGGCTGACGCGCTCACTTACCGGGGACCGTTCGGGCAGCGTCATGGCGCGCCGGATACTGCCCGGGCTGCTGGTGCTGCCGATTGCCATCGGCTGGCTTCGGATAAGCGGAGAAAGGGCCGGCGTCTTTCGCTCGGAAACCGGGGTCGTCCTCGTCGCGGTAACATATGCGGTCTGTTTCCTGCTGCTGGTGTGGCTCGCCGCTCTGTCGGTCAACCGTACCGACGTGAAGCGTACCGAGGCCGCACAGGCGCTCCGCAAGAGCGAGGAGCAGATGCGCGTGATTCTGGAGGCGACCAAGGAGTCAATCTGGCTTTTCGGCACCGACGGCGAAATACTGGCGGCCAACCGGACCGCGACGGCGCGATTCGGGCTGACGCCGGCCGACATGGTCGGCAAGCACTTCCAGGACGTGCTGCCCGCCGAGCTTTGCCAGAGCCGTCTTGGCCGCCTGAACGAGGTCGTCGCCTCAGGTCAACCGGTTGAATTCGAAGACGAACGCGCCGGGATGGTCTTCCGCCACAGCTTCTATCCGGTGCCGGGCGCCGACGGCCGCGTGACCGCGGTCGTCTCCTTCAGCCGCGACATCACCGAGCGGAAACGGGCTGAGGAAACGCTGCGTGAGTCCGAGAGGAAGTACCGGGTCGTTGCCGACAATACCTATGACTTCGAGTTCTGGCTCGACGCTGACCGCAGGTATGTTTACGTCTCGCCGTCGTGCGAGCGCACTACCGGGCACAAGCCGGAGGATTTCCTTGCCGACCCGGAGTTGCGCTTCAAGATTGTGCACCCGGATGACCGGCAGAAGCTGAAGGACCATGACCACGACGTCGAGCGCTCCCGGCCGGGCACAATCGAGTATCGCATCGTGCATCGCGACGGCAGCATCCGTTGGATCGGACATGTGTGTCAGCCGGTATTTGACGAGAACGGCCGGTTCCTCGGCACGCGCGGCTCCAACCGCGACATTACCGAGCGGAAGCAGGCCGATGACGCGCTGCGGCGCAGCCGCGAACGTCAGGCGATACTCGCCGATACCGCGGCGGCGCTGCTCGCAACCGGCGAGCCGCAGAAGCTGGTCGAGGAGCTCTGCCGGCGCGTCATGCAGTACCTCGACTGCCAGCTATTCGTCAATTTCCTCGTCGACGAGCCCCCCCACCGGCTGCGTCTGAACGCCTGTGCCGGGGTGCCGCCGAAGAAGGCCGCTCTCATCGAATGGCTCGACTTCGGACAGGCGATTTGCGGCGCGGTCGCGGAAAGCGCAAAGCCGATAGCGGCGGAGCACATCCAGACCGTACCCGACCCGCGCGCGACTCTTGTCAAGTCGCTCGGAGCCGACGCCTACTGCTGCCACCCGCTTCTGTCACAGGGCAGGGTGATCGGCACTCTCTCCTTCGGCACCGCGACACGGCCCGCCTTCAGCGCGGAAGACCGAAGCCTGATGAAGGGCGTGGCCGACCTGGTGGCGGTGGCGATGGAGCGAGTCCGCAGCGAGGACGCGCTGCGCCGGAGCGAGGAACGGCTGCGGCTGGCGCAGGAAGGGGCGAATGTCGGCGTCTGGGACTGGGACATGAGGGCCGGAAAGCTGGAGTGGTCACCCGGGCTGTTCCGGCTCTTCGGCCTTGACCCCAATCGAGACACCGCCAATCTTGAAACCTGGCACGCCGTCATGCACCATGACGACCGTGCCATCGCCCAGCAGCGGCTCACTCACGCGATTGAGAGCCACGAGCGGCTCTACAACGAGTACCGGGTTCTTCTGCCCGGCGGCAAGGAACGGTGGATCAGCGCGATTGGCGACACATTGTACGACGAGGCCGGGTGTCCGCAGCGCATGTCGGGCATCTGCATGGACATCACCGGGCGTAAGGCGGTCGAGCTGGAACTGCAGCAGGCCAAGGAGTCGCTGGAGGACAGGGTCAGAGAGCGGACCGCGGAGCTCATCGCGGAGGTCGAGGAGCGAAGGCGGGCCGAGCAGCGCCTGGCGACGGCCTCTCAGTATACCCGCAATCTGATTGAGGCGTCGCTCGATCCGCTGGTTACTATCAGCAGCGAGGGCCGGATTACCGACGTGAACGAGGCGACCATCAAGGCGACGGGCTGCTCGCGCGTCGAACTCATCGGCACCGACTTCTCGGAGTACTTCACTGAGCCGGACAGGGCCCGGGCCGGGTACCGTAAGGTCTTTGCCGAGGGATTTGTCACTGACTACCCGTTGACCATTCGCCATCGCGATGGGCATCTGACCGACGTGCTCTACAACGCCAGCGTCTACCTGGGTCCCGACGGCGCGGTCAGCGGCGTGTTTGCCGCGGCCCGGGACGTTACCGAGCGGAAACAGGCTGAGAGGCAACTGGCCGCGGCATCGCAGTACGTCCGGAGCCTGATTGAGGCGTCGCTTGACCCGCTGGTAACCATCAACGCCGAGGGCCGGATAACCGACGTGAACGAGGCGACGATCAGGGCTACCGGCGCCTCACGTGTGGAGCTGGTCGGGACGGATTTCTCCGAGTACTTCACTGAGCCGGACAGGGCCCGGTCCGGCTACCGGCGGGTCTTTGCTGAAGGCTTCGTGACCGACTACCCGTTGACCATCCGCCGCCGCGACGGCCATCTGACCGATGTGCTCTACAACGCCAGCCTGTACTGGGACGCGGACGGCGCGGTCAGCGGCGTCTTTGCGGCGGCCCGGGACGTTACCGAACGAAGGAAAGCCGAAGCGGCGGTTGCGGCCGAGCGGCAGCGGTTGCACGACGTGCTCAACATGCTCCCTGCCTACGTCGTGCTGCTTGCGCCGGACCACACGGTGCCGTTCGCCAACCGCTTCTTCGAGGAACGGTTCGGCAAGTCGTACGGCCGGCGCTGCTACGACTACCTGTTCAAGCGCTCCGAGCCCTGCGACAACTGCGAGAGCTACAAGGCAATGGCGACCGGAAGCCCGCATCACTGGGAGTGGAACGGCCCGGACGGCCGGGACTACGACATCAATGACTTTCCATTCACCGACGCCGACGGCTCGCCGCTCATCATGGAAGTCGGGCTCGACGTCACCGAGCGGAAGCGGGCGGAGCGGGCGCTGCGGATGGCGCACGACCAGCTTGAGTTGAAGGTGGCGGAGCGCACCGCCGAACTGAGTCGCTCGAACGCGGACCTCGAGCAGTTCGCCTACGTGGCGTCGCACGACCTGCAGCAGCCCTTGCGGATGGTTGCCAGCTACGTCGAACTGCTCGCCCAGCGCTACCAGGGCAGGCTTGACGAGAAGGCCGACAAGTACATCGGCTATGCCTCGGGTGGGGCGCGGCGCATGCAGGTCCTGATCGACGCCCTCCTGCGCTACTCGCGGGCGAATGCCGGGACACGGCCTTCCCAGGCGGTCGACCTCGCCGTGGTCATCGGCCGGGCGCGGGAGAACCTGGCGCTGGCGCTGCAGGATACAGGCGGCCGGGTCGTGGTCGACACGATGCCGACGGTATGCGGCGATGAGATACTGCTGACCCAGCTCTTCCAGAACCTGTTCGACAATGCCCTGAAGTTCCGGGGCGCGGCGCCGCCGCGCATCCACGTATCGGCGCGCAAGCAGGACGGCAGGTGGGAAGTCGCGGTGGCTGACAACGGCATCGGCATCGAGCCGCAGCACCGGGACCGCATCTTCAAGCTCTTCCAGCGCCTGCACCGTGACGAGGAATATCCGGGCACCGGCATCGGACTGGCGGTCTGCAAGAAGATCGTGGAATCCCACGGCGGGACTATCCGGGTGGAATCGGAGCCGGGCAAAGGCTCGACGTTCATCTTCACGCTGCCGGCGGTGAAGGCATGACACGACAGAGAGACGCGGCCGGGGGATATGACCGATTCGCGCCCGGAGAAATCGGGTCGTGTCCCGGGCCGGACGGATAGCGACGCGGAGGCATGGAACGCGGTGATGCGGTGTACCGCTGGACGTGAAGACAGAGCCGAATTGGATAGAAGCGAGGTATGATGATGGAGAAAAGAGAGACCGGGGCCGCAGTTGAGATATTGCTGGTCGAGGATAATCCGGGCGACAGCGACCTGATCCTGGAGTTTCTCGGGGAGGCACGGGTCACGAATCACGTGACCATCTGCCGTGACGGTGAGGAGGCAATGGCGTGTCTGCGCGGCGAAGGCCGCTTTGCCGGAGCGGTTCGGCCCGACCTCATCCTGCTCGACCTCAACCTGCCGCGCAAGGACGGCCGTGAGGTGCTTGCCGAGGTCAAGGCCGACCCGTTGCTCGCGAGCATACCGATAGTCGTGCTCACCAGCTCGAGCGCCGAGGCCGACATCGCCAGGTCGTACAGCCTGAAAGCGAACTGCTACATCATCAAACCGGTGGACTTGAACCAGTTCGTGGGCGTGGTCAAGTCGATCGAGGATTTCTGGCTGACGGTGGTGCGGCTGCCGACGCGGGGAGGAGGAGCCGTTGTCTGAACCGAAGATACGATTGCTGCTGGTCGAGGATAGCTCGGGCGACGCCGAGCTGGTCACGGAAATGCTGAACACGGCCGGCGGGCCGGGCTTCGACATCAAGCACGTCGTCCGGCTCGCCGACGGGCTGAAGCTGGTCGAGCAGAACGGCGTGGACGCGGTGTTGCTCGACCTGCACCTGCCGGACAGCTTCGGCATGGACACGTTTCACACCATGCGCGCGGCCGCGCCCGACGTTCCGACCGTGGTGCTGACCGGCTCGGCCGACCAGACGCTTGGTGTCGAGGCGGTGCGCGCCGGCGCGCAGGACTACCTGGTGAAAGGGAAAATCGATGCCGAACTTCTGGCCCGGGCCGTGCGCTACGCGGTCGAACGGAAGCGGGCGGAGACGGAGTTGCGGGCCAGCGAGGAACGGTATCAGAGTCTGGTCGAGATTGCGCTGGCCGCAACCGGCGAGCACAACATCGAAGGCCTGTCCTATGCGGGCATGATAAGCCACCATCCGCAGATGCTTGCCAACCTGGCCGTGGTGCGCAAGGTCGCGGACGCGCGGGTGCCCGTCCTCATCCACGGCGAAAGCGGCACCGGCAAGGAACTCGTGGCCCGCGCGCTTCACGATTCCGGGAACCGGCGCGACAAACCCTTTGTCGTCATCAACTGCGCGGCCATCCCCGAGACGCTGCTTGAGGCCGAGCTGTTCGGCATCCAGAAAGGCACCGCGACCGGCGTGGACGCGAGAGTGGGCAAGTTCGAGCTTGCCAACGGCGGAACCGCGTTCCTCGACGAGATCGGCGACATGGACCCGGTGCTGCAGGCAAAGCTGCTCCGGTTCCTGCAGGACGGCCTGGTCGAGCGGGTGGGCGGCGGCAAGCCGACCAGGGTCGACGTCCGGCTCGTGGCCGCCACCAATCAGGACCTCGATGAGTTCATCCGGGTCGGCAAGTTCCGCAAGGACCTGTTCTACCGGCTGAACGCCGTCGAACTCACGCTGCCGCCGCTGCGCGGCCGCGCGAGCGACATCCGCGATTTCATCCATTTCTTCATCGGCCGGGCCAATCGGGAGTTCAGCAAAGATGTGAAGGGCGTAAGCGTTCCGGCGATGGAGCGGCTGGTCGCGCACGAGTGGCCCGGCAATATCCGCCAGCTCGAGCACGTGATTGAGCGGGCCGTGCTCGTCGCCGATTCCGACGCCGTCGAACTGAAGGACCTGCCCGACGACCTGCACGCCTCCGCGTCCATCGCCAAGGAAATCAAGACCGGGCGTATCCGCACCGCCCGCAAGGCGGTCCAGCACGCGGTCTCGGACGAGGTCGAGCGGCGGCTGGTGCTGGAATGCCTGGAGCAGTCACAGTGGAACGTGGCCGAGGCCGCCCGCTCCGCGGGCTACAGCCGCGTCCACCTCTGCCGGTTGATGCGCAAGTAC
>Ga0116202_10002130_pt1 | contig 11729 bp, 10 predicted proteins | sample LakKivw325mmetaG_FD_94479 | JGI IMG/M metagenome (GOLD analysis project Ga0116202, IMG submission 94479) | Anoxic lake water microbial communities from Lake Kivu, Rwanda to study Microbial Dark Matter (Phase II) - Lake Kivu water 325m metaG | ecosystem: Environmental > Aquatic > Freshwater >... | reverse complement strand
GTCTGAAGGCGTATGGTCCAATGATCATGCCCGCAATGAGTTGCCCCAGCGCTGCGGGGAGGCGAAGTGCCCAAGCAACCAAACTCAGCGCTAGAGCCGAACCCGCAATGATCCCCAGCTCAACTAGAAGCGACATGTCCGTGGGCAAGGCTGGCAGAGACCAATGGTACTCCATGTTACTTGAAGCTTGAGTTCCTGACTCACACACATGACAACTCTATCTCCAAAGAAGGCGAAAACTGAATTGCGGAAGGTTTCAGCTAGCTGTGTTGGGGTATGGTGGCGTCGTCGTTCATGGTGTACGAGCCACTTCATCCGGGCGTCGCAATTTGAACCGTCGTCCGCCGACTCGACATGAGCCAGCATGGCAAGGCAGCCTACGAGTAATTCGAACTCGTGCGGAGACAGTAGAAAACGTCTGCATCTCCGCTCTGCAGCAAAGATCCTACACCAATTTCGCTGCAAACAGAGTGTGTACAATGGTACTCTTCAACCAAGACCGGCTTCTTGAAGTCGAGGCGGAGGCTGGAGTCCTCTAGTTCCAAGGGAGCTAGCTTGCCTAGACTGAAAACGACTTAACAACAACCTTCGACCTAAGGAGAGCCGAGGCGTGTAGTCTGAACGTTGAAATTGCGCCACTCTTCTACAGTAGCATGATCTCAGCAGGCCTAGCGTTCAGCATAGCCTACTTGATGCTCAGATCGTTCAGAGTGACGCAACGGGACTACCTACTCGGTCTTCCGATAGGATTCAGTTTCCTAGCGCTTTCTTACCTGTTCTTCGCGGCATCCGCCGCAGCACCTTCGGTGAAGGATGTCGCTCGCTGGCTTGACTTGTTCTCCACAACCTATGGATTTGCATTCATAGGGGGAACCTATTTCCTAAGACGTAGGGGTACATCAGGGCCGCTATCCAGCTGGCTCTTCTCTCTCGCAGTGCTAGGCATTGTAGTGGTCATCCTTGTGGAAGTTGTCCCGCCGTTTGGAGCGCTTCCCGCTTATCCGGTGACAGACCAGACCCTCCATATCATCAACCTAGGGCTATTGGGCTACATCATCTTCAGCCTGAACCAGTCGCTGAAGCGAAGTCCACATGAAGTGAACTTCTTGGTACAAACAGGTTTCATCCTTCTTGCCTTCAGCCAGTACAGCCTCCTGCTCTGGACTTTGGATCAGGGATTCTGGTCGTTTGTACTATCGAACTTGTTCCGGCTGGCTGGTCTTGTCGCGATCTTGATTGAAGCCGCAGCTGGAGTCACAGGCTCCCGTCATGGAGGATGAATGTTGGGCCGAGCCAAAGAACCGAAGAAAGCCCGTCCGCGATACCGTCCGAAGATTTTCTACGACATCCTATGCTCCATAATTAAACAAGAATCCAACGGCCCCGTGAGAATCACGAGAGTCCAGAATGAGGTTAATCTTCCGTCAGACCGTTTCCGCGGACATCTCGAGGACATGAAGGCACTGGGACTCGTTAAGTACGGCGAAACTTTGGGCTGCACGGAGAAAGGCAGGAACTTCGTGTCTGAGTATGAGAAAGTTGCTGAAGTTCTGAAACGCTTCGGATTGGATTGACAACGCCACGGTTGGTCTGTGATACAAAATGGTAATTGATATCCTTGTTACTTCACCATTGGCAGCCGTATTCTTCGTCTTCATCCTTTCGTTTGCCGCCGCAATTCTTAGCGAGAAGATGAAGGTCTCATACATCACCGTACTGATTGTCATGGGTATTGCTCTATCTTTTCTCAACATTAGCGGCGGGCTCGGCAACATCTCGCTCGACAAGAACTTGATGCTTGGCTTTGTCGTTCCTCCGCTAATCTTTGAAGCTGCAATGCGAACCCGCTACGAGGTGTTCAAGACAGTTCGAAAGACAGTCGTGGCACTTGCGATCTTCGGCGTACTGATCTCTGCTCTAGTAAGCGGTCTTGTTCTGTATCTTGTGTTAGGCTTGCCTCTAGCGATCGCACTCACGCTTGGTATCATAATCGCACCTACGGATCCGGTTTCTGTTGTCGGCGCATTGAGGAGAATGAGGGCCCCTGAAAGGCTGACAACGATTCTGGAGACAGAGGCGTATTTCAATGACGCGACGGCTGTCATTCTCTATCCTGTCGCAATATCTCTAACCTTCAGTCCCATTCAAAGCACAAGCCTATTCGCGTACACTTTCGTGGGCGGGGCAATAGTCGGGCTGCTCGTTTCCGGTGTAGCGGAACTTCTTTACCGGCAAGTCACGGAACCCATGGCGGAGACTACGTTCACAATCGTGGTCATGTTCGGCTCGTATCTCCTCGCTGAGAGCCTCCAAGTGTCAGGACTTGTAGCGGTAGCCATCGCTGGCCTATACATGGGAAACCGAACCATGCGAACCGCCATGTCAGAAGAAACGCGAACCACTATGACGAAATTCTGGGAAGTGGTGACCTTCATGGCCGCCTCTTTCGCTTTCTTGCTCATAGGTCTGAAAGCTGACTTCGAGTTGCTCGTCACCTATCTCCCATTCGTTGTGGTCGCTTTCCTAGCGATACTCATGGCCAGAGCGCTGAGCGTATACCCGATCGTAGGATTCACGACCCTGCTTGGTGAGAGAGTGCCGCCCTTGTGGAGAAGAGTGTTGACCTTTGCGGGACTACGCGGAGCAGTTTCGGTTGCTCTGGCGCTGTCTCTGCCACAAAGTGAGTTCAAGGACGTCATAGTCGCAATAACATTCGGTGTAGCAATACTGTCGCTTATTGTTCAAGCAGAGGCGCTGCAAGTCTACGTCAAGAGAGTGGAGCTCTAGCGACTATCTGAACGAAACGCCCGCGCTACATCTCGACCTCGTGAATCATGACGTTCCAGGCCCTGAAACAGTCCTCACATAAGGTGCACTTCTTGGTGCAGACAGGCTTCATCCTTCTTGCCTTCGGACAATACAGCTTCTTGCTTTGGACGCTGGACCACGGATTCTGGCCCTTCACCTTGGCAAACGTATTCCGACTTGCTGGCCTGGTGGCGCTCTTGACTGAAGCTGCAACCGCCGTTACAGGACCATATCGTGGATGATCATTATTGGGCCATGCGAAAGATGCAAAGAGACTTCGCCAGCACGGGGAAAGGTAGGGACTTCGTGAATGAGTACGAGAAAGTTGCTGAAGTCTTGAGACGTTTTGGCCTAGATTAACCTGCCCGCAGTCGTCGGACGACTATGAGCATGATAGCACTAGCTAGGCCGACGGCGACCACTGGGACATAGTACCCAACAAGGTCACACACAACGAACTTTCCAGCCATCGCAAAATATCAACTATGTCGATACCAAGTAGTAGGAGAATTGCAGTCACCATAACCGAACTCACGAGTAGAATGTTGAAGGCTGAGCTCTGAAATACTCTCGGAAACGGTTTGTTGCCAGACCAGTGAAGAATCCTAGCGAGCACATAGTATGCGAGACCCGTTGTGACAATCATGATGCTGAGCGACGCGTAAACAGAGATATCGTTTGCCATAGTCGATGGAAAGGTGTCAATAGAGCTGCTTTCGAAGAGCATTCTCATGAGATATCCAAGCGCGAATGAACGATGAGCAGTATTGGAACGGACTCCACGATAATCATTCAGGTAACCGGAATACTTACGCAGAGTACGTACGTCGAGTACGTACGCACTTAGATTGTATGCCAGCAATCGTTCCGAGAACCATGATGCAGATTGCAAGCGAGCAGCTAGTCGCACTCTTGATCTTCGTAGTGACCTACATTCTACTTGCAACAGAATATCGAGAGGCAACCATCGCGACCATGGCGGGGGTTGCGGCGATATGGGCGTTCGGGATCCTCACACCTGAGGAAATGATCTCCTATGTTGACATGAATGCGATCGGCCTACTCTTCGGTACGATGATAATGGTTGGAGCCTTGAGTGAAGCTCACTTCTTTCAATGGCTCGGAGTTGCTGTGGCGAGATTGTGTCGTTATCGCCCAACCCATCTCCTGATCGCCTTCACTCTAATGACAGGCGGCCTCTCCGCCATTCTGCCAAACGTGACCACAGTCCTATTCATGGTTACAATAACCATCGCGATAACCGAGTTGCTGAAGCTAGATCCAAAACCATACGTCTTCAGTGAGGTTCTCGCATCTAACATTGGAGGACTCGCCACTCTCATAGGGGATCCCCCTAACATGATGATCGCGACCGCGACAGGCTTTTCCTTTCTCGATTTTCTGGCTAACCTTGGTTTGATTTCGCTCCTCGCTCTCTTCGTCTCGCTTGCCTACATATGGGATAAGTTCCGAGACAACATGAAGGGTGCGGATGCCTTGTCAGCACTGCAGGAATCCATGCCACTGCTCAAGATGCCGGATATGAATTCTGATCGACGGCTTCTCTGGATCGGCCTCGCTACGCTCATATGCACGGTGACACTCTTCTGTCTGCAGGACATTGTGGGCATCTATCCGACCGCCGTTGCACTCCTCGCCGCCACCGTGCTTCTTTTCGTCGGGGGACGAAAGATGCCCGCCATATTGAGAGACGTCGAGTGGAGCACTCTGCTCTTCTTCGGATCACTTTTCATTGTTGTAGGTGCTCTCGAGAAGACAGGTTGGATGGACACAGTTGCCCAAGGGATCTTGGCTTTCGCTGGGGCAAACACAGTCTACGGCATAAGCGTGGTACTCTGGAGTTTCAGTCTGATGTCAGCCTTCATCAACAACATCCCGTTGGCCGCCGCCTTTATTCCGGTCCTGAAAACCCTCGGAAACGTTTCTGGACTGAATGTCTATCCTTTCTGGTGGGCCCTCGCAGCTGGAACTGGGCTCAGAGGAAACGGAACTATCATAGGTGCTTCCTCAAACGTGATCGCAATAGGTCTCGCTCGATCAAAGGGAGTGAGAATCACGTTCGTCGAGTTTGCGAAGATAGGGATAGTTGTCCTAGTTCTCACGACTCTAGTGGCGAACTCGATTCTACTTCTCAAGTTCTGGGTCTGACAAGGTAGTCACATTCTCGGATCGAGAACATTTGTACAACCACCCTGAGTTCTCGCTTTTTTTTCCACAAGAGAGGTAATATAGCTGCTATGCCAAAAGTCACAAGATCTGGGAACTGTATCGCCGAAGCTATTCCGTAGACTAGTAGTCTTGGCAAGATGCTCGAAATGAAAGAATGTGAACTCATTATCCAGAAAGCTTTGAGGGAAGAACGATCTTCCTTGCTGATAGACGAGGCTTACCGAATATGCAACCTTCATCACATCCCTACACCAAAATTCCAAGTGGTCATCCGTTTGCATGAGGCCGTTGAGAAGGTAAACGAAATTAGATATCCCGTAGCTTTGAAGATCATTTCTCCTCAGATTCTACACAAATCGGACGTAGGTGGAGTCGTCCTGAACGTCGGGAATGAGAAGGACCTCAGGACGGAATATGAAAAGCTGGTTGCGGAAGTCAACAGGAGAGAACCGTCAGCGAAGATCACAGGAGTTCTAGTTGAAAAAATGATGGTTCCTTCGACCGAGGTTATAGTTGGAGGAATAAGAGACAGCCAATTTGGCCCCGCGGTCATGTTTGGAATGGGGGGCATGTTCACCGAGGTGTACGATGATGTCGCATTCCGCGTAGCCCCCATCGACAGAGTAGATGCTCTGAACCTGATTCATGGACTAAAAGGGTCGAAAGTACTAGAGGGAATCAGAGGAAAGCCCCCAGCAGACCTAGATTCGGTAATCAACGTGTTGACCAACGTTTCAGACCTAATGATGGAACATGATGCGATAACCCAGCTGGACCTGAACCCAGTGATCGTTTATTCAGACGCAGTTTGCGCTGTCGACTCTCGGATCATTCTAAGCGAAACAGGAGATATCTAGCATGGACCTAGACCCCTTCTTCAAGCCCAAGTCCGTTGCGGTGATCGGAGCTTCCAGGGAACCCCGAAAGTTTGGCCATGTCATCTTCAAGAACTTCGTGGAATCTGAATTCAAAGGGAAGGCGTATCCGGTCAACCCGAAAGCCGAGAGCATACTGGGTCTCAAGACATACCCTAGTGTGAAGGAAGTCCCATCTGAATTGGATCTGGCAGTGATCGCAGTCCCAGCACCAATGGTTCCTCCTATAATCGATGAATGCTTGTCGAAGGATGTCAAAGCAGCAATAATAATCTCCGGAGGATTCAAAGAGGCTGACGAGAAAGGAGAAGAACTTGAGCTTGAAATCAGGGAAAAGATCAGAGATAGCGGGCTAAGGATCATTGGTCCAAACTGCATAGGAGTATACGACCCAACAAGCCACATAGACACGCTGTTTCTGCCTCGATACAGGTTGAGACGACCGAAGCAAGGCCCAATAGCCTTCATATCGCAAAGTGGCGCCTTCGGTTCCGCGGTACTCGACTGGGCCGCTTCTCAGGATATTGGGATCAGCAAATTCATCAGTATTGGAAACAAAATCGACGTGGATGAAGTTGACCTATTAGACTATCTAGTCGACGACTCGTTGACAAAGTGCATCACGGTTTATGTAGAAAGCATAAGCCGAGGCAGAGAGTTTCTCGAGGCATCGTCCAGAGTCGCCAAGAATAAACCCTTGATCGTGTTGAAGGGAGGTGTGACGAACGAGGGAGCCAGCGCATCCCTATCCCACACGGGGTCTCTCGCAGGATCTGCAAAGGTTTGTGCCGGGGCGTTCAAGCAGGCCGGGGTAGTACAAGCGCAAACTGTAGACGAACTGCTCGATTACGCGCGAACGCTCGCATATCAGCCGCTACCTAAAGATCAGAAGGACATCGCCATAGTTACCAACGGAGGAGGATTCGGAGTAATAAGCACCGATGAGGCTTCAGGGCTCGGCCTTAAGTTGGCGAAATTCAATCCGGAGACCGTGAGAACTCTAAGGGAAAAGCTGCCGGAATACGCGACAGTGCATAACCCGTTAGACCTCGTAGGTGACGCTGACGTAGAGCGTTACAGGTCGGCATTGGGCGCCGTTTCATCAGACCCGAACGTTGGAATAATCCTTGTAATCGTGCTTCTTCAAACATCCTTCATTGAATCTGACGTAGTTGACGCCATAACCGAATCCCAAGTAACCTACGGCAAGCCGACAGTCGTGTGCACTATTGGAGGGGAGTTCACTCAGATACTGGTCAAAATGCTGGAAGAGAATCGAATACCTTCGTACCCGACTCCTGAGAGAGCCGTTAACGCGATAAACGCTTTGATTCAGTACGCCAAAGCTCTTGAAGACATAAACAAGAAACAGCAATTGAACGAGCGCGGAACAGCACAGGCCGATCGAGTGACGAAACGGAACACAACTTGCCGTTGACCCTCTCCCTCATGAAATCTTACGAGTGATCTGTTGACTCGGGGTACAGAACCTGTCTACTCTCAATCGTTGTGATTCAAACCCGCTGATAGCACCGCGTCCGAGAAACGAGTGGGAAGAGAAGGCTACATTCAACCCCGGCGGAGTACTCGAGGGCCGTGTATTTCACCTGTTCTACCGGGCAGTCGCCACGAATGGTATTTCCTCCATAGGATACGCTGCTACAACCGCGGATATGAAGACAACCGAGAGGCCTGACCAGCCGATCCTTGCCCCAAGTGAGGCATGGGAGGAGCTTGGGTGCGAAGATGCGAGAATCACCAAGATCCAGAACACATACTACGCATTGTACACCGCCTATTCGAGGAGAGGGCCAAGAATTGCCCTGGCATCGAGCTCCAATCTCAACAAGTTCACAAAAATAGGACTGGTCGGACCTGATGTAGTCGACAAGGACGCCGTGCTGTTTCCTGAGACCATCAGAGGGGGCCTTGCTATGATTCATCGAATTGAGCCTTCAATGCAAATTGCGTATTTTGACAATCCGCAATTCGAGAAACTCTCTGACCCGTCACTCAGATCTCAGTACTGGACAGAATATCTTCGCAATCTCGACGCACACACGATAATGAGGCCACAAGAGTGGTGGGAGAAGAGGAAGATAGGAATTGGCCCGCCCCCAATAAAAACGCCCGAAGGATGGCTAATGATCTATCATGGCGTTGACGACAACTATGTATACAGAGCTGGCGTGGCCCTGGCGGACCTAGATGACCCTCAGAAGATCTTGGCAAGATCGAGAACACCGATACTGGAGCCAAGGGAACCATACGAGAAGCACGGGCTCGTGCCCGAAGTTGTGTTTCCGGAGGCCGCGATGGTCCTTGACAGTGATCTCTATGTCTTCTATGGCGCGGCCGACACAGTCTGCTGCGTTGCAACAGCGTGCCTCGATGAGTTTCTTGAATGGCTTGTCCAGCAGCGCTAGAAACTCGCAGCCTATTCTTCTCGAGGTCCATCGACGGAAGCCGCCTCGAATGCCGATCCCGCCTCTGTCAGCAGCTGATCGGACTGGCCATCTATGATTCGACCGGAATCAACATATCGCCTCTGAATTCCACACCTATCACAAACCTCGATGATGCCCTAGCCGGCAGCTTCTGAGCTCCAAGCTGAAGTCCAGCGGATCGTTGCAGGCAAGGAGAAGCAAACTAAAGAGGCAATGCTGCAGCTTGTTTATGCGAGCTTCGATTGAATGTCGGCCACGTGATGAATAGAGAGGTTGTTTCAATAGATTCAGATGTCAGCGTGAAGGCTGCAGCAAGCAAAATGGCTCAACATCGGGTAGGATGTTTGATCGTAACCGAGAAGGGCAAGCCAGTAGGCATGATTACAGAGACAGATATGCTGTCAAGGGTTCTAGCGCTGGCTAGAAATGCTGAATCAACGAAGGTCAAGACCGTTATGTCGGAGCCTCTGATATGCGGAAACCCCGACATGGATTTCATCGAGGCTACAAAGCTGATGATCAATAAGGCGATCAAGAAGCTTCCTATCATTCAGGGCGAACAGCTTGTTGGGATCCTGACAATAACAGATGCCGTTGCGGTTCATCCAGGGATGCACGAGTTCATCGAAGAGGAAGCGAAAGGAAACGTCCCTAAGACATTCATGAAGAGACTGCGGAAAAGATAGCGCCATATTTGTTCGTTCTGACCCGATCTTGACTGTTTTGCCCAACTACTATGTTGCCGCATGAAGTCAGCCTTATCTCTGTTGATTTGTCCTATTCCTACACGACATTCGAATTGGAGAAGAGACGGTTGAGGAAAATAGGCGTCGTCACAAGTGGCGGAGATGCACCTGGCATGAATGCTGCTATCCGAGCCGTTGTCCGCATCGCCTATTCAAAGAAGCTTCAAGTTCTGGGTTTCAGGAGAGGCTGGGAAGGCTTGATCACAAACACATTTACCGCCTTGACGCCTCGATCGGTCGGCGGCATAATACAACTAGGCGGCACAATCCTCCACACATCAAGATGCCCAGAGTTCAGAAAGAGAGAAGGAATCAGGAAAGCCGCCGAGACTCTCGGATTGAATCATATTGACGGACTCGTAGTCATCGGCGGTAACGGCTCCTTCAAGGGCGCTCTGCGGCTAAGCGCGTACACAGACATCATGTTGGTCGGAATTCCTGCATCAATTGACAACGATGTTTCTGGCACAGAGGAAACCATAGGTTTCGACACGGCCGCAAATACAGCACTCGCTGAGATCGATAAGATCCGAGACACAGCAGTTTCCCATGAGAGAGTATTCATGATTGAGGTGATGGGACGAGAAAGGGGCTTCCTCGCACTTGAGGTCGGGCTCACTGCTGGCGCAGAAATCATTCTAGTACCAGAAGTGAAATATCGAGAGGAGAACCTCTTCGAGACTATAAGAGAAAACAGGGCCAAAGGAAAGAAGTCGGCCTTGATCGTGGCAGCTGAAGGAATAGGAGACACCCATTTGCTTGCAGGACAGATCCAGCGAAACACAAAGGCGGAGGTTAGACTGAGCATCATAGGTTATGCTCAAAGAGGCGGCAGCCCCACAACAAGGAGCCGGCTCTTAGCGAGCTTGTTCGCAGAAAAAGCAGTAGAAGTGCTGTCAGGCGAGGAGGGCAACAGAGTAGTCGGACTGCGGAACGGCAGGATTGAAAGCGTCGAGCTCCAGAAATCATGTGAGACCGAGAAGACTTTGGATCCAACGCTGCTTGAACTGGCCGCCGTGCTTGCAACATGAACATTCTGGGAAACACCGAGCCAAGCTGCGTTGGCTCTCGCGACTAGTTTCGGCCGCGTTTGTTCTGAATGATGTCGTCTAGATCATGCTTGGAAAGCGGCTAAGGACGGCACCAGCTCATAGGTCAGGGACGCGTACAATACCCAGCGCTCTAGCTAACCATGCAGGCGACTAATTCACCTGGGCGGTTCGGATCATTCTTCGCATCAATTTCTTGGTTTCCATTGGGCCCGAAACCGATAGGCACCTAACACCGGTGCTCCTCATGATGTAGTCGTTCCCGCCTCTAAACAGGGCGTCCCCAACAAACAGCATAGCCTCATGTTCTAAACGGAGGCGTTCTTCCAACTTCTTGACGCACAGTGTTTTGTTCACGCCCTTTTTGGTAACGTCGATCGAGGTGGTTCCGCCAATAGTTATCTCGAAGTCGGGCAATTTCGTCTTCAGGAGCCTTCTAATCCTCAGACGCTTTTCCCGATTAGGATCCCATTTCCGCTTGAGACGCAACGGAGCCTTCTGACCCAGAGCGGAGAATGTGAGCTGGCTCCCTCTGTTCTCAAAAACCGGTCCGTATGTCTTTCTTGGATGGACATAGCTGATTTCCGCAAAGACTATTTCGAATGACCCCACTATTCTCCTGACGGCGTGTTCTGACAGAAGATTGCTGTATGCCAAAGAGAAACGTCCGCGTCTTCTGTCATAATAGTAACCGCTGGCCGAACAGGTGGGAAACAAATACAAGTTCCACAGATTAGCGCTCTTTGGCAGTCCACTCAGAAACTGATTTTCTAACTGTTGAAAAGAACAGCCTGAGGTCACTGCAACGTATCTTATTCGGAGCATTTGGGAAATCAGCGCAGCCATTCCCTTGTCGATGTTGGACTTGCTCTTGGTTAGAGTGCCATCAAGATCGAAAATTACTATCTTCTTTCCCGCTATGGAATTAGCGCCGTTCAAGGTCTAACGCCCTTCGCCTCTTCATTCTGCATTGTCGATTTGATTATGTCCGCATACTGGTCAGCTAGCTTCGTCCTTCCCGCTTCCTCTCCATACTTTAGAGACCTAGGGCGCGGTAGAATGTGCTGACATACCTCATTGCTACGTTTGGCCATATCATGGGTCTGCTATACTCGTAGGCCATCCTAGCGTATCTCTGGCGAGTCTGATCGTCATCGAGCAGTCTATTCACGCATCTAGCGATAGACGCGGAATCCTTGAACTCACATTGCAGGGCTGCACCACTAGAAATCGGCTCTTCTGCATGAAGAAAAGGGGTTGTAACGATGGGTTTACCTGTGCTCAGAGCATACGAAAGCGTTCCACTGCTGACCTGTTCTCGATTCGGGTAGGGAATAACGTAGATGTCGGTCGCTTGAAGGTAGCTGATCAACTCGTTTTCCGTCAGAAATCGATTCACGAACCTGACGCTCTTCTCCACCCCGAGAGACTCGACCTCATCTAGTAGAAATCCCCGATAGGTCTCGCCTTCACGTTTTCTGACCTGGGGATGGGTTTCACCGATCACTAGGTACAGGATTCCGGGGTGTTCACTCAGCATCTGCGGGAGTGCTTGGATCACATATTCTATTCCCTTTCCGCGACTCAGCAGCCCGAAAGTCGATATCACGACTC
>Ga0116202_10002129_pt1 | contig 11730 bp, 8 predicted proteins | sample LakKivw325mmetaG_FD_94479 | JGI IMG/M metagenome (GOLD analysis project Ga0116202, IMG submission 94479) | Anoxic lake water microbial communities from Lake Kivu, Rwanda to study Microbial Dark Matter (Phase II) - Lake Kivu water 325m metaG | ecosystem: Environmental > Aquatic > Freshwater >... | reverse complement strand
TCTGTCCCATGAACATTCAAGAAGTGGACGAAATCAGCGCCTCAAGTGATTGCATCAAATGTGGGCAATGCGTAGACGCTTGTCCTCGAGACATTCTGAAGATAAAAGTAGGTTGAGGACTTATCAAAAGAGATATAAGGTTCAGAAAAGGAAAAGACTGATTGGTAGGCAATGGCCAAAAAAGTTTTTGTTCTATTTCTCTTTAGCATGATTCTTACGTCCACCTTAACACCACTCATGAAAACTGTCTATGCAGTAGATGTTGGTGCGCTGGCAAATGACTTCACGTTAACCGATATTGATGGAAACGTCTTCTCTCTCATCGGATACAGGGGGAAGGTCGTCCTTCTAGACTTCTTCGCCACATGGTGCGGTCCCTGTCGTAGTGAGATTCCCGACCTTAAAGCGCTTGTTGAGGTGTATGGTGAAAACTTGGTCATCGTATCCATTAGTACTGACCCAAGCTATGATACTGTCAGCACCCTCGAACAGTTCAAAGCGGACAACGGTATGACCTGGAGAATTGCAAGAGATACAGCTGGAGTATCAGACAACTACGGCATCCAGTACATCCCGACGCTATTCATTATCGATCGGGAAGGATATGTTCGCTACATACACATAGGAACAACGGCTTCGTCTATATTGATAAATGAACTCAATACTCTTATTCAGGTTGAGCCGCCAGAATATGGGGACACTGTTACAGATCCGCCAAATGACTGGATAACTTCAGAAGGAGGTAGTGTAAATGGTCATGGCTATACAGACATAATTGAAGTGTCTGCTAAACAATTACGTTACGATTTGGTATTTACAATCACGGTTGCTGCGCCTAAGCCGTCTACTCCTTCATGGACAAGGTTATTCTACACTGTAAGCGTGGATACGGATGAAAATTCAGAAACGGGAAGGACAGATCTCCCGATTATTAATAATAACCTAGGGGTCGATTATGAGGCATGTGTTATTTTTGAAAACTATGAAGGGGAAAGCCCGAGTGAAAGTTTTACGATTTTTAATTATTCAAAAAACGGAGATTATCAAACTTTTAGAAGTAGTGGTTCTTATACCATATTAGGAAACAAGATAACAATCACTTTACCTCTATCCGATATAGGCTCACCCAACTCTTGCTTCTATACAATAGGCACGTGGGAATTATGGGGTAATTGGAACAGCGTATGGGATAAAGTTCCAGAATACTTCTATTTTAAACGCACATTCGATTATGATCCACCAGAAATAATCAGCGTCAGTTACGATCCTAAGACACCTACCCCAGAAGATGAAGTCGCTGTCTCTGCTAGTGTTGTTGACACAGGTTCGGGTATTAACCTATCTTCTTTAGAGTATTGTGTTGATGGGGGCTCATGGAGGAGCATTATTATGACTAATAGCTCAAATTATACGGGTACGATTCTTAAGCAACCAGGAGGCTCAAAGGTGCAGTTCAAGATTGTTGCAGTTGATAATGTTGGGTTTGAAACAGAATCCGATGTTTTTTCTTATACTGTGAAGACGCTGATCTTCGGCTTAGAGCCCATGGTGTTCTATGCTCTGGTAGGACTGACAGTCGTCGTGGTAGTGGTCGTTGTTCTCCTCGTCGTGAGGAAGCCGAGAACTGTGCCACCGACGACATCTCCGCCACCACCGCCTGCGTCAGCGGTGTACTGTTCCCATTGCGGAGCACCATTATCGCCAGGTACAGCATTCTGTCCAAGATGTGGCAGAAGACTACAATAACTGAAACTTCTCTTTCTATTTTTGAAATGCCTTTAGCGAGCAAAAAATTGACGGTTGCCAATCTCGCGCGCGAATAATTTGTCGAGGTTCTCACGCATGGTTGGGCAATCGACTCACTGGTGCATAGATACTTGGTCGCGCCCAACATACTCCACAGGCTCAATCGGAACGAAGCCTGAGCACTCGTGTCTATTCAAGACCGTGACTGAGCCTTTGGGAGGATAGAACTCTCCAATCTCCCTGATCTTCTTCAGGCCAACAAGACACTCATGTCCAGCTAGACTAGTGTAGCGATGATTCGCACAATGAATGCAGCGTACAAGTATTGGAAGATCCTTGGATTTCTCGAAGCCAACCAAACAGTGAAGATAACTCACTAGCTCTTGCCTATATGAAAAATAGCGATGTCAAGCAGCTTATTAAGAAGCTTTGCGAACGGTCATTGATGAGAGACTTGAGGAGTTTTTCCATTATGAATCTTCGTGCCTCTTTTGTAATTCTATTATTCTTTTTCGACCTGAATAAGAATAATAATAGAATTACAGGATTATTATTAATTCGTCTGCTTTTTATATGCCAATATAATACTTCGCGCGCGAGGTGTGTCGATCGATAGAGATAAAAGTTCGAAGAATCGGAAATAACGAGAGGGGAGGAAAACGTCTTCATATAAAATCGCATGCAAAACCTTTTTGCTAGTGCTGCTTTTTGCAGTCGCACTAATTCCTTTGAGTGCGCAGAAAGCAGACGCAAGCATTAGCTTTTTGATTGTTGAAAACAATGTGGTCTTGCAAGGAAGTAACCCTGGAGTTCTGATACTTATAAATGAAGAGCTTCATCCGAAGATTAAAGAGAAACTAACGGTTTTCGAACAGGATCTGAATATTGAGGGTTATCAAGCAATTGAAGTTACAGTAAGTGGTCAATCTAGCCCTCCTGAGATAAAGGACCTTATAAAATCATATTATTTGAAGGGGAATCTGAAAGGCGCAATACTGGTAGGAAACATTAAATCTGCATATTATGAGTCAGATACCGGCGATTTCTCAAATCCGAACGCCCTGAAAATATGGATATCGTTGGACGCAGCCGATCACTATTATATGGATATTGACGGCTCTTGGGAACACGCAACTCCTGATTTCTTTGATAATGCACCAGCGAATATCGTTGAACGCAACAAATACCCAAGCTGCGACACATTCAAGAACGAATATGTCGTGTATTTCGACAAAGAGAAGAAATGGGATTACGGCTCGATCACGAATAAGGAACAATATAGGGCCGAGATATGGGTCTCAAGAATAATGCCGCATAACCTTAATATCCCCGGTAAGAATGAGGCGCAGATAATTAACGATTTTTTTGATTGCGATCACAAATATCGAACTGGAGAGCAAAAGGTTTCAGACAAAGCTTACATACTGAATGCTATTGGTCCAGGATATAATGAGCAAGGTATGGATTACACTGAGATCTTTTCTTCGGTCATAAAAATGACCGATGTCACAAAAACTGATTTCATAAATTGCTTAGAAGACCCTGCTGGAAGCCAATTAATCTACTTAACTGCCCACTCATGGCCACAAGGCCACTCACTCTATGATACAAGCTTTACAACAGACGAACTGGCAAATAAGAAGAAGAATTCTCGATTCTACCTCTTGAACACCTGTTCCGCATGTAGGTGGGATCAATATGTCTCCTCTCCGGAGAACCCAAACTATCTGGGAGGCTTATACGTCTTCGACAAAACGGAAGAAAACGGAGATTATGGTTTGGGTGCTATCGGGTTCACTGGAATTGGAGGATTCAACAACCTGAAATACTTCACGGATTATTTGAATGACGACCCAAATGGCACCTATGGGGAAGCTTATCAGTACTGGTTCAACAAGAATCTGATGATCAATTTTTCACCATCCAACTATGTGTATCTAGGGGATCCAATCATAGGACCTGTGCGCACCCCTCCAGAATTGACCTTGTTTACGCCAGAAATTGGTGAGTTGAATGTTACGATAAACGGTGTAGCGACACCCTATTCAAACTTTGAGATCACAAGGATCGGTTGGAACTGGGGTGACGGCGCCTTAGAAAACAGCTGGTTTCCGGCGTTACACACCTATAGTAGCGCAGGAAATTATACAATTTTGGTAACAGCCTATCAGAGCAACGAGCAGACGACCACGAAGGCCATTACTATAGAGATCAAAGGACCGCCACCTCCGCCATCGTCATCTGGTATACCAGGATTTCCAATTGAATCGATACTGTTGGGGATAGCGATCTCGATAGCAGCGTTAATGATACACAAAGGCAGGAGAACCAATCCTAGACGAAATATTGCGATGACAACATGATCAACACTGGAGCGGGCATATCACCCGAAGCTTCACACATGCGCGCGAAAAAGTTAGCATGAAGAAGGGCAAGAGTTTAGAGGATCTTGATCAGATAGCCTTAAGATACTGATAGTGGGAAGTTGTGCAGGAAAGCTGTAGTTCTGCTTACATTATTTCTTTTGAGTCCCTTGCTAGTAACGCCCCTTACCTGTGCATATGAAGAAATCGAATTAGTAAAAAATAGTGATTTCTCTGCCGGTTTGCTTCATTGGTCTATAAACAACGAGCTACTAATTGTAGCGCCATTCATGGAAGATAGTGGTCATACAAAGTATGAGGATCCCGTGTTACAATTCTATATCGACTATCAGAAGCCCTCAGGCACCTACTATGGGTCTGCGAGTCAATCGTTTTACCTACCTAAGACTAACAAAGCCGTATTGTCTTTCATATATTTTGACAGTAGTGCTGATAGAAAGGTATCAAGCCTTCGCGTAAAAGTTGTAGGAAGTAAAACAGGAGAAACAATCCTGACCAACTGGTTCATTCCAGACGGATATGGTTATGAAATACACAACCTGAGCTACGATCTAACGACAATTTCAGATCAGAATATTACGCTTCTAATTGAGCTACAGGTACAACATAGTGGAGGTTGGTTAGGATGGACCGATGTTTGCTGTATAGACGATGTGTCCGTAAAATATACGCCATTACCATATACGTCCGTTCAACTGATAGAGCCAACAGACGGGGCCCATTTGACATCTTCACCTGTAATCCTTAAAGCCAGATGTACTTCAGACGGCTCAGGAATCGAAGGAGCGACTGTCAAATTCTACGTCGATGGAATACAAATAGGCTTGACCACCTGCGACTACAATGGTTACGCTTCTTATAGCTACTTATCGTCAGAAGGGTTCCATAACTGGTATGCGATAGCAGAAAAAAACGGCTACAACTCAGGAATGTCTGCAACATGGGATTTCACTTACAGTCAACCCGAGAAATGCAGCGTGACTTTCTATGCAGCCGGCTTGGGAAGCGAAGCAACTGACATAATTCTTACGGTTGACGGGATGAGCTACAAATGCTCACAGCTTCCAATAACATTTGAATGGGATTCAGGCTCCACACATAGTTATTCTTGGTCCTCGCCAATGGTAGCGTCTTCTGGCAAGAGATATGTTTGGGCTTCAACTTCTGGTCTTGCAATTGTCCAATCAAGTTCTATAACGATATCCTATGATGGATCAATTTCAGCTTCCTACAAGACCCAGTACTACATAACTATGGACGTTAATCTCCGGGCTTCAGGAACAATTTTCCCGGGAACCGGTTGGTATGATGCTAGTTCTCAATTTGAAGTATTTGTAAATCCGAAATCAGGTTATTTGTTTCTGGGCTGGAGTACTTCCGGAGGAATCTCTATCACGAGTACAATAAGTGATACTACCTCAGTTACAGTTAGCGGGGGAGGCGCGATAATAGCTAGAATGGAACAAGAGCCAATGTTGGATCTACTCAGAGAATGGGGGCCTGTCATTACAATTGTCAGCATCGTTCTCGCAATAATCGGCATTGTAATACGTGTCCTTGAACTTAGGAGAAAGAGGGTCAGGCAGTAATATTCCAGAACGAGGATCAATTGAACCGTCTTCTTGCAAATTGTCAAATGATAAGAGCTGGTATCGGTGTTCAAATCCTGAATGTTTGTATCATGCAATACTTTGAGTTGCACAGAAGTCTCTACCTAATACCGGCAGGCAAGAATATAGAAAACAGTTCTACCTCGTCAAGCCGCTCTAGTTTTCTCATTCTGTTGAACTGGCTTAAGGCAACCTTCCTAGATCCTCCACTTCCTAGAGGAAATAGCGGAGGTAGAGGAACGTTGAATCGCTTTAAATCAGGCTCGCCATTTTGGTCATGCCGACTTTGTTAACTAGTCTTTGCTTCTATCTAATTGGAGGCAAACTAAAGGAAAAAAGCGGATGCCATTATAGGGATCAATGTAGTGGCAGGATTAAGGAGGGATGAGAGAATATGGCCAGTGCATCAATGCTGTATACGATACAGCGACAATTAGACGAAATAATCCTGTTGCTGAAGAGTATAGACGCAAAAATGGAGAAATCGAAATACAAAGCCTAGTTATTCACTTTCGACTTTGAGAGTGCTATCAAGCGCCAACTGCGTGCGAGGTTAGGCTTTCCAAGCTTTCATATACCATCAGCGGAGCTGTCGCCCGTAGGGCTCCACTTCCTCCTATTTTTGATTCTTTCTCAATTCTCATTCAAAGAATCCTTGTCTGGATTTGCCCTAAAATACGAGAATGCTTTCTAGGCAAACTGAGTCAGAAATAGAGGGTTCGTTATCAGAACGCAAGATTCCTTGAATTACTTGTTCAACTTGTATACCAAAATCAGAGACAGAGGAGAGAACATATTCTCTGAGTCAACATTACCGGAATTATTAACTGAATATGTCTCAATCAAAATAGTTTCTCTTAATTGGCCGTAAGGCCCTCTGTCCGCATCCTGTCTTCATGAGATGACAGACTTAACATGGCATGCCAGATAGTTAATCCACTTTTCTTCCGCAGTAGCAACAGTATCTGGCGTCTTCAGGAATCTCTCGATCGCAATACGGACATGGTTTTCGGTAAGCGTAGTGCGTGGTGCTTCCTACCACGTATCCTTCCCCTAGTCCTCGCTCGTACTCGTTCACCTGCATCCCCTTACAGTTGTTATTCTTTCGATTCTCCTTATTTGATTATCGCGCGCACGCCTATTGTCTAGATGATCGAAAAATTCATTGTCATGACATACAATGAGACGCCTGTAAAACGCCTCTTTTCCGAAAAGAAACGCTTAAACGCGAGTGATTAATGGATTTTAGAGGCATCATAAGGAGAATAGCAGAATTTAGAGGATAAGAAGGACGATGGAAAGATGAGCTTCCACGCCAGGCTCGCCTCGAGGGGCCGCGTCTACATACCGAAGAGAATCGTGGAGGAAGCCATGCTTTGGGTAGGCTCAAGGATCCATGTGAGTGTCCGCAGCATTTACTCTCAGTGGCCGGTCGAGTTTAAGGCAAGGGTGAGGTCAGGCTTCTGCTTCACGATCCCTAGCCCGGAGCTTGAATCAACGGGCGCGAAGCATCAGGGTCTTCTTGAGGTCCATGTGACAAAGTTGGAGCCTCCACTAGCTGAAGCGGAAGTGGAGAAGACACCTAGGAAGGAGAGAAAAGCAGCGGAGAGAGGCGTAATTTACCTCAGATCCGCTTAACCTTCAAGATTCAAGGCGCCTGAAGGGACGATAGAGAAGCCTCGAAAAGAATTGAAGGGGAGGCAGGGAGGCCTAATTTACCTAAAGTCCGCATAGGGGATGGAACAGTGGGGGTAAATCGACTTTCGCCTTCTGTCGCTTGGATCAGGCTCTTGTGTGCTTAAACTGGTTCAGGTTTACTCAGCTTTCAGCTTGTAGAGCCCGCTTCTAACCGCCTCTTCCACCTCACTTGGGTTTTTTCCCCGAGCTAGCTCAGCGAAGGCGGCGGCGAGGTCAACATCCAGCTTGTGACCCGCGAACACATACCTCTCTAAAGCGACGTCCATTATCCTAGAAACATCCAGCCGTTCCCTGTAGTCCCCTCTGATGAGGCGCCAGCCTTCATACAGCGCGGGGTCGTCTTGCATAGATCCTAGCCTATCCCACAGAAACGCATATACCACCCGCTCCTTGTCCAGCTCTCCATCAGGCCAGTTCCTAGTGGCGGCGCGAGAGAAAGTGTCCTTCACTGCTTTAAGGCGCAACTTATTTTCCTTTGGCAACTTTGTCTCTGCATGGAGACAGTCTATGTAGGCGAGCACGTAGTCGAACACGTTCAACAGCTTTTGAACCGCCTCTATGTGCCTTGGATGGGTAATAGAGGTGAACGTTGGTGGAGTGATATCGCGGAAGCTTTCGAGGTCTGTTCGCCGCGGCTTGAACCCAAGCATAACCCAAAAAAGCATAGGCATGAAGAAGTCCTGCTCACATTTGTGTGCCTCGTCGAGCCTCCTGTCCACCCACCTTCTCACTCCTTCGTCCCTAAGCACCGTGATGATTTCTTCGCCTAGGTCGAGGATGTCTAGGAGATTGGGAAAGTAAAACGCCTTAATTCGTTCTCCCCCAACCTGTTGTAGAGTCTCGGAGAACTGTTGATCCAAGACGGGTAGGAGTGGCGCCACTTCTCTCAACTTAAACAAGAGCTCTCTGTATCTTCTCCACGCCTCTTCCCATGCTGGCTCCAACTTGCCCCACACGATCTTCTTCCCCTCCTCCTCCAGCTTTGAGGAAACAGGAACCAGCTTGAACATGCCTTCCACCTCCTTCCTCACATTCAGCCACTCGACAGCCACCTCAAGCCGTCTCTTCCAGTATTCATCATACTTATGTAGATCCCATAAGTCCACAGTGTGCATGTCCGGGTCCAAGGGATCCGTAATTCTGGGTGTCAGAAACACCGGGCCCCTAATGACCTTGAGGTAGAAGCCCCACAGCACCGTCGCAAACTCCGGGATCACACATCCGACATGACCTTTCAGCCTGACGGACAGAGATAGATCCGTGTGATGTCTGGCTGGTTTCGCGATTCCAGCCGACAGCTCCATAAGCCTATCCACGATGTGGGGTTTAGTCAATATCTCAAGCTTCTCCCTGTCGCTCAGCCCCTTGTCTTTGATCTCCACCTCGACTTCGCTCGGTTTGTCGCCGAGGTCTAGGCTCATCTTTAAGACTGGTTTAGGGGCGTTCAAGACCTCGTCAAGTTTCATATAAGCGTCTCTCCCCTCCTTCGTGAGTGTCAGCATTTTTTTCCTCCCACGCTTTTCCTCTGCGACGTATCCTCTTTCCACAAGCCACCAAACGGCTGCTATCATGTAGCGGTTTCCCACCCCCTTCAGCCCATCTGATTTCATGAGTTCCCTTATCCAGATCGGTTTTCCGTCCAGCTGACGCGCATATATGAGCTTAAGAATCTCTTGGATCTTCCAGGGGTTCTCCTCAGATCTACACAACGATTCCACGTCATGTTTTGACAAGCGGTTTTTTATCTCAGCCACACCAGTCAATGTATGCACTTTTTTCCGAAAAGAACATATTAGGACACACATATATATGTTTAACTGTGAATAAACAATGTCAAATCGAATAATAGGTGTTCGCGTCACCGATGACCTCTACTCAAAGCTTAAAGCTGTCAGCAAAATGCGTGGCGAAACCGCCAGCGATTTTGTGAGAAGAGCCATACTGAAAGAGTTGGCTGCGCTTAGTTTTCTCTCCGAGGATCAGAAAAAAGCCCTAGGAGTATCAAAATGATGGGGCTCTGTCAGCCTCGAGGTGATTATATGGACAAGCCTTGGAAAGAAGATGATGCAACGATCGAAAAAATGGTCACGGAAGGCGCCTCCGTCCACGAAATCGCCGCAGCCTTACCGCATAGGACGTTTCAAGCGGTGGAGAAGAGGCTCTCAAGGCGCGGCTTAAAGGTAGAGGGAAGTCGTCGTCAGAAAAAAATTTCTTTCACCGAAATCCGTGCGGAACGCATCATCGAACGCGAAGAGGCGCTGAAGATCCTGGCAGGCACCATCGAGAAGCTGCAGAAGGGAGGCGAGATGCAGGAGGAGGAACTCGTTCGAATCCGGACGATCATTATGGCGATTCGAGGCTATTTCATAGCGTTTGATAGTTATGAGAAGTACGCGGAGCTTGAGGCAAGAATCTTGAGGCTGGAAGAGGCTGCTGGGAAAGCCCTGGAAAGAGTTCCGGCAGACGTTGGACAAGACCATCAAAATGGGGAACATCGGAGGTGAATTGTCGTGAGCGAAGAAGTTTCTTTGATCATTGCCAAGGTTCGTGAGATTCTCCAGACAGCTTTGAGCGAACTCGATGCCATCGAGAAGCACTGGGGGGAGATGCCACCCGAATCGAAGCTGGATGCAGACAGATTGGAGGCTCTGCCTTGGACACCCTACAAGAACGGGAAGGGTGCTTGGCTGCTCTGGGGAAGGGTTGAGGAAGCCAAGATTCTCAAAGAGGCGCTTGAAAAAGCACCACACGAGACGCTGATCGTTGGAGCATTTCGCTACCGGCTGCAGGGAGATAGACGACAATTCATTGCAAAGTATCCAAAAGGTGGTCAAGGTTTAGAACGTTGAGTGAAGAGACTGGGCCTAGGCTTTTTGTTGTCGGTGGCCTACACGCAGACGACTTCCACTGGGCAAAGACCACTTATGAAGTTGACGGTTGGATCTTAGTCGCTTTCAAGTTGGAAGAGGATCATTACCACTGGTGTGCAAGATTTGTTCGAAATGAGGCGTTGATCGGTGAGTAAGATGCCTGATGTTGGGTTTGTGTGGGCGGAGCAGGTCAGGAAGCATCTGCAAACCTATCGTGACCTGGGTTTGGCCGTGATACCGGCTGTCTATGGTGATAAGAGGCCTGAGATCGACTGGAAACAGTGGCAGAAACAGGCGCCTCCTTGGGATCAGGTTGACAAATGGTTCAATGATGGTAAGCCTCATAATGTCGCTATTGTTTGCGGGGAAGCCAGCCGAAACCTTGCGGTCATTGATTTTGACGACCCTGAGACCTATTCCAGATTCTTCAAGGTGGCTGAGCTTGAAAAGGAAACTCTAGTAGTCAGAACTGGGAGCGGACGGTATCACGTCTACCTTTTTACGCAAGACCCTGTTCCCAGCTTCAAGATCCCGCAATTAAAGATTGAGGTCCGGTCAACAGGCAACATCGTCATAGCGCCTCCGAGCAAGCACCCTTCAGGCGGCTACTACGCATTCGTTAACCCGGAGATCAGGACAATAGTCACTGTCCCGGACTTGGTTGAAACGGTTTGGAAGGGCGCTGAAAGGCTGGGTGTCAAGAAGCCTGTTGACGTCTACAGTATCGCGCAAGATGAAGCCCATGAGGAGCCATATAGGGGGCCTGATCCCCCGTGTATCGCCAAGCTGCTGGAAGGCGTCGAGCATGGAATTAGAAACGAGGCTGGCATCCGAATAGCCTCTCACTATCTCAAATTTCGAGGAGAAAAAACTGAGAAAGTTGAGTCGATCCTCTTTAGTTGGAATGCTAGAAACAATCCACCTCTCCAAGAAACTGAGCTACATAGCGTTTTATCAAGTGCCTCAAAAATGGTGCGGGGCTATGGATGCCGGTTGAATCAAGCTTGGTGCAATGCTGATAGGTGCCCTTTGAAGGCCGCAAAGCCAGAAGGGGAAGTCGAGTATGTTCCGTTCAAGGAGCTTCCGGACGGATGCCTAGCCGAGCAAGGCTTCGATGGAAGAGAAGTTTACTTTCTACTCTACGACCCCAAGTCGGGCAATATCCAGAAACTGCCACAGATTAAAGTTGAAGACCGCATTGTAAAACCAATCGACAACGCGGAAGTCCGGGACAGAACCGTTCTGTTTCCAAGCGACGTCTTAGAATACGAAGACGAAAGTAAACTGATGGAGAATGTTGAGGCTTATCTTAACAAGTGGCATGAGGCGCCTGACCCTCTGTCGAGGAAACTAGATGTCTTCTACTGTCTTCTGACATACATCAAAGACCTAATTCCGCAGCTACCTTACCGTAGATACCTA
>Ga0116202_10002128_pt1 | contig 11732 bp, 5 predicted proteins | sample LakKivw325mmetaG_FD_94479 | JGI IMG/M metagenome (GOLD analysis project Ga0116202, IMG submission 94479) | Anoxic lake water microbial communities from Lake Kivu, Rwanda to study Microbial Dark Matter (Phase II) - Lake Kivu water 325m metaG | ecosystem: Environmental > Aquatic > Freshwater >... | reverse complement strand
GCCCTGCGCCGCCCCGCCGTCACCCGCCCAGCCATCAGGAGCTCCGGGAAAGAAGACAGGGGGCCGGTGCTCACGCGCTGCCGCTGCCCCCTGCGGGCAGCCGAGCAGCGTATGCCAGCGCAACCCACTGTGGGCTGGGCGCCCACACACTCTGCCTCAGCCTGGCAGGTCGTCGGCAACACCTGGACGAGCACCTGAGCGAGCGCATCGCGGCGCCTTCCCCGTTCCGACAGCAACGCGGCTCATCTCTTCTCGCCATCGGCCACCCCTGCCGATCGATGGTCAAGCCTCCACACCTGTATGCGAGGCCCAGGCCTCTCGACGGCATCGAGTCCAGCGTACGGTAGATAGAAGGCATCGAAGCGGTCGAACCTCGCACGCTCTGAACGTGCGGGCGTGAAAGGATCGACACAGAGAGCCACAGTGCCTTGCTCAAGGATCTCGCCCGGCAACCTCCAGTCTGGATCGGGCTCTGAGTAAGGGAGAGGGTAGCTGTGCGTCACCGCCCACTCGACGCCCTCACTTCGCAGCGCATCCACTGATCCGCTCCGTACGGTCAGCCCGTCCCGGGGCGCGTGGGGCAGAAGCTGGATGACGTAGAACGAACTCGCCGCTGTGGCACCGGTCTCCAGTGCAGCCGCCAACCGGGTGCCAGCGTCGCCTCGCGCGCGGGCTTCGCGCAGCGCGTCGCGATGCCAGGACTCGCTGCGCGGCACCCAGGGGAACCCGTACTCGCTACCCAGCATCGCCACCTTCGCCCCGGTGGGTAGGTGCTGGACCATCCATCGGCCCGCTGCCAGCCGGGTGTCCGTGCGGCTCAACAGGCGATCCAGAACCACCGAATCGGCCAGGGTCGGCCCAGCAGCGAGGATCGCCAGGCCCACGGACAGTGTCCTGCACCTGCGCCAGCAACGTCCGCACACATCTCCTGCAGCGACACAGAGCAGGGGCACTAGGGGCAGCGCGTACCGAGCGAATCCATTCTCGCCGATGCCCAGCACACAGTAGTAGCTTGCCGCCGCAGCCAACAGCGCAGTATCGGCGTCATGGCGTCGCACCAGGCAGACCAGAAGGCCACAAAGGGACAGGGCCAGTAGTGGAATTCCCAGCCCGTAGCGGAGGACGAAGACCAGATGGTACTGCCACCCCCCGAACCCCAATCGCATTCCTGCATGCCCCGTCGAAAAGTGCGAAGCCTCGTAGGCGACGTCGCGCCAGAAGCCCCAGGCATTCAGTAGTGAGAACGGGGCCGCCGTCACGAACCCAAGCCCGGCCGTCACAGCCAGACACCCGAGTGAACGCAGACGCTCGGAGCTGGCTGCATCGCCCGAACGACGCAATGCCACGACAACTGGCGCGGCGGCAAAGAGCGCCGAGCTGTACTTGGTCGCGGTAGCAAGCCCCAGGGCGAGCCCGCATCCAGCTAGGTTGGCCCTTCGTGGCTGCTGAGCGTAGTGCACTGCGTACAGCATGCTCACCGCTGCCAGCAACGTCGCTGGTGTGTCGACAGTGGCGAAGTGCGATACGCGCACGTGAAGGTGGCAGACTGCCAGGAATGCTGCCGCACAGAGGCCCGCCACCGGTCCCCCGAGGCGCCGACCGATCGCGTTCGTCACGGCGATCGCGGCGCATCCACTGGCGACGCTCACAGCGCGGGCAATGAGGTAGAACGGCGACGGGTCCACGAGGAGCCCCCTGACCACGTCAAGCGGCGCCCCAAAGAGCCCCAGTGCACGGCCCGAGACGTAGTATACCCCGTACAGCAATCCTACGACGTAGAAGGCAAGAGCGGGATAATTATAGAAGCGCGGATCGAGCTGCCCGGACGCAGCCAGCAGGGCCTTGTGGACCACGGTGCTCTCGTCAGGACGGCAGTACGTGCATGGCAGCCCATAGGTCAGCCCCCACACTCGAAGGGCGGCACCGGCCACCACCACCGCCCCGAGCGCCAGCTCCACGGCCTTGCCCTGCACCCTCGACCGCGCGCCGTCCAGCACAGCCGCTGGCCCCACGCTCTCTATCCTGGAACTTCCGCGGGCGAGGACGCGAGTGCATCAGACGAGCCGCCACTCATCGCCAAGCGTCCATGGCCTGCAGCGAGCCATCCCGACGAACGAGCAGAATCCAGCATCTGCTGCGGCTTCCTGTTGAGGGCGCCCGAGCGACGCCAGCGCACTGGCAGCTGCCCTCTTCCTGCCGACTGGTCGCCTCACTGCCCTGCAACCCCGCTGCTAGCCGTCGCTGTCTGAGCCTTCAGCTGGCCCAAGACAGAGGGAGAGCGACACCCGCGCAAGAGCAACCCCCGGGTGGCAACCCGCCAGACCAGGGGCCATCGTGGCGAATCGCCTCGTCGAACGCGACTTCGCGAAGGTGGCAGCATCTCGCCGGTCAGGGGTGCCTGCGACGGCACCTGAGTAGCGATCGGGTCACTTGCCCGCGGGCCTACGCCCGCTCTCCATCCTCGCTTCCCGGATCCGCTGCTTGACTCTCTGCTCGCGACGCTGACGACGACGCCGTAGTTCCTTGTCCCGCAACCTGCCCTTGCTCGACGGCATAGGGTGATCCTCACGCTTCTGGTGTGGTGCCCGGCCTCTCTCCCAATCCGGTCAGAGGCCTGCCCTGCTCTTCCCGCCGACCCCAAGTCTAGTCGGCGGCGCTCCGAGGGTCAAACGCCTGCCTGGGCCGGCCTCGGCCGAGGTTCACTCAACCTCCAATCAGCATCCGCAGCAAGGCCATGCGCACATAGAGACCGTTGTGGGCCTGTCGGAAATAGGCCGCGCGCGGATCAGCGTCGACGTCTCGGTTGATCTCATCCACGCGTGGCAACGGGTGCATGACGATGGCGTGGGAAGGCAGACACTCCATCACGCTTCGGTCGATGATGTACTTGCCTCGAGCCCTCTCGTAGTCGTCCACTCGGTCTCCGAAGCGTTCGCGCTGAATCCGCGTCTGGTATATCACATCGACCTGGGCCGCCACTGCGCACAGGTCGTCTGCCTCCTGGAACGGCACGCGATGGCGCTTCAGATAGTCCTTGATATCGTCCTTCATGCGCACTTCCGGGGGAGCGACGAAGTAGATCGATATGTCCTTGAACTTGGCCAACAGGTACGAGAGCGAACGCACAGTCCGTCCGTTGGCTAGGTCACCCACCATGGCGATCTTCAAGCCCTCGATGCGGCCCAGCTCTCGCTGAATAGTGTAGATGTCGAGCAGGGCCTGCGTCGGGTGCTGTCCAGCACCGTCTCCGGCGTTGATCACCGGCACCGGCGAGACCGCCGCCGCGGCCCGACTGGCGCCGCTCTGGTAGTGTCTCATCACGATGACGTCAGCGTAGCCGGCGATCACGCGGATCGAGTCCTCCAGCGTCTCGCCCTTGGCAGCAGAGGAGAACTCGCGGGCGTTCTCGGTGGTGATCACCGCTCCACCCAGACGGATCATGGCCGACTCGAACGAGAGCCTGGTGCGCGTGCTGGGCTCATAGAACAGCGTTGCCATGACGCGCCGACTCAGAATATTGGAGCCATAGTGCTGGACGACCTGCTCCATCTCGCGGGCCATCTCGAAGATCGTCGACAGAAGCTGGAGGTCGAACTGCTGCGCCTCGATCACGTGGAATAGCCGGCCCATGGCACTGCCCTCGCGCGCAAACTGGATGGAGGAGAGCCCCCTGACGACCGGGCTCCTGCGTGGCCAGCGGCCCCAGGCCGCTCTGGCTGTCTGGGAACCGATGGCCTGCCGGCTGCGCAATCTACCGTACGGGCGCGCTGCGGAGCAAGATGCGTGGCCGCTGGCAGCGCTGGCGTTTGACCGCCGTCACAGTTCCTGACCAGCTCCTGGGTATATTCCGTTCGAGGCACAAGGTTGGAGCAACCGCTCTCGGTTGCTATTATTGGCGCCGGTGCCCATCGCTGAGCACGGCGTTCCTGGTCGGTGTGGGGGAGGCCTGGAAGGGCCTCCCCCACAGGCAGCCGCCCAACCCCGTGGATGAGGAAGGCAGACTATGCGATCCCGTTGCAGGCTCTGGATGGCTGTGGCAGCCACGGCTGTCGTGGTCGGCGTGTCGACTGGTCAGTCTGGCGCCGAGACGAACGCCGGCTTCACCGCGTCGCTCTCGGGACAGACACTGGTTCCGGATGCGCAGGTCGGGGAGACCATCAACTTCGGCATAGACGTTGCGGGTGTGGTGTCGGCCAAGCAGGCTGAGGTAGCGATCGCGTACGATCCGCGCGTGATCGAGATCCCCACTTCGCCAGCGCCCGGTGTCGCCGCCGGGCCGTTCTTTCCGCAGGTATTCATCGTATTTCAGGAAGCACCGGTGACGCGCCCGGACGGCCTGGAGGTCGTGAGCGCGGGGGGCGCGCAACTTGGGGCGCCTAGCCCAGGTTCGGGAGCCGGTACCATCTTCACCGTGACTTGTCGAGTGATAGGAGAGGTGCCGGACGAAGGGACTGCCATCTCCATCGTCCGGGTGCGGCTGAACGTGACGTCGACCGACTCGGATACGCTCGTGTTCGAACCGGGCGAACTCGCCGTCGCACTCACCCGCAGTCTGCCCAATGGCGTTTTCGACTTCGCCATCGAGCGCCGTCACAACGGCGCTGTGATGACGTGGAGAACAGCTCTCTCGGGCGTCGACGACGCGGTGCGGTATTGGGCGATCGGCTCCAGCGACACGCTGACGGCCCAGAGCCCTCTGCGTTCCCTGGCTACGGCAGAAGCCTTGGATGAGCTGGCCACGTTGCGGGCCCTGGGCCGCGAACTGCGCAGCCTGAGCCTGGAGGAGGCGAGCCTGGCCGTGGGGCGTCCCGTGACGGCAGAGGATTTCAGGGAACTGCGCGCTCTCGACGAGGCGCTGATCGCCTGTGCCCACACAGTGACCCTGCGCGACCTCGTACCGGATACCCGGTACGGGTACGAGCTGCTGTCAACCTCGCTCTCGGGTCACAGGAGCCCACGCCTCACCGATGTGTTCCGCACGCGTCGTGGTCCAGACCGGCGGCCAGTCGCCATCAGCCAGGTACTGATCAGCTCCGGAGGCACGAACGCCCTGATCAGCTGGAGAACCAACCGCCTTGCCGACACGCGCATTCTCGTCGAGACCCTGGACCCCGGCGGCGCCATCCTGGACACAGTCCTCGTTGACACCACCAACTTGTACGGCACCACCGGGCACACCGTCCGCCTCGCGAACCTCGTTGTCGGCAACGAGTACCGCGCAACCATGGGCTCACGCTTGATCGAGGCCGAAGCGCTGTTGGCTGACGGAGGCATGTCGGAGGCCGCCGTCGGCGACGCCAAGGTCCGCCTCTTCCGCGCTCAGCCCTCGCAGCCGCTGCGCTTCATCGGCCAACCGCGGACAGTGGCGGGAGCCCAGAGACTGAGGCTCAAGGTCGACCTCAACCAGCCGGCCTGGGTCGTGCTGGAGTACGGTCTCGTCGACGCCCTGCCGGCCAAGGCAACAGCCCTTGCCACGCCTTCGCCGAGCAGTCTGTATCCGGAGAAGCGCACCTCGGGCGAGCCTCTGAGCGCGCACGAGTTCGGGCTCACGAGTCTGGTCCCGGGGGCCGAATACCGCTACCGCGTCACCGCCTATCTCGACGGCGCCGGCCCATGGAGCGAGGGCGAGCCGCTGAACAGCGCCGTCCGCATCACCACTGATCCCCAGGGCGAAGAGCAATGGTCGCGCGATCTCCGCTTCCGGACCTCCACGCGCGCGCCGCAAGCGCCCGTGTTTACCCAGGGTCCCCAGATCACGGGCAGCGGCAGCAAGATCGTGATTCGTTGGGACACCGACGTGCCATCGTTCGGGGCTGTCTACGTGGGCACGCTGGCCGGCGACGTCACGACGCTGGGCACCGGCGACGAATGGGAATACCCGGACCTCAACCAGTTCGGCGTACCCAGGATCGCCCGCGAGCACGTCGTGACTCTTACCGGGCTGGAGCCCGGCGTCGAGTACGGATTCCGCGTGGAGTCGGTCGCCATCAATGGCATGAAGGCAGTTTTCGACCCCCTCGGAAGCTTGGCTGCAGCCGGCAAGGTGGCCAAGCTGGCGCAACCGCCAGGCGGAGCGGGGCGCTTCACGACCGGTACGACCCCCGACACGCAGTGGCCAGTCCTGCTGTCGGGACCCGCGGTGTCCTCGAAGACGCACGATACCGCTGTCATCGAGTGGACGACAGACGAACCCGCGGACAGCGAGATCCGCTTCGGCACGGCTACATTCGCCCAGTACTCCGCCAGCAGCGAGAGCAACACCAACCACAAGATGGTGATCACGAACCTGCGAGCCAGTACTACCTACAAGTATGTGGTCGGATCCACCGACCCTTCTGGCAATGGGGCAACCGAGAGCTCAGAGGCCGCGTTCACCACGGATCCCGAGACCGATGTCCAGCCACCTCGGATCGTCGACGGCCCGGCAGTCGTGTACAAGAACGACAGGAGCGCGACCATCCGTTGGGTGACCGACGAAGATGCCACTGCAGAGGCGCGCTACGGCACCACCCCAAGCCTTGGCATCGTGCGCAGCACGGTGGAGGTCGGCGTGACGCACGAGGTGACGCTCAGCAATCTTCTGCCCAGCACGCAGTACTACGCCAGAGTCTACTCGACGGACCTCAGCTGGAACGGACCGACGGAGAGCGAGACCCTCTCCTTCGTGACCGATGATGCCGCCGATCTGACTCCGCCGGTTATCAGCGAAGTGGTGGCCGTGCCTGCCGATTCCTCCACGCTGATCGTCTGGACCACAGACGAGCCGGCCAACAGCTACGTCGAGTACGGCACCGATCCGCTGGGTCTCGACCAGGTTCTGGGCAGCGTTCATCTGGTCACCAGTCACCAGATGGCTCTGGTCAACCTGACACCGACGACGACCTACTATTACCGCGTGGGCTCGGTTGACCGCGCCAACAACGCGGCCGTGGAGAGCGAGCTGGCGGCCTTCACCACCACGGGTGGACCCGATCTCACACCACCGTCCGTGCCCACGGACCTGGTCGCTGTGGCCTCCAACCGCCAGGTGTCCCTGACATGGGGCGCAGTCCTCGAGCTGGACCTGAACGGCTTCAACGTGTACCGGCGGACCGGATCCGAGGCCTTCGCCAGAGTGGCTTCTTGCGTCCGCGACAACCAGTACACCGACCTGAACGTGACGAACAACGAGACCTATGAGTACCAGGTCACGGCCATCGACCGCCGCAATCCGCCCAACGAGAGCGCGCCAAGCGCCACCGTGTCGGCGACTCCCCGGGCCACCATCGGCCCGTCAGCTCCCTCGAATCTGAGCTACAGCGCGGAAAACCACTTGCGGCCAGTCTTTGTCTTCACTAATGCGACACCCTACGTTGCCGGTGCCACGCTTACCTATACGTTGCAGGTCTCCACCGACGCCAGCTTCAGCACAGTGACCGCCTCGGTCACAGGCCTGGCCCAGGGATCGGGAGGCGCTCCGGCCGGCCAGACAGCCTGGGCCATCGACCGTAACCTCACTGCCGGTGGGCTCTACTACTGGCGTGTGCGGGCCGTCGAAGGTTCGCTGCTGGGGCCCTTCGCCACCAGTACGGTACGCGCCGTTCCCCACATAGCAGGCGACTTCGATGGCAGTGGCGTGGTGGATTTCGACGACTTCTTCAGCTTCGTCGACGCCTTTGGGATGGATGCCGTGGGCGACCTCGTCAAGTTCGATCTGTCGCAGAACGGCAAGGTCGACTTCGACGACTTCTTCATCTTCGTCGACAACTTCGGCCGTTCCGCGGGGAAGAGGTTCGCCCGCGAACACCCGCTGGATGAGAGCACCATCATCGCCGTGGAGGCGATCGGCGGCACGCGAGTGCGCGATCAGGGAGCGCTGACGGTCCGCATCACTGCCAGCGAGCTCGCCGATGTGCGCGCCTACGGCTTGGTGCTGCGCTACGACCCGCAGGTTGTGGAGTGGCTCGACGGTTCGCCAGGCGGAGGTCCACTCGTGGCCGCACAGGGCATGGAGCCGCCGCTGTTCCGGGTCACGCAGCAGCGGCCTGGCGAGCTCGTGATCCTCAATGGCGGCGCCGGCGCCGAATCAGCCTCCGGCACGGGGCTCCTGGCCGAACTGCGATTCCAGGTGCTGGGCCAGGCAACGAACACGACATTCCAGGTTGCTGACGCCCTCCTGGCCGCATCCGGGGATCGGGTGCGCCGTGTGGTCCAGCTGGGGTCCGCGGCCCTCGTACCCAGCCAGTTCTACCTGGGTGCCAACTATCCCAACCCGTTCAACCCCGAGACCAGTATCGAGTACGGCCTGCCGACAGCAGGACCTGTGGAGTTGGCCATCTACGACGTCCTCGGACAACCGGTTCGCATCCTCGTCAGGACAGGATCCCAGCCGGCCGGGTACTACACCGCCCACTGGGACGGCCGCGACGACTCGGGGCGGCTGGTGGGTAGTGGCGTCTATCTCTGCCGCCTGCAGGCATCGGGCTTCACCAGGACCCAGAAGGTCGCCCTCGTGAAGTAGCAGGAGACTTTCGCCCCCTCGCTGGTCGGCATAAGACGAGCGGCGGCAGCCGCAGCCACGGCTGCCGCCGCTCGACGGAACCGTCTGGACAGCCTGGCGCCGAGCGCCGAATCCCGGTCAGCGCGCCTGTGCTGCTGACTTCTCGCGCTCTGCCTCGAGACGCTCCAGCACCTTCTCGGTCACGTCGTACCGTTCTCCCGCGTAGACCAGCCCGGTGCCCGGCGCGGCCGAATCGAAGATGAAGTCGTAGCCCTCGTCGAGAGCCAGCTGCCGCAGGACGGCGTTGATCTTCTCGAAGATGGGCGCGGACAGCTCCATGTTCTTCCGCATGAGTTCACCTTCCGGCCCGAACTTGCCCTGGGTGTACTCCTGCAACTCCCGCACCTTGCCCTCGAACTCCGACTGCAACTCCGCCTTCCGCGCCTCACTCATGATCAGCTCCTGCCTGCGGAAGTCTTCCTGCATCTTCAGCAGCTTCGCCTCACGGTCCTTGGCCTCCCGCTCGAACTCCTGGCGCAGCTGGTCCAGCTTGCGCTGCGCCTCCTGGAACTCGGGCAGGCGTTCCTTGAGAACGTCCGAGTCGATGAAGGCGAGCTTGACTTCCGCGTGCGCCGCCGCCGCGCCCAGTACCATCAATGCTACCAGCGCTCCGCTGACCGGCTTTGTCATTCCGATCCCTCTCTGCGTAGGTCTGTCCAGGGAAGCCACTACCCACGAGGCGAAGAAGATAGGCGTCGCGTCGCGCGCATGGAAGGTGCGGAACCGGCGTCGAGACGATCAGAAGAAGCGCGGCCCGAACTGGAAGTGGGTCAACCAGCCGGGCTCTCCGCCGTCGACCTTCTTGCGGTCGAAACCGTAGCCGAAGTCGAAACCGATCGTCCCGACCATCGGAGCGACGATGCGGAAGCCGAAGCCTACCGATCGGCGCAGACCGAACGGGTTCAGGTCACCCGCGTGCTGCCAGGCATTGCCTGCATCGAGGAACAACAGGCCGTACACCTGATTGCTCGCCAGCGGGGCCCGGTACTCGAGGTTGACGACCAGCATCGAGTTCCCGCCCACCGGAATCCCACTCTGGCGGGGCCCCAGCGACTGGTCCGGATAGCCGCGCACCTGCCCGTCCCACCAGTCGACGCCGCCCGGGGTGAACCGGTCCCAGAATGGAATGTTGGCGTCGTCATACTTCGAGAACCCGTCCACGAACGCGATCTTCGACTCCAGGCTCCAGACGAACCGCCACCAGCTCGGTCGGTAGTAGTTGAACCCTATCTCATGGCGGTGGAAGTCCACATCCCCGGCGACGATGGAGGTGGCGACCTCAGGCTTGTAGTAGAACAGGGTGCCGCGTGTCGGGAACTGGGCCAGGTCGCGCCTGTCGCGCTGGTAGGTCAGGTCGAACGTGCTGGTGAGGGTCGGCTGGTAGCGGCTCGAAGAGGCCAGGTCACTGTACTCGGCACCGAAGTTGGAGTACCGGGACGACTCCAGGGTGTAGCCCAGCGAGAGACTCGAATAGGCAGGCCTGTGGAGGCGTCGCCCGATCCGCACCGTCGCCGCGTTGCGGCGGTAGTCGTAGTAGTCGTAGTACTCCTGTTCGAGCGTGTACACACGAGCTGACAGGTTGGTTGGCGTGTCCATGAACCACGGTTCGGCAAAGCCGACCAGCAGCTGCTCGCGCTGCGTCCCGAACTCGCAGCTGAAATCCAGGCTCTGGCCCAGGCCGCGGAAGTTCGGAATCTGCAGCCCTATCTGTCCCACCAGCTTGTCCCGGTCGCTGTACCCTGCTCCCATCGATGCCTGGCCTGTCGGTCGCTCCTCGACCTGGAACGTCAGGTCGACATAGCGCTCATCGGCCCCCTCGCCGTATTCGGGCTGGATCTGCACACCCTTGAAGTGATTCAGCATGTAGATGCGCCGCTGACTCTCCTGCACCAGAGCCTGGTTGTAGATGTCGCCTGGCCGGAGTTCCACCTCGCGCCGAATCACCTTCTCCCGCGTCTTCGTGTTCCCGGCGATGCCGATCTTGCGGATCTTCCACGGCTGCCCTTCGAAGATGGTGAAAGCGGCATCCACCGAGTCGCCGCGCATGCTCTCGTCGACGGTGACCCGCGTGTCCAGGTATCCCTTCTCATGGTAGGCTGCCCGAACCTGGTCGGCCAGCTGGAGCCCCGCCGCCCGGTACAACTCGCCCGACCGCATCGGCAGCCGCGCCACCAGCTCCTCGTGGGTGAACACCGTGTTGCCCGTAAAGCTGGCCTGCCCGAGCCGGTACTGCGTGCCCTCCTCGATCTCGATGTAGACCGCCAGATTCCGACTGCTCTCGTCGTAGAAGACGCTGTCGGCGACGATCTGGACCTGCTGGTAGCCGCGCTGCCGGTAATAGGCAAGAAGTCTCTCCAGGTCCTCGTCCAGGATCTCCCGCTTGAACTCACCTTTGCGGTACCAGCGCTTCTCCTTCGTCTGCATCTGGCGCAGGAGCTCGCGCACCGGAACGCCGGGGATCAGCTTCTGTGCGGCACTCCCTGGCCGCCGTGCGTCGTACGGTCGCTGCGGCTCAGAGGTGACCGAGCCGTCGGCGTGCCGCGTCACGATCACGATGCGCTCGACCTTGACCTTCTCGCCTTCATCTATGTCGAACTGCACGAACACAGTCCCGGGCTCCTCCGCCTCGAACAGAGCCCCGCTGACCGTGGCGTGGAGGTATCCTTTCTCGTGGTAGACCTTCAGGATGGCCTGCTCCGCGCGCGATACGTCCCACGGCGCCACCACCTGCCCCTTCACCAGCGTGAGGGCGGCGGTCAGATCGCGTTCGCTGATCTCCTTGCGACCCCTGAACCGCGTCCCGGCCAGAGCGGGGAGCTCCTCGACCTGGATGATCACCTTGACGCCACCGGGGACCGACTCGCCGTAGATCCGGATGTCCGAGAACACCCCCAGGCCCTGCAGATCGCGGATTGCCTGCTGGACGTTCTCCTGCGAAAGCTCGATCCCCGGCTGCAGACTGATCGTGGAGCGGATCAGCGACTCCGAGACCTTGCGCAGCGTACCGCGCACCTCGATCTGCGCGATGCTCTCGCTGACCGCAGGGCAGGCCCACAGCAGAAGGGCCAGAATGGCGAACGCCGACCGCGATATCCGCTCCATCCGTGACTCCCGTTCACCAAAACGAGCTTGCCGCCGCCGCATCGGCTCGTGTTGCGGCGCCCGCCCGCTCCTCGCCGCCGGGTCTTCTCTC
>Ga0116202_10002125_pt1 | contig 11739 bp, 9 predicted proteins | sample LakKivw325mmetaG_FD_94479 | JGI IMG/M metagenome (GOLD analysis project Ga0116202, IMG submission 94479) | Anoxic lake water microbial communities from Lake Kivu, Rwanda to study Microbial Dark Matter (Phase II) - Lake Kivu water 325m metaG | ecosystem: Environmental > Aquatic > Freshwater >... | reverse complement strand
TCGCCCGAGTAGCCGGACCCACACCCGCCCCCGGGCAGGTACCCCAGCTCCGCCAGCTTCGCCACGATGGTGTCCAGGCACTCCTCGATGGTGTACTGGTCCGTGCGTATCACCAGCTCGGGGCTGACCGGCGCCTCATAGGGCTGATGCAGCCCCGCGATGTCGTTCACTTCGCCCCGCGCGGCCCTGGCATACAGGCCCTTCGGGTCACGCTCCTGGCACACCTCGAGCGGGCACTCCGCGTATACCTCGACGAATCGCTCGCACCAGGACCGGGCGCGGTCGCGATGGTACCGCAGCGGCGACACCGCCGCCACCATCACGGAGATGCCGTACTTGCTCAGCAGCGACGCCAGCCAGCCCAGGCGCTTGGTGTTCTCGTCACGCGCCTCGGGCGTGAAGCCCAGGTTGGGCGACAGGTTCGCCCGCACCTCGTCGGCGTCGAGGTTCTCGACGTCCAGGCCCAGGGCCTGGAGCCTGGCCTGCACCCCCTGGGCGAGCGTGGACTTGCCCGACCCGATCACGCCCGTGAACCACACCACTGCTCCTGGCTCTCTCTTTGCCATCTGCGTCTCTCCTTCCCGGTCGTTCAGTCGCGGTCGGGGCCCGCCGCCAGCAGGGACGTCCCTTCCATGTGTCTCGGTGTCGGTAGCCCCAGAAGCTCCAGCACCGTCGGCGCCACGTCCACGGCCTGCGCTTCCTCGAAGCGGCTCTCGCCGGTCTGCCCGGGCTCGTGGAAGAGCAACACCCCGCAATAGTCATGGACGGCGTCGTCGGGACCGATCTCCGTATCGAAGCTATACAGCGTGTCGTGGCCCAGGTCCTGGCCCGCCCGCCAGTACAGGTCGTCGAAATACACCAGCAGATCGGGCGCGTCCTTGACGTACGGGCCCGTGTAGATGTCCTCCGGCCGCAGCGCCCGCGTCTCCATCAGCCGCCCCTCATCGTCCACCACGTTCTCGAAGCGCTCTATCAGGTCGTCCCGCACACTCTCGTAGTCGCCCGCCTCCACGCACCCCTCGGGCTCGCGGCCCTTGACGTTCATGAACACGCGCGAGTAGTACCCGCCCCAGGCCCACGCCACGGTGCGTGGCCAGTCAACGAGGTCCGGCGAGATCCCCGTCACGCCCGCGGGCTCCTGCTTCAGGTGCAGCAGCCCCTCCGCCCGCAGCCAGTCGTTGACGTGGAAGTTGCCCTCCATCCGCTTCGCGCCGTGGTCCGACATCAGCACGATGGCCGCGTCGTTGCCCGCCAGGTCCACCAGCTCCCCGAGCTGGGCGTCCAGGTGGGCGTAGTACTCGAGCAGGCAGCTCTCGTACGGGTTGCCCACCTCGTACTTGCGGTGGTCGGGGTCCACGTACTTCCAGAACCCGTGCTGCAGGCGGTCCGGGCCCATCTCCACGTACATGAACAGGTCCCAGTCCTCACGCTCCAGCATGTGCCTCGCCAGCGCGAAGTGCTTGTCGGTCATCCGGTAGATGTCCGACAGCAATTGGTCCTTGTCCTCGGTGCGAAAGCCCTCCACGTCCAGCATGTACCCGCCGGTCACGCTGGCTACTTCGTCCCTCAGCTCGGGGGGATAGGTGTACTGGGATTGGGTGCTGGGGGTCAGAAAGGACGCCACGAGGCAGCCGTTGAGCGGCTTGGGGGGATAGGTCTGCGGCACTCCCAGCACGCAGCACCGCTTCCCATAGCGGCTCGCCACGTCCCACACGCGGTCCACCTTGATGGCCTCCGCCGTGGCGATCCACTTGCCGTCGTAGGTGCCCTTGCGCAGGTTGCGGAAGCCGTAGAACCCCAGCCCGCCGGGATTTACCGACGAGAACATGCTCGTCCACGCCGGCACCGTGATGGGCGGGTCGGTGCTTCGCAGCCTGCCCCAGCCGCTCTCCCCCATCAGCCTGCTCACGGTGGGCAGGGCGTCGCGGTACCTGCCGAACACCAGCTCCGGCGGGGCGCTGTCCCACCCAATGAGCATAACGCGGTGATCCTGCGCCATGGTGTGATCTCCTGACAATCCGGTACGGTGCGTTTGCGGTCTCTTGTGGGCGGGCTGCTGGCCCCCGGGCATAGGGCCTAAGCCATCCTCGGATCGTAACCCAGTGCGACGGACAGGTCTGCCTCCACGCCCTGGGCGATGGCCTCGAAGGCGGGAGATGTCTGGGCCCACTCAACACGCCTGGCTGACGCCAACTGCGCCGCCACATACGGATAGCGCAAGTCATAGGCCCCATAGATGGTGGGGAGGAACCGACCGAGGGACAGAAGGCTCTGCTCTGGGGGCCACCCGTCACGGACCTTACCCGCCTGCGGGCCCGATGGCTCGACAACGGCCAAGGCGATGGCCTCGTACCTAGCCTGCTGGTTCGTCACTAGCCTGCGGCCGGCGAGGGTCACCAGGACGTCGTGGTAGCGCTTCACGGCCGGCACAACCTGGCCTCGGTCGTCTAAGCAAAGGTCGTTTGGTTGGACACCGGGATCCCCAGGGCGGTGCCCCTTGAGGATGGACAAGAACCCGTACACCAGCCCGGGGTACATCATGTGCAGGTTAGTGCAGTCACCAGCAGCCTCTTCCATCCTATTCGTGAGATTGCGGAAGGCTCCCATAGTACCCTTTACAGACACCGCGACAACCGGCCCCAACCCCCGCTTGCTCACCACCACATCCACGATCTTGCTTTTCAGTCCACCCACCACCGTCTGCTCAGCACTCGTCTCAGCTTCGGGGGACAAGACAAGGACCCACGACTTCCCCACCTTCTCGGCAGCCAGCGGCGGCCGGGGCGATACGTCCTCGGGCAGGAAGCCGCCCTCTATCACCAAACGGAGGGCGACGTGCTTGTGCAACGGGCGGATGTGAGACTGGCTCTGCGTCTCGGTCGCCTCGGCAAAGGCCTTGAGCGCGTCCTCCAGTCGCAGGTAGGGCACCGCTGTGCTAGGGGAGGTGTCGCCAGCGTCGCGCAATGTCAACGCCCTCCATAAGGACCTCTTCATCCGCCTCGGGAAGCCTCTCCGGCGTAAGCGGCACGGCAATCCTCTCAGCCTCTCCGGGTTCCAGCTTCAGCATGCCACCGCCAAGCGCGTGCCCTTCAAGTTCCTGGCTAAGCCTGCTCAGAGGGTGGGCCCAGCCACTCTGCAGTCGTGATAGTGCCACGCCAGCGCGTAGGCGCACAGCAAGGACTGAGTTCGTGCACACGCAGTCTGCAGCGTTCGCGGCAAGTAGCGGGGCCCCGCCGCTCATGCACGACATGAACGCGTCGGGCACCGTGACCCCAGGCACCACATACCATGGCGCCCTCACGCGACACTTGTAGCGTCGCCGCGCGTCCACCCCCTCCGAGGAGTCCAGGTAATTCAGCACCGGACCCGGCAGACGCTCTACTCCTGACAGGTCAAGCAACAGGACGGGAAGGTCGCGCGCCAGCCAGTCGCCGACCACAACCGCATCCACAACCGGTCCAGGGATGTGCTCTGACTTGCGCACTGCCACCCGAAGCACGTCACGGGGGATGCCCAGACGCTCCGCGCGGGACGGTCGCAGGTGGAAGAAGTCGTTGGCCCCAGTGACGTAGCCCACGCTTACGCCGGCGACCTCGCCCACGCGAACGACGTCCGGCGACGCCAGCAGGTGATCATAGTGCTCAAGAATGCGACGGGGCAGTACATACTTGCGCAGCCGCCTTCCTGTGCGCACCCACTCCGGCAGGGGCACTCTGAGGTCGGGCGGCGGCAGGGCCGAAAGGTCGGCGACCGTGTCGCGCACGGCGAGACCGATGTGCTCCGTGCCGTCCCCGTAGCCGCCGGCATAGACAAGCCAAGCATCCTCGGACAGGCGCGGGAACAGCTTCTCGCGCAACGCTAGGACGGTGACGCTCTCGAAGTGCCTGCACAGGAATGTAAGGAGGGGGCCGGCATAGGTGCTGTGGCCGATCTCTGCAGGCACCACGAAGCCCAGTCGGCCGCCCGGTCTCAGCATGCTAGCCGCGACCACCAAGAACGGGGCCCATGAGGAAGCCAGACCGGAGAAGGAGGCGCCCAGCGATGCGGACAGCGCCGACGCACGCCGCCTGATCTCACCCGTGAAGTTCTGGTACCGGATGAAGGGTGGATTGCCCCCGACCGCGTCAAACCGCTCGCTTGTGGCGGCGGCCCATTCGAAGAAATCCACACGGTGCACCCGGGCATGCGGGGCTCTCTCTCGGGCCAGCGCGCAGTTCACGCCACAGCAGTCCACGCCGGTGGAGTGCTCGTGGGACAGGAACCGTCCATCACCGCACGCGGGATCGAGGAAAGCGTCCTCAGCCCTGCGCACAAGCCAGTCCAGGAGCAGCCGCACCACCCTAGACGGCGTTGCATACTGCCCCAGAAGCTTCCGCGACCTCTCTCGCTCTCCACGCGCGGACGCGTCCGTGACCATGAGTTGCCCAGGGTCGTCGCCGCTCCACCCACTAGCTGCTTCATCGGCCATAGGAGGCTCACCCTCCGAACTCGCCCTGCCAGATGTCACCATCTTACCACGGGACGCAGCGGGCACCCAAACGCACCAGGCACCTACTCGACGAAGGGGTTGTCGAACCGGCTGATGGCCTCGTATACCTCGGGCCGCATGATCTCCGGCGGCGGCGCTTGGCCGTCCACGATCATCTGCCGGATCTTCGTGCCGCTGAAGCTCAACTGGTCCTCCGCCCCGTGCGGACACGTGCGGTTGCTGGCCACGCGGCCGCACCGCCTGCAGTACCAGAAGTCGCCCCGGATCGTCACCGGCTGAATCTCCAGCCCCGGGAAGTCCTGGAAGATCTCGATCGCGTCCTCCTCACCGTAGTAGTTGCCCACGCCGGCGTGGTCGCGGCCGATGATGATGTGCGTGCAACCGTAATTCTTGCGCATGATGGCGTGCATGATCGCTTCCTTGGGCCCCGCATACCGCATCTCGGTGGGCAGGATGTTCAGCAGCACGCGGTCGGCGGCGTAGTACCCCGCGATCAGCACCTCGTAGGCCGCGATGATCGCCTCGTCGGTGAAGTCTCCCTTCTTCTTCTTGCCTATCACCGGCTGGATCAGCAGCCCGTCCACCAGGCCCAGCACCGTCTTCTGCAGGTCCTCGTGCCCAGCGTGCGGCACGTTCCGCGTCTGGAAGGCGCATACCGTCCGCCAGCCGCGCTCCTCGAAGATCGCCCGCGTCTCCGCCGGGAACCGGTTGTGCCTCGCGAAGGCCCCCCGGTTGTTGTCAATAAGCCACACGTCGCCCCCCACCAGCCAGTCGCCGCGCGCGTAGTAGCCCGCCACGCCCGGGTGCGCGTCCTCCGTGGTCTGGAACACGGCCTGGGCCGCCCGCCGCTTGTCCCAGCCGTAGACGGCGCTGACCTCGAGGACCGCCAGCAGCCTCGAGGGGTCGTCCTCCCAGACCAGGCAGTACCGCTGACCCGCCACGACCGTATCCCGCGCCGGTACATCCAGCATGATCGGGATGGTCCACTCCACCCCGCTGGTCAAGTGGCTGGTGGTCAGGACGCTCTCGAAGTCCTCGGGGCCGATGAAGCCCGTCACCGGGCTGAAGACTCCCCGCGCCACGTTCTGGGCCTCTCGCCCCAGGTCGTAGTTCACGGGCAGCTTTGGCAGACTCGCCGCCTCGGCCAGGGCCTCCTGAAGGGCCTCGCCCTCCAGCACGCGGTTCACCAGGGTGCCGCCATGCGGTGCGATCAACGCTGTTCACCTTCCTTCGTTGGGAGCCTGAGACGCGATGGGCTTCGACGCGAAGTACCTTCCCGCTAGAGGTAACCCAGCCGCCGCAGCCGCTCCTTCACCCGCTCCAGGTCGGCGGCATCGAACTCGTCTCCCTGCACCGTCCGGCTGCTCACGATGTCCCGCAGCACGTGTACGATGAAGTCCGTGGGGGAGTCGTAGCCCGAATGGGCGATGAGCTCCCTGATGCGGTTGTACAGTGGGCGGGGGATCTTGATGGTTGCCTTCTCGCGGCTATCGCTCACGGGCACACTCCTATAACACTCCCAGGAGAGTACTATGGCACGCCCGTCGGTGTCAAGCACTTGCTTCGGGGGTAGCCCTGCCTCTCGCACGCTCCCTCTCGCCCTGCGGGGGATGCGCCTCTCGGCACCCAGGGGCCGCCTAGTCCGTAGGCTCCAGCACCGCGTCCGGCAGCAGGGACGCTTCGTCTTCGGGGACCAGATAGGCCGCGGTGGCCAACCGCGCTCCACTGCCCTTGTCCCTGGCCCCCTCCAGCGTGACCCTGTAGGTCCCGCCGCCCAGCAGCCTCGCCCTGACCGCGTAGACATCCTCGCCCTGGCCCGCGATACCTCCCTGCGCCACGGCCTTACCCTCCCCGTCCGCGACCACCATGCGCAGGGGGAAGCCCAGGGGATTCCACATGAACACCAGGTAGTGAATCCCGGCCTGCCTGGCCTCGAAGGTCCAGATCATCCAGTGGTCCCCGGCCTCCTGCGGCGCGTACCATTCCCGGGCGTTGTGCTTCTCGTCCCGGGGATTCCACATCTCCTTCGGGCGCTCGATGCCGTAGGCGCCCTCGGCCTCGCCATAGGCCACGAAGGCCTTGTACCGCGCCGGCAGGCGCCGGATCAGGTCAAGCCGTCTCGCCTGCTGCGCCAGGTCGTACTGCAGGCCCCGCAGCAGTCCCTCGGCCCGAAGGGCCCTCAGCGCGGCCGCACGCTCCTCCAGGCCGCGCATGACGCTCGCGGGCGCCACCAGGATGAGACTGGCCGTGTCGAGCCGCGGCAGCGTGATTCGCAGACGTCCATCCTCGATCCCACCCGCCAGCGTCTCCAGGCTCCCCTGCCCCACCAGCGCCGCCTTCGCTTCCTGGATCCAGCCTGGAATCTCGACCTCAAGATTCACCGACTTGACCGGTCGCACGATGAAATCGTCGTCCGTGCTCTCGCAGCCGCCCTCGTTGATGGCGACCAGCACCATGCCCTGCGGCCCCACCAGGGCGCGGGCGTACACCCCCTCGGGCGCCCGCACCGCGCCGTCCACGGGCCAGCTCGACGCCAGCACCGGCGCCACCGTCCCCACCTCGCGGTACATCTCCCCGATGGCATGCCACACGTCGGGGAACTCGCCCGCCCCGTGGAAGATGGACTTGCCAATCGGCTCCGTGCAGTGGATGTACGAGATCAGCCCCTGCGCCCCGCCGGCCAACCCCCAGCCCATGTGCAGCCGCTCCTCCCCGGCGAACATCATCCGCCCCCTGCTCTCCCCCTCCTTGGGCTCCAGCGGCTCGGGCCACCAGGCCCGGTACACGAACACCAGCATCTGTGGCGCGCAGGCCAGCCGACAGGTCTCGACCGTGGCAAAAACGTCCTTCTCCTTGCCCGGCGGCGGATAGTGATCGGTGCTGCACACGTCGGAGATGGGCCCATACTGGAACCAGTTCGCGGGCTTGTAGGTCTGGTCTATCGTGAGATAGGTCAACCGGTCCGGCGCGGTCCGGTAGCAGTTTCGGTCCCGCGCCGCCATCTCCATCGCATGGGTACCGATGCGCACCTTGTGCGGCAGGTCCTCGAACTTGAAGTAGTCGGCGCAGTCCGGCTCGTCGTGCAGGTAGTAGGCCCAGACCGCCGGGTGGCCGAGCGTGTCCGCCGGCGGGCCTTGCTGCATCCCCGACGGTCCTCCTACCCGGGTCACACCCGCGAGGCCGTGGGCGCGCAGGCTGTCGAGCTGCCCCGGCGACATCGCGCCGAAGCTGACGTAGAGATTCAGGGAGTTGATGGCGTACTCCCGGGGCGTCACGTAGCCGTAGGTGCCCAGAGGCAGGAAGTCGTCCCGTGCCCGCACCACCGCGAAGTCCCCCACCTCGCCCCCGACCGTGAGCGCGAAGTGGTGAAAAGACCCGTATTCCATGCCCTCCGAGGGCCGGTACACCACGGCCAGGCCGTTGCGCCACGGACCGAGCACCCGGTACCGTCCGTCAGGCACCGGTTGCCCGTCCACTACCAGCCCGACCGGTGCGCTGAATCCTTCGGGGACTGTGCACCAAAGCACGATACCCCCGGGGACCGCAGCGTTCGCGGAATCACGGCCCTCGCCCTGCGCTGCCGCGGGGCGCGTGAAGCAGATACGTCCGATGCGCGGCCGGGGGTTGCTGATCGCCACCGTTGTGGAAAGCTCGCCACTGCCTGCGATAGCCAGACGCACCGGGATCGTCTCGGTGGGTGGCTCTCGCAGGCGAATCTCCACCTGCCCCTGCGCCCCGGCCGGCAGGGGATCGGGCCGCAGCCGCCACCACGAGACGGGCTGGTCCTTGATCGTCTCGTAGGCCCGGTACTCGCTCTCCCCCACCTTCACGGCCTCGATCGAGAGGGCCTGCTCGCCCTCGTTAGCGAGCCACACTCGCACCAGCCCGGCGGCCCGGTAGCTGTCGTCGTACCAGTGCTCGATGCCCTTCGCGCCCTCGGTCCAGGGGAAGGAGGGATGGAGGTCCGGCAGGAACACGGCGCCCGCGATCCTCGCCTGGCCCCACGCCGCCGCCGGCACGAGCGCCAGAGCCACGACCGCCGCGAGAAGCGCCGCTCCGGCCATGGCTACCCGCCCTCCTTCTCGTGGCCTGTGCCGGGACCCTGGGCCATCTCCGAGAGGCGCATCTCGAGGATCGCCAGGCGCTGGTTAAGGCGGATCAGCCTCGCGGTGAGGGTGGAAACGATGACGGAGAAGTGCAGCAGGAGCCAGATGACGGTGACGAGGGCCACGATGAAGATGGCCGAGGGCGGGTAGACGACCCCTGTCGCGCGGGCCAGGAGCGCCAGAGAGCCCGGCCACAGGAAGATCATCAGCATCAGCAGGCCGCCCCCCAGCCAGAGGAGGGCGTAGTCCTCGCGCAGGCGTCCCTTCCGGATCAGCTCGAAGGTGGCGATCAGCCACAGAAGGGCCAGCACTATCGCCGTGATCTGTATCCGCAAGGGCAGCAGTTCGGCGCCGGGAGTGGGCACGGTCATGCCTCCTTCCACCGGACGGGGGCCCGCAGGGCGGTCACTATCATACCCAGACCGACGCGCAGCACCACGAAGACGGCCTTGGGCCAGGTGACCGACGATGTGCCGCCCAGCCGCGGTCTCATCTGCACCCGTACCTCCGCTATCCGAAAGCCGTGCTTGTGCAGCCAGACGATGGTCTCCGGCTCGGGGAAGAAGGTCGGGTAGTGCTGCGCCAGAAACGCGAGGGCCCGGCGGTTGCAGGCCAGGAACCCGGAAGTGACGTCCCGCACGCGAAGTCCCGTGGCTGCGCCGGCCAGTCCCGCGAACAGGCGGATGCCCAGGCGCCGGACCATCGTGGGCTGATAGCCGCCCTCGCCGCCGGCCAGGCGCGACCCGAAGGCATAGTCGGCCTCGCCCTTCAGCACGGGCTCCAGCACCTTCGGCGCCTCCGAGGGAGGGTGTTGGCCGTCGCCGTCCACCCTCACCACATAGTCACACCCTGCCTCGAGCGCGGCCATCAGGGCCGTCTGCACCGCCCCTCCGATGCCCAGGTTGAGGGGCGACGGAAGGACGTGTGCCCCCGCCTCCCGGGCGCGCTCGGCTGTTCTGTCCACGGAGGCGTCGTCCACCACGAAGATCTCCGCCTCCGGGAACACCTCGCGGGCCTCGGCGATGACCTGGGCGATGTTCTCTTCCTCGTTGAAGGCTGGAATCACTACCCCGAGCTTGCCCGAAGACACGATACAAACACCCCCTGCCGCCTTCGGTGAAGGCGATTTGGGCGCAGGCGAGAGCCTCTACATGACGCCGCGGCGTACCAGAAGACCCGCGAATCCCCCCTCTTGCCTCACCAATCCGGTCTGCGGAAGCGCGATTCAGGCCCGATACAGACCCTCTTCGGTCACTTAGGAGGCCTTCACGAGCTCCCCGAACTGCTCGGGGTAGAGCCTGGCCACCGCCTTCACCAGCTCCTCGTTGTAGACGGCCTGGTACACGGGATGGCCCTCGTGCCCGCGCAGGTAGGTGAAGTTCTCGGCCAGCGCGTCGTCCACGTCCCGCTCGACCTCCTGCCGGTCAGCGGGCGGGAGGCCCTCCAGTATCGTGCGCGCGGCCTGGCGGTACAGTGCCCGGCGACTGCGCTCGGATTGTTCCTGGCGGGCCTGCTCCCGGGTGCTACTGCGGGCCTGTTCGGCAGCCTGGCGCACTCGCTCGTCCTCGAGATACGCCGGCGGCGGGGCCCAGGATTCACGGATGGATTGCACCAGTACCGCCGCTGGGTTCCTGGCCGAGCGACAGGGCAGGTAGGTGAGCTGGGCCCACACGTCCGCCAGGGGGTAGACCTGTATCAGGCCGATCGCGGCCTTGAGGGTCACGCCCTGCTCGACCAGGGCGTTGAGGGCCGCCGCACCGTCGGCCGGCAGCGCCAGCGGGGCCTGCTCCTGCCGCGCGCCGAAGTGGTAGATCACCTTCACCGCGCCGGTCTGGGTGAACCCGTACTCGACGGCCTCGAGGAAGCCTCGCGCTATCAGCTCGCGGTGCGCGGGCTGCAGCTTGCGCCTGAGCTGGGACGGGAAATAGCCCCTGGTCATCCCCAGGTGCTCGTAGGCCAGCTTCTCGAGGGTGATCTGGAAGGACCGCTTCTCCGGGTACCGCTTCTTGTCCAGGTAGCGGAACAGCCGGCGCGCGATGGGGCTGCGGAGCGAGAAGTAGAGGTCCGTATCCAGCAGCTTGATGTTCCCCGCCGCGAAGCTGTTGAAGATGACGTCGTTCCAGGTGATGTAGCTCTGGCGCTCGGTGTCCCCTCCCCTACCCCGCACGCGGCGCTCATCGAAGAGCACGTAGTTGTCAATGATACCGAAGGCCACCGTGATGTATCGCCGTGCCTGATTGTCCCAGAAGGCGTTGACCGCCTTGATCGTGACGCCCTTGAGCCGGTCGAGCGCGCTCTCGACGCGCTTGTAACTGCGGCCGTCGGGCCGCCAGCCCATACGGCGGATGAGATCATATCGTGTTATCGGTACAGTGCGGCTCTGGAAGGACTGGTCCTTCGTGATCTCCATCAGAGCCACGTAGACTTCCTCGTCAGTGGCCGTGGGAAGCCCGAACCTGTCGCTGCCGGTTACAGTCCAGCGGCGCTCGACGCGGGTGCCGTCGGCCATTGTGACGACATCGTCGAACTCCAGCGTGCTGGCCTGGCGGGGCGCTACCTTCGACAGAACGGCAAAGGGGAACTCCGCCAGGTTCATCTCGTCTCGCCCGATGCGTATCCGGGAGAGCATTGAGGGATCCTGGGCTCGTGCTTCGGGTAAGTGATCTAGGTGATCCATGCCGCCTCCCTCCGCTTGGTAGTCCGCCGATTCAGAATCACGCGGACAACACGTGTTTTGAGGCAAGGGAGTCCAGGTAAAGGATTCTCCCTTGGAGTCAGGGATTCACGGGTGACGTGAATCGCAGTGTTACAAGGGCTCGCAGGGTGATGATTCGACCAGAAACACGTGAATCCTTTCCCGATAGCACGCGGTAGTGAGACCGGAATCACGCTAGGGCTTGTCCGAGGGAACAAGGGGGGTTGGCCGAAAACACGAATCGCGGGGGATTGGGTTAGGGGATCGGGGGTAACGGACTCGGGAGCGGCCGCTGGTACGTAGGGCGGGATCGTGCTATCGGGCAAGCGATCAGACGCCACCAGTCAACTCCTCAGCGCCCAGCAATTGCAGCGCGCGGCTCACGATCTCGGACCGTTGGGACTTCTTGCCGGTGCTGAGAAACTCCTGCATCTGGATACGGTCTATGG
>Ga0116202_10002124_pt1 | contig 11745 bp, 10 predicted proteins | sample LakKivw325mmetaG_FD_94479 | JGI IMG/M metagenome (GOLD analysis project Ga0116202, IMG submission 94479) | Anoxic lake water microbial communities from Lake Kivu, Rwanda to study Microbial Dark Matter (Phase II) - Lake Kivu water 325m metaG | ecosystem: Environmental > Aquatic > Freshwater >... | reverse complement strand
TCCCATGCCGCTTGACCTGCCCCGCGTCCGCGCCCTATGTTTCGACGTAGACGGAACGCTCAGCGACACCGACGACCTATTCGTCGAGAAACTGGCTCGCCTCCTGCAGCCGTTCCGCTTTCTGTCTCCCAAGCGGAATATTAAGCACGCCGCCCGGCGCATCATCATGGCTACCGAAGCGCCAGCCAACTTCCTCATCGGCCTGCCGGACATTATCGGCCTGGATGACAAGATGGCCGCGCTGATTGATCTCGTCTATCGAAAGCTAGGCCATAAATCCAAAAAGAATTTCTTGCTCGTGCCCGGCGTGAAGGGGACACTGCAAGAAATCGGCAAACGTTACCCGCTGGCTGTGGTCAGCGCGCGGGATGGGCGAACAACGAACGCCTTTCTCGAACAATTCGACCTGCTGCCGCTTTTCAGATGCGTTGCCACTTCCCAAACCTGCAAGCACACGAAACCCTTCCCGGACCCGATCCTGTGGGCCGCACAGCAAATGGGAATCCCGGCCGAAGCCTGTCTGATGGTTGGCGACACGACCGTAGATATACGCGCCGGCAAGGCCGCCGGCGCGCAGACTGTCGGCGTACTATGCGGCTTCGGCGAAGAAGGCGAGCTTCGCCGCTGCGGCGCGGACCTGATCCTGTCATCCACCGCGGAGTTGGCCGAGGCGTTGTCCTGAAAGCAAGAAAGGCGCCGTTTTCTCGAAGAAAACGGGGTCCTGACCTGCAACCAACCCATTCCCTTGGCGTATACTCTGTAGCTCACATTCAGGAGGTTTTCCATGTTCCGCAAACTTATCCCTGTCACATTGATCCTGGCGTTGCTCGGCACCGCCTGTGATCTTCACATCAGCCTGCCCATCACCATCACCCCCGGTCCAACCGTGACCGACCAGATCAGCGTCCCCCTGCCCGCTTCGAGCGGACCGGTTGATCTGACGCTGGCTTTCGGCGCGGGTACGCTCAAGCTCTCTCCTGGCGCGAGCACGCTGGTCTCCGGCACCGCCACGTATAATATGCCGGATTTCAAGCCGTCAGTAACTGCGGATTGTAGCACCGTGCGCGTGGTGCAGGGCAACTACAAGCTCATTGGCATCCCCGACTTTTCGAACATCAAGAACGAGTGGGTTCTCCAGCTTGGCGCCGTGCCGATGGATTTGACCATCGAGGCTGGGGCGTACAAGGCCGAATACGAGTTTGGCGGACTGGCGCTCACTAATCTAACAGTCAAGGACGGCGCGTCGGGGGTCAAGCTGGCCTTCTCCACCCCAAACCAGGCCGAGATGAACATGTTCCGCTACGAGACGGGCGCATCCAACGTGACCCTATCCGGTCTGGCGAATGCGAACTTCGCCATGCTGAAATTCAACAGCGGCGCTGGCAACTACACGCTGGATTTCTCTGGCCAACTCAAGCGGGATGCCAGTGTGAGCGTCGAGACTGGCGTCAGTAACATGACTCTGGTCATCCCGACCGGCACCCCGGCCCAGTTGACCGTGGAAGGCGGCCTTTCGAACGTCACCGTGCCGGAAGGGTGGACGAAGAATGGGAACGTCTATTCCCAAAGCGGGTCCGGCCCGGTGCTGACCATCATCGTCGGGATCGGGGCTGGGAATCTGACAATCAGCCGATGACAAGGCGCAAAAACACGTTTCATCTTGTATATCTAATCCTGCCTCATCCACCGCTTCACCGCCTCCTCTGAATGGTGGTGATTTCTCATGGCATCCAACAGACACTGCGGATCAGAGTTGCAAATCAAGGTATGGCGGTGCTCGGGAAAGATGAAACCCTCTGCTTCCGCCCGATCGAGCATCGCCAGCAACGGGTCGAAATAGCCGTTCACGTTCAGCAACCCAACCGGTTTGGCATGGACGCCAATTTGCGCCCAGGTCAACGTCTCGAAGAGCTCGTCCAGCGTGCCGTATCCACCCGGCAGAGCGATGTAAGCGTCGGCCAGTTCGTACATGCGCGCCTTGCGCTGATGAATGAGCGGGGTGACTTCCAAGCGCGTGATGCCGGGATGCGCCAACGCGGGCGTGTTCATGCTCTCCACGATCACGCCGATGACTCGGCCGCCCCTTTCCAGAACGCCATCCGCCAGCGCGCCCATCAGACCGGTGCGCCCGCCGCCGTAGATCAGCGTCAGACCGCGCCGGGCCAGGGTCTCGCCCATTTGACGCGCCGCAAGCAGAAAGTCCGGGTGGACATTGTCAGCAGAACCACAGTAGACGCAAATAGCTTTCATATCCAAATAGTATACTGCTATCCTTCGCAAGTCGAACAGGTTAGAGTTGTATTAGACCCGTCATTGTGTGCTTGACTTTGGGATAGAATGCGGCATAGAATAGTATGGAAAGATGTCTTCTCAATATGCCGGGGAAGGGGGGTGCGGGCGGTAGAGCCGCCGGCACACCCTCCATCTTCCCCTCCTAATTGAGAAGGTACGTGGAAAGCATAGCGGCATGGATTACAAAGATTATTACAAGATTCTCGGCGTTGAACGTAACGCTAGCACGGATGAGATTAAGCGCACCTATCGCAAGCTGGCGATGCAATATCATCCGGATCGCAACCCGGGGGATAAACACGCTGAAGAACGATTCAAGGAAATCAACGAAGCCTATCAAGTTTTGAGCGACCCGCAGAAGCGTTCCCACTACGACCAGCTTGGTGACTCGTACTCGCGCTGGCAGCAAAGCGGCGCACCGGGCGGGTTCGACTGGTCGCAGTGGTTTACTCCCGACATGCGTGGGGCTGGCGGACAGCCTGGAATGGGTCGGACAACCGTCCAATACGGCGACCTCGATGACCTCTTCGGCGAAGGCATGTTCTCGGACTTTTTCCGCGCCATCTTCGGTGGGATGGAGGTTGGCCCCGCGCCGCGCGGACGTGGACGTGCGCGCACCGCCCCCGTTTATCAGCAACCCGTGACCATCAGCCTGCGCGAGGCTTATGCCGGCACCACCCGTCAGATCAAGATGGATCATCGCCGCATCGAGGTCAAGATCCCGGCTGGCGCCCGCAGCGGGACGAAGGTGCGCGTCGCCGGCGGCGGCCCGGCAGGGGCTGGCGGCCAGCCGACCGACCTCTACCTGGTGCTGGATGTGGCCCCAGACCCAAACTTCGAGCGACAGGGCGATGACCTCCATACCCAAGTCGGCATCAGCGTCTTTGCCGCCATATTGGGTGGCGAGGTTCAGGTGGAAACCTTGAGCGGCAGGGTGATCCTGACCATCCCGCCCGGCACCCAGCCGGAACAGATTTTCCGCATCGCCGGTCGTGGAATGCCGCAGTTGAAGAATCCGCAGGCCAAGGGCGACCTGTTCGTGCGCGTCAAAGTCCAGGTGCCGCGCCAGCTCACTGCCAAACAAAAGGCCTTGCTGGAAGAGGCGGCGCGCCTGAAATAATAAATGGAGAAAAAGATATGAAAAAGAAGGTCTATTTACTGGTATTCCTCTCGGTGTTGGTACTTTCACTGGTAGCCTGCCAGTTGACTGGTATTACACCACTTCAATTGACCCCCTCACCAACTGTTGCGCCCCAGACAACCCTGGCACCCTTGCCCGGCAGTCAGACCGACCTGATCAGCCAGCAGGAGCGGATGGTGGCGATCTATGACCGAGTCAGCCCAGGCGTCGTAACGATCCAGACCTCCAAGGCAGACGGCACGCCAGTCGGCCTCGGCTCCGGATGGGTTTACAGCGCCGAAGGCTACATCGTGACCAACTATCACGTTGTGGAAGGAGCGGACAAGTTCGAGATAGACTTTCCCTCCGGCGATAAGATATTCGGGAACGTGGTCGGCACCGACCTAGATTCCGACCTGGCCGTGATCAAGGTGGATGTCCCGGCCGAGATATTGCATCCGCTCACCTTAGGCGATTCCGACCAGCTCAGGGTAGGGCAGACTGTGGTGGCCATCGGCAATCCGTTCGGGTTGAACGGCACGATGACGACTGGCATCGTCTCTGCGCTGGGCCGGACTCTCCAGTCGAACCGCCAAGCGCCCAATGGAAGCGGTTCTTATTTCTCGGCGGGCGACCTCATACAAACTGACGCCGCCCTCAATCCCGGCAATTCGGGCGGGCCACTGCTGAACCTGAACGGTGAGGTAATTGGCGTGAACCGCGCCATAAGCACGACCAGCACGACCAGTACAGGCGATCCAACCAATTCAGGGATTGGCTTTGCCATCTCGATCAACATTGTCAAACGGGTCGTGCCCTACCTGATCCGGGATGGGAAGTATGATTACCCCTATTTAGGCATCTCTTCGATTGATGACCTGCCACTGCAATATCTTCAGGAAATGGGATTGAGACAATATACCGGCGCTTACGTGACCAGTGTGACGCCCGGCAGCCCCGCTGACCAAGCCGGGGTGCGTGCTGGCACACAGGCGACCAGCATCTCGAGTCTGAAGGCCGGTGGAGACCTGATTATTGCAATTGATGGGCATACCGTGCTGCGCTTCGACGATCTGCTCAAATACCTGTTCAATAATAAGTCGCCCGGCGATACGGTCGTGTTGACCGTTTTGCGCGGCGATCAGAAGGTGGACCTGACCTTGACCCTGGGCAAGCGCCCATAGTCAGGAACCCGTTTTCTCTGAGAAAACGGGTTTCTGATGACCTGGATAAACGCCCGTAGAACCTATCCGAATTGCTCTGGAGTCCGACAGCTTGCTGTCGAATTATGGGAGCAAGCTCCCTGACTCCAAGAATTACTCTGAAGGAGGTGGAACGCCGCTTTCTTGGCTGGCTCATCTGTTTCACCCGGCCAGACCGGTCATCCCTTGGGATGATCGAAAACTCACAGGAGGTTAACATGATTACTGATCGTGAGCTGCAGGAATTGCTCAATTTTTCCAGCCCAGCGACGGTGCTCAGCGTCTACCTGAACACCGATCCAGTGGGAGGCAATGCCGAAGCGCACAAGTTGCGCTTACGCAGTATGCTCGAGGAGGTCGTTAGCCTGCCCGAAGATAAGGCCGCAGTATTGGAATATTTCGATCACGCGCACGAATGGAAAGGTCGCAGTGTAGCAGTCTTTTCCTGTACGGCGCGTGATTTTTTCCGCGCCTTCCCCCTGGCTGTGCCGCTGCGCAGCCGGGTGCGGGTGGGAGATCATCCCCACGTCAAGCCACTGGCAGATCTCTTGGACGCTTTCGGCGGATACGGCGTGGTGCTGGTGGACAAGCAGGGTGCACGACTGTTTTTGTTCCATCTTGGGGAGTTGATCGAACAGGAAGGTGTTTTGGGAGAGGAAGTCCGTCACACCAAACGCGGTGGGGCTTCGAGTATCCGAGGGCAGCGCGGCGGAGCCGCAGGACAGACGCGTTATTCGGAGGAGGTGGTTGACCGCAACATCAAAGATGCGGTGGAATTTGCCGTCCGCTTTTTCGAGGAGAACCGGGTGCGCCGCATCCTGATCGGCGGCACGGACGACAACGTGGCCCAGTTCCGCACACGTCTGCCCAAGACCTGGCAGAGTCTGGTGATAGGGACCTTCCCGATGAACATGACGGCGAAACACACCGAGGTATTGGCGCGTGCCATGGAAATCGGCCAACAGGCCGAACGTCGCCGCGAGGCGCGGCTGGTGGATTCGGCCATCACCAACGCGGCCAAGGGCGCGGACGGCGTCGTCCGCCTGGACGAGACGCTGAGCGCGGTCCACGAGGGGCGCGTCCAGACCTTGATCGTGAAAGAGGGCTACCGGTCGGCCGGTTACCAGTGCACTGGCTGCGGCTACCTGACCACGCAGAAAGTGGGTACCTGTCCCTTCTGCGGCAAGGATTTTGCCACGATCGAAGACGCGGTGGAAATGGCCGTCCGTAGAGTGATGCAATCCGGCGGGGATGTGGAGATCGTGCGCGACAATCCGTCGTTGGAGAAAGTGGGGATTGGCGCGCTGTTGAGGTACTAACGTAGGGGGTCTTGATATCCTCGCGGCCGGGGATCGCGCCTACCACCCCCCGCAAAGGATAGCCGTGATCGGGCGGCACCGGCCCGTAGTGCAGGACAGGGAACTTGAGCGTCAGCGCCTGGCCGGGAGGCAGGCGTCCTTCGTCGCGGACGCGTTCCTCTTCTTTGCGGCGGTCAGGACCTTCGAAGTTGAGCATAAGTGGAGTACTCCTGTCCGAATTATAGCACACTTGCCTTACGGTATAATCTTCTCATGCCCCGTATTTGCATCATCCCCCAGGCTACCAACGTGGGCGGTGTCACTTCTTTTCAGCGCAAGCTGGCGGCTGGACTGGCGCGGCGCGGCGTAGAGGTCTGTCACGATCTCGGCGATGTGCCTTACGAGGCCGTGCTGCTGACCGGCGGTACACGTCAGCTGCTCGCGCTCTGGCAAGTCAAACGGCGCGGCATTCCCATTGTCCAGCGGCTGGACGGGGTCAACTGGATTCACCGTCAGCGGCGCACGGGCTGGCGCCACACCCTGCGCGCCGAATACGGCAACCTGCTGCTGGCCATCCTCCGCGCCCGCCTCGCCAGCCGGATCGTCTACCAGTCCGAGTTCGTGCGCGGCTGGTGGGAGGATTGGTTCGGCGCGGCGCGCGCCTCGAGCGTTGTCATCCACAACGGCGTGGATTTGGAGATGTATTCGCCAGCGACTACCCCCCCCAGGGTGCTTCGCGAAGTCGCCACTATACCAGAGAAGTTTCGGTTGCTGATGGTGGAAGGCAGCCTGGTCGGGGGTTATGATCTGGGATTGGAATGGGCTGTCCGGCTGGCGGAGCTGCTGGCTGAGAGGCACAGCTTCCTCGAATTGATGGTCGTAGGCCGCCTCTCCCCGGACCTCCAGCCTGCGTGGCAGAACCGCAGCCGCGTGCCCATCCTTTGGGCCGGGACTGTGCCCAGCGAACGCATCCCCGAGATTGACCGCTCGGCGCACATTCTCTTCTCGGCTGACCCGAACTCGGCCTGCCCGAACTCGGTCATCGAGGCGCTGGCCTGCGGGTTGCCAGTGGTGGCCTTTGCCACCGGCGCTCTGCCCGAGTTGGTGACCGGCGACGCCGGCCGTCTGGTCCCGTATGGAGGCGATCCGTGGCAGATCGAGCCGCCCGACCTGCCCTCCCTGGCTGCGGCTGCGGCGGAAATCCTTGCCGATCTGCCGCGCTTCCGGAGCGCGGCGCGGGCGCGTGCCGAGAAAGCGTTTTCGTTGGAGAGAATGGTGGATGCGTATTTGGAGGTGATGTTAGGAAGTGAGGCATGATACGTGATAAGTGAGTTGTGATTGCCTAATCTCAGGAGCGAACGAAACCGTAGTGACGACTTCAGTCGTTCGGTGAAAACAGCGACTGAAGTCGCCACTACGAAGCCTTTTCGTGAAGTACAAATCTCCGGCGTGGAATGCGCCGCATGTGAGTGAGCAGTAATCAGTCATTAGTCATCAGTAATCAATTTTTTGACTGGTCACTGATGACTGATCACTGATAACTGACCAATGAAGGACCCTATACTTTCTCTCTCTGCCGTTGCCGCACGGATTTTGCCCACGCCTGTCAAACAGGCTATTTACAGAATTGGCCCGCTGGCGCGCTGGATACGCGGCTTGCTGAATAATGCCGCTCCCACCGGATTGACGCAGGTCAAGGTTGCCGCGGGCGGCCTGGCCGGGTTCACGCTGTTGCTCGATATGCAGCTCGAAAAGGATTACTGGCTGGGCACCTACGAGCCTGAGCTGGAAGCCGCCTTGCACGAGCTGGTTCGACCCGGCATGGTGGTCTACGATGTCGGCGCGAATATCGGCTACATAACCCTGCTTCTGGCGCGTGCTGTCGGTGAAGCAGGGCATGTCTTTGCCTTCGAAGCGCTGCCGGAGAACGTCGAGCGACTGCGCGCCAACATTGGATTTAACGGGATGACGGCGCGGGTGACGGTCATCGCTGGGGCGGTGGGAACAGGCTCAGCCCCCGTCCGCTTCCTGGTGCATGAGTCGGGGGGGATGGGCAAAGCCGAAGGGTCGGCTGGACGCGCGGCCAAGTATGCGGCGTCAATCACTGTTCCAGGAATCTCACTGGACGAATTTGTCTATGGACAGAGCAATCCGCCGCCGCAGGCCGTCAAAATGGACATCGAGGGCGGCGAGGTGCTGGCCCTGCCGGGGATGCGCCGCCTGCTGGTGGAGGTGCGCCCGCTGATGTTGATGGAACTGCACGGCCCGGAATCGGCGAGCGCGGCCTGGGAGGCGCTGACCACCGCCGGGTATCGGATCTGCTGGATGAAGCGCGGCTTCCCGCCCGTGCCCTCGCTTGCAGCGCTGGATTGGAAGGCTTATCTCGTCGCCAAACCCAAACCCCTCTCCCATGATTGGGAGAGGGGCAGGGGTGAGGGCGGGTGATCGCAAATGCAAAAATCTTTCGCTCTTTCCTCGAAAAACACCGGGGATTGGCTCTATCTGGGGCTGACGCTGTTCTTCATCCTGACGATTGCCTTCCTTCTGCCAGTTACGCCCAACGATTATTGGTGGTGCGTGCGCATCGGGCGGGACACGTTGCAATCGAGGGCGATTCCCACGCTCGACGCATTGAGCTACACCCAGGCTGGTTCGCCGGTGATTTATCACTCCTGGCTGTCGGCGGCCTTCTTCTGGCTTATCTACCGAACCGGCGGCCTGACCTTGACATTCCTGGCGCGCGGTGTGGCGCTTGCTCTGACCTACGCGCTGATTTGGTCCCTGGCGCGCCAGGCTGGGAGCGGCGCGAAGCTGGCCAGCCTGTTGACCCTGTTGGCGGCTTTGGCATCCAGCAACAACTGGTCCGTGCGCCCGCAGATTTTCGCCTACCCCTTGTTCGCGTTGACTTTGTGGGCGCTCTACCGCTGGGGGCAGGGACGGACGAAAACAATCTGGCTGCTACCGCTGGCCAGCCTTCTGTGGGTCAACCTGCACGGCTCATTCGTGCTGCTTTTCCTGCTGACCGGCGCGGCGTTGGTCTTTGGGAAAGGCGATCGCAAGGCGCTGGCCCTGGCGCTGGGAGCCTCGCTCGCCGTGACCCTGCTCAGCCCGCGCGGCTTCGGCGCGTGGACGTACGTGGTCGCCTCGCTCAACACCCCCGCCAGCCAGTCCTTCAGCGTGGAATGGAATCCGCCGGTCAACACTGGCTGGCAGATGAACTTGTTTTTCATCTGGCTGCTGGCCTTTCCGTTCCTGGTAGCCTTCTCGCCTCACAAGCTCTCCCGAACGGAATGGGTTTGGTTCCTGTGCCTTGGCTTCCTGGCGCTGTGGGGTGAACGCTACGTCATCTGGTTTGTCTTGATCTTGACCATCCTGACGGCCTCTTTGCTGGCCGAATTGGGCGGACGCTGGCTGGACCGCCCACACCGGGGAGGAATCCCCGCCTTGGATATCTTGCTAGCGATCCTGTTCGTGGTCATGCCGCTGGCTGTCCTGCCGGGCCTGCGCGAGGGCTGGTGGGACAAGTCGCCCAGTCCGCTGGAGAACACACCTGTACAGGCGACCGCATGGCTGGCGCAGCACCCCAACTTGCCCGGCCCGCTGTGGAGCGAGATCGGCTTTTCGAGTTACCTCGAGTTTGCTTTGCCCTCGCGTCCAACCTGGATAGACACCCGCTTCGAGGTCTTCCCGGTGGAACAATGGGAGCAGTACTGCGCCATCAGCAACGGCGAATGGAATTGGCAGTTGCTGCTGGACGAGGCGGAGGTCAACCTGCTGATGGTCTCAAAGAGCGAGCAGCCGCGCTTGCTGGCTGCGCTGGGGGCCTCGACGGACTGGTGTCGGCTCTACCGCGACGAGGTAGCAGTCATCTATCAGCGTAATACGAGCGGCACGTGCGGGGAGGAGTGAGATGCGTTTTTCCCTACCGAACGTTTTTCAACGCGAATACCGCGAATTGGCGAATGCCGCGAATGGTTTTATAAAAGGTATTCGCGAAATTTGCTCATTGGCGTAATTCGCGTTGAGTCTCTCCCGCCTGAGCGATCATGTGCAGTAGCCCAACGCGAAAACGATTTTCCTGGAAAACGGACTGGACGCTCATTCTCGTCCTGTTCCTATTCTTCCGCCTCCTCTACTCGCTTTTGGGCGTTCTCGAAGCCTCCGGCCCGGAGCCAGAGCCGCTCTCTGGCGGGCCAGTCTTCGGTGCCGCTGCGACGCTTCTCGGGCAGGGCGCGGTCTCTCACGCGCTGGTGGACGTCTGGTTCCGCTGGGATACGGTCTGGTACCTCAAGATCGCGGCTTTTGGCTATAGTCCGCGGGATGGCACGCTTGCCTACATGCCGCTCTATCCCTGGCTGGTGCGCGGACTGGGCGCGCTGACTGGCAACCACCTGCTTGCCGCGTTGCTTATCTCCAACCTGGCTTGCTTGCTCGCGCTGCTTCTGTTCTATGAGGTTGCCCTTGGTGAAGTGCGGAACAAAGAGGTTGTGCTGTGGGGAACTTTCTTTCTCGTCTCTTTCCCTTCTGCTTTCTTTCTCTTCACTGCCTACACCGATTCGCTCTTCCTGGCGCTGGTATTGGCAGCCTGGCTTTCCGCCCGCCGCGCGAACTGGCTAGCGGCCGGTCTGCTCGCCGCACTGGCGACTCTCTGCCGCCTGCAGGGTGCGCTGATGAGCGTTGTGCTGCTGTGGATGTTTTTGGCTCCCATGCTTTTTAACGCGAATGCCGCGAACGGGCGAATGGCGCGAATAAAAAAAATAATCAATTCGCGTCATTCGCTAATTCGCGTTATTCGCGTTAATCCCTCCTGCTTGGCGATTTTCCTCCCGGCCCTGACCTTTGCCGCCTACACTCTCTGGCTGCGGCTGGCTGGACTGGGTTCCATCCCGGCGGCGCTCGAAACATACTGGGGCATCCGCACCGTCGCGCCGTGGACGGGGTTCGGGCTGTTCCTGCAAAGGCTGGTCAGCGGGCAGCGTGTCTTCATAGATTACGTTGACCTGACACTCTTCCTCGTGATGTTGGTGCTTCTGGTCATTGGCCTGTTCCGCCTCGATCCCGCCCTCTCGCTTTATAACATCCTAACCCTGGCGCTATTCTTCATGCGCGGCACGCCGCCCCACCTGTTGGATAGCTTCAGCCGCTACTTCCTGACCCTGTTCCCTGCGTTTATAATGTCAGCACAGTTCGCTACCACAACCATTGGCGGCCTCCGCAGCCGCATTTTGCGTGTGTCACTCTTGTCGGTTTCGATCGCTTTGCAGATTTTCCTTCTGATGGGCTTTCTGGATTGGAGGTGGGTCGCGTGACCTCTCGCTTTTCCGGCCGGCTGGGGATTCAGCAGCGCGTCCTGCCGCTCTACCGCGTCCCCTTCTTCGACGCCCTGGCTGCCTCCTGCGACGGCAGCTTGGGCGTATTTGCCGGTATGCCGCGCCCGGACGAGGCCATCGCCAGTGTGGACACGTTATTCGTTGCCCACTACTTCCCTGCCCGCAATCTTCACCTTTTTCGCGGCCCGTTCTACCTTTGCTACCAATTTGGTTTGATGGCCTGGCTTCACGACTGGCAGCCGGACGCGCTCATTGTGGAAGCCAATCCACGCTACCTCTCGACGCCCGCGGCTTTGAACTGGGCGAAACGGCGAAATGTGCCGGTAATTGGCTGGGGACTGGGCGCGCCGCCACTTTCGGGACCTTTCGCCGGTGTGCGCCGGAAAGGGCGTTTGCGCTTCCTGAACCGCTTCGATGCCCTCGTCACCTACAGCCGCCGCGGCGCGGACGAGTACGCCGCCCTCGGCTTCCCAGCCGATAGGATCTTTGTCGCCCCGAACGCC
>Ga0116202_10002121_pt1 | contig 11750 bp, 21 predicted proteins | sample LakKivw325mmetaG_FD_94479 | JGI IMG/M metagenome (GOLD analysis project Ga0116202, IMG submission 94479) | Anoxic lake water microbial communities from Lake Kivu, Rwanda to study Microbial Dark Matter (Phase II) - Lake Kivu water 325m metaG | ecosystem: Environmental > Aquatic > Freshwater >... | reverse complement strand
TGGAGGAGAAGAAGCCCGCAGCGCCAGTCGCAGCTCCTGTTCCCGCCCCCGAGCCCCAGGCTCCTGCCGTGGAGAAGAAGAGCGATCTGGACAAGCTCCTGGAGTCAGAGCCCGCAGGGCAGCCATCACCGGTAGAAGAGCCTCCAGCAGAGGCGCCAGCCCCGGAGAATGCCGCACAGGCGGCAAAGGAAGCGCCGTGGCCGAAGACCGACCAGACGCTGCTCAGGGGGAGTGATCGGTAAATGGCGATCTTCAAGATTGATGAGGTCCGAAACATGAACGAGGAGGAGATTGCAGAGGAGCTGCGAAAGCTCGAAAGCGAGCTCGTCCGCGAGAGAGGCGTCGTCACTGCCGGAGGCGCCCCGGAGAAGCCCGGGAGGATAAGAGATATCCGCAGGACGATTGCCAGGATCAAGACAGTCCAGAGGGAGCGAACGCAATGAACCTGCTCCCGGAAAGCCTGGCAAGGCACGAGCTGATCGGCCTTGAGGTCCTGGTCGAGGACAGCTTCGACCCGGGACTGATAGGGCTTTCGGGACAGGTTGTGGACGAGACCAGGAATACGTTCCTTTTGGAGACGGAGCGCGGAATAAAGCGCATTCCCAAGGCGAACACGAGCCTGATCTTTACCCTGCCGGAAGGACAGAGGGTAAGGGTGGCGGGCTCGGTCTTGATCTCGCAGCCCGAGAACAGAATAAGCAAGAGAATGCAGAGGACGAGGTGGAAGTTATGAGGGATATCGGACTGAACGTGAGCGCGCCTGCTAAGCAGTGTGACGATCCGAAGTGTCCCTTCCACGGAACCCTTCCTGTTCGCGGCCAAGTGTTTGATTGCACCGTGGTCAGCGACAAGATGGACAACACCGTGGTAGTCATGCGCAAGTTCGAAAAGAAGGCAAAGAAGTACGAACGATTCGAGAAGAGGCAGTCCAAGATTCATGCGCACAATCCTCCGTGCCTTGATGCCAAGGCAGGAGATCGTGTCAGGATAGCGGAGTGCAGGCCCCTCTCCAAGACCAAATCCTACGTAGTGGTGGAGGTCTTGAAATGAGAGGACATAAGGCCAAGATCCCTAGGGCGATCAACACTGGCGCATACCTGGATTGTGTGGACAATACAGGTGCGCGGACGCTACACGTTATTGCGGTCAAGAAATACCGCGGCGTGAAAAACCGACAGCCCTGCGCAGGAATTGGGGACGTAGTAATAGTATCTGTGAAGAAGGGAACTCCTGAGATGCGAAAACAGATCTTCAAAGCGGTCATCATTCGCCAGAGGAAGGAGTTCCGCAGGCCTGATGGTCTCAGGGTGAGCTTCGAGGACAATGCTGCCGTCATCGTGGACGACGAGGGCGTGCCCAAGGGCTCCGAGGTGAAGGGACCTGTGGCCCGCGAGGTGGCGGAGCGGTTCGGCAAGATCGCTTCCGCAGCATCCATGATAGTGTGATGATTATGAAGAGTATTCAGCCAAGGAAGCAGCGGAAGGAGAGGTATACTGCGCCGCTGCACAGGCGTCAGAAATACATGCACGCACCCCTGAGCAAAGCTCTGCGGGACGAGCTGAAGAAGCGCAGTGCACAGGTGCGCAAAGGCGATACCGTCAAGGTCATGCGTGGAGATCACGCCGGCACCGAAGGTGAAGTTGAAGATGTGGACCTCAAGAGGTGCACCATCAAGGTGGCGGGTGTGAGCAACTACCGTGCTGATGGAACCGAGGTACCTAGAACCATTCATCCTTCCAACGTCATGATTGTGAAGCTCGACCTTGAGGACGCCGAGAGAGAAAAAATCTTCGCGAGGCGATCTGAATGAGCAGGCACCAGAAGAGAGTAACCGTACCTGTGAGCTGGCCCATTGCCAGGAAGAACCATACGTGGGTGGCCAAAACCAGCCCTGGGCCCCATTCTGCGGGGGAGAGCATACCTCTTGTGACGATAATACGGGATATGCTCAAGCTCGTGGACAATGCCCGCGAGGCAAAGAGAATTCTCTACGAGGGCAAGGTGCTCGTGGATGGAAGGGTCCAGAAGGACTACAAGCTGCCGGTGGGCATATTCGATATAATATCCGTTCCTTTGCTCGACAAGCAATATAGGATGCTGAAAGACGCCAGAGGAATGTTCTACTTGAGCCTTCTTGAGCCGGGAAATGTGAGAAAGCTGGCAAGAATAGAGAACAAGACCATTCTGAAGGGCAAAAAGCAGCAGCTAAACCTGTCCGATGGCTCAAATAAGCTGGAGGAAGGAGATTTCAAAGCGGGCGATTCGCTGGTGCTCTCCATCCCCGAGAAGAATATCGAGGATAGGATCGAGTTCAAGGTTGGCAACCTAGCCATGGTCGTGGGCGGAAAGCACTCCGGTCAGATGGGGAAGATCAAAGGGATCATAACCGTGAAAAGCTCTCAGCCCAACCGGGTGATCATCTCCGGCGACGAGGAGTTCGAGACCATAGAGGATTATGTCTACATGATCGGAAAGGACCAGCCTGTCATCAAGTTGGGGGCAGCTAAATGAATGTCATGCTTGAGCCCCAGATCGACAAGGTCGTCGTGCACGTGGGCGTAGGAGAGAGCGGACAGCGGCTGGTCAACGCCGAGACCATTCTCAAAGCGATCACGCATCAGACACCGGTTCGGTCTATCGCTAAAAAGACGCTTCCCAACTTCGGCATCAAGAAGAGAGAGCCCATCGGAGCAAAGCTCACCCTTAGGGGAAAGGCGGCCGAGGATTTCCTGGTTACGGCCCTGAAGGCCGCTGGCGGCAGCCTGAAAAAGAGCCAGTTCGATATGCAGGGTAACTTCTCCTTTGGCATTGAGGAGCACACCGACTTTCCGGGCATGAGGTATGATCCGGAGATAGGCATCTTCGGCATGGACGTCTCTGTGGCCGTGAAGAGGCCCGGCTACAGAATAGCCCGGAGGCGAATCGCGCAAAGGAAGATTCCAGGTCGGCAGAGGCTGGGCAAGGAAGATACCATGGAGTTTGTCCAAAAGAAGTTCGGCGTAGAGATCTTGGAGGCAGCATGAAGAAAGGCAAGAAGGTCTTCGGAAGGGGTGCAAACACCTGTAAACGCTGCGGTCGCAAGAACGGCTTGGTGAGAAAGTACGGAATATATCTGTGCAGGCAGTGCTTCCGAGAGATCGCCCCTGAGATGGGCTTTGAAAAATATACGTAGGTGGTTGCAGTGTTATTGGATCCACTGGCCGATGCTATGTCCGTTATCAAGAACGCAGAAAGCGTAGGCAAACCCGAGTGTATTATCCATCCCGCCTCCAAGCTCATAGGAAGGGCGCTGAAGGTGATGGCGGACAGGGGATACATCGGCGAGTTTGAGTTCGTGGACGATGGAAAGTCAGGAATGTTCAGAGTAAAGCTCCTGGGAAGGATCAACCGCTGCGGCGTCATCAAGCCCCGGTTCGCTACCAAGGTCTCAGAGCTGGAGAAATGGGAGAAGCGATTCCTCCCCGCCAGGAACTTTGGAGTGCTGATACTGAGCACCAGCAGGGGTGTCATGGCTCATACCGACGCCAGAGCCCAGTCCCTGGGGGGCCAGCTCCTGGCGTATGTGTATTAGGTGGTCGCAATGGTCAAAGAGATTGCACGACAGGTAGAGGTCCCGGAGGGAGTTGCCGTATCCGTGGATGGAAATACCGTCACGGTAAAGGGTCCGAAAGGAGAGGTCTCCAGGCAGCTTTCCTATCCCGAGATTGAGATCTGGAAAGAGGACTCTCATCTGGTCGTGAATTCCAGGCTCGATCGCAAGCGCCAGAGGGCGATGGTGGGAACCCTGGCTTCGCACATAGGCAACATGATTGCCGGCGTGACGAAAGGGTATGAGTACAGGATGAAGGTTGTCTACTCTCACTTTCCCATACAACTCAAGGCAGCTTCTGACGAGCTCGTCATAAACAACTTCCTCGGGGAGAGGAAGTCTCGATCAGCCAGGATTCTACCAGGAACAAAGGTTGAGGTCGGCAAGGACGAGGTAGTGATTACAGGCATCGACAAAGAGCACGTTGGCCAGACCATGGCCAATATCGAGCAGGCCACGCGAGTGCGCGGATTCGATATCCGGGTATTCCAGGACGGGATATACCTGGTGGGCAAGAGGTGACGAGGATGGCACAGAGATTGCTGAGAGTGAGAGCCAGGCAAAAAGCCAAGAAGCCTGAGTTCAACTTTCATGATTCACATAAGAAGAAGAGGCTGGGCACCAGCTGGCGAAAGCCTCGCGGCCTGCATAACAAGCTCCGGCAGCAGGTGGCTGCCAAAGGTAAGCTGGTCCGGCCCGGTTTTGGAAGCCCTGCAGCTGTCAGGGGATTTCATCCTTCCGGAGTGCCGGAAATGCTGGTGAACAACGTGGTGGAGTTGACTCTCGCTCAAGGATGCGCCGTTCGCATCGCTGGAGCCGTGGGCATGAAGAAGCGGCTGGAGATCCAGGCCAAGGCGGCTGAGATGGGCCTAAAGGTGCTCAACCCCAAGGGAGGCGCCTGAGATGCCTGGTTTCTCAACACAGCGCAGGCTGGCGGCTGCCGAGCTTTCCATAGGCGAAAGCCGCGTATGGGTCAACCCCGATCCTGAGATGGCAAGCGATCTTGCCGACGCAATAACCCGGGAGGATATCCGCTCCCAGATCGGGGCCGGAAACATCAAGGCCAAGCCCAAGAAAGGCAACAGTCGGGCCAGATTCAGGGCCAGGGCTGCAAAGCGTGCCTATGGTCATTGTAAGGGCGCAGGGCACAGGAAAGGCGCAAAGGGCGCTCGAACCCCGCGCAAAGAGCAGTGGATGACCAAGATCCGCGCCCTGCGAAAGAGGCTAAAAGAGCTTCGAGATGGCGGCCAGATCGATCGGCACGCCTACAGGATGCTTTATCGCAAATCCAAGGGCGGCGAATACAGGAGCACGGCCCACCTCAATGCCTACATCAAGGCCAAAGGCCTAGCCAGGAGTGATTGACTTGGCGACCGGACCAAGATATAAGGTGCCCTTCCGCAGGCGGAGAGAGGGCAAGACCAACTATCACGTCAGATACAAGCTTATACTATCGAAGAAACCCAGAGTTGTGGTCAGAAAGAGCAACGCCAACACCACATTGCAACTGGTAGTGGCAGAGCAGATGGGTGATAAGACGCTCCTGACGGTCAACTCCAAGGAGCTCAAGAACTTTGGATACACCTTCAGCACAGGCAATTTGCCAGCCGCTTACTTAACAGGCCTACTTTTCGGAAAGAAGATGCTGGCCTTAGGCGAGAGCCAGGGCATAGCGGACATAGGCCTGCATGCCTCCACACGCGGCAATAGGATCTATGCGGCCATTAAGGGCGTTGTGGACGCAGGTGTGAACGTGCCTCACAGCCCTGAGATCTTCCCTGATGACGAGAGGATTCACGGTGAGCACATAAAGAAGTACACCGGGGCGGATATTGTGGCCCAATTCGAGCAGGCCCGCGAGAAGATACTGGGGTGAGACTATGGATCAGAAGAAGAAGCGCGATTTCTACCAGGAAGAGTGGGTCCCCAGGACCAGGCTGGGCAGGCTCGTGTATGAGGGTCAGGTGACCACTTTCGACGAGGCCATGGCATCCGGCCTTCCCGTAAAGGAGGCAGGTCTTATCGATGTGCTCATTCCCGGCCTGGAGGACGAGGTTTTAGATATCAACATGGTGCAGAGAATGACCGACTCCGGCCGGAGGGTCAAATTCAGAACCACGGTAATAGTTGGCAACAGGGATGGCTATATCGGCCTCGGCGAGGGCAAGGATGTCCAGGTGGGCCGAGCCATCAAGAAGGGCATCGACAATGCCAAGCTGAACATCATGAAGGTGAAGCGCGGCTGTGGTAGCTGGGAGTGTGGCTGCGGCCAGCCGCACACGGTGCCCTATGAGGTTTTGGGCGAGTCCGGGAGCGTAAGGGTGGTGCTTATCCCAGCACCTCGCGGCCTGGGCATAGCTGCTGGTGATACATCCAAGAAGGTCATGGATATGGCCGGCATCAAGGATGTGTGGACCAGGACGGCTGGTTCGACCAGGACCACTCTGAACTTCGCCAAGGCCACCTACAATGCGCTCGTCAACACCATAACTGTGAGGGCCTGAAGATGTTTGCCATAGTGAGATTGAGGGGCGAGGTGAATCTCCGGCCTGAGGTCAAGGATACCCTGGAGATGCTGCGCATTCACAGAGTCAACCATTGTGTAGTGGTAGCCGAGGACTCCCATTACCGTGGCATGATCCAGAAGGTGAAGGACTACGTGGCCTGGGGTAAGATCGACGATGACACCCTGGCATTGATCCTGGAGAGGCGGGGACGCTTGAGCGGAAATAGACGGCTGACGGACCAGTTCTTGAGGGAGAAGACCTCCTATCGCACCTTCAAAGAGCTAGCGTCGGCTGTGAACTCCGGCTCTGCCAGCCTGAAGGATCTGGGAATAAAGCCCATCTTCAGGTTGCACCCAGCCCGGAAGGGCTTGAGGACCACCAAGAAGACCGCGCAACAGGGCGGAGATATGGGATTTCGTCAGGATCTGGCGGATCTTATCAAGAGGATGAGGTAGAAGGCAATGGTTAGACCAAAGACGAAGGAACGCAGGGGCCATCGGACGTACCACGGCAAGCACAAGAACGCGCGTGGAGGCGGCTCCCGCGGTGGTCGTGGAGACTCTGGCAAGTGCAAACACCACTTCATGAGGTCTCTCCTTCTTGGCACCCAGATGGGCAAGCACGGCTTCGTTCGGCTGCCGTTGGCTGAGAAGCTGAATGTGGTCAACGTGGACGTGCTGGACCAGATAGCAGGTTCAGACGGCAAGGTCGAGCTCGGTGAGATGAAGGTCTTGGGTCGCGGCAGGGTAACCAGGAAGCTTGATGTGAGTGCAGCCGGGTTTTCGGCTGTGGCCAAGAGCAAGATAGAGGCTGCTGGTGGTCAGGCAGTAGTAGTATGAACCAGCATAGTTTCTTTTATGCGATAGAGCCCTTTGTGCGTCGGCTCCCTTCCGTGGAGCGTCCCAAGGGCCACGTCCATTTTAAGAGAAAGCTAAGCTGGACTCTGGCCATATTGCTGCTCTACTTTATTTTGGGCAACATACCTCTGTTTGGACTATCCTCTGCGTCCACAGATCTCTTCAGTGCCTATCGCGCCTTCTTTGCAGGGTCCTTCGGCTCCATGATGCTCCTTGGCATTGGGCCCATCGTGACAGCATCCATCGTGTTGCAGTTGCTGGTGGGCGCAGAGATCATTAAGCTCGACCTCAGCGATCCTCGGGACCAGGCCATATACCAGGGCACGCAGAAGGCTTTGGTGTTCGTGATGGTGGCAGTGGAGGCTCTGCCGCAGGTCATGGGCGGCTATCTGCTGCCGGACACAGGTTTGGCCAGCGCCTTGGGGGTTTCCGTGGGAATAATTTCTCTGCTGATCTTCATCCAGGTGTTTGTGGGCGGGTCCCTCATTGTCTATATGGACGAAGTTGTATCCAAGTGGGGTGTGGGATCTGGCGTGGGCCTCTTCATCGTGGCGGGAATAAGCCAGCAGCTGGTGACGGGCATTATCAATCCGGCCCAGGGCGATGGCGGTCTACCTGTGGGCATAATACCGAAGTGGATCGATATATTCAGGCTGCAGCTCATCAGCTTCGACACCATCTTCACCTCGGAAGGCATGAGGTTCATCCTCGTTACGGGAGGAATCCTGGCGCTGGTATCTACCGTGATGATCATTCTGCTGGTCGTTCTGGTGGAGTCCACGAGAATAGAGATACCTTTGGCTCACAGCCGCGTGCGCGGCGCTCGCGGAAGATTCCCGGTGAAGCTGGTTTACGCATCGGTTCTTCCCATGATCCTGGTGCGAGCCATTCAGGCAAATATTGAGATGATAGGGGCACTGCTGGCGGCCAAGATCGGTACAGTAACCACGGCATCGGTAACCAGCCAGGGCGTGACTACTGTTTATACCGGCTACTCCAATCTGCTTGGCACCTTTATCGCCCAGGCTAAATACAATACAGCTACAGGTGCGGCCGTTAGTGGTTCGTCGCCTCAGCCAGTGTCAGGGCTTATGTATTATCTATCTGCCATCCGTGGTCCGAGCGATTGGATGCCTGGTATGGTTCAGAGCGCTCCAGGAATGGTGGAGCTAGGATTCTCGTCCCTCACTGGCTGGCAGATCTTGCTGCACGTGTTGACTGATTCCACGTTCCTGATCATTGGCGGCATCATCTTCGCCATCTTCTGGATCGAGACCACGGGCATGGGTCCCAAGAACGTAGCCACCAAGATTCACAATTCGGGCCTGCAGGTTCCTGGCTACAGAAGAAACCCGGCCTCCATCGAGAGGCTGATGGAAAGGTACATTCCCAAAGTGACGGTGATTGGAGGTGTGATCATAGGCTTGTTGACCTTGATAGCCAGCCTCTTGGGAACCCTGGGAGGAGCAGGCGGTACCGGTTTGCTCCTGGCGGTTTCCATCGTCTATCGGCTCTATGAGCAGATAGCCAGCGAGCAGATCCAGGAGATGTACCCCATGATGCAGAAGTTCTTCGGAGCAACAGCATGAGCACTAGCGCCAGTTTGACCAAGTCCCTGGACACCGTGGCTTTGGCCATCGGCTTCGTCCTCTTTTTCGGGATAATGATCAGCGGCGATCTGAGACACTCCTTAGGCGTCGCCATGGGATATGTCATAGGATGGCTTCCTGCCATCCTGCCATTTGGCGTCGTGCTCTTTGTCATGGCGGCCATCACCGGACTTTATGCCAGCCTGATCCAGAAGTACACCATGGACTGGGATTTCCTGAGAGAGCAACAGGAGAAGATGAAGAAGCTGCAAAGAGATATGAGAGAAGCGCAATTGTCTGGAGACCAGGCCCGGCAGCAGCAACTTCAAGCCGAGCAGATGAAGATGGTCTCGGAGCAGGGCAAGATGATGCAGATGCAGTTCAAGCCCATGCTTTACATCGGCATCGTCTCCATTCCGCTCTTTATGTGGGCCTATCTTTACATAGCACAGAATCCTAGCATGACCATGACCTTCCCCTTCTGGGGGACGCAAAAAATCAATGCCACAGTGATTGGGCCGGTTCTCTACTGGTTCTACTGGTACTTCGTCTGCTCCCTTCCCGTCTCGCAGATCATACGCAAGGCTCTGGACATTGGGAGCATGAGCTGAAGAGTATGATAATAACCATAAGCGGAGCGCCGGGAACAGGCACTACCACACTGGCGCGTGCACTGGCCGCGGAGCTAGGTGTCCGATGGATCAACTCCGGAGAGCTCTTTCGCAAAATCGCCAGTGAGAAGAACATCTCTGTGAAGGAGATGAATCGGCTGGCTGAGAAGGGGCCGGAGATTGATTATCAGATCGATGATGCTCAGAAGGCTCTTGCCAGGGAGGGGCCCGGCATTTTCGAAGGGCGTCTCTCCGGGCATCTTCTAGCCGCGGACCTGAAGGTGCTGCTCAAGACGGATCTGCGGGCGAGGGCTGAGAGGATCGCCAGGCGTGAGGCCAAGCTGCTGGAGGATGCCATGCAGGAGACGCGCTCCAGAGAGGAGAGCGAGGCCAGGCGGTATAAAAAGTATTATAACATCGACATCAACGACTTTTCTGTTTACGATCTCGTGGTGGATACGGGCAGGTTCAATGAGGCCGGGACATTTTCCATCGTGCTGGCCGCAGTGAGGGCCCGCCAGTGATCATTCACCGTGCCAAACGCTCAGATACTTCTACTGCCACTGCCACCGATGCTACTGCTTCTACTACAACCACTACTACGACTACTACCACGACCACTACTACGAATGCCACTACCGTCGCAGCCAAGACCACCGCAACGGCCGATACAAAGGCCGTGAATACTGGCTCTCTGCCCTCCGACCGGGTCAGGTCGGTCCTGATAAAGCGAAGCGGCAAGACTGATCCTGCCCATGGCATGCCTCCTGAGAAGCGAAGCCTGGAGATGCACCTGCGTTTGGGGGCTATCAACCTGGACAAGCCCTCCGGGCCGACCAGCCACGAGGTTGTGGCCTGGGTGAAGAGGATTCTCGAACTGGAGAAGGCAGGCCACAGCGGCACCTTAGACCCCAAGGTAACAGGGATCTTGCCTACTCTCTTGGGCGACGCGACCAGGGTTATGGACACGCTCCTGCTGGCGGGAAAGGAGTACATCTGCTTGATGCACGTGCATAAGCCGCAGCCACGCAAGCGCATCCTGGAGGTCTGCAATGAATTCGTGGGCCCCATCTACCAGACTCCGCCGCTGAAATCCGCGGTGGTGAGGCAGCTTCGCATCAGGACCATCTACTACCTGGAGGTTTTGGAGATGGAGGAGCAGCAGGTGCTCATGCGGGTGGGCTGCGAGGCAGGAACCTACATTCGCAAGCTCTGCTTCGATATCGGTCTTGCCTTAGGCACGGGCGCGAGCATGGAGGAGCTGAGGCGCACCAAAGCCGGGCCCTTCCGGGAGGACGGGACGCTGGTCACGCTGCACCAGCTCAAAGACGCCTACGAGATCTGGAAGGAGACCGGCGATGAGTCCGGCCTGCGCCGTGTCATTTTGCCCGTGGAGGCAGCGCTGAGTCACCTGCCACGCCTTACGATTGCCGACAACGCCGTGGACGCCGTCTGCCACGGTGCGCCCCTGGGGGCACCGGGGCTGCTCAGCCTGGAGACGGATATAAATAAGGGCGATGATGTGGCATTGTTCACCCTGAAAGGCGAGGCCGTGGCCGTGGCTCGGGCCCAGATGACGAGCAAAGAGATGCTCGCCTCCAAGACGGGCCTCGTCGCTCTGACCGAAAGGGTAATAATGGAGCCGGGCACCTATCCGAAGGCGTGGAAGCTGGCCGAAAGGGACGGTTCCACGAAAGAAGCGGCTGCAAAGCTATCAAAGAGCTAACTGTGCCGAGGTCGTCTAGCGGTAGGGCGCCAGCCTGGAGTGATTTTCTCCTGGACAGCTGGTGACTCGCAAGGGTCTCGTGAGTTCGAATCTCACCCTCGGCGTTCCTTCACTGGCAAAAGCTACTGACCTGATCAGCCTAATGGCCGTTGGGAAATCTAGAAAGCTTATCCTTAGAATATCAGGATAACGAAGTTGAAGTGCGGAATTGAGAAAGGCTTTTTATTATTGTTTGCCGTAAGCACTCTTCGAGGTATTTTAATGGAACTTTATGAATTTGCATATCTAGATGAGCCAAAAGTTAGGATGCTGGTAGCAGGTATAGACAAAGGCCGAGTCACTAAATCGAAAACCACAAAAGCTGCAAGAACTGATAAGGAAGGCAAAGGCAAGCTAAATGTAGGAGCCTTTGAAGCTGGGGGCGGCGCAGCCAGCACAAAAGAAGTCACTGAAGAGGTTTCAACAGAGGCTACAGGGGAAGGAGCATTTTACCGCCTAAGGGATACTCTCTCAGGCAAAAGATGAAAAGGAGCTCTTTTCAGATAAAATCGATAACGTGTCAATTGATGATATCAAGCGTGGAGAAATACTTGAATTGGAAGGTATGATGGAAGTGTCTCCAGCCAATGAAATTGTTAGCAACCTTTTTCAGTTCTTGGATGCTGGTTCGAAATTAGGTTTTATAGACACCAGCACCACGAAGAATAGGCAATCAGTGGAGGCAATTAAAGCGGTATTAGATGCAAATCGCTTGTCCGTGATCATGAGTGCCGATGAAAATAAGACAAAGGCACTTGCAGTGCTGGAAACTTCGGAATCTTTTCTAAGGGTCCCGATAGCAGAATTAAACGATGAATTCATTATATTGTGT
>Ga0116202_10002120_pt1 | contig 11750 bp, 9 predicted proteins | sample LakKivw325mmetaG_FD_94479 | JGI IMG/M metagenome (GOLD analysis project Ga0116202, IMG submission 94479) | Anoxic lake water microbial communities from Lake Kivu, Rwanda to study Microbial Dark Matter (Phase II) - Lake Kivu water 325m metaG | ecosystem: Environmental > Aquatic > Freshwater >... | reverse complement strand
TTTGCATTCGCATGAAATAAGATTGAGTAAAAGATTCTAAAATTGATATTCTACCACACATCAAGCTGTCAGCAAATATTGCTGCAGAAGGTCGCTCCAATCCTTCAACGTTGACGATAAAAATCCTTAAAAATAGGGTATCTATTTAGTACCTGTTTGCGCTCTGACAAGTAAGGGCAAGCCCATATAGCTGTGGCATTCTCGTCATCAGAATACTACCTCTTGTGCCGCTGGACCCGTTTGCGATAGAACGGAGGGAGGTGAGAATAACTTGCCTCATATTGCCAAAAACTGCCCTGTTGCTAAAATAGGGTTAGGTATGTCGGAGCAAGGAATGGTGCTGCTGTTTTTACGGTATGTACAATATATAGACGCCTTAGGATGGCAAAGATGTTCCTTTACTTGCTCCTTCATTGCTGCTAATGACAAGTGAATCTTCGCCAAACAAAGAAGTGCTGATGCTCTACCCCATTCATTTCAGCCCACCAAATAGCGCAGGAGTTCTTTAGTCACAGGGGATGCGCAACCACTCATGGTAGATTTTGGGCTTAAGCCATCGCGCACCGCTAGGCCTTCAGTTTAGAAATGGACTCGCATGGAAAGGCATGAAGGATTTGTAATGTCGGCTTCCGATGTTTTTAATTACATTTTCATTTTAGACAGGTATATTTATTGTTGCAGCGAGGCGACGTGCTTGTAAGGGTTGTTGTAATCTCGGCGGCGCTAATGATAGACGCCTGCAACAGAGATAGATGCCTCCACTACTCTAGCCTTGTCCAATCCCAAGATAGAATTAGGCGCTCACATTGCTTCTTTGAGCTGCTGCCGTCCTTTGTTGTTAAGGAGACGCAACATGAATGCTGAGCAGGCATGGCAGGCAACACTCGGGGAGTTGCAACTGCAACTGAGGAAGGCCACCTTTGACACTTGGGTAAAAAACACGCACGTAATCAGTTGCGAGGACGCTACTTTCTTGATTGGAGTGCACAATGCTTATGCCAAAGACTGGCTAGAAAATCGTCTGCTAACTACAATCAAGCGCACTCTCACAGGCATTGTGGGCTACACCGTAGATGTCAAGTTCATCGTTCGGCCCAAGCCCGGCAATAAGGTTGCACAAGAACAAGCCCTATTGGCTGGCGTAACTGAAGAACTGCCTGCCCTATCGCAAGTAGAGCCTGTGCAGCGACCCTCGTTTAATACAGGTTTAAACCCGAAGTATACTTTCGAGGTGTTTATAGTTGGCAACTCCAATCGCCTGGCGCACGCAGCCGCCAGGGCAGTGGCAGAGAACCCTGGTAAGTCCTATAATCCTCTCTTTATCTATGGGGGTGTAGGTCTGGGCAAAACCCATCTACTGCAAGCCATTGGCAATATGGCCCTGGCTTATACACCGCACGTGCTGTACGTTTCTTCCGAAACTTTCACTAACGACTTAATTAACGCCATTCGCGCGCAGAGCACAGAGGAATTTCGGGCCAAGTATCGAAACAACATAGATGTCCTGCTCATTGATGATATTCAGTTCATTGGCGGCAAGGAAAGCACACAAGAAGAATTGTTTCATACTTTCAACACCCTGCACGAAGCAAGCAAGCAGATTGTAATGTCTAGCGACCGCCCACCGCGAGCAATCATTACCCTAGAAGAGCGTCTGAGATCCCGATTTGAATGGGGCTTAATCGCTGACATACAACCTCCGGACCTGGAAACGCGCATTGCTATCCTGCATGCTAAAGCCGAGTCACAGCCTGAAGCAATCCCTTCTGAGGTCATTGACTTCATTGCCAGGAAGATCCAAAGCAACATCCGTGAACTGGAGGGGGCACTAAATCGGGTTATGGCGCGCGCTCGTTTGACGGGCGCCGAACTCACCATAGGCATGGCTGCTTCGGCCCTAGAGGACATCCTTACACGTGCCGACGCAGTGACTGTTGAACAGATTCTCGAAGCTGTGTGTGAGTACTACGCTGTGGAAATACCTGTACTGAAGAGTCGAGAGCGCAGTCAAGCAGTGGCCCTTGCGCGCCAGGTAGCAATGTATTTACTCAAAGAAGAACTCCATTACTCATTGCCCAGGATTGGCGAAATCCTTGGGGGACGTGATCACACGACAGTGCTATATGGCTGTGAGAAAATCGCCGTTGGCATTGAAGAGGATGATCAACTGCGTCGTGACGTGCTTGCCATTAAGGAACAGTTGTATAAAGAACACGTTCGTTCAGCCCGTCAACCGTAATTGTGGATAAGTGCCCAATAACTGTGGATAACTATAATTTGATTGGGGATAACTTTGCATCCCAATTCCCCTATGACGACTGTTGAATTGCCCCTGAACTAGCTATACTATCCTAACTGTAGGCTTTTGGACGTTGCACGTCGCAAGAGCTAGTGTCTAACCTCTTCGAATTGCATCTCACCGCTTATCCACAATCCCTGTTTACAACGCACGGGTGAGAAAAACGCTCGCTGTCTACCCGTGGAGGCAACTCCTCTCAGCAACACTACAAATTGTGGCCCAACAAAAGCGTTGCTGTCGGTTGCATGTCCCTCCCCATTTTCCACCTACTCTACTACTACTTTCTACTGAGAACAAATCTGAGGAGGATATGGTCTACTTACAGTTTAATGTTCATATTCTTGGAACTCGTGTATTCTTACCAATAATAGAGTACCTAACACATAGCACAGACAGGCACTAAGGAAGAGTACCGTATAACCTAAAAAGTCTCGGATAGGACCGCCGATACCAGCAATTACCCCTGCTCCGGCTGTAGCCAGGTTTGAGATACCAAGGTAGCAACCGCTCTCTTCTTTTGGAATGAGGTCTGTTGCTAGTGCCCAGTTAGCACTAAGGAAAATGCCAGCGGACAGGCCAATGATACTGCCAAAGATGAGAATATCCATCAGTGCGAAGCCTGCAAATGAAAACAAGATACGACCATGGACGAAAAGCATGAGAAAAGCGCCAACTGCTCCCAGGATACCAGAGATCAGCACAAGAAACTTCTTGCTAATCCGGTCAGAAAGCATACCGGTTGGCAATGCAGTTACAGCAATGGTAACAGCCAGAATGGCCAGCAGATTGCCGGTCAGGTTGTTGGCCTGTGCCAAACGCTCTGCATAAGGCACACCAGGCCCGATGACTACATCGGCGACAAAGTACAGTGCATAGTTGCGCACTAGATTCATACCCATAATGATGAACAGACGGGACACGAGCAACCAAAAGTAGTCAGGGTACTTACGCAGATCCACTTTGAAGGTGCTTAGCACGGTTTCCCGCAACGACTGCCCTTCGCTTCGCTCAAGGGCAGTCGTTGGTGAGTCTCGCAGGGGTTCCTCCCGGATACCGAAGATGGTGATGAGCATGGTCACTGTGAGTACGGCCATGATTACCGCGATAGCCAGCAAAGTTTCACCGCGGGCCATCAGTGCTGCCGTGACGAGTGAAGTAACAATGATGCCCACGATCTCTGCAAATTGCTTGGCCCCTGAAGCTGTACCACGGCGTTCTTCGGTAACCAGATCCGGTATGAGGCCCTGGTATGGGCCATGTGCAACGTTGGATGAAAACTGTAATAAGAAGTAGGAAAGGAACAAGAACCAGTAGTTATGGGCTAGAGCGATGCCGAGCAGGAAAATGAGGTCAAATAGCGTACCAAACAGGAGGTATGGCCGGCGGCGGCCGTAGCGAGATGTACTGTGATCACTGATGTATCCCGCCACTGGCTGCACGATGATGGCAACAAGCAGGCCAACCGAACTGAGCAGGCCCAGCGCCGATCCCTTAATGGCCTCGTTCACCATTGGTGCTGCAATCAGGTTGGGCAATATGATCGGCCCCATACTGTTCCATAGATAGGAGAGCGCGAACCAGTAGGCACTGAGGTTGAAATAATCCAGAAGGCGGGGTTTTTTCATTCTTATTTCTCCTTTGTCTATATTTAGAGCCACTTATCAAAGAATGCGCACACTCTGGACATGTATTCATCTGGACAAATTTGGTCTACGTGGCGGTGGTCCGCCTCTGGTACAATCCATAGTTCTTTTGGTTCACTGGCTACCTTGTATAGACGATATGCCTCACCTACCGGAACATCGCGGTCTTGTCCACCATGGATGATCAACAGCGGCCGGGGAGCAAGGTGATTGACCCAGTGCAGTGGGTCGCTATCTGGCAGGTAGCAGCCGAGGTGATAGCCGGCTGCCCAGATTATCAACATGGTCAGGGGCGAGGCGATCAGACGTGGTACCCCTTTGGTCTGTACGTAGTTGCTCACGATGGTTCTCAATTCAGCGAATCCACTGTCGGCGATAACGGCTCGAACAGCTTCGCTGAGCGGTGCAGTGGCCATGGCGACTGCTGCACCCAAGGAAAACCCCATCAGCCCCACTTGGTTAATGCCCTGCTGTTGCAAATAGGCAATGGCAGCTAACAAATCTCCGCGCTCATAATAGATCAGCGAGGTTCTATCACCATCGCTTTCACCGTGGGCGCGGAAATCAAAAAGCAAGACATTGTATCCGTGTTCACGAAACTGGGGTACGTATTGTAGATCAGGCGCTTTGTTGCCTGCATAGCCATGACAAAAAACTACTGTGCCGCGAGGATTTGTGGCTCGAATGAACCAGCCACGCAGAGTAGTGCCATCCAGACTGTGAAAGGAGACTTTTTCGTAAGGCAGCCCATAATCGGATGGTATTCCTCCAACAAGGCTGCGCACGGGGTGGATAAGATGGTTTACAGCATATGTCACAGTCAATGCCGTAGCTATGACGAGAGAAATCAGTGCAATCAGCAATGCTGGGCAGACCACTGGCATAAGCTCATTATACTTCCATTTATTGTCTTTCTCACAAATCCAATTGTCTCTCTTGGGTGAGAAAGACAATCTGTGGTAATATTCAACTGTTTCACTTGCCGTTTCAGAAAGGTAAAGAATGCGACTTCTGGTTCTATCTGATATCCACAGCAACCTGGCTGCTTTTGAGGCTGTTCTTGCCCATGCAGGTCAGTTTGACAAGATTTGGTGTTTGGGCGACTTGGTTGGTTATGGGCCACAGCCCAACGAGTGCATCGAGCGGCTAAAAGCGTTGCCACACATTTGTGTTGCCGGTAACCATGACTGGGCTGCAATCAACAGGTTGGACGTCTCCGCATTCAATCCGGATGCGTTGCGGGCTTGCCTTTGGACAAGGGAGCAACTCATCCCGAGCAACTGGGAATTCATCGAAAGCCTGCCCGAGAGGCTCGTCGAAGACAGTTTTTCCATTGTTCATGGTAGCCCACGTCATCCTATTTGGGAGTACATCACACATCCTTTTGTGGCCGCGGCTAATTTTGCCCATTTTGACACTACGTATTGCCTGTTTGGTCATACGCATGTGCCAGTCATCTACGCTTTCACTGGCTCACCTAGAACATGTGATGCTTTCACTTTGCCTTTGGACGAGCCTGCGCCGGTTGGCGAAAAGCGCTTGTTGATCAACCCAGGGGGAGTGGGGCAGCCACGCGATGGCGACCCTCGCGCTAGTTACGTTATCCTGGATATGGAAAAGAACACCATCGAATACAGGCGCGTGGCATACCCGGTCGAAGAGACGCAACGGCTGATGTTTTCTGCGGGTCTACCGCCACGTCTGGCCATGCGCCTGTCCCTTGGCTGGTGACCAAGGCTTAAGTGATGGCGCGGAACATTGTGTAGGTGTGTGACGTCCTGGTAGTGAATTCAGTTATTCTATTGCAAGGTAGGCGGATTACTATGAAAACTAAGAGAACTCTAGTGTTGGCTTTCATCTTATTATTCGCATTGGCGGTTGCAGCTTGCGCGCCTCGTGCTGCTCTCAGGACTGCTGAAGTTCCCAGTGGTCAGGAGCAGCCATTGCCACCGAGTCGTGAAGGCGTTACCTCTTTCGACGTTACCTCAGCGAAGGCCAGCGAAGAGCGGATGATCGTGCGCACAGCACAGCTTTCTTTGGTAGTCAAGGATGCAGAAGCAAGCCTGGTGCAGATCAAGAGCATGGTGAAAGAACTCGATGGCTATGTGGTGGATACGCGCATGTGGCGTCAGGAAGACCAACTGCGTGGTACAGTCACCGTACGCGTGCCCAGTGAATCGTTAGATGATGCTCTGGCCCAGTTTAAGGCTCTCGCGGTGAAGGTGGAAAGTGAAAGCGGCAGCAGCCAGGATGTGACGGAGCAGTATTCCGACCTTGGTGCACAACTGCGCAACCTGGAGGCCACGGAGAAAGAGCTTCTGGAACTCCTGAAGACAGTGCGGGAGAAAACGGGCAAGGCGGAGGATATTCTGGCTGTGCATCGCGAGCTAACGAGCATACGTGGTCAGATCGAGCAATTGAAAGGCCGTATGCAGTACCTCGAGAGGACTTCCGCCATGGCCGCAGTGACCATTGAATTGATCCCTGATGTGCTTGCCCGGCCCATTACTGGGGGTAGCTGGCGTCCCTCTGCAACTGTAGCGAGTGCTTTACGTGCTTTGCTACAGACGCTGCGTTTCTTAGTTAATGCGGCAATCTGGATCGCTCTCTACGTGCTGCCGGTGGCCGTCATCGTGATGATTCCGTTTGCTATTGCATGGCTTGTCTGGCGTCGCAGGAGAAGAGGGAAACCTGTAGCTGGGGCATGAAAATTGCACCGGATCTCGTTTCGGGATTTTGCACACCAAAAATATCTGCCTCTGTCATCCACTGCCAAGGCGCGATTTCCTTTAGGCGGATCGCAGCGTGATAGAGCTTACGCCACTCAGTAAGCGTAGGTTTTGCTTCGGCCATTGTGGCCCTCCTGCTATTTCAATTACGGCAATGTGTCAACCTTTTTCTTCTCGGACATACGCTGTGCCCAAGGCTGCTGGTGCACCGACCCGTTTGCTAAACGCTTCCCACCAGGTGATCGCCACCAGGATCACAATGGTAAAGAAAAAGGGCAACATGTGCAGGAAAGCAGCAGGAATTGTTGTGCCGGCTGCCTGCATGCGCAATTGCACCGCATTAATGCCACCGAATAGGATAGCACCAAGCCAGGCACGCACTGGGTCCCAGGTGGCAAAGATCACCATGGCAATGGCAATCCAGCCTCGTCCTCCGGTCAGATTCTCTGTCCAACCAGGTGTGTAAGCCAGTGATAGATGCGCACTGCCTAGTCCCACTAGCATGCCACCGATGACGGTATAGAGATAGCGAATACGAGTCACGTTGATGCCCATCGCATCTGCGGTGCGTGGATTCTCGCCCACAGCACGCAGATGCAGCCCTGGACGCGTTTTGTACAAGAAGAACCAGGCTACAGGCACGAGCGCGTAACTAGCATAGACCAGTACATCTTGTTGGAAAAGGGCCCGGCCAACAAGGGGTAGATTTGACAGCACAGGTAGGGCCAATCGTTCAAAACGCGGTCCGATCTGCCCTACCAAAGGTTGCCCTTGCGGTCCCAGGCGTTGACCTAGAAAGCTGGCTAGGCCACTGGCGAATATTGTTAAAGCCAATCCGGTTACGGTTTGGTTGGAACGCAAGGTGATGGTCAGGAAAGCATGAAGAAAACCAAGCAGACCACCAATGGCGATGGCAACCGCCAGACCGAGCCAGACGTTTTTGCTGTGGAAGGCAGCGGCAAACCCGCTGATTGCGCCCATGAGCATCATGCCTTCCAGACCCAGATTCAATACACCGGATCTCTCGGTGAAGATTTCTCCTATAGTGGCGTAAAGCAATGAAGTACCAGCGCGTACGGTCACTGCCAGCATGGAGACAAAAAGGGCTGTATTCATACTCCTGTCTCCTCATGGATAGATGATCTGCGGCGCCATTCGATGGTGATGTGATATTGCTTGAACACTTCTGCTCCAAGCATGAAAAAGAGGATGGCCCCTTGCAGGATTAGGGCAACCGAAGCAGGTAGTCCCATGGTAATCTGTATCTGGTCGCCTCCAACGAGCAATCCTGCTAGCAAGAACGAGACGATGAGTACGGTCCATGGATTGAGCTTGGCCAGCCAGGCGACGATAATTGCTGTAAAGCCATATCCCACGGTCAGCCCTTTGGTCAAGCGATGGGCAATTCCGGTTACCTCAGCCATGCCAGCCAATCCAGCTAATCCTCCACTCAACCACATGATGAGTAGAATATTGCGTACCAGGCTAATGCCCGCATAAGTGGCTGCACGCGGATTTTCACCAATGACACGGATCTCGTAGCCCCATTTGGTACGAGAGAGAACAGCCCAGATGAAAATAGCAGCCAGCAGTGCGAAGAGCAGTCCCAGATGTACGCGCGTCCCTGGCAACCTTGGAAGCCAGGCGACTGGCGGGAACTCGGCCGTCCCCGGGAAGCCGTAACCCTTGGGATCCTTCCAAGGGCCATAAAAGAGGTATTCAACCAGCAAGATGGCGATATAGTTTAGCATGAGCGTGGTGATAATCTCATTCACGCGTATGTAGGCTTTCAGCAGCGCGGGGATCAATCCCCAAAGCGCCCCAGCCATAAAACCGACGATGGCGATCAGTAATAGCAGTAGCCAACTAGGCAGATGGGGAGCACGAGGCGGAAGGAAAAGTGCCACACCCGCTGCTGCAATTCCCCCCATGGCTAACTGCCCCTCGGCGCCGATGTTCCAGAATAACATGCGGAAAGCGACAGAGACAGCAAGCCCACATAACATCAATGGGATGGCCTTGACCAAAGTCTCCGAAAGGCTGTACCTGCTACCAAATGCACCGAGGGCCATCGCTCGGTAAGTCTTTATAGGGTCGGCTTTCACCGCTTTGAGCAAGATGCCACCGACTATCAGGGCCAGGAGCAGAGAGAGCAGCAATGTTAACACAGAGACTAGTCGCGAAGGAATGGGCCGCTTCTCGATTCGGATACGCATGTCAGGATACCTTCCCTTCGACAGGTTCAGCGCATTGCTCTGGGGATGTCGCAGGAGGCATTTCCCGCAACGCCCCGGCCATCATCAGGCCTAGCTTTTCGACGCCTGCTTTCTCAGCAGGCAAAATGCCCATAATCTCTCCTTCGTATAGGACGGCTATATGGTCGCTCAGAGCCAGGATTTCATCCAGGTCTTCCGAGATGAGCAGGATAGCTGCGCCCTTGCTTCGCTGTTCTAACAGCATCTTGTGCACGGATTCGGTCGCACCAACATCCAGTCCACGGGTGGGATGCATGGCCACAAGCAGATTGGGGAGTGCGCTGATCTCGCGTGCCAGGATCGTGCGTTGAAGGTTGCCGCCAGAAAGCAATTTTACCGGGGTTTCTTGACTTGGCGTAGCGATGTCGAACAATTTGATTAGCCTGTCCACGAAACGCCAAATGGAGAGACGGTTCAGAAAAGGCCCATAGCTGAGCTTAGGCTGGCGGTACTCTTTCATAATGATGTTGTCGCTGACTGACAGATTTGGCACCAGTCCCATGCCCAGGCGATCTTCAGGGACATGGCTCACGCCCTTTTCGATGATGCGGCAGGGTGCGCAGTTCGTTACATCCATGTTGTTGATGCGGATGCATCCCCCTATAGCTTGTCGTAGTCCAGTAATCACTTCCGCCAGCTCGCGTTGACCATTCCCGGCAACGCCAGCAATGCCCAGTATTTCGCCCTGCTGTACAGTGAAGCATACTCCTTTGAGAGCTGGGAGCCTTTGGTCATTCTGTGCTTGCAGATTCTCAACCTGCAGGACGATATCCCCTTTCTCTACAGGAATCCTCTCCACTTGGAAAAGGATAGGCCGTCCAACCATCATCCTTGCCAGGTCCTCTTTATTGGTTTCGCTAGTGCAGACAGTAGACACGACGCGCCCACCACGCAGGACAGTAATTCGGTCGGAGATAGCCATCACTTCATCGAGCTTGTGCGTAATAAAGATGATCGTGTGGCCTTCAGCCGCCATGCGCCGCAGAGTGTTAAACAACTCCTTAGTCTCCTGTGGTGTGAGCACGGCTGTTGGTTCATCCATGATCAGAATGTCAGCGCCACGATACAGCATTTTCAGAATCTCCACACGCTGCTGTTCACCCACCGAGAGTTGCCAAATGCGTGTGTCTGGGTCTACCTGCAAGCCATATCGCTGTGCGAGTTCTGTAATGCGACCTTTGGTCTGTCCTAGGTTAAGGAAAAAACGTGACTCAGCCAGGCCCAAGGAGACGTTTTCGGCTACCGTCTGTACTTCAACCAGCATGAAATGCTGGTGCACCATGCCAATGCCTTGTTTGATAGCATCACGTGGGGAATTTAGGCGCACCTTACGGCCATGTACGAATATCTCTCCTTCATCGGCACGGTAGATACCGAAGAGGATGTTCATAAGAGTGCTTTTGCCAGCGCCGTTTTCACCTAGCAGGGCGTGGATTTCGCCCGGCTGGGTTTCGAAATCAATGTGGTCGTTGGCCAGCACACCTGGGAAGCGCTTCGTAATACCCGTCATACGCACGGCAGGAGTGTTCGTAGCCATAAAACCTCGTCAAGATATTGAGAACAAAAGAGGGTCCTGACAGGTGGGCAATCCTTATCTGCCAGAACCCTCGCTATCACAGTCCTATTTCGGGATTTCGCCCACAACGCCCTCGACCAACCAGTCGAAGCTAAGCTTTTCAGGGTCGGTCATAGTAACACCTGCAGGTACACGTTCCTTGCCAGTATTGTCTTTAATGGGCCCGACAAAAACGTCAAAGGTGCCAGCTATGATCTCTTTCTGCTTGGTTTCGACCAGTCTCTTTACTTCTTCAGACACCATTGGACCAAACGGGGCAAGCTTGATAATTCCATCCGCCATAGTGCCCCAGTAAGGCGCGTTGTTCCAGGTGCCACCATAAACCGCTTTCACTGCTGTGGTGTAAAAGACACCCCAGTCCCAGATGGGCGCGGTGAGCACAGCCTTGGGTGCTAGTGGGCCAGAATCAGAGTTGTAGCCGATAGCGTAGATTCCCTCTTGCTCGCAGAGCTTGTCTGGCTCAGCCGAATCGCTTTCACGAGCTACCACATCTGCGCCCAGGTCAATAAGGGCTTGAGCTGCTTCCCGTTCTTTGATGGGGTCGAACCAGGCATTGATCCAAACCATATGTACTTTGACGTTTGGGTTCACTGAGCGAGCTCCCAGGGTGAAGGCGTTCATGTTACGCACGACTTCAGGAATGGGATAGGGAGCCACGTAACCGAGGATATTCTTTTTGGTCATTTTCCCAGCGACAATGCCTGCCAGATACCATCCCTGATAGCCCCGACCGTCGTAGATGCCCACGTTGTCAGCCGTCTTGTACCCGGTGCAGTGCTCGAAAATAGTCTTCGGAAAGTCCTTGGCTACGGCGATGACAGAGTCCATGTAGCCGAAGCTGGTGGCGAAGATTACGTTGTAACCTTTAGTAGCCAAGTCGCGCAGGACACGCTCGGCGTCAGGCCCCTCAGCCACAGCTTCAACGTAAGTAGTCTCGACATAGGGTAAGTTCTTTTCCAGGGACTTGCGGCCTTGGTCATGTGCATAGCTCCAACCCATATCACCGACTGGCCCCACGTAGACGAAGGCAACCTTTAGCTCCTCCTCTACTTTTGCTGCTGGTGTGGGGACAGGTCCTGGAGCGGTACCGATGACGCCCTCGACGAACCAGGTCATCTTGCTCAGGAGGTCATCGGCACTGAGGGTTTGGCCAGGGGCGACGGCGAGTTTGCCATTCTGGTCGTTGATGGGGCCGGTGAAGATGGTGAAGATATCCTTCTCGCCGCGCTTGAACTTGGCTATCTCCTC